>Ga0268356_10182_pt1 | contig 321013 bp, 276 predicted proteins | sample BioMet10_FD_194415 | JGI IMG/M metagenome (GOLD analysis project Ga0268356, IMG submission 194415) | Sewage microbial communities from Oakland, California, United States - Biofuel 10 (PacBio Assembly) | ecosystem: Engineered > Wastewater > Sewage > Unclassified | place: USA: California...
GCGCCGTGTCGAGCGGTGAGGCCTTCGCGGCCTCGCGTACAGCCATCTCGAGCGCGGCGGGTGTCTCATATCTCATCGCCCCTCCCCTCCGACAAGCCCTGCATCTGCCAGCAGGCCGTCGTAGACCCTTCCTGCCTTCTCGACGCCATATCTATCACACAGGAGACCTCTCAGACGTCCGAAGTCGAAGCCGCTGTCGCCGCGGACGGCGTCGCGGAGCGCGTCGGCAACGGTCGAGGGATCCTCGCCGTCGGTCACGAGGTCGGATATGGTCCTCTCGGGCCTGGTGACGGGGGTGCCATGCTCGAATGTGACGTCGGCACGCGCGATGTCCCTCACGCCGAACCTCACGACAGGGTTCCTCGAGTTAATCCGCCTCGGGGCGTAGACGCGATAGGGAGACAGGTAGAAGTCGCGATTGTCGAGCATCGCGGCGGCGGTCGTGCCGCCTACGACGATTCCGTCCCAGTCTGAGGTTCGCGTCCTCTCGTGCGTGAACCTCGCCGGGGCGGGTGAGCTTCCACACGGCGGCAAGCTCGTCGGTCTTCGGACGAGCCGGAGCCCACGAGCCGGTAGGCGCCACGGCACACGCGCTCGACCCCCTACCCGACTCGGCGGGTCGTGGAGCGCGTCACGGGGTATGCCGAGACGGCTGGCCTGGGCGGTGGTGAACTACCCCCCTCGGACTCGGCGTAGCCGCGCGATTGCCGTCATGTGATTCGTAGTATTCATGCATCGATTGTAGGTTATTTGCCTACAAGTGCAACATCGTTTGAGACCTATGGATGCGTTTCGGACCCCGAGATGGACCCTACTACCGTGGAGATTCGCCCCTCACATGAAGACCGGCTCCGAGCATCCCGGGCCACCACCGATGCGGCGATGTTCGACATCTGCGCAAGCGTCGACCCGCGCTCAAAGTGAGCAGGTGGCCCGAGCCTCGAGGGCCGGCGCCGCCAGAAGGACGACCATGGACATAGGGCGCCACCGTGACCGGGCATCCCCATGGACGAGTCCGAGCATCGCCGAGACGGCAAGGACCCATCCGTGCGGTGCCCTCGGATGACGGCATCGCGTTCTTCCCTCGGGCGCATTTAGCCAATCCCCGCGAAGATGACGAGCACCGCGAACCTCCGGGTCCACGTGAGAGCCAGCCACTAGCAGGACCTTCGCTCCCCTGAAGGTCGACGCCACCACCGGCACGCCATCACGCCCGCTGCCGTGCGCTGCCCCTACGGACCCGTTCTCGACGATGGCACCATCCCATCATGGCGTATTCCCTGGAGACGATACCCGCGGAGAAGTTCGAGACCATCGTCCGCCGCAGCGAGGCGAACGGGTGCGCACGTGACTTCTATGGCCTCGACCTGCTCCTGCGCCTCCATGGCGACGCCATCTGGGCCCCCTATGCACGGACCAACTCCTCCGCGCAAGACGTCAGCTTCGACGAGGTCGTCGATTCTGTTCTGGACATCGGGAAAAGGGCCAGGACCTGAGAAGGGCGAACATCGACCGGCTCTTATCGGACTCGGAGTACGAAACACCTTGAGAGCTCGAGACACAGCTCGGTCGCCGACGAGGAGAACGGGCGCGATGGCCTGCCCGTCGTGGCGGACGATGACGGCGAGCGCTGCGCCCGCCTGTACCACCTCATCGGCGCCTACTCGTGGGAGGAGTGAGACCCTGGGGCGAAGGACAGACCGCCCACGGTGGCAGCCAAGCCCTCCCACGGCCGCTCCCCTCGCGCGCAGGGACACCTGACGTGCGCGAGGGGAGCGATGGTCACCATGCATCCGACGCAGCCAGCCTTGCCAATGGTCCCAGCGCCTCGGGGCTGGAGGACCTCGGTCTGGCCGTCTGGGCTCGTCCGGGAAGGCGTCCGCGGCCCTCGGTTCCGTGGACCCTCCGCCTGCGAGTTCGTGTCCGCCGTGAAGGATATGCTCGTGGCATTGCCAGACGAGAGGGAGTGGCATCCATGCCAGGACCACGGGACAGGAACAAGGGATCATGGTGCCCATCGGAAAGGGACTGGGCGCTCGCGCGCGAGCTCGCATCCACGCGGGAGGCACGGCGCGGCACGACCGCATGTGTGCTCCTCACCCGGATGCCGGCCGACATGGGCGATGCCTCCTACGACGACGGACACAGGGTCATGGACATCGCGAACGGCCTCTGGGGGCGTCTACGGGGACACGAACGAGCTTGTCACCCACAGACATCCGCTCCGTCGGAGACATGGCGGCCGTCCTGGAGCTCCTGGCTCCCGCCGCAGACCTGCTCAGGGACACCTCGCCCGCCGACCCCGTGTGCGTCCACTGGAGACACGCGGGGGACGGGCTCCGCCTCGACGTCTTCAGCATGGTCGAGGGGAAAGGGAGGGCCATGGCCCTCGCGAGGAAACGGGACGAGGAGACCGTCCGACACGTCTCGAGCGACGCGCGCGTGATGGTCCCCTATGTGGGCGCGAGGGGCTTCGACTTCCCTGGGGGACTCCTGAGGCCACTACCTGGGGGCGCGGTGAAATTACCCCATTTTCGTTGACAGGGCTAAGCCGCGGTAGCGGCGTTTTCCGCATCTTCTTTCTTCGTCATCTTCTCTTCGAACCCCATCGGGCTCATGAAGCCCAGCGCCGAGTGCATCCTCAGCCTGTTGTAGAAGGTCTCGATGTTACTCGAATATCTCCAGCTGCGCCTGCTCGCGCGTCTCAAACGTCTTGCGGTGCACACACTCGCGCTTCAGAATCCCCACGAGGCTCTCGGTCGGCGCGTTTGTCCCAGGGACTGGCGACCGACCCCATGGAGGGCCTGACACCGGTGTTCGCGCATCGTCTTGCCGAGCAGCAGGCGAGCGATACTGCGAACCATGATCTGAAACTAAGCCGAAATCGGCATAGCAGCGACAGGGGATCTCATTACAGATGGCCGGGATGATTGCCCTCTGCAAGAAGAACGGGCTGGTCCGATCGATGTCTGCCAAGGGGTGCTCGCCGGACCGCTCCGCACGCGAGGGGTTCTTCGGCCGGCCCGAGAACGAGTTCCTCTATTACGACGACTGGGGCGAGGTCCCGATCGAGGAGTTCCTGAAGGAACTCGATGCATATATGCATTACTATACGGAAGAGCGGGAGAAGGAGTCACTGGGATGGCTCAGCCCGTTTCAATACAGAAAGAGCCTGGGCATCGCAGCCTAGGCGTCTCCAGTAAAGGGGCGCACCCCCTCATACGCGGGTTTTGTTTCAAATTCGCTTTGTTTTCCGCCTCGCGTCCCTTTCATAAAACTGTACCATGATCTATCTGATTGCGCCAGATTGTCGCGCGCTTATGATTGCCAGACCGAATGAAAAAGAGCATGGGCAGCGTTAAGCTGCCTATGCTCCCGGAAGCGTCCGCAGGACGCGCAGCCGCACAATTTATTGTGCGATCAAAGGGGATTGGGGGTCTGCCACCAACAAGCAATTTCCCGGTTTTCGCGCAAGCGAAAAATTGGGAAATGGACATAATGGGTCCCATTATGCATTGCTTGCTGGTTTTGTTCCGAATCTATTTCTTTAATAGCTGGCAGTTTAATAAAAGCGCCCATCTGAATGATTTAAATCTTTCAAATGGGCGCTTATTTATGGTTATTCTACTGTGATAACAGAGGACGGGACAGTTATCCCGCGCTTCTGCTACTGAGTCTTCCGAAGATTCAGGAACAGGGTCCGCGCAAACCTCCGCATGCCCGTCATCAGCCATCCGAAATACCTCCGGACAGGTGGATGCACATAGCCCGCAGGAAATGCAGTTTTCTCTGTCAATTATCGCTTTCATATACTGATATTCCTTTCTGAATCAGGCATTCATGAACAGTTTGATGTCATCATCAACTGTTCCGACACCCGCGATACCGAATTTTTCAACCAATACCTTGGCCACATTGGGAGACAGAAAGCCCGGCAGCGTGGGGCCGAGGTGGATGTTCTTCACGCCCAAGTACAGCAAAGCCAAGAGAACGATGACGGCCTTCTGTTCGTACCAGGCGATATTGAAAGCAATCGGCAGCTTGTTAATATCGTCGAGTCCAAACACCTCTTTGAGTTTCAGGGCGATGACCGCCAGAGAATAGGAGTCGTTGCACTGTCCGGCGTCCAGAACTCTCGGAATACCGCCGATATCGCCCAGCTTCAGTTTATTATAGCGATACTTCGCACAGCCCGCCGTAAGAATTACCGTGTCCTTCGGGAGCTTCTCCGCAAATTCGGTGTAGTATTCCCTGGACTTCATACGTCCGTCACAGCCGGCCATAACAAAGAACTTTTTGATCGCACCGGATTTGACGGCATCGACGATCTTGTCTGCCAGCGCCATCACCTGATTATGGGCAAAGCCGCCGACAATGCTGCCAGTCTCAATCTCATCGGGCGCGGGAAGAGTCTTGGCAAGCGCGATGATCTCGGAAAAGTCCTTTTTGCCGTTCTCATCGGCTTCAATATGCTTGCAGCCGGGATAGCCGGTGGAACCCGTGGTAAAGATTCTGCCCCGGACCTCCTCGCTTCTTGGCGGGACGATGCAGTTGGTAGTAAAGAGGATGGGGCCATGGAAGGAGACAAATTCCTCAAGCTGCTTCCACCATGCATTGCCGTAGTTTCCGGCAAAGTTGTCGTATTTTTTGAAAGCCGGGTAATAATGGGCAGGCAGCATCTCGCTGTGGGTATACACATCCACGCCGGTACCTTTAGTTTGCTCCAGAAGCTGCTCCAGATCGGTCAGGTCGTGACCGGAAATCAGGATCGCAGGATTTTTTCTGACGCCGATATTGACCTCGGTGATTTCAGGATTGCCGAACCGTGATGTGTGGGCCTCGTCCAGTAGCGCCATAACTTTGACGCCGTATTCGCCGGTTTTCAGCGTCAGCGCGACAAGATCGTCGGCGGAGAGGGAGTCGTCCAGTGTTGCCGCCAGTGCCTCATAGATGAAGGCGTTGATGGTCAAATCTTCTTTTCCGATGTTTTTCGCGTGCTCGGCGTAAGCAGCCATACCCTTAAGGCCGTATGTGATCATCTCGCGGAGAGAACGCACGTCCTCGTTTTCGGTCGACAGCACACCGACGGTAGCGGCCTTTTCCAGCATGGACGCTCTGGAACTTACCGTGAACGTGGCCGCGTCGTGTAAACCCGCAGAAGCAACGGAATTTCTGAGCTTGTCTCTTACGGCAATCATTTTCATGATCTGTTTTTCAATCGAGCCGTCGTCGAAATTCGCGTTGGTGATGGTCATGAACAGGCTACTGAGAACTTCATAATTTGTCTCGCCGAGGGTTTTGACGTCCAGCTTTCCTTTGACTACAATTTCTGAAATGCCCTTGAGCGTGTAAATCAGAAGATCCTGGAGTTTTGCCACTTCTTCGGTTTTTCCGCACACGCCGCGCACCGCGCAGCCCTTTCCTCCGGCAGTTTCCTGACACTGATAGCAAAACATACTCATTTTTGCTTCCTCCTTTAAAATTCAGTCTTTAATAGGTTCAAAATTGTCCTTACCGACAAAACAAATCGGGCACTGCCAATCATCGGGTAAATCTTCAAATGACGTGCCGGGCGCGATTCCGCTGTCAGAATCGCCAAGCGCGGGATCATAGATATACCCGCAGGGGATACACCTGTACTTTTTCATCTGGTTTTCTCCTCGTTTTCTCAGCTTTTTGGGGCGGGCGCTTTTACGACAATTAACTCCAGCGTTTCTTCATGAACATTTCTGACATTCATTTTAGTTTGAAACGGGATTTTCACCAGAGTTCCGGCCTCGTACTCATAGATTTCCTGATCATCAAGGCCGATGGAGAGTCTTCCGCGAATGACGGTCATATACACGTTTGAATTGGAAAAGTGTTCCGGCAAACCCTCATTCTTGTTGAACACCATGTGGAGGTAATGAAGGTTTTCGTCAAATATGATCTTTTCTATCGCTTTTTCATTGGTTCTGGACAGCTTATATTCTTTTTCTATCATTGTGCGTATCCCCTTTCAATCAAGTATTCTGCCATCGGTCGAAATCGTGATAACCTGCCAGGGAATCATTTGCCGCTGTTTTGAAGCGCGCTTTTTACTGCGTTTTCGATCCCGCCGCAGCAGGGAACTTCCATTCTGACAACCGTGACGCTTTTTATATTGTTGTTCTGAATGATCTCTGTGAGTTTGTCGCTGTAATCTCCTTCGTCCAGCTTGGGGCAGCCGATCAGGGTCACTTTGTTTCGGATAAACCTGTTGTGAAAATCGCCATAAGCATAGGCCGTACAGTCGGCGGCGATCAGGAGGTTGGCGTCCGTGAAATACGGAGCGTTGACTGGCGCAAGTTTGATTTGGACGGGCCACTGTGACAACTGGCTTTTGTTTTCGCTGATATTGGGATGGACGGACTCACACTTATTTTCCCGATGAATGGTTTTAGACTGTGTACCGGGGCAGCCGCAGGCCAGCGTTTCTCCCTGTTTGCTCAGCTTGCTTTTCTTCACGGCGGCTTCGTCATATTCCTTTGCTTCGCGTTCTTCGAAACTGATCGCTCCTGTCGGGCAGGCCGGCAGGCAGTCGCCGAGAACCGTCGCAATAATCGTCGCGGAGGAAGCTTGGCCTTTCCGTTTATCCATGCCGATTGCCCCTTCGTGGCAGGCTTTTGCGCACAGTACCGCAGCCATTACATTTTCTCTTCATCAATTCTGAATAATCTTTTCGAATCATGTTCCGTTCCCACATCTTTTCAGAGTGCGTTATTCAGGTTACTTATGATTTTGCCTAGTTTACTATTCTTAAATTCAATAAGTCGGTTGGAATTTCCAACGAAAGAGGATATTATGAAAGATTATTTGGATGTGCTGAAAACAGTACGATTATTCAAAGGCATTGAAGAATCAGATTTACTGTCACTTTTGTCTGCCTTACCTGCAAAATCGGTTCATTACGAAAAAGGGCAAACGGTATTTTCCAGCGGCGAAAGCATCGAAAAATTCGGCATCGTTTCTATCGGGGACAGGTTCAGGTCGTGCAGGACGACTATTACGGGAACTAGAAGCATTCTTGGAAAAATTGACATTGGAAATTTGTTTGGGGAATCCTTTGCATGTGCGGAAATAAAAACGCTTCCGGTCAGTGTAATCACAACGACCGAAAGCGATCTTCTCTTTATCGACTGTCACAGACTTGCCGTTCCGTGCGCCAAGGCGTGCAGATTTCACAGCAGGCTAATTCAGAATATGTTGAATATCGTATCCATGAAAAATATATTGCTGACGCAGAAAATTGAATTCACCTCGAAACGCACCACCCGTGAAAAGCTTATGGCCTACCTTTCGGTTGAGGCCAAGAAATCGGGAAGCAGCAGCTTCAATATCCCATTCAATAGGCAGGAACTCGCGGATTACCTTTCCGTCGAACGCAGCGCCATGTCGGCTGAGCTTTCAAAGCTCAGGGACGACGGCGTTTTGAGCTACCACAAAAATCAATTCGAGCTGTTATAAGAAACCAGTGCGGTAGTCAGTCTCAACGATACCTCTGACGTTAATGATAAAACAAACCATATTTCTTACCGCAAAGAATGACATAATTATGGCACTGTTTACTTCAACATAATAATATTTTTAGGAATAAATATGCAGTTTATTCAGCAAATCAACATCCGTGATGGTAATCTGTTTTGAATCATAGATAATAAAACCATCTTTTCTCATTTTATTTAGCTCTCTTGATAAGGAAGGCCTTTGAACTCCTATTTTTTCAGCCAACTCTTTTTTTTGTCATATTCAATTTAATGGTTGTAGACTTTTGAACGTGATACTCGTAAAGTAAAAACTCAATGATGGGGCTGCGGTGGGAATCCTGGACCAGATAAGACCAGGAGGAACATTGCATGTTCAACACGGAGCAGAGAAGGAAAGCGATAGAGACCTTCATCAGGTTCGGCCATAGCTATGCCGACACGATAAGGGAGCTAGGCTATCCGAGTAGACAGACACTCAGGATGTGGTGGGACGAGTATGTGGCAACGGGAGACATCCCGATAAGCAAGCATGAGAGCAATCCTCGTTTCACTGACGAACAGAAGCGTACAGCCGTCGACCACTACCTCGAGCACGGCAGGAGTCTTGCGCGTACGATGCGCGCCCTCGGCTATCCCAAGAGCAGGGAGTACCTCTGCAGGTGGATCGACGAGCTTGCACCAGGAAGACGCAAATACCGCGGACCGAACTCCAGGAAGTCTTCTCCTGCTCCAGAGACAAAGGCACATATCGTTGCCGAGCTCGAATCCAGAGGCTGCACAGCCGCAGAGGTTGCGAGAAGATATGGGTGCTCAAGGGTCTCACCCTATCATTGGCGCAGGGATATCATAGAGAGCCACAATGGTGATGCCGACAACAGGGGAAGATCCGTGAACGAGGAGTATGACAAGCTTCCGACTGATGTCGGGAAGCTGCAGGAGATGGAAGAGAATCTACGAGTGCGTGTGCGCGAACTCCAACTCGAGTGCGACGTGCTTGAGGGGACGCGTGCCATCTTAAAAAAAGATCCGGGCGCCGACCCGAACCGGTTGAGCAACCGGGAGAAGGCAGGACTCGTGACGCTGCTCCGGGCCAAGTGGAAGCTGAAGGATCTTCTGACATACATGAGAATGGCAAAGAGCAGTTATGAGTACGCCATGAGCGCATCCAGGCAGGATAAGGATGAAGAGACCCGGACTGTGCACAGGGCGGTAGTCGCATCGTTTCGAAGAAGCGGCTTCACCTACGGCTACAGACGCGTACTCAAGGACGTGAACTCAGACGAGAAGATCAAGATCGGCGAGTGGACCGTGCGCAGGGTAATGAGAAGCGAAGGACTTCTTGCAAGGAACCCCAGAAAGAAACGCAGGTACAGCTCATACGTAGGTGAGATATCGGAGGCGCCTGCAAACACCTGCCGACGCAATGACGGTACCCATGACTTCTCAGCCGATGCGCCTAACAAGCTGTGGGTCACCGACGTCACCGAGTTCGCCATCCCTGCGGGTAAGGTCTATCTTTCCCCGATCATCGACTGCTTCGACGGGATGCCCATCAGCTGGTCGACCTCGACCTCACCAGATGCAAAGATGGCGAACTCGTCACTTGAGGGTGCCTGTTCAAGACTCGGCAGAGACGAACATCCTCGGGTGCATAGTGACCGTGGAGGACATTACCGCTGGCCCGGGTGGATCTCGATATGTGAGAAGCACGGGCTCGTTCGTTCTATGTCGAGGAAGGGTTGTAGTCCGGACAACTCCAGGGCAGAGGGCTTCTTCGGACGGCTAAAGGTGGAATTCTTCTACGGATGCGACTGGCAGGGTGTGACACTCGAGGAGTTCGCAGGCATGCTCGATACCTATCTGAGATGGTACCGTGATCTAAGAATGAAGAGCGATCTGGGCTATATGAGTCCGATGCAATACCGTCGCAAACTCGGACTGGCAGCATAGGGAAAAACGGTCCAGGATTCCCACCGCAGCCCCAACTGTCGACAGACTATTGACTAGACACACCGGGGGTCCTCCGATCCCCAAGGTGCCGGGGCCATTGGCAAGAACCGGCGGCTTCGGATGCATGGCGACCATCGCTCCCCTCGCGCGCGTCAGGTGTCCCTGCGCGCGAGGGGAGCGGCCGCGGGAGGGCTTGGCTGCGGCCGTGGCGGGGCAAAGGGGGTGCCGCCCACGTTCTCCGTGGACGGCACCTCTGCCACCGTGGGCGGTTCGTCCCTCGTCCCAGGGTCTACTCCTCCCACTGGTAGGCGCCGATGAGGTGGCGCAGGCGGGCGCAGCGCTCGCCGACGATGTTGAGGGCGATGACGTCCACGCGGACGCCCTCGGCCTCGGGGTGCACCGCGAGCCAGAGCAGGGCGAGCCTGCGGCACCTGGCCTGCTCCGCCTTGTCGATGGCGAGCCCGGGCATGGAGTCGGAGCCCTCCCCGAGCCTGCGGGCGGTCCTCACGAGCACGAGGACGGGCGCGCCCTCGTCCTCGGCCACGGCGTCGACCTCCCCCGCGGCGCACCGCCAGCCGCGCTCGAGGACGGCGTAGCCGCGCCTCTCGAGGTATGTTTTGCTTCAATGTGAACTGAGCCACAACGTCACCGAAAACTGGGCCATCGCCGTCACCGAGATGTGAGCCACCCGCGTCAGACAAACCGGGCCACTCGTGGATGTGCCGGCCGCATGGGGCGGCCCGGGCATCGTGGCTCGCGTATACCCTTTCCGGCGGACCTTTTCCATGAGACCCCGCCGGGAAGGATGGAGAGGATGACAATGCCCAGGCCAACTCAAGAGGATATCAGGGTGATGCATGCCCGGGGCGACTCCGACAGGAGCATCGCCGCAAGGCTGGGGATCAGTAGGAACACCGTGGCAAGGTATGTACGAATGACAGACATGTCACCGGTCACACCCATGCTGCGCAACGCGCCGCATCCGGCCACGGACGCATGGGCGCGTCTTGTCATGGCGTGGCTTCGCGACGACCTCGCGGTACCGAGAAAGCAGCGCAGGACCGCACGCAAGATCTACGATGACCTGGTGCATGACCACGGATACGTCGGCTCGCGCTCCTCCGTGGAACGTCTTGTGAGAAGGATCCGGGAGGACACGACACCTGCGGGGGATGGATACCTCGAACTCGACTGGCCGGCCGGGATCGCACAGGTCGACTTCGGTCATGCGGCGGCTTGGCTCGGCGGCGAACGCACCGAGCTCCACCTGCTTGTGATGTCGTTCCCGCACTCCAACGCGCGCTTCTGCGTCCCGCTCATGTCGGAGGCCGCCGAGTGCCTGTGTGCGGGACTCCGCACCCTGTTCGAGCACGTGGGAGGGGCGCCGACCGAGCTCGTGCTCGACAACGCCACCGAGGCTGGCAGACGCATGTGCGGTGTGACACGGGAGTCAGCCCTCTTCTCGCAGTTCCGTGCGCATTACGGCTGTCGCTCGACGTATTGCAACCCCTACTCCGGCAACGAGAAGGGCTCCGTGGAGAATGCCGTTGGGTTCCTGAGGCGCAACCTCATGTCACCGCCGCCAGCGGCACCGTCGCTCGCCGTGCTCGCCTCATCTCTGTTTGCTGGATGCGACAGACTGCTTGGCGAGGAGCATTACCGCGCCCACGTCGTGATCTCCGAGGTCTTCGCGGAGGACCGTCATGCGTTGTCGGCACTCCCCGGCGTCGGCTTCGACGCCGTGCGCTGGGAGCGCAGGAGAGCCGACAAGCAGGGGTGCGTCACGGTTGGCAGCGTCCGCTACTGCGCAGGTCCCTACTGGCACGACAGGTGGATGCTCGTGGGTATGCGCGCCGACGGCGTCGAGATCCTCGACGAGCACGGACGGCATGCCGCGACGCTTCCCAGGGCCTGGTCGGACGCCGGTGGCACGGTACGTGACCCCGCCTCGCTCATCCCGGCGCTCACAGCACGCCCGCGGGCCTGGTCGGAGTCACCGTTGAGGGCCGATGTGCCGCCAGTGCTACGCGACGTGCTGGACAGGGCCGACGTGGCGGCAAGGCGGCAGGTCCTGCGTGCCGTGTCGGCCACCAGCGACTCCTTCGGGTTCGACGTCGCCGTCGGAGCCGCAGCCGAGGTCTGTGTGCGCGGCGCCCTCCCCGATGCCGCGTCCGTCGACATGGTGGCCAGGAGGATGGCGGCGGGTCGCTCGGACGCGGGCGTCACCGACCTCACCGTCTACGACGGGTTCCTGAGGGAGGTCGATGCATCGTGACAGACGTCGTCGGGCGCGCCCTCGTCGCGGGGTCGCGCTGCTCACTCACCAGGTCGGTGCTCGCCGAATGGGCGGCGGGTGGCACGCCGCGACAGCGCGAGTACCTGCTGGGCTACCTTGAGGCCGAGGCCGCATCGAGGGATGCTTCCAAGAGAAGGCAGCTCCTTCGCCGCTGTGCCGCCCCTTATGCCAAGACGCTCGAGGGCTACGACTGGACGTCGGTGTCGTTCCCCGAGGGGTTCGGTCGCGCCGACCTGGAGTCCCTCTCTTTCGTCGGCGCGCACGAGGACCTCGTGCTCATGGGGGCCTCCGGTACGGGCAAGACCCACCTTGCCTGTGCGCTGTGCGCACTCGCCTGCGCATCCCTCGTCGAAGCCAGGTTCCTCACCGCCTCGTCGCTCGTCATGCGCCTGCGCCGTGCCAAGGGGGAGGCCCGGCTGGACCGCGAGCTCTCGCAGCTGGGTCGCGCGAGGCTTCTCGTGATAGACGAGCTGGGGTTCCTGCCACTCGACCTGGACGGGGCGAGGCTGCTGTTCCAGGTCATCTCGGACGCCTACGAGAGGCAGTCGCTCGTGATCACCACCAACCTCGAGTTCTCGAGGTGGGGAACCGTCTTCGGTGACGACCAGATGGCTGCCGCGGTGATCGACCGCATCGTGCACCACGGTAGGCTCGTGCAGTTCCACGGCGAGTCCTGGCGCATGCGACATGCGCTCATGCAACAGGATAAGAAGGCGGCGCAGATGCCGTGACGCCGTGGCTCAGAAAAAGATGACGTTGATGGCTCAGAAAGGCTTGACGGAACACAGTGCCACCGGGCGCGAGCGTGCGTCGCGGAGGAGGGCGAGGTAGCAGTCGCTCGTGGCACGCGCATCCGACCACGCGCGGTGTGCCTCCTCGTTGTCCACGCCGTAATGCTCGCAGATGGCGGCAAGGCTGCGCGGCCTGCCCACGAGCTCCCCATAGAGGATCATCGTGTCGAAGGAGCCGTTCTCGGTGGGGGAGCGCAGCCCCATGCGTGCGGCCTCGCGGTCGATGAATCGGTTGTCGAAGGCGATGACGTTCTGCCCGACCAGAGGGAGCTCGCCCACGAAGGCGGAGAACGCACGGAAGGCCTCGTCCATGGACGGCGCGCCCTCGAGCATGGCTGGCGTGATGTGATTGACCGCGAAGGCCCCTGCGCCGATGCGCGCCCCCGTGGGCAGGGACACGAACGTGGAGAAGCGCTCGTCCTCGTAGCCGTCGAACACGCGTATGGCGCCGACCTCGATTATGTGCGCGTTCGCGCCCAGCCCCGTGGTCTCGAGGTCGTAGCTCACGTAGCTCGTGGGCAGGTCGCCCACATCGTTCTGTCTCGCAGTCATGTCGCCTTCGTCCGTGAATTCCTCGTTAATCGTCTGTGGCATGTCATTCTAGTCCGTGCGCCGGACGCAATCGCGTTGGTATAGTCAGGTTGCAGCCGGTGTTCCCTGCAAATAGTCCCAAGCTACGATTGGGGCAGTGGCGCACGGGTAGACTTAGCGCGTATCAGACATCGTTTTCACATGGAGGGCCTTACCATGAACGTCAACATCGCTTGGGGCATCTTCGCACTCGCCTGGGCAGTCGTCTGCGCCGTCTGCTGGTATGTCTTCGTCCTCTCGAAGGCCCGCCGCGGCAAACGCTGCACGGAGCACGTGGACGGCCAGGTCGTGGGAGCCTCCGATGCCCATAGGGGCGAGGTGCAGCTTCCGATAGTGGAGTACACGGTGGACGATGCCACGCTCCGGGTGGTCGGACCGAAGTTCCGCAAGACCTTCACCACGGTCCTTCCCGTGGGCTCCGAGAACGTCGAGTCCGGATATGAGACCAACCTCACCTCGAGGGAAGACCTGCCCCAGGACCTGTGCATCTCGATGCCGGCGGGCAGCATCGGCAAGCTTGCACTCTCGCCGCTTGCGGGTCTCTACCCCGTGGGCTCTATGGCCGACGTCTACTACAACCCCAAGAAGCCCAGGGATGCCTACGTCCAACGGCCGGATGGGTCTGCCCAGGGGCTGTCGCTGCTTCTTGGCGCGTTCACGGTGGGTCTTCTCGCCGTTGCGCTCGTCCTGCTCTGCGGGCCGACGATCACGCTCGTGTAGGCAAGGGTGACCCACTAAAATCTAAGCGTCAGTGGAATAGATTTTCTGTTGTATCGGTATAGGGGATGACACAACGGGTATCTCGACTACTGTTCAAAATGACGTCAGAAAGGAAGTACGGCCCCATGAAGCAGTTCAAGACGGAGAGCAAGAAGCTCCTCGACCTCATGATCAACTCGATCTACACCAACAAGGAGATCTTCCTGCGAGAGCTCGTGTCCAACGCCTCCGACGCCATCGACAAGCTCTCCTTCATGAGCCTCACCGATCCGAACGTCAAGCTCGGCGATGACGAGCTGGCCATACGCCTGGCGTTTGACAAGGACGCACGCACCATCACGGTGAGCGACAACGGCGTGGGAATGTCCGAGGCCGAGCTCGACAAGAACCTCGGCACCATCGCGCATTCCGGCTCCGAGCAGTTCAAGGAGGAGAACGCCGAGCACCAGGGCTCCGACATGGACATCATCGGACGCTTTGGCGTGGGCTTCTACTCCAGCTTCATGATTGCCTCCAAGGTCCGCGTGGTGAGCCGCGCCAATGGTTCGGAGCAGGCCTTCTCCTGGGAGTCGGATGGTGTGAGGGGATATTCGATCGCGGCCGCGACCGAGGACGAGGCTGCCTCCGTGGGCGATCACGGCACCGTCATCACGCTCTTCCTGCGCGAGTCCACGCCCGAGGATGACACGGACCAGTTCCTCTCCGAGTGGAAGCTCCGTGACCTTGTGAAGAAGTACTCGAACTACGTGAACCACCCCATCAGGATGATGGTCTCCAAGAGCCGTCAGAAGCCCAAGCCCGAGGATGCGGGCGATGACTACCAGCCCGAGTACGAGAGCTACGAGGAGCTCGAGACCCTCAACTCCATGACCCCCATCTGGAAGAAGCGTCCCTCGGAGGTCGAGCAGAAGGACTACGACGAGTTCTACAAGTCCGCCTTCCATGACTTCCAGGCGCCGGCACGTACCTTCTCGTTTCATGCCGAGGGTGCGCTCAGCTACGATGCGCTCCTCTTCATCCCGGGTGCCCAGCCCTTCGACCTCTACAGCAAGGACTACGAGAAGGGGCTCGCGCTCTACACCTCCAACGTCCTCATCCAGGAGAAGTGCTCCGACCTCCTGCCCGACTACTACAACTTCGTGCGCGGGGTCGTGGACAGCCCCGACGTCACGCTCAACATCTCGCGCGAGACCCTGCAGCAGAACTCGCAGCTCCGTGCCATCGCCCGTCGCGTGGAGAAGAAGATTCACACCGAGCTCTGCGACATGCGCGACAATGATCGCGAGGCGTACGATGCGTTCTTCGATCACTTTGGTCGTGGTCTCAAGTTCGGCATCTACAACAGCTACGGCTCCAAGGCCGCTGACCTTGGGCAGCTGCTGCTTTTCTGGTCCACGCGCGAGGAGAAGCTGGTCACCCTCGACGAGTACGCAGCCGCCATGCCCGCCGGACAGGACAAGATCTACTATGCCGCCGGCGAGTCCCGTGACCGGCTGGCCAAGATGCCCGTGGTGAAGAGCGCGCTCGACCACGGCTACGACGTGCTTCTCTGCACGCAGGACGTGGACGAGTTCATGTTCAGGGTCATGCCGTCCTGGCATCAGGATGCCGTCGCCGGTGACTCCGAGCACAAGGGCACCGAGGAGCGCGACCTCGAGTTCGCGAGTGTCTCCGCCGCCGACCTCGACCTTGCCACCGACGAGGAGAAGGAGCAGGCCGAGAAGGCCGGTGCCGGCAACGAGGAGCTCCTCTCCGAGCTTCGCGACGCGCTTGGCGACAAGGTCGTCGACGTGAAGGTCGCGGCGGGTCTGGGCAGCGCCCCCGCCCGCGTGGCCGCGGAAGGACCGGTCTCGCTCGAGATGGACCGCATCATCTCGCAGGGACCCGAGGCGAAGGATGCCCCCCAGGCCCAGCGCGTGCTCGAGCTCAACGCCGCACATCCCGTGTACGGCAAGCTCGTGGCCGCGAAGGAGGCGGGCGACGCCGATCGCCTCAAGCTCTACGGCCGCATCCTCTACGACCAGGCGCTTCTCGTCGAGGGGCTGCCCATCGACGACCCCGTCGAGTTCGCCAAGGAAGTCACCGAGCTCATGTAGCCTGACGCCCCATGCTTCGTCGAGGGCCCCGAGACCGCCAGATGCCGTCTCGGGGCCCTTTTGGCATCCGTGAGGTAGTATCTTGACGTGAAGGCCGCCCCGTCTCCGTCGCATCGTCTGGAGAATCCATGCCTCGAACCGCAACCGCTCCCAAGGTCAGCATCATCGTCCCCGTCTATAACGCCGAGCGGCATCTCGAGCGCTGCGTGGACAGCATCCTCTCGCAGGAGTTCCAGGACGTCGAGCTCATCTTGGTGGACGACGGGTCCACCGACGGCTCGCCCGCGCTCTGCGATGCGTATGCCGGCCGCGATTCGCGCGTGCGTGCGATCCATAGGGAAAACGGCGGCGTCTCGGTGGCGCGTAACGCGGGTATCGATGTCGCTCGCGGCGAGTACCTGCAGTTTCTTGATGCCGATGACTGGATTACCACCGATGCCACCAAGCTCCTCGTACGTGCCATGGAGGAGAACCGCGTGGACATGGTCATCGCCGACTTCTTCCGCGTGGTGGGCGGTCGTGTCGCCCAGAAGAGCGACATCGACGAGGAGTGCGCCATCACCCGCGAGGAGTACGCCGACCACATGATGGAGACGCCCGCCGACTTCTACTGGGGCGTCTGCTGGAACAAGCTCTACAAGCGGTCCATCGTGGAGAGCCATCAGGTGCGCATGGACCCCACCATCAGCTGGTCCGAGGACTTCATCTTCAACATGGAGTACGTGCTCCACTGCAAGAGCGTCTTTCCGCTGCACGCGCCCATCTACTACTACGTCAAGACGGAGGGCTCCCTCGTGGAGACCCAGTCGGGCGGCTTTGGTTCGATGCTGCGCATGAAGCTCAGTGTCATCGAGTACTACCGCAGCTTCTACAAGAACGTCTATGACGAGTCGGACTACCAGTCGAGAAGCCTCGCGCTCAACACCTTCCTTCTCGGCATGGCGGCCGACGGCAGTGCCATGCCCTTCATGCCGGGTACCAAGAAGCTGGGGACGGAGCGCCCGAGCGTCCACGCCAACAGGACCATGAGGGCGACGCCTCTTGCGGAGGCCCGCTATGCCGAGCTCCTTCTCGACTCCTACCTCGGGGTCGTGGCCACGCAGTTCAAGCTCGACCTTGTCGACGTGCTCCTTCTCGCCTATCTGGACGCCACGCGCCAGACGGGTACGATCGATGACGTGGCGGAGTTCGTGGATGCCACGCCTCGTGCGGTGCGCGCCTCGGTGCGCAAGCTCGTCTCGCGCAGGTTCGTGGAGGTCGAGCAGACCGGTCCCAAGCTGCTGTGGTTGAGTCACGACGACACGGATGACGTCGCCGCCGACCGCTCGTCCAAGCTGCCGCAGATGAGCCTCACGCAGGATGCCGTGGCGGTCGTCACTGCCATTGAGAACGCCTATCGCGACTTCGAGACGGTGCGCTATGCGGGCTTCTCGGAGGATGACGTCGATGTCATGCGCAACGCCAACAGACGCGCGGCGTACAATGTCCGCGACAGGCTGAGCGAGTAGAGACCCTATTCTCCTTGGCGGATTGCCTGCAGCAGCGGCAGGATCTCCTCCTCGCGCGAAACCGTCCACGTGGGTCGCGCGCCTGCCACGAGCGGGTTTCCTCGTCTGTCGAACCACATGACGGGCATGCCCGCGGAGCAGGCCCCTGCGACGTCGTTGGTGGGGGAGTCCCCCACGTAGACGCAGTCGCCCGCGGTTGCGCCGAGCGCGGCTGCGGCGTGGTGGAAGATCGCCGCGCCGGGCTTTGCCATCCCGAGGGCTCCGGAGACGAAGACCCTCTCGGGGGAGAACCACTCATCCAGACCGAGGGCGTGCGCCTTCGCACGCTGGTGCGCGTCAGGTCCGTTGGTCACGATGCCGATGCGTACGTTGTCCGCACACCACATGAGCAGCGTACGGATGGTCGGCGTGAGGGTAATGGCATGGTACTGGTTCCAGGTGTAGGCCTGCTGGAACGCCTCGGCCGTCTTGCTCGAGATGAAGATGCCGAAGTCCGTGCAGGTACGTTGGATCCTCAGGATGCGCATGCGCTCTATTGCCAGCGTACCGTCGGCGGAAGCCCGGAAGAGCTCCTCGGAATGGTGCTTGTACGCATGGAAGAGCTCGGACACGCCAAGGCCGTCGACAGGACCAATGACATCCGAGAAGGCCATCTCGAAGGGCATGACCTGGTCATAGAGGGTGTCATCAAGATCGAAGAGGACAACGTCCACACGCACTCCTTCCTGGAAAAGATACCTGTCACCTTTTCCAGTCACCTTCCCGAATCGCACATCCGTCTGGACTATCATCTGGTCTCTCGGACGCGAGAGGAGACGAGCATGGGTGTGCCACACGGACGAGAGGTCGACCCGCAGGTCATCCATGACCCCACGTACCACGGCTGCGAGAGAAAGCGCCGCTACGAGACGCGCGTGGAGGCCCAGAAGGCCGCCAACCTCGCACGGAGGCGCAAGGATGCACCGGCCATCTACGTCTATCGGTGCCAGTTCTGCGGAGGATGGCATCTCACGCATCGCAAGCCTCGATGATGCGCCGGCGGGCATGGTGCCTCTCGCGCTAGCTTATGTCCGCGATGACCTTGGAATCATCGGTCTGCTCGATCGAGGAGAAGGAGCTGCGAATCACGTCGCAGGAGTGCCGGAGTGCCGCGCGTTCCTTGTTGGTGAGCTCGAGCTCGAGTATCTCCTGGATGCCGTCGCGACCGAGGACGCACGGCACGCCCACCGAGACGTTCGTCTGGTCGTACTCCCCGTCGAGATGGACGGAGACGGGCGTGACCTTGCGCTCGTGGTGCAGGATCGCGGAGACGACCATGGACACCTCGGCACCGATGCCGAACTCCGTGGAGTGCTTGCCGCGGATGATCTCGCCGCCGGCCTCGTGGACCATCTTCGTGATGTTCTGGTAGTTGAGTTTTGCCTCGAGCTCGGGGTGGTTGCGGAAGTACTCGGTCATGGGCACGGCCCCGATCGAGACGTGCGATTCGGGGATGAACGAGGAGTCGCCGTGCTCGCCCATGACGATGGCTTGCACCTGGTCTCGATCCACGTCGGCGATGCGCCCGATGATGCGGCGCAGACGCACGGTGTCGAGAGCGGTGCCCGTACCGAAGACGTGGCCTCGCGGCAGGTTGAGGTTGCGATAGAAGTACTCGGTGACCACGTCGGCGGGGTTGGACACGCAGATGAGGAAGCCATCGAACCCAGAGTCGCGGATGGGCCTCATGATGCCGTCGAGGATGGCGAAGGTGCTCTCGAGCATCTCCAGGCGCGTCTCGCCGGGCTTGCGGCTCCTGCCTGCCGTCATGATGATGAAGTTTGCATCCGAGCAGTCATCGTAGGTGCCCACGCGGAGACGCACGTGACGGCCGAGTGCCGTGAGCATGTCTCGCAGGTCGGTCACCTGGGCGTTTGCGGCCTCCTCGTTGATGTCGAGAAACACGATCTCGTCGGCGTACTGCTCGTTCATGAGGTTCATCGCGACGTGCGAGCCCACGTTGCCTGCGCCGATGATGACGACCTTGCGTGATTTGAAGGGCATAGAACGGTCCTTTCCTTGTTCTCCCACTGGCCGTGGCCAGTATCCATGTATGATGCGCGACGTGTGCGGTGAAGGCGTACCTGGCGATCCGCGTCGATGCGATTTGCGTCGGAAGGGGGCTTTCCTTGTGTCATCGCACATTATGCTCGAACCTGATGGCCTACAATCGGGAAACATCCAATGTATTTTCGTTGAGGGCAAGGCCGCGGAGAAGGGCAGCTGACGTGAGTCGTGTGAGCCGCAAGGAAGACGAGTTCTTTGACATGTTCAAGGAGTACAGCCTGCTGATCGTGGAGGCGGGCAGGCTCTATGCCGAGTACGTCCACGGCTACCCCGAACCCAAGAACCAGATGGACAAGGTCAAGGATTGCGAGACCAACGGCGACCACATGGTTCGGAGGATCCTCGAGACGCTCGACTCCTCGTTCATCACCCCGATCGATCGCGAGGACATCAACGAGCTTGCCAAGTCGATGGATGACATCATCGACAACATCGAGGGTGTCTCGGCACGTTTCAGCCTCTATGGGGTCGAGACGATGCGTCCCGAGGCCATCGAGATGTGCGACCTCACCGTCTCGGCCATCGGTGCGCTCAACAAGGCCTTCGGGCTCTTCGCGAACTACAAGAGGGACAGCGACGCGGTCGTGAGCCTGCTTGCCGAGGTGGGGGCCTTCGAGGACAACGGCGATGCGGTCTACCGCAACGCCCTCGGTACGATCTTCCGCGGCAACAACGGTGCCAAGGAGATAATCAAGTGGAAGAGTCTCCTCGACAAGATGGAAGACGCCCTTGACTCCTGCAAGGCCGTTGCCACCATCATGCGAAACGTGATAATGAAGAATGCCTAACCCCATGCTCGTCGCTGTCTTCGTGGCGGCCCTCACCTTCGAGTTCATCAACGGCTTCCACGATACGGCCAACGCCATTGCCACGACGGTCTACACCAAGGCGCTCCCTGTGTCGTTGGCCATCGTGATGTCCGCGGCCATGAACTTCATAGGTGCGCTTACCAGCGAGAAGGTCGCGCTCACCATCGCGAACGGGATCGTGGACATCCAGCTCGACCTCTATGTCATCCTTGCGGCGCTCATCGGTGCGGTCATATGGGACTTCTTCACGTGGTGGCGCTCGATTCCGTCGAGCTCGAGCCACGCGCTCATCGGCAGTCTCATCGGAGCCACGGTCGTCTTCACGGGTTCCACGAAGGACGTCGCGTGGGCGGGTGTCCTCGAGAAGGTCGTCATCCCCCTCTTCACCTCGCCGCTCATAGGTCTCTGCCTCGGCTTCTTTATCATGAAGATCATCTTCGAGCTCTTTGCCGACTGGACGCCCAAGCATGCCAACAAGTTCTTCCTCAGGCTCGAGGTGGTCTCGTCGGCACTCATGGCATACAGCCACGGCAACAACGACGCCCAGAAGACCATGGGAATCATCACGCTCGCACTCGTCTCTGCTGGCTCGATAAGCGCAGGCTCTGGCGTGCCTCTGTGGGTCAAGCTGCTCTGCGCCGTGACCATGGCCATCGGCACCTCGGTGGGCGGCCAGCGCATCATGCGTACCGTGGGCAACGGCGTGACCAAGCTCAACCCGGTCATCGGCTTCGTGGCGCAGACCTCGTCGACCATCGCCATCGAGATCATGACCGCCCTCGGTGCCCCCGTGAGCACCACGCAGGTGGTCACCACCTCGATCATGGGCGCCGGCTCCGCTCGACGCTTCACGTCGGTGCGCTGGGGCGTCGCTCGCAAGATCATCAGCGCCTGGTTTGTAACGCTGCCTGTCACCATCGCCCTCGGCGGTGCCTGCGCCTGGATCATCGGCATCGTGCTGTAGCGCACCTAGGTGCTACCCGTCCTCGGACGCGCCGTCCTGGTCGCCGCCCGTGGCCTCCGCCTCGAGCTCCTTGTCCTTCTCGGCCAGGGCCTCGGCTGTGGACTGGTTGGCATCGTGCACGGCCTGGGTGTCATCGGCCGCGCCGTAGACGTGACCCCAGTAGTCCCAGTCCACCACGCCATAGCAGAGCTGCATCTTGTTGGAGACGATGGCACTGATCTCGTCGATGTACTCCTGCGAGACCGTGGCTGCGTCATCAGCAGGGACGAAGCTGCCCGTAGAGGCGTAGTAGGTGCCCTCGTTCGTCTTCCAGTCGTAGGAGGTGTCGAAGACGAGTGCATCGGAGTCGGAGAAGACGTCGCGACCGGGCAGCAGACGGGAGTCATAGTCCACGCCGAAGAGGTTGAGCAGCGTGGGAAGGACGTCGATGCTGCACACGGGGTCATCCACGACGATGGGGTCCTCGTCCTCGAGGCTGCCGCTCCAGAGGATGAGCCGGTTATGGTCACGCTCGAAGACCGTGGTCACGTCATAGCCGTAGAGCTCGGAGAGGTTGGGATAGCTGCCGAGGGAGCCCGACTCGTCGAGGCCGTAGGGGAAGTGGTCGGCGCTGATCACGATGCAGGTGTGGTCTGCCATGCCCTTCTCCTCGAGTGCGTCCACGAGGTACTCCAACGCCTTGTCGAGCTCTATCTGTGCCGCAAGGTAGGCCTTGACCGTGTCGGAGTAGGGGAGGTCGGCTACGGCGTCCCAGTTCTTGGCGCTCATGGAGTTGTCGGACTGGGAGTAGACCGAGTGGCCTGACACGGACATGTAGTAGATGTCGAAGGGTTCCTGGTCGCAGTAGATGTCGTCGAAGGTGCCCTGGAGCATCTCGAGGTCATCCTGGGGCCACTGGTCGGTGACGTACGCCTCCATGCCGTTGCCCATGCCCATGAAGCCGTTGTTGTAGCCGAGGGTGTTATGGGTGACGTCGCGGTCGTAGTAGGTGTAGTCGTTGTCATGGAAGGCCCAGCCGTTGTAACCAAGACGGTTGAGCGTGCTTCCCATGGTGAGGTAGTTGTTGTTGTCGGTCATGTAGGGGATGGACTGTCCGCCCTCGACGGGGAGGACCCCGAAGAGGTTGTTGCACTCGCCACCTGTCGTACCTGCGCTCGCAGGCTGATAGTAGTCGTTGAACTGGATGCCCTTCGTGGCGAGTCGATAGAGCGTGGGCGTGAGCGTGGGGTCGATGACCTCCGCGGAGAAGGCCTCCGCGGAGATGAATATCAGGTTGTAGCCTGCGAACTTGCCCGTCATCTCGTTCTTTGAGGTGGGCGCGACCGATGCGACGTAGTCATCGAGAGCCGCCAGCTTGTCGTCGGACTTGTCGAGGGAGTTGAAGTCGATGCTGGTGACGTTGTCGCCGTACTCGACGACGGCCGGATTCGTTACCTCGCTGGCGGAGGAGTCGTCCGTCTTCTCGGCCACGATTCCCGAGCTCGACCCACCAAGGCCCATCCCTTTCTGGATGTCCCTGCGCGTGGCCGTGACCAGGCCAAAGTTCGTGACGCAGGTTTGGTAGCTGTAGCGCGTCGAGTAGGCGAGCCCGTAGGGTCCCGAGATCACGATGGCGAGCATGGCGAGAAGGTAGGTGGCGACTGCGCCGATGGCCACGAGGGCGCGCATGCGTGACGTGGCGCGACGCGCGCGGTCCCGCCCTCGGAGGACCAGGATGGGGTAGAGGATGGCAGGTGCGAGGTAGAGGAGCAGGTGGAGCAGGCCTGACGGGTTGAAGACCAGGCCAGCCACGTCTCCGCCGAACTGCCCGGCCACACCCCCGGCTCCGCCGATGACGGTCTTGAGGTCATAGAAGACCTTGAACTCGACGAAGACGAAGTACTCCACACAGAAGAGCACGCCAAAAGCGAGGAGGATGACCTCCTTTATGGCGAAGTTGACCGCGCGACTGCGAAAGAGGGAGCAGAGAAGATAACAGACGAGACCGATGCTCAGCGAGAAGAGCAGCAGGAAAAAGGATGAGGGAAGAAGGCCGCCTGTCGTCGAGATCTTGAAGACGATTTCGAGGAAGAGGATGGCGACGGACAGTCCGAGCGACTCAAAGAGCTGTGCGCGAAGCCGCCTTCGCTCTCGCGGACCCATCTGGGAGAGGGGCTTTAGGTCGAGCCAGATGACGAAAGCCAGGGCGTTCGTGGCAATGAGCCTGCCCACGTGGGTCAGTGCCGCCCTCACGGCCTGTGGCACCCAAGACCCACCGTCCGTGCCTCTGCGTGATTGGCTCAAGTTGGGACCTCTTCCGGAACGCCCGCGCGATCGATCATGATAAGAAGCTTAGTCGAAATCCACCGTCGCGTCCTCGGGCAATCAATCAGAGATGCATCTTTTTTACTCTGTGCGCCTGGCGAACATGTTTCTTTCGGAAAACTCGGCAAGAACGGTACGAAGCATCAGGTAGACGTCGTCGAGACCGAGATGGACCTCGTTCTCGCCCTTTGCGAGCGTACCGCGCCTCCGCGCCCAGCTTTCGAGCGAGGCCGGGCGCGACTCGTGGGGAAGGATGCGCGTATCAGGGTCGACGCGACGGCAGATGTCGCGCGTGTCGATGGGTAGGATCGTGCCAGCCTTGCGGGCCTCGGCGTAGCCGTCGAGGTGCAGCATGAACCATGAGTCCTCGAAGGCGGCGTTATGTGCCATGTAGGGAACGGCCGAAAGCGCGGCGAGAAGCGCCCGCTGCACCTTGGCGTCCTCGCGGAAGGGCGTGCGGTCCCTGACGTCTGCCCAGGTGATGTGGTGGATGCTCTCCAGAGGAACGCCCTTCTCCTCGTACATGGATGGGAGACCGCAGAAACCGGCGAAGGCGTCGAAGGGCTTGGCCCCAGGAGCGAGCTCCATGAAGGCGAGACCGACGTTGACGATGTATCCGCGAGAGGGGTCGCGGTCGGTCGTCTCGATGTCGATGCCCATCACCGTGCCAAAGACCGGCGCGTCCACGTAGGCCACGTTGAGACCGTCGAGGGTGGGTCCCGCAATCGCCGCAATCTCGCTCGCGGGACGGTGCTGAAGGACGGCGACGCCCCGTACGAGGTCGGCGTCCGAGAGCTTGCGCGCAAGGTTCGAGGCCGACTCGTTCCGAAGGCGGTCGGTACCGTAGAGGTCGCACACGGCACGGTTGCGGTCGGCAAGACCGCGCACCAGGTCAAAGGAAAAGGGCTCCTCGCCTGCGGGTGCCGCCATCCAGGCGTCCCAGAGCGTGCGGAGGGCATCCTCGTTGTGTTGACGCTCGGAGGTGAGGGCGACGTCATCCGAGAGGAATCCGGGGAAGACGAACGCGTTCGCATGCTCAAGTGCCTGGGAGAGTTCCATGGTTTGACCTCTGGTGTTCGTGGGCTAGACCATCCAGACTAGCACGCCTCATACGAATCTGCACCGCCGGGACGTCACACGTGCTCGATGACCTTCTCGGCGGGCGAGGTGATGGTGGGGTAGATCTTGCGGAGTTCGAGAAGCGCCTCGCAGAACACGTAGCCATGGGGCTTGGACGTACGGACGATCCTGCCATCGCGATAGGCGATGAGGCGGTTGCGTGGTACCGGGCGCCAGAGTTCGCGCTCCGACTCGTCGCCGAGCGGTTGCGTGGAGATGACGATCGCGTCATCTGCGAGCTGGCGATAGTGGAGCGTGTCCTCGGAGGTGTTGGTGTGCACGTAGGTGTAGGTGCCGTCATCGAGGATGAGGTTGAGCCTGTTCAGGTTGGAGATCTGGCCGATGGCGCTCGCGAGGGCGGAAAACGTCGTGTCGAAGCCAAGGCCGCCCGAGCGCAGTGCCGTCTCGTCGAGAACGTCGAGCAGGAACAGCATGGTGCGCTCACTGTCGGTCTCCCCGACCTCCTTGAGGTCGTAGCTGGCGAGAAGCCCCTCGTTGAAGAGGATGCCGTTGTGGATGAGGGTCCAGTTCCGTCCCGAGATGTCCTCGCCACGGAAGGGGTGGCAGTTCTCCTCGCAGAGCCTTCCCGCCGTGGAGAATCTGATGTGGGCCTCGAGCCTGCGTGCAGCGACGGGATGCTCAAGCATCCTGGGTAGGTAGTCGGACTCGTATGCGGGGACGGGTTCGCGATGGAGGAAGACCGGGTCCTCGCCAGGGGCGCCATCGTCACGGCGCCAGGCGATGCCCCAGCCGTCACGATGAACGTGACTATGGCCGAAGAACTCGACCAGGTAGTCGTTCACGACGACGGGGTGCCCCGCATTGACCGCGAAGAGCTCGCACACGGTCTGCTCCCTTCCACAGCGTCAGGTTGGCTGCATGGTTTCATCCACGTTCTCGGATATACCACACATTGCATTGCTTTCTGCACCGATGTGGCTTAAGGGGAGGGTCGTAACCCAGAGTTTATCCACGCTGCTCCCCTGTGGCTCGTAATGGCGCCATCCTCGGTCGTGTCAGCGTGGGATGGTCTAGATCTCCTCACAGAAGCTCACGATGTCCAGCGACTGGACGGCCTCGATGAAGGCGTCCTTGCGGTTGATGCTCGGTAGCGAGACGGACAGCGTGACCGCGACGTCCCTGCAGTCCGCCTCGCCCTTGCTCAGCTGCAGGTTGCTGTAGGAGCAGTCCCAGAGATGGAGCTTCTTGATGAACTCCTTCACGCCCGAGCGACCCTCGAACTCGATGTAGAGGTCGAAGGTCTTGGAGATGCGGTGCAGGTATGAGTCGATGCGCGAGAGCACGATGAAGGTGAGGAGCACGAAGACGAGGGCGAGGAGGGTTCCCTCGACGTAGCCGATGCCTGCGGCCAGGCCGATGCAGGCGCACGCCCAGAGTCCCGCGGCGGTGGTGAGCCCGCGCACCTCGTTCTTGCCGGTGACGATGATGGTGCCTACGCCGAGGAAGCCCACGCCGGAGATGACACCGGCGCCAAGACGGTTCATATCCGCTGCGGAACCAGGGAACTGCATGTAGACGTACTGCGACACGATCATGGACATGGCGGCGCCGATGCATACGAGGACATGCGTCTTGATGCCCGCCCCCTTGTTCTTGAACTCGCGCTCAAGACCGATGATGGTGCCCACGATGGTCGCGAGCAGGAGCCGAAGGAAAACCGCCTCGACGCCCCACCCCGCGGTGGCCTCGAACAGTTGTCCGAAGAAGCTACCCAACAAAGCCGTTCCCCCCAGTCTGGCGCTCCTACCAGGATCGTCTGGTCCAGGTGCTACTCGTCACCAAAGCTCATGCCAAGAAGCCTGGCTTCCTTCACGAGCTCGCCTTCGGGGTCGACGTACTTGAGCTTGCCGGCGACCTCCTCGAGGGGGACGTGGCACATCTTGCCGTTGCGCTGGGCGATCATGATGCCGAACGTGCCGTTGAGACAGGCCTTGCCAGCCTCGACGCCGCATTGGGTGGCGAAGATTCGGTCCTGCGCGTCTGGTTGGCCGCCGCGCTGGGTGTGGCCGGGGACCGCGACGCGGACCTCGCGGTTGGTGCGCACGGCGATCTCCTCGGCGATGTCATACGCGACGGAGGGCTTGACGCGGGCGGCCACCAGCTTCTTGTAGTCCTTCTTGGGCATGGCCGCCTCCTCCTTGGAGATGGCCCCCTCGGCGACGACGATGATGGCGAAGCGCCCGCCGTTCTCGTCGCGCCTGTCGATGGCCTTGATGACGTTATCCATCTCGTAGGGAATCTCGGGGATGAGGACGACGTCGGCACCGCCGGCAACGCCTGCGTACAGGGGAATCCAGCCGACCTTGTGGCCCATGATCTCGATGACGAAGACGCGACCGTGCGAGCTGGCCGTGGTCTTGATGTCATCGATGCAGCGTGTCGCGACCCTCGGTGGCACTCGTGAAACCAAAGGTGAGGTCGGTGCCATAGGTGTCGTTATCGATGGTCTTGGGTAGCGCGATGATGTTGAGCCCCTCCTGCCTGAGGCGGTTGGCGGTCTTGGTGGAGCCATTGCCGCCGAGCATGAAGAGGCAGTTGAGCTTGAGGTCGCGGTAGTTCTTCTTCATCGAGGGGACCTTGACGACACCATCGGCCTCGGGGACGTCAAGGAGCTTGAACGGGGTGCGGCTCGTGCCGAGGATGGTGCCGCCGCGAGACAGGCAGCCGGCAAAGTCCAATGGGGTGAGCTGGACGTAGTGATTGTAGATGAGACCCTGGTAACCATCGAGGAAGCCATAGATCTCGACCTCCTCGGTGGTGTTGTTCATGATGGTCTTGACGATGCCCCGCATGGTGGCGTTGAGGGCTTGGCAGTCGCCACCGCTGGTGAGAAGGCCGATTCTGAGCATGCTGAATCCTCTCTCGTTCCCGCCACCAGATGCGACGGGGCTGGGGACAGTCTCGCACAAGCCGACGAGAACGACCCACACTGTTGGGCAGGCGGTGATAATCCCCGATGGGCGAGAACCGAGAAGGCCGAGGGCGCAGAAGATGTTCGCACTCGCCCGAAAGCCGTTGGCAGCAAAGCCCTGCAACGCTACACTATGCCGCGTCCACAGCTGGCAAGGAAGGATTCGCATGACCGATCAGAAGGAAGTGCTTCGGATGCCTCACGAGCAGATCGAGCAGATGCAGCTCGATGGGCTCAAGAGGACGGTAGTGACCTGCTACGAGAACATCCCGTTCTACAAGAGGAGCTTTGACGAGGCGGGCTTTGACCCCTACTCCGTCAAGACCCTCGATGACCTGCGCCGGGCTCCCTTCGTCGCCAAGCAGGACCTCCGTGATGCGTATCCGTACGGCATGCTCGCCGTGCCGATGAGCGACGTCAGGGAGATTCACATGTCGTCCGGCACCACAGGCGTGGCCACCGTGGGTGCCTACACCGAGCGCGACCTCAGGATCTGGGGCGAGTGCTTCGCCCGCGGCATCGAGTACGTGGACGGCGGCCCCGATGACATCTGCCACGTGTGCTATGGCTACGGCCTCTTCACGGGGGGTCTCGGCGCTCACTACGGCTGCATCTCCGCCGGCTGCACCACCATTCCCATGAGCGCGGGCAACACCGAGCGTCAGATTCGCGTGCTCAAGGAGATGGGTTCCACCATCATCTGCTGCACGCCGAGCTATGCGATGCACATCGCCGACACCGCCATCGAGATGGGCGTGGACCCTGCGCGCGACTTTCACCTGAGGGCGGGCATCCATGGCGCCGAGCCCTTCTCGGACAACTTCCGCGCCGAGCTCGAGCGCAAGCTCAACTACAAGGTGCTCGACGTCTACGGGCTTACCGAGACCATGGGACCAGGCGTGGCCATCGAGTGCATGGAGCAGAACGGCCTGCACCTCGCCGAGGACCATTTCATCGCCGAGATCATCGACCCGAGCACGGGCGAGGTCCTGCCCGACGGCGAGTGGGGCGAGCTCGTGCTCACCACGGTCGATCGGGAGGCGAGCCCCGTCGTGCGCTACCGCACCCGCGACATCACCCGCATCATCCCGGGTGAGTGCGCCTGCGGTCGCACGCACCGGCGCATCGACCGGCTGCACGGCCGTACCGATGACATGCTCATCATTCGCGGCGTCAACGTGTTCCCGAGGCAGATCGAGGATGTCATGAAGACGTTCTCGCAGGTCTCGAGCTGGTACCAGATCGAGGTCGGCACCGACCATCGCTCGCTCGACGTCGTCACGCTCAAGGCCGAGGTCAATCCCGGCTTTGACGTCGATGACATGGCTGGGATCGAGAACCTTCAGAAGAGGATGCAGGCGGCCATGAAATCGGCGCTTTCCGTGGGTGTGAAGGTCAGGCTTGTGGAGCCGAAGAGCATCCCGCGCAGCGAGGGCAAGGCAAGGCGTGTCATCGACACCAGGGAGGGGATCAGGTAATGATCAGGCAGAACACCGTCTTTCTCGAGAACCAGAAGGGGCGTCTCTCCGCGCTCTGCCGCACGCTCGGCGACTCCGGGGTCAACATGCACGCCCTTACCATCACCGAGTCGGCCGACTACGGTCTCGTGCGCATCGTCTGCGATGACCCCGACAAGGCCAAGGCAGCTCTCGACGAGGCCGACTTTCGCTCCACCATCTCCAGGGTCTCGGCCATCCAGATTCCCAACGAGCCTGGTGGCCTGGCCGACATGATCGCCGTTCTCGATGACCTCAACCTCAATATCGAGTACGGCTACTGCTTCTCCACCGAGGGTGGTCTCGCCGTCGACGTCTTCAAGATTCGCGGGGAGGCGGCGAACGCCGAGGCGACCTTCAAGCTCGAGGCCGCGGGGTTCAAGGTGCTCAAGCAGGGAGACCTCTAGGCAGGACGCATGTCTTTGCGGATGAGAGGGGAGTCATCGGGTTTCTCGGTGGCTCCTTTTCGCATGTCGGTCCGTGCGATGCCCGCTTTCTGTGGAGACGGACGTGAATTGTTGACTTCTCAACATCATGCGGACTATTGTTGACAACTCAACAAGTCACGATGGCGACGGAGGATGGCATGCGCACAAGATTCGAGGAGTTCGTGGCGACGATCGGGGCGATAGGCAAGGACATCCAGCGCATCAAGAGCAACGAGATGCAGCGCTTCGGCCTACGCGGCACGGATGTCATGTGTCTCTACTACCTGGAACGCGAACCCGAGGGGCTGCCCGCCGCCACGCTCGCGCGTCTCGCGGAGGTCGATCGTGCCGCGGTGTCGCGTACGGTGTCATGGCTCGAGGACGGCGGGTTCGTCGAGACGCGCCAGGTCGTCGGCTCCTCTCGCTACCGTGCCCCGATCGTGCTCACCGACAAGGGCACGCGCGTGACGGCAGAGGTGGACCAGACCATCGACGAGGTGATGGCGGTTGCCTCCGCGGGCGTCTCCGACGCGGATCGCGAGGCCATGTACCGTGCGCTCCGAACGATTCGCACGAATCTCGAACGCATCGGCGAGAAGGGCGGTGAGGCGTGATGGGCGTCCGCATCATCTGCGACTCCGGCTCGGACTACGAGCGTTCCGACCGTGAGGGGCTCGTCGTCCTCCCGCTGGGCATCACCTTCGGCGACGTCACCTACGAGGATGGCGTCGACCTCTCCCATGAGCGCTTCTACGAGAAGCTCGTCGAGTCCGACGAGCTTCCCAAGACGAGCCAGGTGACCCCCTATGCCTTTGAGCAGGCCTTTCGCGAGGCCATCGAGGCAGGTGACGAGGTCGTTGCCATCACGCTCTCGGCGGAGTTCTCCGGAACCTACCAGAGTGCCGTCACGGCAGCCGAGCCCTTCGGCGACCATGTGCACGTGGTCGACTCGCGTACCGCGAGCGCCGCGGAGCACATCATCGTGGACTACGCCCTGCGTCTGGCAGACGCCGGCATGGATGCCGCGACGATAGCCACCGAGCTCGAACGCTGCAAGGCCCGCGCACATGCGATCGCACTTCTCGACACGCTTGAGTTCCTTCGTCGGGGCGGTCGCATATCGGGTGCCGAGGCGGGCATCGGGTCGATGCTTTCCATCAAGCCCGTCGTCACGGCGACCGACGGTCGCATCGCGCTGGTGGGCAAGGCGCGCGGCTCGAAGAACGGCCGCAACCTCCTCACCGAGCAGGTCACGCGCGCAGGCGGCATCGACTTCTCCATGCCCGTCCTCGTGGGCTACTCGGGCATCTCCGATGCGCTTCTCGGCAAGTACGTGCACGACTCCATGGACCTCTGGCGCGACCACGTTGAGGAGGTGCCGGTCTGCACGATGGGGGCCACCATCGGTACGCACGCAGGTCCTGGTGCCATCGTCCTCGGGTTCTTCGGCAAGGCGGGCGTGGGGGAGTAGCTGTTGCGTGCCAACGGGGCTCCTGGTGGTTTCTGACTTTGGATATGCCGATTCGTTCGTTTTGAGGCCCGTTTCCGGGCGTGATGGCATATCCAAAGTCTCGGCGATCTATGACTGCCGCACCTAGCCCCTTCCGAGGGAAACCTGGTCCCAGACCTCCCACAAGGTTGACTCGTCGATGCTGACCTTGGCATCCTTGTCGAGCTTGATCTGCGAGACGGTCACCTCGAGGCAGTACCCGCCGTCGATGGTGGTGGCGGAGACGTAATAGACGTTGGCACGGCCATACTCGTCGTCATAGGAATACCAGCTCCAGACGACGTCGGCACCGTCCACGTCCTGGTGCTGCACGGTGCCGAACCGGACGTTGGTGTACCTGTCCGCGAAGAGGTGCAGCTGCTCGAGGTTTCCCTCGTCGAGGTAGTAGCCCACGAACGACTCTGGGTCATCGCTGGCGTATTCGTAGAGGATCCCGACGTCATCCGCCGAGCACGAGACCTGCTCGTCGGCGCTTCCGTCCCCAAGTGCCCCGTACTGCGTCTGCGTGACCCAGCCAGGGATGCCGACCGTGACCGTTGGCTCGTCGTCGGCCTCGTGGGGTCTGATGGTGACCTGGCCCACCTCGCCCTGGCCGCAGTCCATGCTCGTGACGGTGGCGTCCCGTCCGCACGCCGCGAGCGAGACGACCATGGCGACCGTGGCGGCCATGGCAACGAGCGTCGTGGGTCTCTTCACTCTCATGGACGGGCCTCCTGGACGCGAACGACCCTCTCAGGGTAGACGTTTTCGCGGCCTACGTGGTTGCCAGGAACCGTTCGACAACCCGTCATGACGTACACGACAAGGTCTCGGACGGGCGAGTCCGAAGGGCTCACGCTATCGCCCCGCAGCGTTAGCCAATCGTCCTCCAGGCGGTCTCGAGCGACAGCTCCATCATGTCGGTGAAGCTCTGCTCGCGCTCGTCGGCGGAGAGGGACTCCCCGGTGAAGAAGGTGTCGGAGACCGAGAGGATGCTCACGGCCTTCTTGTGCGAGGCCTGGGCCTCGATGTAGAGACCGGCCGTCTCCATCTCCACGCAGAGCAGGCCGAGGTCCTTGTAACGGACGGGCGCGTCCTCGCGCGGGTTGTAGAACACGTCGGACGAGACGACCTGGCCCACCTTGTACGAGAGGCCCATCTCGTCCGCGGACTCCACGGCGTCCCTGAGCATGCCCCAGTCGGCCGTCGGTGCGAGCTTCACGGGCGAGTCGTAGAGGCCGGCGATGTCGGAGTTGGTGGCGGCGCTCATGGCGATCACGATGTCCTTGGCGTGCACGCCCTCGGCGAGACCTCCCGTGGAGCCTACGCGGATGATGGCGTCGACGCCGATCTGCGTGTAGAGCTCGTGGGCGTAGAGGCACATGCTCGGGATGCCCATGCCCGACCCCATGACGGAGATGCGCTTGCCCTTGTAGGTCCCCGTGTAGCCGAGCATGTTGCGGACGTCGTTGAACAGGATGGGGTTCTCGAGGTAGTTCTCGGCGATGTACTTCGCGCGAAGTGGGTCTCCCGGCATGAGGACGACCTTGGCGACGTCCTCCTTGTTGCAGCGGATGCATGCGGAGATGGTCTCGAACATGATGACGTTCCTTTCTGGGTGCATGTCATGCTGCGGGCACGACGGCCGTTTTCTCTCTCCCGAGAAGACCTATGGGGACGAGGTGCATCATTCGAACAGGGCGCTCAGACTCTCGGCGAAGGGCGGCCGGCAGATGCCCCTCTCCGTGACGATGGCGCAGATGAGCTCGTGGTCGGTCACGTCAAAGGATGGGTTGTAGCACGTGGTCTCGGGGAGCGCCTTGGGTTCGGCGTAGAACATCTCCTTGATCTCGTCGGGATCGCGCAGCTCGATTCTGATGTCTGCTCCCGTGGCGGCGTGCGCATCGATCGTGGAGGTAGGCCCGAGCACGTAGAACGGGATGCCGTAGTGCTTGGCGAGGATCGCCACTCCCGACGTGCCGATCTTGTTGGCGACATCGCCGTTCATGGCCACGCGGTCGCAGCCTACCATGCAGGCCTGCACCCAGCCGTTCCTCATGACGATGGAGGCCATGTCGTCGCAGATGAGCGTGACGTCCACGCCTGCGCGCTGAAGCTCGTAGCTCGTGAGACGCGCACCCTGGAGGAGCGGACGGGTCTCGTCGGCAAAGACGTGGACGTCCATGCCGTGGTCATGTGCGTAGAAGAGGGGTCCCTGGCCGGTGCCATAGCCCAGGCAGGCGAGAGGACCGGCGTTGCAGTGGGTGAGGACCCCGTCGCCGTCATGGAGCAGGCTCGCGCCCAGGCGAGATATCTCCTCGGACATGGCGAGGTCCTCGCTGTGGATCGCGACCGCCTCGTCGTGGAGGAGGTCGACGATTTCTGAGGGGGACAGGTGGCGGTTGGAGGTGACCACGGCATGCATGCGGTCGAGCGCCCAGCTCAGGTTGACTGCGGTCGGGCGCGAGGAGTTGAGGAAGTCGCGCTCCGCGGCCATCCTGGAAGCGAACTCATCGTGGTCCGCGATGCTCCCGGCCATCTGGCGAGCGAGCACGTAGTAGCAGTAGCCCGCGCAGACGCCGATGGCGGGCGCGCCCCTCACCTGGAGGAGCTTGATGGCGTCGAACATCTGCTGCCGCTCGCTGAGGTCGAGGTGCACGACCCGGTTGGGAAGGAGCGTCTGGTCGATGATGGTGACGGCCGTGCCGTCATCGCTCAGGCGGACGGCCTGGTCCTGCGTCACCGTCGTGGCGATGGTGCTCTCACTCATGCTTCCTCCGTCATGCGACAAACGTTCTATCCCTGCGAGGACCATAGTATAGGTCTGCGAAAGCCTTTCCGGGCCAGTCCCGTACGAGCCGACGCTCGCCGCCGAACCTGGAAAAGGTGACAGGTATCTTTTCCAGGTTGGGTGCTATTTTCCATATGTGCAGCTCAGGTAGGTTATAGGTTTCAGGATGAGATATGGAGGTCGTGTACGCACACTATGGTGCGGCAGAGGAAACAGAGCCTTTACAAACGTTTCCAGCGAACAGGGGTATACTACGGAGCGTACAAGAGGAAAACGATTTACTTGGAAGGAGGCAAAAGATGAAGGTTAAGGAAATGAACTCAGGTCAGAGGCGTGTCTTTGACGCCTGCAGCAACGGCTGGTTCGTCAGCGGGATGTATTCCGCCATGTTTGATGAGCATAGGCGCGAGTTCTGTGCCGACAGCAAGAAGATCCTCTTCAACGACGTCGACAAGTGGTTCGCATCCCACGAGAGGCACCACGCCGACGCCCACTTGCTGGTCAAGTGCGTCAAGGCAGTGTAACGCGGTAGTACCGCGCCAAGCTGCGGCGACGCGCCCAGCGCACATGAGTCATCTCGCGGGACCTACGGGTCCCTTTTTCTTATCTCGACGGGTTCCCCTCCTCGTTCGTGGCGTGTGCCGTAGCGCGGAGCAGGGCACGGGGCCGTGCCCCCATGATTCCCCAGACAATCCAGCCCTTCCTGTCGTGTGATATCTCATACGTGCCTTCACCTCGTCATTGACTATGAGCAACTGATTGCCTATAGTGATTTTAGGCATCCTGTTGCGTATTGGAGGACCTATGGCGCGCACCGGCAGGGAAGAGTTTGCGATGGGAGCCATCTCGCTCCTCTCGAACAGGCTGGCGAGCTTTGGCGAGGACATCCTAGGCGACGTCACGTTCAGGCAGTGGTTCCTTCTCACGATGATTGCGAGGATGGACCCAGGCGAGAAGAACGTGCGTGAGGTCGCGGAGTTCGTCGGCACGTCTCGCCAGAACGTTCGCAAGATGATCGTCCCCCTCGAGCGAAGGGGTCTTCTCGCGACGAGGCGGTCCAAGACCGACGCCCGCTCCCTCGACGTGCATCTCACGCCACAGGCCGAGAGCTTCCTCTCCGAGAAGGGACCGCTCGTGGTGGCGGAGGCAGGACGTCTCTTCTCCGGTCTCTCGGACGGCGAGATGGATTCCCTCGTGGCGGCGCTTCTCCGCGTGATGGAGTGCGTCGACGCCTATGACGAGGTGGACGCGCAGGGGTAGCTTGCCCCTGGCGAACGGCCTCTATCTCGTGGCTATGCGGTGGGAGAGAAGGAGCGACAATGTGACGGCGAGCCCCGGCACGAGGCTGCTCTCGTCGATCCACTCCTCGCGGGTGTGGGCGCCGCCGCCGGACACCGTGCCGATGGTGTTGGCGGGGATGCCGAGCGAGAGGGGAACGTTCGCGTCGGTGGAGGATGCCACGTGCGTGGGTTCGGTGCCGAGGAAGGTTCGCACCGCATCGTCGCTTCGGGCGGTGAGGCTTCCGAGCTCCTCGGCGTCCACGTCGCCGTTTCCGGGGCGCACGCCGATGACCTCGAGCCTGACGCTTGCGCCGTCGCTCTCGTGGCGTGCGATCACGGCACGGAGCCTGCCCGCCATCTCGTCCAGGCAGTCACCGCTCGTGGAACGGAACTCGAAGAGGGCACTCGCGTCCTGGGCGATGGAGTTGACCGTGGTGCCGCCCCTGATGGTTCCGACGTTCATGGTGGTGCGCTCGCGGGTGGGCAGCTCGAGCGCATAGAGGTCGTTGATGATCGAGCAGAGGTCGGCGATGGCGTTGCGCTCGCCGAAGTCCGTCCACGAGTGCCCGCCTCGGGCGTGGCACGAGATGCGGTAGCGGTACGAGCCCGTCGCGCGTGGGACGACGCGCGGGAAGTAGGTGTCGAAGGAGGTGAACTCGCGCACGCGCGATCCGAGCCTGCCGATGAGCGCCTTGGTGCCCTCGAGGTTTCCGAGGCCCTCCTCGCAGCTGTTCGCGACGATGACGATGCCTCGGTCGAGCTTGGCGGGATGCTGCAGCAGGTAGCGCGCGGCGAGCATGAGGCCGGCGAGACAGGCGGTGTCATCGCCGATGCCAGGCGCGCGCATGACGCCGTCCTCCTCGGTGAGCGGAAGCTCCTCGGTATCGGGGAAGACCACGTCGGTGTGGGCACAGAAGACGGCGACCTCGTCGTGGTCCTTCGTGCCGATGCCACAGATGACGTTGCCGACCTCGTCGATGTGCGCGTCCCCAGCACCGGCGGCGCGCAGCCAGTCGCGGACGAAGCGACCCCTCCTGCCCTCGTGGCGCGAGGGTGCCGGGATCCTCGCGAGCGTGCGAAGGAGCTCGAGTTCCTCCTCGTAGCAGCGGTGCGCGTAGGAAAGCGCCGTTCTCCTCGTTGCCTCGTCCATATGGGTCCACCCCCAAAGTCGTGGCGGTCTTTTGCCCTCTAGTGTAGATGACGTGGCTATCATGTTTCGTGTCGCCGGGCAGGCTTGTCCGATCTTGCGGGCGATGGTAGCTTGTACGTGCTGATAGAGGAGCGGACATGATGATTCTCGGGGGAGCCGGCAGGCGATGAACCCAAGAGGGGGCAAGGTCCGCCGAACTTCCGTTGCCGGGCACGGCGCGGTGGTGGGCTCGCGGGGAACACGCGCGGGACTGTCTGCGGGAATCTGCAGGAGCGCTATCTTACCGGGATGTCACGGGTCCGCCCCGTACGAGTCGCCAGTAAGGCTGCGCGCCTGCTGGCGATGCTTGTTTGGGGGCACTCATGGGTAAGGCACCGTTTGCGTCGGCAGATAGGCTCGAAGGGGTCGTGGCGCAGTATCCCACGCCGCTGCAGGTCTATGACGAGGCCACCATCCGCACGCGTGTGCATGCGCTCTACGACGCCTTCTCCTGGAATCCGGGGTTCTGCGAGTACTTTGCCGTGAAGGCCACGCCGACGCCCGCGATCCTGCGTCTCCTCGCCGACATGGGCTGCGGCTGCGACTGCGCCACCTCCACCGAGCTCGTCATGGCGCAGGCCTGCGGCGTGAGCGGTGCTCGCGTGATGCTCTCCTCGAGCGACACTCCCGACGAGACCTACCGCATGGCCCATCGCATGGGCGCGATCGTGAACCTCGACAGCCTCGACATGGTGGACTGCCTCGAGCGAAGCCTCGGCTGCCTGCCTCCCACCGTCTGCTGTCGACTCAACCCCGGCGGAACCTTCGACTCGGCCAACGGCATCATCGGCGCCCCCGCGGACTCCAAGTTCGGCATGACCGAGGATCAGCTGTGGGAGGCCTTCAGGCTCCTCCGCGACCGCGGCGTGCGCGAGTTCGGCCTCCATGCCTTCCTTGCGAGCAACGCGCAGACCAACGACTACTATCCGTGTCTGGCGCGGATGCTCTTCTCGTTGGCGGTGCGCCTCCACGAGGGGCTCGGCGTACATGTGGGACTCGTGGACCTCTCGGGCGGCATCGGCGTGGCGTATCGTCCCGAGGACGAACCCTGCGACATCGCGACCATCGGCGAGGGCGTGCGCGTCGCCTATGAGGAGGCGCTCGTTCCCGCGGGCATGGGCGACGTGGCGGTGTGCACCGAGCTCGGACGTTGGGTGATGGCCCCTGCGGGCGCGCTCGTCACGCGCGTGCTGCACGAGAAGGTCACGTACCGGGACTACCTCGGCGTGGACGCCTGTGCCGCCGACCTCATGCGGCCGGCCCTGTACGACGCCTACCACCACGTGTCCGTGATGGGTCGCGAGGACGAGCCTGCCCGTCGCACCTACAGCGTGGTGGGAGGGCTCTGCGAGAACAACGACCAGTTCGCCCGCGACCGCGCGCTCCCGGGGGTGCACATCGGCGACCTCCTCTACATCCACGACACGGGCGCCCACGGGCGTTCCATGGGCTACAACTACAACGGCAGGCTGCGTCCCGCCGAGGTCCTGCTCCGCGAGGACGGGTCCGTGGAGCTCATGCGCCGTGCCGAGACGATCGACGACTACCTCGCCACGCTCGACGTGGACGAGGGGTTCGTCTCGGCGTACGAACGTCTCAGGTCGTAGGCGCCTGCGGGCGCCACAGAACCGGCCTAAGCACAGGCCTCACAGGGGAGAAGGGACAAAAGACCATGGACATGGACAACCTCACCGGATCGATCGTCGCGCTCGTCACGCCGTTCTCGGCGGACGGCTCGGTGGACTTCGGGGCGCTCGGGCGTCTCGTGGACTTTCATCTGCAGAACGGTACCGACGGCATCCTCGTGCTCGGGACCACGGGCGAGTCGTCCACGATGACCGACGAGGAGGACCTCGCCGTATGCAGGTTCGTCGTGGAGCGCGTGGCCGGACGCATCCCCGTGATCGGCGGCTCGGGCTCCAACTCCACCGCCGAGTCCATGCGCAAGTCCGAGGGTCTCGTCAGGATGGGCGCAGACGGTCTGCTGCTCATCACGCCGTACTACAACAAGTCTAACGACGAGGGTATCTACCAGCACTTCAAGTACGTGCTCGACCGCGTGGACGTTCCCTGCGTGCTCTATAACATCCCCGGACGCACGGGATGCTCCATCTCGGTCGCCAACGTGGCGCGCCTGGCCACCCATCCCAACGCCTGGGGCATCAAGGAGGCGTCGGGCAACATCTCCTACGCCGCCAGCGTCGCCCGCTACCTCTCCGACGACTTCCGCATGCTCTCGGGAAACGACGACATGGTGGTCCCCATCATGTCGCTCGGCGGACGAGGCGTGATCTCGGTGTGGGCCGACGTCGCCCCGGCAACGGTGCACCGGATGTGCGCCGACTACCTCGCCGGTGACGTCGAGGCCGCCCGGCGGGCGCAGCTCGACAACCTCGACCTCATCCATGCGCTCTTCTGCGAGGTCAACCCCATTCCCGTCAAGGCGGCCCTTGCCAAGATGGGCATGATCGAGGAGACGTACCGTCAGCCGCTCTGGAAGATGAGCGAGAGGGACGATGCCACGCTCACCGCAGCCATGAGAGGGGCTGGTCTCATTGACTAGCGTCGTTCTGATCGGCGGCGGGCGCATGGGTACCCTCGTTCGCGAGGCCCTGGATGCCGACGGCGGCTTCGAGGTCGTGGGCGTCTATGACGTCACCCATGCCGATGACATAGACGAGAGGGCCCCTGCGGCCAGTCTCGCGATCGACTTCTCCAACAAGGCATCGCTTCCGCATGTGGAGGCCTACGTGAGGCGAACCCATGCGGCGCTCGTCTCGGGCACCACGGGCTTTGACGAGTCTGAGCTGGGGCGCATTCGAGCGCTTGGCGAGTTCGCCCCGGTGATCCACTCGGCCAACTACTCCTTGGGCGTGGCGGTCCTGCGGCGCTTGGCCGCCGAGGCGGCCGAGGCGCTCGATGGCTGGGACGTGGAGATCGTCGAGACGCACCACAACCAGAAGGCCGACGCCCCCTCCGGCACCGCAAGGATGCTGGTCAACGCCGTGGACCCCAAGGGTGAGTGCGTCGTGACCTGTGGCCGCGAGGGCATGGTGGGCGCACGCCCGTCTCGCGAGATCGGCATGCACAGCCTGCGGGGCGGGACGGAGGCCGGTACGCACGAGCTGCACTTCTTTGGCACCGACGAGGAGGTCTGCCTCACGCACAGGGCCACGAGCCGCAAGATCTTCGTGAGCGGTGCGGTGGCCGCGGCCAAGCGCCTCCTCGCCCGCGAGCCAGGCTTCTACACCTTTGACGAGCTCATGTTCGGCGAGTAGGCCGGATCACGTCGGAAGGCCGTCACGGAACGGAAGGACATGACATGGAAGCACAGGAGATCATCGACTACATCGCCTCGGCGCCCAAGAAGACCCCGGTCAAGGTGTACGTTCGCGAGCGCGAGGGGGCCAAGGTCGACTATGGACCCGGCTCGCGCGTGTTCGGCGCGGGCAGCAGGATCGTCTTTGGCGACTGGGCGCAGATCGGGGCGGTGCTCGAGGCCAATGCGGAGGCCATCGAGGACTACGTCGTGGAGGCGGACCGGTGCAACTCCGGCGTGGCCCTCCTCGACGTCAAGGGCGTGAACGCGCGCATCGAGCCTGGCTCCATCATCCGCGAGAAGGTCGAGATCGGTGACAACGCCGTGATCATGATGGGCGCCGTGATCAACATCGGCGCCGTCGTGGGGGAGGGCACCATGATCGACATGGGAGCCATCCTCGGCGGTCGCGCCATCGTGGGGAGACGCTGCCACGTGGGTGCCGGCGCGGTGCTCGCCGGTGTGGTGGAGCCCGCCAGCGCCACGCCCGTGGTGATCGAGGACGACGTCATGATCGGAGCCAACGCCGTGGTGATTGAGGGCTGCCGCGTGGGGCGTGGTGCCGTGGTGGCCGCGGGTGCCGTGGTGATCGGGGACGTGCCGGCCGAGACGGTCGTGGCAGGCGTGCCCGCCCGGGTGATCAAGGCGAAGGACGCGCGTACGACCGACAAGACCGCTCTCGTCGACGCCCTGCGCGCGCTGTAGCGCGAGGGGACGGTCGTCGGTGGCATGCGTTAGCCAGATGGCACGGATAACGACATTACCTATGCGATAGCGCGTGAATAATGTCGTTATCCGTGCCATCTGGCTAACGCATGCATGTGACGCGTTTCGCCACGAGACGGATTGACGGAATGCCCGGGCGGTTACTCGGGAATAAGCATCGATGGTTCCAGCATTCGGCGTGTCTGGACGACAATTTGGAGGAACCATGGCAAACCGCTTCGTTCTCAACAACATCTCGTATCACGGTTCGGGTGCCATCCGCGAGATTCCCGGCGAGATCTCTCGTCGTGGCTACAAGAAGGCGTTCGTCTGCTCCGATCCCGACCTCGTGAAGTTCGGCGTCACCACGAAGATGACCGCCCTTCTCGACGAGGCGGGCATCGCATGGAGCCTCTACTCGGAGATTAAGCCCAACCCCACGATCAAGAACGTCCAGGACGGCGTCGCCGCCTTTGGGAAGTCCGGGGCCGATATGATCGTCGCCATCGGTGGCGGCTCGTCCATGGACACCGCGAAGGCGATCGGCGTCATCGTCGAGAACCCCGAGTTCGCCGACGTGGTGAGCCTCGAGGGCGTTGCCGACACGAAGAACCACGCCATCTTCACCATCGCCGTGCCCACCACCGCCGGAACCGCGGCCGAGGTCACGATCAACTACGTCATCACCGACCCCGAGAGGGTCCGCAAGTTCGTGTGCGTCGACACGAACGACATCCCTGACGTCGCCGTCGTCGATCCCGACATGATGGCCTCCATGCCCGCGGGCCTCACCGCGGCAACGGGGATGGACGCACTCACCCACGCCATCGAGGGCTACACCACCCGTGGCGCCTGGGAGCTCTCCGACATGTTCCACTACAAGGCCATCCAGCTCATCTCGGCCAACCTCCGCGATGCGGTCGCCGAGGCGAAGTCGGGCAAGCCTGGAAGCGGTCGTGAGGGCATGGCCCTCGGCCAGTACGTCGCCGGAATGGGCTTCTCGAACGTGGGCCTCGGCATCGACCATTCGATGGCGCACACGCTCTCCGCGCACTACGACACGCCGCACGGCGTCGCGTGCGCGATGCTCCTCCCCATCGCCATGGAGTTCAACAAGCCCGTCGTGACCAAGCGCCTTGCCGAGGTCGCCGTCGCCATGGGCGTGGATACCGCGGGTATGACCGACGCCGAGGCCGCGGATGCCGCCATCGCCGCCGTGAAGCAGCTCTCCGAGGACGTCAACATTCCCAAGACCTGCGACGGCCTGGTCGAGGAGGACCTCGACCAGCTGGCGACCGACGCCCTCGCGGATGCCTGCTACCCCGGCAACCCGCGTGACGCGGACCACGCGACCGTCATGGAGCTCTTCCGCAAGGTCATGGCATAGGCACCACATGCACGAAAACGGGCCGCAGTCCTGGTGTGGACTGTGGCCCGTGGCTCGTGTGCCGTTGACCGGATATTAGTGAAAGACCGCGCCGAGAATGGCGCTCACGATGGAGATGACGATCGCGCCCAGGAAGGCCGCACCAAACGAGTCGATCGAGATTCCGGCGTGGAAGATGTTCCTCGAGAGCCAGCTTGCCAGCTCAAGCATGAGGGCGTTGATCACGAGATAGAAGATGCCCAGCGTGAGAATGGTGATGGGAATCGAGAGAATCGTCATCACGGGCTTGATGACGGCGTTGACGAAGGCGAGCGCAAGCGCGCAGAAGATGGGACCAGCCCACGTGCCTCCCACGGCCTCGATACCGGGGACGAGCCAGATGGCGGCCGCGGTGGCGATCGCGGTGATGAACCAGCTTCCGATAAATGACATGGCATGCTCCTATCTTTAAGTAGTTGCATTTCTAGGCTGAATATCGAATGCTTATGGATGCAATGCAGAATCTGGCGGGCAGGGATGCCGACATGACGTATGAGAGCCTCAGCATCTCGAAAAGGAGAGTGGCATCCTGCCCCACTCAGGCAAGGCCGCGGATTAGCTGGATGAAGGGAGTGAGCCATCACTTCACTTCGGATCTCTTTTGGGAGGTTGCGGCCCTGGGTGCCAAGGGCAGAAGAGCCCGTCAGGAAGCAGACGACGGAAGGAGCTGCCCTCATGATCTTCGCAGGTGTGGACATCGCCAAGGTGGACCACGTGGTCGCCGCCATCGACGAGCGCGGCGAGGCCGTGGCAAAGCCGATGCCATTCAAGAACTCGGGGACCGGATTCGAGAGGTGCGTCGCCTATCTTGAGGGGCTTGCCTTGGACAACGCCGGCGTCTTCGTCGGCATGGAGGCCACCGGCCACTACTGGATGGCCTGCTTCTCCTACCTCGTCTCAAGGGGCTTCAAGGTCGCGGTCATCAACCCCATGCAGGTCAAGGCCGTGCGCAAGCTCAAGGGATACTCACGGGTCAAGAACGACCGCATCGACAGCCAGATCATCGCCGAGACCATGCGCATCGGGGATTTCGACGAGACGCGGCTCGCCACGGACGAGCTCCAGTCGCTCAAGACCCTCACGCGCTACCAGCAGTCCTTGAAACAGGAGGTCGCCACCGTGAAGACCCAGGCGATCTGCCTGATGGACGCCTACTTCCCCGAGTATGCCGGCATGTTCACCGACATGTTCGGGACATCGTCGATGGCCATCCTCTCGAAGTGTCCGACGCCCGCCGAGTGCAACCGCACGCACGCGGCCACGCTCGCCAAGATCCTCTCCGAGGCCTCGCGTGGCAGGTTCGGGACCGAGAAGGCCGCCAACGTCAAGGCGGCCGCCAAGGGCTCGGTCGGCATCACGCTGGGGTCTGACGCCGCGTCGTTCCAGATCAAGGAGCTGGTGTCCCGGATCGTCTTCCTGAACAAGAAGGCATCCGAGGCCGACAGGCGCATCTCCGTCCTGTTGCAGGGGATCGAACCGCTCATCCTCACCATACCCGGCATATCCACCACCACCGGCGCCCAGATCGTCGCAGAGATAGGCGACGCATCGCGTTTCCCCAATGCGGCGGCCATCGTGAGCTATGCGGGACTCAACTCGGCGGTGAGCCAGTCGGGCAGGTTCGAGGCGACGGGCGAGCCCATCACGAAGCACGGGTCGCCCTACCTCAGGAGGTCGATGTGGCTCGCGGCAAACCGAGCCAGGCAATACGACCCGAACCTCAAGGCCTTCTATGACAAGAAGCGTTCCGAGGGCAAGTGCCATCGCGTCGCTGTCACCGCCGTCGCGAGGAAGCTCTGCCACATCGTCTTCGCCGTCATGCGCGACCAGATCCCATACGACCCAGAGAGATAGGCCGGCGGAACAGATCACCTGCGGGAAACACGGCATAGCCGCGTCGCTTCGTTGTGCCCGAAAGCATTCGATATTCGACTTTCAAAGTGCGTTCTTTCAACAAAACACGAAATTCAATCCCATCGAAGTTTCTAGCTAAAACCTCTTGACTTCATATAGCTGGTCTCCTTTCATGGCCTCAAGGGCAGGATACCCCATGTGGCGGTCGTGGGCATCGGGACTCTCGCAATCCGGGAGCGCGATGCCCCAAGCTTTAATGCGCTAAAGTAAAGTCATCACAGGCGGCGAGGGGGGAAGACATGACCGACGACCAGATCGGCGCCAGCGAGACGGACAGGCTCTATGCGGCCATGTGTCTCCTCGAGACCCCTGACGAGGCGCAGGCATTCCTTCTCGACCTCTGCAGCTCGCGCGAGATAGTCGACCTCGCGCAGCGACTCCAGGTGGCTACCATGCTGGGTGCGGGCCGCTCGTATGTGGACGTCTCGAGAGCAACGGGCGCCTCGTCCACCACGGTGAGCCGCGTCTCCAAGTGTCTGAACGGCGAGCGCGGCGGGTACCGCACGGTGCTCGGCCGACTCGACGGTACGGTGTAGGGGCCGTCAGGCACCCTTTGTGTCCGGTGTCCGCGCTACGATGTCTGGGTATGGATTCCAGGTCGAGCCGAGCCGGGAGGCCCGCATGTCGCTTCACATCAAGAGAACCAACGACGAGAGATTCGTCTCCGCACCGGTCGAGCGAGCCCTGCGCGATGCACTTGCCGCCCAAGGGCGAGCCGTACTCCTCGTCCCGAGCTTCTCGACGCAGCTTTTAGCCCTGAGGACGCTTGCCGGTCTGGACGGGCTCTCCCTCGGCGTCAGCGTCACCACACCCGTCGCATGGGTCAGGGAGCGGTGGGAGGTCTGGGGTGATGGCACCCACGTGGTGGAGGGGACCGCTCGTTCCATCGCCATGGAGCAGACGCTGCTCTCTGCACCCGCGGAGGTTCGGACAACGGTGGAGGCCAACCTCGGGACGGTTCGCGTGCTCTCGTCACTCGCGCGCCTGGCACTCCCGTGGCTCCCGCTCGGTCCGTCCGGGGAGATCGACATGACCGCCTCCTCCGCTCAGCACCTCACGACGGCCGAGCTTGCCGCCGTGGGTCTCGTCGGACGCTACGCCGACCTCGTCCACCAGAGGGGCTACGTCGAGGAGAGCGAGGCCATGGGAGCGATTGCGGCACGCCTCGCCCATGGCGCGGTCGCCCTTCCCACGTTCGTGGTCGCAGGCTTTCCCAGCATGCCGCGCATCCAGCGCGAGCTCCTGGCAGGCCTCTCCCGGCTCACGGAAGTCACCATCGTGAGCACTTCGGGCAACCGCCAGGCGGCATGCGTTCGCGAACGCATGCTGGCGCAGGTCGTGGGGTCGGCGAGGGCTCTCGGCGTGGAGGTCTTTGAGGAGGAGGTGCATGTCGCCCCGTCCGGGGCGAGAAGCTCCGAGCTCTCCTCGGTGCTTGCACAGCTCTTCTCCGGGGAGGAGGGGACGACCCATGCCGGGGGTGCGGTCTCGCTCCTGCATCCGGCTGGGCCTCTTGCGGAGGCCGAGCTCGTGACACAGCACGTGGCAGGGCTCGCCTCGGGCGGGGCGCGACGCGTGGTGGTCGCTGCGCCTGATGCCGGCCGAGCATGGCGCGAGCTCGCGCCCAAGCTGCACGCGCGCGGAGTGTCCGTCAGCGCGCAGATCCCGTCCCCCCTCGCCAAGACCGAGGCAGGCCGTGCGTTCTCCGAGTTCATGGGCGGGGTGGCCACTCTCGCCGACCTCGCCTCCACGTGGCCCGAGCCACGGAGGGTCGAGAGGGGCACGCTCGTGACGCTTGGCAACATGGGCTGGTGGTCACCGCGCGACCTCGTGGACTTTCTCCTCTCGGACATCGCCCACGTCCCCACGGACCGTGCCCAGCAGCTCGATGCCATATGGCGTGGTAACCGCCTGCTCTCTCCCCGCGACGTGCTCGAGGCACTCCAGAACGGGAGGGTCACGTCACCGCAGGTGGCGCAGGCAACGCGCGAGCTCCTGCGCGGTCGCATCGGTTCGGCCGCGTCCAAGCTGCTGGCACCCTACGTCACCCACGACGAGGCCCCGAGACTGGAAGACGTCATCCTCGACGGTAACGGCAACGTGGTGCTCTCCGTGGAACGTCCGTCCGACGCGCTCGCGGACGCGCTTGCGGTGGGCGTGCTCGGGGGCGTGCTCGACGCGGGAGGCACGCTCAAGGAGCTCGGATTGACCGCCGACCCAACCGCGGAGCGATGCTGCGACCTCAAGACGCTCGTCTCGCTTGCCAGCCATGCGTTCGAGGACGTGAGCCTCGTCATGCGCCCGAGCGTTCCTTGCGAGGACGCCACCTGCGAGGTGGAGATACTCCCTGCGGAGCTTGCCGCCTCCCTCGAGCCCCTCTCGGCGGATGCCGTCGTGTGCTGCGGCCAGACCTCCGAGGAGTCGCCCGTGGGCAATGGTGACGACGTGCTCTCGGCGATGCTCGCCATACTCGGCGTCGAGCCCGACGCAAGCCCGCTTGACGAGGCCCGCGCGTCGTTTGCCTCGCTCGTTTCCGTCGCCCGAGGGCGGCTGACGCTCGAGCGCACGCTCACGGGTGCCTCGTCCAAGGAATCCTATCCCTCGGTCATGCTCACCGAGGTCATGGCCTGCTACGGCCTTGACTCCGACAGGGGTGCCGCTGGCATCGGCATGCCGGTGCAGGATCGCGGCGAGGACCTTGCGGTGGAGAACTCCTTCGCCGCGGGCGTTGCGCCGCGAACCGTCGGGAGCGAGGTACGCGTGCCGGCGGGGTCCGTGAGTCCCTCCGTCCGCAATCTCATCCTCGTTCCGCCCGAGGGCCGCGCCGACCTCGTCGACGGCCGACCGCTCCTCTCCGCCTCGCAGCTCGAGTCGTATCTTGAGTGCCCCTACAAGTGGTTCAGCCTGCGACGCCTTGGGCTCGGCAATGTGGATGCGGGCTTCTCTGGCGCGGAGATGGGGACGTTCGCGCACCGCGTGCTCGAGATGACACACCGCACCCTTCTCGACGAGGCCGTCTCGGCCTTGGGCGGGACGGACGCCGAGACGTTCGACCCGGAGCTTGCCCCTACCGTCCGCATTCCGGGCTCGCGCGCGACCCTGTCAGACGTCGCGTCCGTGGACCATGCCCACCAGGTACTAAGCGAGAAGTTCGAGGAGGTCCGTCTCGAGCAGCTCACCGTGCGGGGAAGAAGACCGTCCAACAACCAGGCGCTCGTTCCCCATTCGGCCGAGGACGAGGGCCTGATGCGCTCCCTGCGTCGCGACCTCCTCTCCGAGATCGACTACGAGGCAGGGCTCTTCGGGGGCTTCGAGCCGCGGTTCTTCGAGTGGAGCTTCGGGCGGCAAGGTGACATCGTCGAGTATGCCGGCACCCATCTCACGGGTACGATCGACCGCGTGGACGTTGATGCCCATGGTCAGGCGATCGTCATCGACTACAAGCACAAGAGCCCGCAAGGCTTTGTCAACGAGTATGGCGTCTTTGATGCGGAGGGCTACGACGCGGAGAAGGGGTTCTCGCTTCCCAGACGCGTGCAGTCGCTCGTATACGGCCAGGTCGTGCGCCGTCGCCATCCTGAGCTCAAGGTGGTCGCGGCCGTCTATCTCAGCTCGCGTGGCGATCATGCGCTCGCTGGTGCCGTCTCGTGCAACGTCGCAGACAACGTCTTCGGTGCCTTTCCGCCAAGTGGCAGTGCCCTGCCGCGCATGGACGTCGCCGATGCGGAGAGCTTCGGTCGTGAGGACACCCGCGGCATGGATGCCCTCCTCGACGCTACCGAGGATGCCATTCGCGAGAAGGTGGGCGAGCTCTTGGAAGGTAACGTCGAGGCGCGCCCGCTCGACAAGACGGCATGTGCGTTCTGTCCCGTCATGAACTGCGAGAGGAGGCTGGGGTAGATGACAGGCATCGACCTCTCCACGCTCAACGAGGAGCAGCGCAGGATTGCCACCATGCTCGACCATCCCATCTTCGTCGAGGCCGGCGCCGGCTCCGGCAAGACCTTCACGCTCACGCGCAGGATCGCCTGGGCGCTCTCTCCGGGTTCCGGTACTGATGGTGCCCCTTTCGTCGACGACCTCTCCCAGGTCCTCGTGATCACCTTCACCGATGCTGCGGCACGCGAGATCAAGGAGCGGGTGCGCTCGACGCTGCGCGCCGCGGGTATGAGGGAGCCTTCCCTGCAGGTAGACTCGGCGTGGATCAGCACCATCCACGGCATGTGCACGCGCATCCTCAAGCGTCATGCCTTCGACCTCGGTCTCGATCCCGACTTCAGGGTGGCGAGCACCAACGAGCAGACCGAGCTCTACAATCGCGCCCTGACCGAGGTGGTGGGCGACGCCTTTCATGATCAGGACAAGCCCCAGGGCCTGCGCACGGCATTTGACATCTACGACATGGGGACTGTCTCGGTGACGACGGGTACGTCAGGCCTCTTGGGAATCGTCGGCTCGATTCGGTCCGCCGCGTGCGCCAGTGCGGGAGGGTTTGGCTCCCTCGTGGTGCCGCCTGCGGCCGACGTCTCCGATGTCATGCACGCGCTCTACGTGAGCTACGGATCGTTGCAGGTACGTGGCCTCTCCAAGGCGGCCGGACCCATCGTGGCCGCCTCGCTTGACGCGCTCGAAGGCTTCGAGCGGCTCGCTCCCGGCGAACGTACGGCAGAGGCTGCTGCCGAGGCACTCTCACAGGTGGAGCTTCCCCGGAAGAGCAAGGCCCTCGCGGAGTTTCTCCCCGAGGCGAAGGGCGAGTTCGCGCTTGCGCGCGCCGAGGTCGCCCTTGGTGCCCTTGCGCCGGCGGCATCCGACCTCATCGCGCTGGCGGAGAGGTTCGACGCACGATACATGGAACTCAAGCAGGAGCGCTCGCTTCTCGACAACGACGACCTCATCCGACTCGCGCTCCGTGCCGTTCGCGACAACCCGAGCGTGGCCGCGGACTATGCCGGTCGCTTCAGGCTCGTGATGGTCGACGAGTTCCAGGACACCGACGCGCAGCAGCTCGAGCTGATCTCCATCCTCTCGGGTGGCTCCGCCGAGCACCTGGCCACGGTGGGGGACGCGCAGCAGTCCATCTACCGCTTCCGTGGTGCCGACGTGACCGTGTTCCGTGCCCGCGGGGCGTCTCTGCCCGCCGACGACCACATCCGTCTCGCCGTGAACTACCGCAGCCATGCCGACGTGCTCGCATTCGTCGATCGCGTCTGCGGTGGCGAGCGGGGCGTGGTGGACGGCTTCATGCATCTCGATCCCGATGCCGGTCGAGCCGACGGCTACGCGGCTCGCGCGCTGCCGCGCGTGGACGTCGAACTCACGGTAGGTACGTCCCGCATAAGCCAGACGCAGGTCGCGCTCACGGCGGCCGCCATCGCCGACCGTCTCGCAGGGTATCGCGACGCTGGCGAGGACGTAGGCGACATGGCGCTGCTGCTCGGAGCCACCACACACGCCGACTACTACATCGACGCCATGCGTGCGCGTGGGCTCGAGTGCGTCGTGACGGGTGGTTCCACCTTCACGGGGACCAGTGAGGCACTCGCCATGAGCGCCCTCCTGCACTACCTGGCAAACGACCGCGACACGCAATCGGGTCTCTTCCCGCTGCTCACCTCCGAGATGTTCGATCTTGACGCCAACGACTTCGTTCAGCTGGGGACGCGGACGCAGTCGGCACTCGACGCACCGGCCAAAAGGGACATCAGTCGCGGCATGGCGACCATGGCCATGTTCCGGGGCGCCCCGACGTCCGCGCGCCTCGCCCATGCCCATGAGGTGCTGACACGAGCCCGTAGCCTCATGCGGCGGCGGCCCGTGGCAGACGTCTGTCTCCAGGTGGTGCGTGACTCCGGGTGGCTCGAACGCCTCGAGCGCCAGGGCGGCGACGGGCGCGCCCGCGAGGCCAACGTCCTCGCCGCCATCGGCTACATCCGTGACCTCACGTCCGAGCTGGGACTTGGACCGGGACGCGCCGCCACCGAGTACGACATATGGCTCGGTGCATCCAAGATCCCGCCGGCATCCCTTGCAGGTGGTAGGCTCGCGGCGGTCCGCGTGATGACGATCCACGCCTCCAAGGGCCTGGAGTTTCCCGTGGTCGCCGTGGCCGAGTGCTGGAACGACCCAAGGGCCGACACGGGCGTGGTCACGGGTCGTGCCGCTGACGGCAGCGTGCCCGTGGTCCTCGTGCCCCCGGGGCGCGCGGGGAAGCTTGATGACCCCCATGACGAGGAGGATCCCCACACCCTTGCGGAGTGGTACGCCCACCTTCGCTCGAGCGAGAGGGCCGGTGCCGCCGCTGAGAAGACCCGCCTGCTGTACGTCGCCCTCACGCGAGCGAGGGAGGCGCTCGTGGTGGGCGTCTGTGGATGCGAGACGAAGGACGCGGGTCTCTCGCCTGTGCTCTCTGCCGGGGTGTGCAGCGCCCTCTTCGAAGGGGACCTGCCGCCCGTGGGGGAGTCAGGCGTCGGATACGGTGGGTCGGAGCCGGCCCGCGTACGTAGGATCGACGTGCGCAAGGAGGACCCAAAGAGCAAGAGCACCAGCCGCATGGTCGCGGATTCCGCCGGCACGCTCGCGGGCGTGGACGGGGTCGCGATCACGGATCCCTCGCAGGCACCCTTCCTCGGGTGCTCTGGAGGAGGCCCCCTTGAGGCGGAGTTCGCGCTCTACCCCTCGGAGGCGGACGAGCTCACCCCCGCAACGGTCATGCGCCGCCCCCGCGCGGACGTCTTCAGCTACTCGTCCGCCCATGCCCAGATGGAGCGCGAGCTCGCACCCGCGTCCGAGTGCGCGCTGCCCACACGTGCCGAGCGCGACGCCGACCAGACGGGTGCGCCAACCCTGGGGGACGGCGACAAGGCCACCAACCTCGGCTCCGCCTTCCATGAGCTTGCGCAGGTCATGGTCGAGAGTGGTGTCGTTCCCTCACAGGAGCACGTTCGCGCCATGGAGGGCTACTGGCGACTCTCGTCGAGGGCGTCCGCCAAGCTCGAGGCCGCGCTGGCGTGCTGGCGCGACTCCGACATACGTCGGGAGGCGATCGGCCACGGACTCGTTCGCGCCGAGGTGCCCTTCTTCTCCGCCGCGGAGTCTCGCTTTGGCAGCTACGTCGAGGGAGCCATCGACCTTCTCGCCACGGACGCAGGCTCGTCCGGCGCACTCGTGGTCGACTACAAGACCGGCGACGTTGGCCTCTCGATGGACCAGATTCGCGCACGCCATGAGATGCAGGCGAACTTCTACGCCTCCGTGCTCATGCGGCAGGGCTTCTCGAGCGTGGAGTGTGCCTTCGTCTGCGTGGAGCTCGACGACGGGAACGGACAGCCCGTGGTCGTGCGCTACGAGTTTGGCGAGGGGAGCCTCCCGCGGATGGGCTGAGCCCATCGCAGCACATCACCTCTCTCCGGGCGCCCCGGCTCACATCGAGTCGGGGCGCCCCCATTTGGGGCGCGCGTCTCGGCCTACGTTAGCCAGGTGGCACAGATAACGACATTATCCGAGCAGAATCCCCGACATAATGTCGTTATTCGTGCCATCTGGCTAAGGTGCCGCCTGAGGCGAGAAGGCCGTCCCGCTCGTGGATTTCATGTGAGACGTCTTCTGCCACCACCTGCGCCGCGCTGCTTCCTCCCAGCTAGAACAGGTGTTTGTTCGCTCCGTGGCCCGTGTCCATGGGCTATCCTAGGATGTGTTGAATTCGCCCAGCACAGATACCGCATCAGGAGCTTTCATGGCCTTCGTCCATCTCCACAACCACTCCGACTTCTCGATCCTCGACGGTGCCACGCGCATCCCCGACATGGTGAGACGCGCCAACGACCTCGACATGCCTGCCGTCGCCCTCACCGACCACGGGTACATGTTCGGCATCCCCAGCCTCGACCTCGAGTGTCACAAGTACAACGACGACCAGAAGAAGAACATGAAGCAGTGGTGCCACGACGTGGAGTGCCTCCAGAAGGGATGGGATCTCGACGAGCCCGAGCCGGACGCCGCCGACGCCACGTACTTCGATCGCGTCCATGACCAATGGGCCTCCGACGTGGCGGCATGGGAGTCGTCCGGCCACGATCTCGCGGCGGTCAAGGCCAACCGCCCCCGGCTCAAGGTCAAGCCCATCTTTGGCTGCGAGGCCTACTTCATCACCGACGACTGCATCGAGAGGGGCTCCAAACAGCGCCGCTACCACTTGATTCTTCTCGCCAAGGACGAGAGGGGCTACGTCAACCTCATCAAGTGCATGTCCCATGCCGCCGGTCACGAGATGATGTACTACCGCCCCCGCACCACCTTCGGCATGCTCGAGCAGTACCACGAGGGCATCATCTGCCAGAGCGCCTGCGTCCAGGGCATCATCCAGCAGAACGTGCTCGACGGGGAGTTCGGGATCGCCTACGAGTGGGCGCGCAGGTTCAAGGGCCTCTTCGGCGATGACTTCTACATGGAGATCCAGGATCACGGGCTCGAGTTCCGCAACGGCTGGAACGACCGCAAGCTCGACGAGTATCTCGTGAAGATGGCCCACGAGCTCGACATCAAGGTCATCGCGACCAACGACTTCCACTACCTCAACCGCGAGGACGCCCCCACGCAGGACATCCTCTCGTGCATCGGCAAGGCCACCACGCTCGACAACCCCGACCGCATGAAGATGGAGGGCTCGGAGTTCTACATGAAGACCGAGGCCGAGATGCGCGAGCTCTTCTCATGGGTTCCCGAGGCCTGCGACAACACGCTCGACGTTGCCGCCAAGTGCGACTACGAGCTGGACTGGAACTCCATGTACCTGCCCCAGTACCCTGGCCTTCGTCCGGGCGAGTCCGCCGACGCGCGCTTTCGCGAGGAGTGCGAGAAGGGTCTCGCCAAGCGCTACGGCGACGACTGGCGCAACGTCGTCATCGATGGCATCAACGTACGCGAGCGCTTTGAGTACGAGTACAAGGTCATCTGCGACAAGGGCTTCGCCAACTACTTCCTCATCGTCCAGGACTACGTCCAGTGGGCCAAGGACAACGGCATCGGCGTCGGCCCGGGACGAGGCTCCGCGGCCGGTGCCATCGTGGCCTATGCCATGAACATCACGAGCTTCGACCCGCTCGAGAACGGCCTCATGTTCGAGAGGTTCCTCTCGCCCGAGCGCTCCGAGATGCCCGATATCGACATGGACTTCGACGACGAGCACCTCCAGGACGTGATCCGGCACGTGCGCGAGGTCTACGGCGAGGACCACGTGTGCAAGGTCATCACCTACTCCACCATCAAGGCCAAGCAGGCCATCAACGACGCCAACCGCGTCCTGGGCTTTCCCGTGTACAAGGGTCAGAAGCTCTCCAAGATGCTCTCCAACGACCCGCGTCTCGCGCTCTCCAACGCGCTCCACAAGAACGAGGGCAAGGAGGACCAGTACTCGCCCGACTTCGAGGAGGCCTACAGAAGCGACCAGGACGCCAGGAAGATCATCGACGCCGCCCTCGCCATCGAAGGCCTCACCCGCGGAGAGGGCGTTCACGCCTGCGCCACGCTCATTGCCCCCACGCCCGTCACCGACCACGTCCCCACCAAGCTCGACACCAAGGGCAACGTCACCATCACGCAGTACGAGGGCCACTCGGTGGCGGACATGGGCCTGCTCAAGATGGACTTTCTCGGCCTGCGTACCCTGACGGTCATATCCAAGGCGCTTGCCAACATCCGACACAGCCACCCCAACGCCTCCGACATCGACGAGTTGCCGCCGTCGGTGCGCTCCTGCGTCAAGGAAGGCGCCACCTGCGTGGACCTCGACGTCGACAAGATCGACTTCTCCGATCCCAACATCTACGCCCTCATGGGCCGCGGCCACACGGCGGGCGTCTTCCAGGTCGAGTCCAGCGGCATGACGGCCACCATCAAGAGCATGCAGCCCAAGGAGTACAAGCAGATCGTCGCACTCATCGCCCTGTATCGCCCCGGTCCCCTTGGCGCCGGCATGGTGACGAGCTACATCAACCGCATGAACGGCAAGGAGCCCGTCGTCTTCTACGACGATCGTCTCTCCGACATCCTCGACGAGACCTATGGCACCATCGTGTACCAGGAACAGGTCATGCAGATCTCGGTCAAGATGTCCAACTTCTCCGCCGGAGAGTCAGACTCCCGCATCCGCAAGCCCGTGGCCAAGAAGAAGATCAAGCTCCTCACGAGCACCGTGTTCCACTGGGACAACGGCAAGGACGAGACCACCTACGACCACTGGATGAACGGTGCCGTGGACAACGGCTACAAGCGGGAGACCGCCCAGCGCATCTGGGACGACGTCCTCGAGTTTGCCTCGTACGCCTTCAACAAGAGCCACTCGGCCGGCTACGCCATACTCGTCATGCAGACGGCCTGGATCAAGGCATACTTTCCGCGCGAGTACATGGCCTCCGTCCTCACCTCGTACATGGGCAAGACCGACAAGATCGTCCACTACGTCACCGCATGTCGCCACGAGGGCATCTCCATCCTTCCGCCCGACATCAACGAGTCCGGCAAGGACTTCACGGCAACCTCCGAGGGCATTCGCTTCGGCTTCGCCGGCGTCCGTGGCGTAGGCGAGGGCGTGGGCGACGCCATCATGGACGAGCGCGCTGCGAACGGTCCCTTCAAGAACCTCCACGACTTCGTCGACCGCATGGACGGGGTGCAGGCCAACAGGCGCGTGGTCGAGGCGCTCATCAAGTCGGGGGCCTTCGACTACTCGGGCTTCACCCGCATGCAGATGATGCACTTCGTGGACAAGAACAACCCCGAGAACATCGTCGACGCGGCGGCGCGCAGGCAGAAGGAGCGCGCCTCGGGGCAGTTCTCGATGTTCGACATGTTCTCCGACGTCGAGGACTCCGGCTTTCAGGAGTCGGTGCCCGTGCCCGACGGCATCGAGTGGGATCGTCGAATCAAGCTTGCCCAGGAGCACGACGTGCTGGGCATCTACGTCTCCGACCATCCGCTCCGTCCGTATGAGTACGCGCTCTCCAAGGAGCGCGACTACAGCATCGCCGACATCGCGGTCTCGGAGGAGTACACCGACCCCACGGGAGGCGTGCACGAGCGCTTCAAGGTTCCCGAGGGCACGCTCGTGCGGTTTGCGGGCATGGTCACGAGCGTTCAGAAGAAGACCACCAAGAAAGGTGACCCCATGGCCGTCGTCACGCTCGAGGACATGGAGGGCGAGATCACGCTCGTCGTCTTCCCCAAGGTATACCGCCAATGCGCGGCCACGCTCGCCGGCGAGGTCGACCCCGAGACGGGCGAGAGCTCGGGAGACATCTTCATCTCGGCCAAGGGTCGGCTCGAGCGCTCCGACCGCGGCGACCAGCTCATGTGCACCGAGATCGTGAAGCTCGACCTCAACGAGAAGAGCAACCGCCCCAAGGTGCTCGAGATCAACCTGCCCGCCAACCAGCTCTCCCGCACCCGCATGGACGCGCTCGTGGGGGTACTCGCCCGCTACGTCGGTCTCGACCACGTGGAGCTGCGCGTGGAGAGCGCCGGCGGCGACACCATGCGCATGGAGCTGCCCACGCGCGTGGACGCGCGCAACATGGTCCTCCTCGCCGAGGTCACCGATCTCGTAGGCCGCGCGGGACAGGTCGTCGTCGCGTAGGAATTCTCTCCAGATGGGTGGTTGTCGGTAACATACCGGCCCGATTGGGGGATAAGAACCCAAGGAACATCACGTCAGAAGGAGGACACCATGGCTGAGGCCAAGTTCTACCGTTGCAAGCACTGCGGCAACATTGTTCTGATGGTCGACGAGGAGTGCCCGTGCGTCCCGCAGTGCTGCGGGGACCCGATGGAGCTTCTCGTCCCTGGTGCGGTCGATGCCGCCGTCGAGAAGCACGTTCCCGTTCTCACACGCGAGGGGGATCGCCTGAACGTGGCGGTGGGCGAGGTTCCCCATCCCATGACCGAGGCTCACTACATCCAGTGGATCGCCTTCGTGAGCAACCGCAAGACCATCATTCGCCATCTCACGCCCAACGATGCCCCCGAGGCTCACTTCTGCATAGGCGAGGGCGAGGAGGCCACCGTCTACGCGTATTGCAACCTCCACGGTCTCTGGAAGGCCGAGGCGTAAGCGTTTGCCCGGGCAGCCCGTTCGGGCAGTTTGAGCGGGCTGCCGGTAATCCCTGGCAGCCCCTCGGTCCGATGACTCGTCCAATGCGGACATGAATCACTGGGAGAGGGACTTTCATGAGGATAGCAATCGCACAGATGAGCACGAGCGCCGCCGATTTCGAGAAGACGGCGGACCGCATGGTGGATTACTCATATCGCGCCGTGGCCGACCACGCCGACCTGCTCGTGTTTCCCATGGCAACCCTCACCGGCCCTCTTCCGGTGGACAACCCCGACCAGGAGGGCTTTCTCCTCGACCTCGCCGAGACGTTCGTGAACCTCTCCGACCGGCTGGCGTGCCCGAGCATCGTCCCCCTGGTCACCTCGTTCAAAGGAGACCTCGTCCCCGAGGCCATGTTCATCCGTGAGGGGAGCCTGGTGCCGCTCAAGCTCGGCTCATACCTAAAGTCGCTCATGCCCATCCACCGCGGCGATGGTCCCTCGACGAACAAGGATGCCTCCGCACCCGCCCTTCCCGAGGTCGAGATTGACGGCGTCAGGTTTGGCGTGGCCTTTACCTACGACGATCTCGATGCCTACGATGACTTTGAGTATGATGCGGACGTCATCCTCTTCTTCTCGGGCTATGGCTTTGGCGCCGACGACGCTTCGTCGGCGCTCGGCTCAGCCCTCTCGGAGGGGCGTTTCCTCGCCGACGCTGAGGCGGCCAACGCGTGGATCGTGGCCGCGGGCTCGCTCGGCGGCTACGGGCCGCAGGTGTTCACGGGTTCGAGCTTTGTGCTTGCCCCCTGGGGCGAGCTTGCCGCGCAGGCACCGTCCCTCGAGGAGGCGCTGCTCGTCTGTGACATAGACCCTCACGCCGAGGGGCCCCTCGCGCATCCGCTCGTGCAGGAGGTCTTCGATCGTCCTCTCTTTGCCTGGGGCGCCCTTACGCTCGGCCTGCACGACCTCTGCGAGAAGACGGGCAACAACGACATCGCGGTGCTTCTGGACGGCAGCCTCGACTCGATGGTGGTCGCGGCGCTCGCGACAGACGCCCTCGGACCGACGAGGGTCCATGCCCTCGTCCTTGACGATGCTGACGAGCAGGGGGTGCTCTCGAGTCGTACCCTCGTGCGCAACCTCAGGATCGATTCGCGCGAGCTCTCCGGTGCCGCCCTCGGTGTGGAAGGCGATCGTGCGCTTGCCCGCGACATCGCCGAGGCGCACCTTGCCGCGCTCGCCCGCGAGATCGGCGGCATCGCGCTCTCCAACCTGGACAAGACCGCGCTTGCCCTCGAGGTCGACGTCCGCGCCGTCAGCGCCGCGCGCGTCATGCCGATAGGCGACCTCTACCGTTCTGCGGTCATCGAGCTGGCTCGTCTTCGCAACACGATCTCACCCGTGATCTCGCGCGGCGCCCAGAACGCCTACGAGGTGCCCGACGTGGACGGGCTCGAGGAATGCGGAACCTCCGACGAGGAGCGCCTCGCGTACGTCGACCACGTGCTCTCGAGCTATGTGGAGTGGGAGCGCAGCGCATCCGACATCGTTACCGACCATGGGCACCCCGAGGTGGTGGAAGAGATCATCCGCCGCACGTGCGACCACGAGCTCGCCCGTGCGGGGCGGGGCATCTGCATCATGGCCTCCTCGAAGACCATCTACGACACGCGCAACCCCATCGGCATGGTCTGGCATGACAGGCCGCGCAAAGAGGACGAGCGCGCGGACGCGGAGAGCCGGGACAGCATCATCCTGCCAGGCACGGAAGGTATGCGGGGCGTCAGGTACGAACCGCAGAGCCGCCGCATTCGAGACGTGCGCGAGATGCTCGAGTTCCTGCGCGACTTCTCGCTTGGTGGAGGCCTGCACCCCGAGGGCTTTGGGGACGAGCCCTTCGACGAGAAGGCCGACGACAAGGGGAGCGAGCAGGGTCACGCGTGGACCAACCCCTTCTCGGAGAACTAGTTTTATCCAAGCCCAGCCCCTCCTATGCTATACTAGAACTAACGTTCGTTTTTCTCGACAGATGTACGTGGAGGGGAAGGGCGCGTGATCATCCTCGGCATTGACCCCGGCCTCGCTCACACGGGCTGGGGCGTCATCGAGTCTCGCGGAGGCGCATGTCGCGCTCGTGCCTACGGTTGCGTGACGACCAAGGCCGACGAGCCCATAGACCAGCGCCTCGGCAGAATCTACCGCGAGATACAGAACGTCATCTGTCGCTATGGCCCCACCGAGCTCGCAATCGAGAACATCTACTTTGGCGAGAACAGCCGCTCGGCCATCGCAACCGCCCAGGCACGTGGCGCCGCCATCGTCGCGTGCTCCACGGCGGGACTTTCGGTGGGCGAGTACACGCCCATGCAGATCAAGCAGGCCGTGGTCGGCACGGGTGCGGCGGACAAGCATCAGGTCATGTACATGATCAAGAACCTGCTTGCGCTCGATCACGAGCCCCATCCAGACCATGCCGCCGACGCCCTTGCGGCTGCGGTGTGTCATGCTAATCTCGTGCGCACCAAGACGCTCGGCCAGACGAGGGGGAGCTACGCGTGATTGTCCAGCTTACGGGAACGCTCGTCGAGGTGCTTCCCACGCACGTCGTCATCGACGTTGGCGGAGTGGGGTTCCAACTTGGCGTTTCGTCCATCACCGCCGGTGCGCTGCCGCCTGTCGGCGAGGCGGGCGTTACCATCCTCACGCGAATGATCGTCCGCGAGGATGCCATGGAGCTCTATGGCTTTGCCACGCGTGAGGAGCGGGCCCTCTTCGACCAGCTTCGCGCCATCGTCGGCGTGGGACCAAAGCTTGCGCTCTCGGCGCTCTCCACCTTCACTCCGTCGCAGCTCGCGCAGGTCGTCACCACGCAGGACATCACGCGCATGGCGCAGGTGCCGGGCGTCGGGCGCAAGAAGGCGTCTCGCCTTCTCGTGGAGCTCTCCGACGTGTTTTCAAAGAACGCAGAGCTCAGAGGTCTTGTGGGCCTCTCTGATCCCAGCACGCAAGCCACGCTTCCCACGGCCGTGCCCTCCGTTGACACCGATGCGGGCGATGCGCTTCTCTCCATGGGGTTCACGCCCCAGGAGGTGGAGCTTGCGCTCGAGGGCCACGACGAGGCTGGCGCCACCACCATCGAGAAGGCTGTCGCCTATGCGCTCAGGCGCCTGGGGAGTGGTAGCTGATGTGGGAGGCAGGCGAGGGCGACCTCTTTGCCAAGGGCGCAGGAGATGCGGCGGGACCCAAGGGAGAGAACGCCCGTGCGGTCACGAGCGGGCTCACGACCGAGGACCTCGAGCAGGATCGCAACCTCCGTCCAAAGACGCTCGACGAGTATCTTGGCCAAGCGCGCGTACGCGAGAACCTCCGCGTTCTCATCCAAGCCGCCAAAGACCGTCACGAGCCGCTTGACCACGTCATCTTCTCTGGTCCCCCGGGCTTGGGCAAGACCACGCTCGCGGGTGTCGTGGCAAACGAGATGGGGGCCAAGCTTCATACCACCTCGGGTCCCGCCATTGAGCGTCAGGGTGACCTTGCGGCCATCCTCACCAACCTCGAGGCGGGTGACGTCCTCTTCATCGACGAGATCCATCGTCTCAACCACCAGGTTGAGGAGGTGCTCTATCCCGCGATGGAGGACTTCTTCCTTGACATCGTCATCGGCAAGGGGCCGGCGGCGCGCTCCATCAGGATCGAGCTGCCCAAGTTCACGCTCGTGGGCGCCACCACGCGCACGGGACTTCTCACGGGACCTCTCCGCGACCGCTTTGGCATCTCGTACCGGTTGGACTACTACACGCCCTCCGAGCTTGCAACCATTGTGCGCCGCTCCTCCGCCATCCTCGGCGTTGACATCGATGAGCAGGGCGCGGCGGAGATAGCCTCTCGCTCGCGCGGCACGCCCCGCCTGGCAAACAGGCTCCTCAAGCGCGTGCGCGATTATGCGCAGGTCAAGGTGGCCGGAGCGATAACGTGGGACGTTGCTGCAGAGGCGCTCTCGTTCTTTGAGATAGACGAGCTGGGTCTTGACACCATGGACGTGAGAATCCTGCAGGCGCTCTGCTCCACCTTCAGGGGCAGGCCCGTCGGCCTCACCACCATCGCGAGCGTGGTGGGCGAAGACCCGTCCACCCTTGAGGACGTCTACGAGCCCTATCTGCTTCAGCGTGGCCTCATCGTACGTACGCCGCAGGGCAGGCAGGCCACGCCCGCCGCGTTCGAGCATCTGAGAATTCAACCGCCAGCCGTCAGGTAGCGGCAGGGGAGAGAGGGGCACCAATGCTACAGAGAGACTATCTTCTCGAGATCATCTCGCAGTTTGTCGAGGCGGTCATGCAGGCGATGCGTCTTGCGGTCGAGAAGTCAGACCCTGCCGCCTGCCGAGAGATCGAACAGCAGGTGGGGGATATCCTCGAGCTTGATCCCGAGACGGCGCTTCAGCTGACTCCCGACTCGCTCGTCACGATGATGGTGCTCTCCGGCATGGGCGACTCGGTGGCCAACTACGTTGCCTATGCGACCGAGCGCCTCTCCACGATCTACGACGCCATGGGCGAGACGGACAAGGCGGGTCTCAGGCACCTTCAGGCCCAGGCGATCGGCGAGTCGTTTGGCTGCGATCCCAACGTGCCTCCCGAGGAGTTTGCCGAGTTTGACAAGGAGCTCTTTCGCCCTTGAATTCTCAGGCCAAGTGCAACGTCTCTGAGCATTGGACCTCCTCGGGCGTCCTGAATCCGAGGTACTTGCAGGGTCTACGGTTCAAGGCATCTTACATCGCCTGCGCGTCCTCGTCAGACACCGTGGAGAAGTCGGTTCTCTTCGGGAATTACTTGCGGACGAGGCCATTCGTGTTCTCGTCGGTCCCGCGCTTCCATGGACGGCGTGGCCGGCAGAAGTAGAATTCTATGCCCAGTTCAGCGGTGATATTGGCATGTTGGGCGAACTCCTTCCCCCGTCCGGGGTCACGCTTCGCAGAAGTTGGCCGCGAAAGGTCTCCGTCTTCACCCCCGTAGCCTTCTCCGCTCCGCGGGCCGATGCCCTGCTGTCGGGCAAGAACCTACTCCACCTGTCCACGAGGGTGACCAGACAGGAATCACAGCCCCTTCGGACTAGTTCTTAGTGAACATCAATAGTCCGAGTGGACGCGCAAAGCCTAGCGCTCACGAGGACACATGGACCTTCTTCTCGGGTAGCTCGACGCAGGATTATACGTAAGAATATGGCGTAGCTATGCCGAGACTCTTTATCCACTCTATCTGGAGCTCGATCAACAGATAGAATTAGTATTTTGACAGAGTTGAAGGCAAAATTGCCTTGGCAGATGAGACCGTCATTCCGAAGAGGTTCTAGTGTCCGACATAAATCATCATTATGCTATCTTCTCGTCGTTATACTTCCCGCACCCCGGTGGAGTTGAGGTGTTCACCGACAACCTTGCTCATGAGCTTGAGTCGCAGGGGCACCAGGCAACAATCGTAACGATGCGTATTGATGCTTCCTCGTCCTACGAGCAGCTCTCCGACGGAGTAGACGTTCATCGCCTTCCATGTAGACCGTTCTTTGGGGGGAGGCTTCCGTGGACGGTCCATTCTTCTGAGTATGAAAAACGATTCAACAAACTCATGGACATAGGCATTGACCGTGTTGTGGTGAATACCCGCTTTTACCCCCATTCCCTTGAGGGGCTACGTTTAGCGAGGGCAATCGGAGCCCCCGCAATCGTACTCGATCACGGCTCGAATCACATCTGCTTCGGTAACGCCATGGACCCCTTGGTAGAGGTCTACGAACACGTAATAACAAAGAAAGTAAGTACATATAGGCCAACGTTCTGTGGGATTTCACAGGCTAGTGTTAAGTGGCTTGAACACTTTGACATCGATGCCAAGGGTGTCATCCCGAACGCAATCGATGCCAAGGCCTTTCGCAAAAACTGCTCGGGAAAAGACTATCGCGCTGATCTTGGGATCGACCCGCACTCTCAAATCGTCTCGTTCGTAGGTCGTCTCACGCCTGAGAAAGGGCCCCATATCTTGGTCAAAGTCGCGCGTCAGATGAGCGATCTTTCCTTCATCTTTGCTGGCGACGGCACCCTTTTTAATCATCTCGCTGCAGATAAACCAGACAATGTTTTTCTTCTTGGTAATATTGGAAGGGAGAATCTCTCGGCATTAATGTCGCAATCAGATTTCTTCTGTCTCCCGACCCGTTCTGAAGGCTTCTGTACATCGCTCCTTGAGGCTGGAGCTTATGGAGTTCCCTTTGTGGTCCCAGAAGTCGGCGGAGCGTTCGAGGTCGCCGGTGATTCGAGCGTCACTCGAATCACCAAAGGAAGATCAACTAATGAAATAGCATCTGCACTAGAGTCGCTTGTCTCAATGTCAACGAATGACTTGGAGGAGGGACGTCAAGCCCTGCGTTACCATGTCGAACACGATTGTGGATGGGCAGCAGTGACTGCGAGTCTTGATAGGGCTTTTCTACAAAATAAGTAAGTTTGAGAGACGACTGGTATGACCAATCAGTTTATCCCGACGACAAATTTGTTTTTTATACGAAGTGCAATTCTAAAAAGCCAATTTGGAGTGAAATGCAAAACTATCTCGAAATAAGCAATGGCTGGCGCAAGATCGCGATTCCGGTAAATACTCCATACATTATGTTCAACTCTTGCACACGCGAAATCTATGATACGAGCGACATCTGGATATGAAGGAAAGCGCAAAGCGAATGTCTGTGCCAGCTCAAATGCATCGGCACATCTTGTATCGTACCAGTCTTGTTTACATGAGATTCCTGCTAAACTACCAGTTATGTTTGTCCCGTGTCTACGGTATGAGACAAGTGGGGAATCAATGAAGGCGCATGTGCCAAGAGCGCTTGCACCAAGAGCAAGCCACTTGTCATGTCCTGTGCAAGTTGGAAAAGGTCTTAATGCCTTTGCAATGTCAGAACGAATCATCGTGGCCATGCCGATTGAATAACAAGTAAAGACGGCTCGCGCGGTGATGCAATCTCCGGTGTTCCATGATGTCTCAGGGAATGTTGGGTGGGAATGTCTCCAGCTTTCGCAAAGAATTTTGTCATCGGCAGAGATAATTTTTCGATCGCAGGTTACAAGGAGGGCGCCAGAACTAAGCGCTTTCACGCCTGCAGAAAGACGGGATGGAGCCCACAAATCATCCTGATCACAAAAGGCAAGGCATCTGCCGTTGGCCAATGAAACAAGATGTTCAAAGGCCTTAACATATCCGCGGTTCTTTTTTGTCGCAAAATAGCGGAGGGGTTTTTTACCGAGATGATCTCGACAAAATGCAGAGAGATCATCTCCGATTGGATTGTCATTATAGACAACAACCTCGAAGTCATCGAAATCCTGTGCCGCGATTGAGTCGAGTTGTTCGGCGAGGTACTTCAAATCTGGATTATAGAGTGACATGATAACGGACACGACGGGGTCTGCCACGGAAAACTTACTCATGGTCTCCTCTGCTGTTGGGTCTACCTGTTCTGATTCCGAGAAGAAACATTACGATGAACATAATGAGCAAGACTACGCATGAGATGACATAAACCAGTCCTGCACCATCTATTCCCGCAAACGCCACAAGAGGGGTGGCCACAAGAATGCCGGAGAGCACTGCTAGCCCATAGGCCACTAGGACAAGACTCTGCTTCCGAATAATGACAAGAGCGTCATAGATGACGCTTGACGCTGATGCAAAACCTCCCCCTATCAAAATAATGATAAAGGTTATTTTGTAGCCGGTTAGGTCAATTCCATAGAAGAATTCCAACAGGGGAATGCCTATTGTGACACCGAGCACGATGATAACGATTGTGATTCCCACAACGGCAAGAAGGAGCTTTCGGACTGTCCCGAAGAACTCCTTACGCCGTCCGGCGCTCCAGTTCTCGGCCATGGGCGTGAGGGCCGGCCTGATAATAAAGAGAAGGAAGAGGTTAATGACGAACGTCGGCATGAAGAGAACATTGAACACAGTTTGCATCTTAGCCGTACCAACGCCGTCAATCGCATACTTCGGAATATTATAAAGATAGTTTGCTAGAAATGTTCCCAGAAAGAGGGGGAGCAGCTCTATGAATAGATGTGCCATCACCGATGGAGTGAAGTCGGGATGTCCTGTTATCTTAATATGATGCCATCGAGGGATGACATACGCTGCAATCCATATAATCTCGGCGACAGATGCTATGAGCACTGCCATCACCGCATCATGAGTCATCAAGAGCACTAGGCTAAAGGCAACAAGGGAGAGAATCGTTTGCCAGGCAATCGTGAACCCGGAGATGTCGAGCCGCCCCTGCCTTTGAAGTACACCAAAATAGTAGAGACTTAGGGCATCGAAGAAGCGATAGAGACAGAGCACGAGCGCGAGGGTTCCCTTGTGAATGTCGTAATGGAACGACCATACATAGATGACGCTGGACACAACCATTGCCATAAGTGAAAGAATTTTGAACGCTAAGTATTGTTCGTCGGAAAACCGGTATCCCGTGTCGGTAGCAGTGTAAGTAGTTGCCTCGAAAACACCAACCGTCCACATGAGCTGGGCTATCGCATAACCGATGGAGTAGTTTCCGGCCTCATCGGCGCCGCAGATGCGCGTGACGAGGAGGAGGAGAAGAAACGACGTGCAAGAAGAGCATATACTACCGGTCGTATTCCAGAAGAAGATACGCTTATTGCTGGGCTGGTCATCCCTAAGCTTGCCGAGAATCATCCCATGTCTCCTCACAGATGAATGCGATGCGGGAAGTACTAGCCGCCAGCATAAGTGCAACCCTCATAGAATACATAGGCAAAGCCCCTCTCGCTGAATGCTCCATGTTAAATTCGGCATATACCCTTTGGGAAAGAGGCGAACTTGTTTGTAAAGGGTACTTGCGAGTACTTGTCGTTAGTATCAGATATCCAATAAGTATACGTACCATCATAGGCGGCAACTGTAGTGAGAATGTTGCCGATAGCTATCGCAAAAAACACGTATACCCAATATTCCGCCCCCTTCAAAAACTTAACGCGGTGCTGTTGCACTAACACTGAGAATTCAAGCGGGAAGTAACGACCGCTGTAGCAGCCGTGGCGGTCTTGAGCATGGCTACCCGCCCGCACCTGGCAGCCCCGCCCCTGCCAACGCCCGCGTGATCGGTCGGCTTCGGTCGGAGTACGTGTCAGACAGCGCCGTCACGCCACTGATGAGCCTTGCGTGGTCCGACTCCGTGAGATAGAGACCCATCTTCTTGAGGAGCGTGCCCAGGTTGGCCTCGGACTCGCTTGAGTAGTTGTAGAGCCGCTCCTCGTGGGCGCAGGCGTTGCGAACTGCGACCATCTCGTCAAGGTCGAGAAGCATTCCCCTGCGAGAGATGGGGGAGCCGCCCGCGTGACCGCAGGCCTCCCGTATGCGACTGCAGACCGCGTTTTGCTCGCTCTTGCGCAAGAGGGCATAGAAGTACTTGAGGTTGCCGAAGGTGAGCTCGTTGAAGAGCACCCATAGGGGAACGCCGTCGTACCGCCTGCGGTAGTGGCTCACGCGAACGTCGGTGACGCCTGCATCGCCCTCGACGCCACGGGCGTGGTGCTCGAGCGTGTTGATCATCCAGTCGAGGTCGCCCTCGAAAGACTCCTCGTCTCGGAGGTACTCGCGCGCGCTGGTGTAGCAGCTGCGGTGGAGGTAGTCCTCGGTTCCGCGGTGCGCCTCGCAGAAGCTGTACGAGAGAACGGAGCGCATCATGGCCTCGACGGTCATGAGGTGACGGAAGACCAGCGCGCGTAGCTCGCGGTCAAAGCAGAAGAGCGCGTAGATGTCATCGAAGGACGTGCCTGGAAGAAAGCGGTCGTCCCCGGTGGCCTTCGAGGCTGCCCCGTCGATGAAGGGAAGCTTGTAGCCGTTGACGACGGCATAGTATCCCTCGCGCAAAAGGATGGTGCGCGTCTCTGTGGTGGTTGAGATGCCGCGCGAATGGAGGAGCTCGATCTGCTCGTCGATGCTGCGGAATGACTTGTTCATGCGGCTCCTTTGCGGTCGGGGCGAGCATGGGGGCGCATGGTGATTATTCTGCACCATGTATCCAGTGCCGCACGTAATGAAAACTACATGTGGGGTCGTAGCAGGAACCCTAAGCTGCCTTCCTCATATTGTCTGGAGACGTCAACTCGTATCTCTCTGTATGTGGCAGTTTACGATTGACGGAAAAAGCGGCTACCAATCTTGCCAGCATGCACACTCAAGACGGGCGCAAAGCTCAGCTTAATCTGCCGGGGAGGTTTATCGACGGAATCATCCCTTGCGGTGTCCAGATTATCGTTTTTGTTCGTACATAAGGAAGCTGTCGCATTTGGTGCAAGCCATCTTGAGAAGGCGGCAATGAAATGCTTGCCACCTTCAGTATCCACGGTATAGACATGGATGATGTACTGGGTGAGATTAGCGGAGTGCCTCTTGAGATCGATGATGAACGACCATATCCCATCATCACCACAAGTCGCAGGGTACCAGACGATATCTTTCTGAGCTGGATTGCTCCAAACGGGAACAACAACCTCATGACCTTGCGGGAGCATCAGATTATCTATGGTCACGCGAATGTGGGATCCGACAATGGGGTTCACCAGAGCCTTGGCGTGTCTCTTGGCAAGAAGTCTCTGGTCAAGAAAGAGGGTGTGCGACCGCGGGGTCGCGGCGACGTGTTTCTCTATCGTCTTGGCCGGTACGTCCGCCTGGCACATCGTAGCGCCCGAAAGAATCTCAATAAGAATGTCGAGGAACGCATCGGTTTCGCATTTCATGGGACGCGTCTCCATGAACCTTCTGCCGGCCTCTCCCATGTCTCTAGCCCTATCGACATCGTTGGCAACAAGAAGGATGGCAGTAGCCAGCGCGTCAGCCGAGGGATCGGCAAGAACACAGGCGCTATCACAGTAGTCGTAGAGATTGTTTTCTCGATAGACGTCAACAACAGGTAAGCCACATGACATCATTTCGAAGGGAATACGTGATGGATTGGATGAACTCACACACATGCCCACCGAACAGCGTCGATAGAGATCGGCACACGCCGCCGGCGAAATGAGTCCGAGATCAACCACCTTTGGGTTATGAGCCCTCTCTGTTCCTGCCGAGCCATACGTGTAGATTTTCATAGTGGGGTCAAGGGTCCGTAGAAGATCTATGACGTGTCCGACCATGCCGCAGCATCTACGTGGCTTATCCGGTTGGAGGAGAATGCAGACGGCATGCTCTCTCTGGACTTCTTTCATAGTTCCATAGACATCAAGGTCAGCACAGAAATCATAGTGAAATGGTGCCAGGCCGTACTCCCGAGCTAGCTTGTGTGCCAGCCAGCGCCCGATTGTTATAGGGATGAACCCAGCCAGATAGGTCTGTTCGGCGGCAAGGTAGTCATCCCCCATAGGGTAAAACCATGGCTCAAAATCTTGAATGAAGTAGCAAGCATACCTAGCGGAAATCGATCTCGCGAGAGAAACGGTGGTGTTGGCGGTGGCGATGACCAGATCATAGGGCACGGCCTGCTCAGGGACGTCGGTGAAAACACCTGCAGATGACAGGCCATAGTAGTCCGCAAGGTGAGCTTGGCTCAAAGCACGAGGGACATCGTCATCCACGACGACATCGCAACGGCATCCTTCCTTGATGGCAGCTTCCACATGTCGGAGGATAGTGCGCATACCCCCGCTGCCCGGGCCAACGGACGGAATGACCCAAGCAATCCTAGAGCCAGTGAGCCCACTATGGTCCATGATGCAACGCCTCCATAAGTCCACATCGTAGAAGTGCATTCCATAGTATCAAGGAGAAGGTTAAGAGGACACCGAAACCACTTGGTCGAGTCCTGTGCCCCAAGGTATTCGACCATAGTTGCATTGGGTTTTTGCTAACCTATGAACAGTATCTGCCCACTGAGTCCGGGGTTGAGTAGACATTTTCATCCTCTACAAAACCGTTTTGGTCCTACCGTGGGAGGGTGTAGAGGAAATCCCGGAGATGAAATAAGAGTATTTCTTCTTGTGCTTCGCTGCGCGAAAGGGAAGCTGCGTTGTGGCTCGTTCTCCGCCTCCCCCAATATCATGTCTAAGAATAGTAGTCATCTTACATAAAATAGACTACCCTACATTATGGGTAAATGTTCATTAACCGTAGCAGCCTGAGAATTAAGCCGGGGGTCTCATGGGTAGTGTTGTAAGACGAGCGTTCGCGATCGCCTCATTTTGCTTGGTTCTGATTATGTCCAGCGTTATTCTGGGGGGCGTTGCCCTTGCAGATGAGGTGATTGGTTCAGACCAGACCGTGGTCAGCGAGAAGGTTGTCGGGGCGACACCGAGCGAGACAACTTCTGAGCAGTCCACACCCGTGGCAGGGGAGACTGCTATCACCGCTCCGACTACGACCGGTACGACGGATACAACTGGGGCTACTGCTGATACAACGGGCACGGCAACCGTCACTACCACGGGTTCAACCGCGTCCAGCGATGCCACGGGAACCACAACGGACACCGCCACGGGAGGAACCACAGGCACGACGACCGGTGATGCCACGGATACCACCACGGGCGCGACGACGGGTTCCACCACGACGGGCACCACGACCGGTACCACGACTGGTGACGCCACGGGCACGGCGACCGGCACCACCACGGGCACCACTACCGGCACCACGGCGGAAGCCGAAAAAAGCACCGTCGCCTCAGCCGTTGCCAGCACCGCAGCGACGACGAGCGGTAGCACGCTTGATGGTATTGATATTTCTGGCTGGCAGCCCGGTATAGATCTTTCGAAAGTCTCCGCCGATTTCGTGATTATCAAGGCGACCGAGGGGACCTCGTATACGAGCGACTGCTATACCTCCCAGGCCGCTGCTGCGCTTGCTGCCGGAGACCTCATCGGCTTCTACCACTTCTACACTGCGACTGGCTCTGCAGTCGATCAGGCCAATCACTTCGTAAGCACAATCTCGGGCTATCTTGGAACGGCGGTTCTTGTCCTCGACTGGGAGACCGATCCCGTAATATCTCTTGGCACTTCGTACGCCAAGACGTGGCTTGATACCGTCTATAACCTCACGGGAGTTGTCCCGCTCATCTATATGAGCAAGTCGGTCACGCAGGAGTACGACTGGACGCAAGTTGCCGCGACCTATCCGCTCTGGGTCGCACAGTATGCCACCATGAATTCATCAACGGGTTACCAGGATGATCCTTGGCATACCTCCACCACCTGTGGTGCCTGGGGCAATGACTACAAACTCTTCCAGTATTCTTCAAACACGTATCTCCCAAATTATAGCGGCGCGCTTGACGTGGATAAGTTCTATGGCACCGCTTCTGACTGGGAGGCGCTTGCGAGCAGTACGAAACATAATCCCGTCGTGAAGAATGCGGATGCTTCCGGTACGCTCGAAGCTCCCGAGTATGAGGCGGACATCGTCGTGTCTGACCTGTCCTCCAGCTTCACGAACGTGCAGTTTGCCGTCTGGAGCGCCGCCAATGGCCAAGATGACCTCGTTTGGTACTCTGCGACGCAGACCTCCGCGGGCGTCTGGACTGCCACTGTCCTTCCCACCGATCACGGTAGCACCGGCACCTATTACGTTCACTGCTACGCCACCCTTGCGGGCAAGCTTGTCTTCGTCGGCAACACCAGCTTTAACGTCACCGCCCTTGCCAAACTGGGTTGGGTTGAGGATGGGAACGGCGTCGCACACTATACGAAGGGCGTTCAGGACCACGGCTGGGTCATAACCGCCGACTCGCCTGATGGTGGAAGCGACGGCCTCCAGCGCTACTGGGTCGATGCGGACGGCTATCTCGCTCGGGGTCGTCTCGTCACATCCGATGAAGCTGGGTACTGGGCATACGCCACTACCTCCGGCTACGTCGTCCGTGGCAAGTACGTGGCGTCCACGGGCTACGTCTACCTCGCCGACAACGACGGCAGGCTCGCCGGCCCCGGCTGGGCCATAGGCGCCTACGTCGACGGTCTCCAGCGCTACTGGGTGGACGCCACCGCACATGCCTGCGTACCGGGATACTCGGCCGACGGCTGGGCGCACTACACGCTCGCGTCCGGATATGTGCTGCGCGGCTCCGCAACCTTCGGCGGTACCTACTACCTTGCGGACAACAACGGCTTGCTTGCGAGTGGTTGGGTCGTGACGAGCGACATCGGGTCCTACGGCCTCCAGCGCTACTGGTTCGTGGGTGGTACCTACGTCAAGGACAGGCTTATCTCCTCCGACGAAGCTGGGTACTGGGCCTATGCCACACCCTCCGGCTACGTCGTCCGCGGGAAGTACACGGATCCCTCCACAGGCTACGTCTACCTCGCCGACAACGACGGCAGGCTCGCCGGCCCCGGCTGGGCCATAGGCGCCTACGTCGACGGTCTCCAGCGCTACTGGGTGGACGCCACCGCACATGCCTGCGTACCGGGATACTCGGCCGACGGCTGGGCGCACTACACGCTCGCGTCCGGATATGTGCTGCGCGGCTCCGCAACCTTCGGCGGTACCTACTACCTTGCGGACAACAACGGCTTGCTTGCGAGTGGTTGGGTCGTGACGAGTGACATCGGATCCTACGGCCTCCAGCGCTACTGGTTCGTGGGTGGTACCTACGTCAAGGACAGGCTTATCTCCTCCGACGAAGCTGGGTACTGGGCCTATGCCACACCCTCCGGCTACGTCGTCCGCGGGAAGTACACGGATCCCTCCACAGGCTACGTCTACCTCGCCGACAACGACGGCAGGCTCGCCGGCCCCGGCTGGGCCATAGGCGCCTACGTCGACGGTCTCCAGCGCTACTGGGTGGACGCCACCGCACATGCCTGCGTACCGGGATACTCGGCCGACGGCTGGGCGCACTACACGCTCGCGTCCGGATATGTGCTGCGCGGCTCCGCAACCTTCGGCGGTACCTACTACCTTGCGGACAACAACGGCTTGCTTGCGAGTGGTTGGGTCGTGACGAGCGACATCGGATCCTACGGCCTCCAGCGCTACTGGTTCGTGGGTGGTACCTACGTCAAGGACAGGCTTATCTCCTCCGACGAAGCTGGGTACTGGGCCTATGCCACACCCTCCGGCTACGTCGTCCGCGGGAAGTACACGGATCCCTCCACAGGCTACGTCTACCTCGCCGACAACGACGGCAGGCTCGCCGGCCCCGGCTGGGCCATAGGCGCCTACGTCGACGGTCTCCAGCGCTACTGGGTGGACGCCACCGCACATGCCTGCGTACCGGGATACTCGGCCGACGGCTGGGCGCACTACACGCTCGCGTCCGGGTACGTGCTGCGCGGCGGTTTCTACGTGGACTCTTCACGAAATGTGTATTATGCGAACAACGACGGTCTTCTCTCTGGCCTCTCCGGCAATCCCAATGAGGCACAACAGGCAATTGTCGCTGCAGCAAGAACTACTTCAGCGGCGGCATATGGCTCCAAGTGGGTCTCGAATGTGTATCAGAATGCCGGTCTCGGTACCTTCATCGGCAACGCATGCGACTATTATGCCCAGTACTGCACTTCGTCCGACCAGAGCGAGCTCAGGGCCGGTATGGTCATCGCGGTGAGTAGGGATGCCTCTGATCCCACGTATGGCGATTCTGCCATCTACATGGGTAACGGAAGCGTCTGCCAATGTACCGGTGGTGCCATCAAGACGATGACGTTCTCTGCTTGGATATCCAGCTACGGTACCCTTGTGACTCCCAAGTGGGGATGGCTGGGAAACCTCGTCATTTCTTAGGGCGCGCCGAGTTCCGGACTCAAGTATCAACCCGCGTTCAATCAGTGAGGGGTGTCTTCGGACATCCCTCGCCTTTTGTTTGTACCCCCGAAACTCACACACTGGCGGAGGCCATGCATCCGCAAATCAAAACAAAAAGCTTAATGCTCGGCTCAGACGTTTGAATATGGGTTATAAATGAGGCCATGTTGCTTCTCACGCATATCTCATGAAGGGCCTTGCAATGGGAAACCTGGGACGTCTGCATTCCTCTCTGGCAGTTGCTTTCGCGGTGGCTCTTTTTCTTTGTGTATGGATGCCGGTCAGTGTATTTGCTGACGAAACTGTCGTCGGTGATGGCTCGTCATCTACCGTTGTACAGACTGACGAGGCAACGACCACGGACAATGGCCAGGCAATCGTGGGCGACGAGGGCGCTGCTGTTGCCGACAAGACCGTCACTTCGGCAATTACTGACGATGCCCAGGCCACCGCGAGTGATGCATCAGGTTCGGCTGGTGAGGTTGTGGGCGAGCTTTCCACCAATCCCGCGTCCGTCGAGGTAAACGGTTGGCACTCGGATGCGGGTGGTTCCTACTATGTCTCGGGCGGCGCGAGGCTGGCCTCGCGCTGGGTCGTGACTGCTGACTCGCCTGATGGTGGAAGCGACGGCCTCCAGCGCTACTGGGTCGATGCGGACGGCTATCTCGCTCGGGGTCGTCTCGTCACATCCGATGAAGCTGGGTACTGGGCATACGCCACTACCTCCGGCTACGTCGTCCGTGGCAAGTACGTGGCGTCCACGGGCTACGTCTACCTCGCCGACAACGACGGCAGGCTCGCCGGCCCCGGCTGGGCCATAGGCGCCTACGTCGACGGTCTCCAGCGCTACTGGGTGGACGCCACCGCACATGCCTGCGTACCGGGATACTCGGCCGACGGCTGGGCGCACTACACGACGCCCTCCGGCTACGTCGTCCGCGGGAAGTACACGGATCCCTCCACAGGCTACGTCTACCTCGCCGACAACGACGGCAGGCTCGCCGGCCCCGGCTGGGCCATAGGCGCCTACGTCGACGGTCTCCAGCGCTACTGGGTGGACGCCACCGCACATGCCTGCGTACCGGGATACTCGGCCGACGGCTGGGCGCACTACACGACGCCCTCCGGCTACGTCGTCCGCGGGAAGTACACGGATCCCTCCACAGGCTACGTCTACCTCGCCGACAACGACGGCAGGCTCGCCGGCCCCGGCTGGGCCATAGGCGCCTACGTCGACGGTCTCCAGCGCTACTGGGTGGACGCCACCGCACATGCCTGCGTACCGGGATACTCGGCCGACGGCTGGGCGCACTACACGACGCCCTCCGGCTACGTCGTCCGCGGGAAGTACACGGATCCCTCCACAGGCTACGTCTACCTCGCCGACAACGACGGCAGGCTCGCCGGCCCCGGCTGGGCCATAGGCGCCTACGTCGACGGTCTCCAGCGCTACTGGGTGGACGCCACCGCACATGCCTGCGTACCGGGATACTCGGCCGACGGCTGGGCGCACTACACGACGCCCTCCGGCTACGTCGTCCGCGGGAAGTACACGGATCCCTCCACAGGCTACGTCTACCTCGCCGACAACGACGGCAGGCTCGCCGGCCCCGGCTGGGCCATAGGCGCCTACGTCGACGGTCTCCAGCGCTACTGGGTGGACGCCACCGCACATGCCTGCGTACCGGGATACTCGGCCGACGGCTGGGCGCACTACACGCTCGCGTCCGGGTACGTGCTGCGCGGGGCCGCGCGGTACGATTCCGACGGCGTCCTAGTCGCCGACAACGACGGCAGGCTCGCCGAGTGCTACTCGTCGGGAGGCTGGCTCGTGACGGCGGCCTTCTCGGGCTCGCTCGAGCGCTACCGCATTGACGATTGCTGTGGTGGCATCCTTGGGGCGCATGTGGGTGCCTTCGAGGTCGGCGGGAGTCTCTACTACGGTAATCCGTCTACGGGGTATGTGACCCGGAACACCAATATCTTGCTGGATGGCACCTTCTACCACGCCGATAACGACGGCAGGCTTTCCGTGATCGATACCGGTGGAAACTATGCCATGTGGGCAAAGGCGCAGGACTACACCAGCAGCACGAACTATCTCATCCTCATAAACTGCAGCGACCATCTGGTCGGCGTTTACTACGGTGGCTACATGAACTGGACGTGTATCCAGATGTACTCCTGCGGTAACGGCAAGGACTCCACACCTACGATCAAGGGCAGCTTCACAGTGAGCGGCAAGGGGTATTCCTTCGGATCTGGATATACCTGCTATTTCTACACACAGTTCTGCGGCAATTACCTGCTCCATTCCATACTCTATTATCAGAATTCCTGGACCGTGATGGATGGCCGCCTTGGTATGGGCGTGAGCCATGGATGCGTGCGTCTTGCCACGGAAAACGCCGAGTGGATCTATGACAACATTCCTCTGGGTACGAGAGTCATCTCCTACTAGGTGTTTACGAGATAAAGAGACGTGTTGTGCAATCGCACCCCGCGTGGACGTAGCTCATTCATGAGACGAAGCATCCCCTTCTTGGTCCTGACGAGTGAATTGTCTTAATTCTCTTTTCCTTCCCGTAGTCCGTTTTCGGGCAACCAAGCCATCTCTGTGACCTTGTCAATCGTCAGAGTATCGTTGTCTCTCTTGCTTGTACCGTGCATTCATGGGGGCATCTGCTTATCTTCTGGCGTGTTGGCACGCATCCGTTGGAGGAGCGCGCGGTGCCATAAAATGTCTTGAGAATGTTTGCGGAACTGGAGGAACCTCATTCGAATGAACGGAACAACACTAGATTACCTGGCAAAGGGAGCCCGTTCGCTGCGAGATGATGGCTTTGCGAAGACAGCAAGACGGATTCACGGCATGCTCTCCCGTGGGCGTCGAGCAGGCGGGTCTGCCGAGTCGTCAGAGGTTGACGTGCTCTTTGTAAACGGCTGTGATCTTTCCGTGCCGCATCCCACACGTTTTCGCGTGGAGCACCAGGTCGAGCAGCTCGCTCTTGTAGGCGTATCGGCGTGTGTCATAAATGCTTGGGACATGACACTAGCTGATGAGGCACGAGGCAAGACTCTGCTCTTCTTCAGGTGCCCCGTAGATGATACCGTGCGTGCGGTCATCGATCTGGCCCACAGGCATGGCAAAAAAGTATTCTTTGACGTTGATAATCTCGCGATTGACACGAGTTATACCGATGCTCTTCCCGTCGTACGCGATATGTCCGACGAGGACAAGGCTGTATTCGATGATGATGTCAGGAGGATTGGAGAGACTCTGCGCCTGTGTGATGGCGCCATCACCACAACGCAGGCTCTTGCTGGTGAGCTTACCAAGTATGTGGATGAAGTCCACGTCAACCGCAATGTCGCGTCCTCCGAGATGACTGCGCTCTCTGCAGCCGCGCTTCTTGAGAGATGTGAGGAGCCTCCTCGTGACTACGTAAGTCTTGGATATTTCAGTGGTTCGCATACGCACAATGAGGACTTTGCGCTTATCGTGCCGGTGCTCGTTGAAGTGTTCTCTGCCCGTCCGACGGTCCGCCTCACCGTGACGGGTGTCTCGGGTCTTCCTGAGGAACTCGAATCCTTCTCTAGTCGTATCGATATTGTGCCCAATGTTGACTGGCGTGAGCTTCCAAAGCTGTATGCCTCTGTTGATGTCAACCTTGCTCCGCTGGTAGACACACTTTTTAATAGAGCCAAGTCCGAGAACAAGTGGACGGAGGCGGCGCTCGTCAGCGTACCTACCGTCGCGAGTGGCGCTGGCGCCTTTACCGAGGTCATTGCATCTGGCAAGACGGGCATTCTGTGCGATTCGACTGAGGAGTGGGTTTTAGCACTTCTTTCCCTTGTGGACGATCCAGCCCTTCGTCGGAGGACTGGCGAGGCCGCCCATGCTCTTGTCGGCAAGCTCTGGACGACCGACAGAACCGGGTATCTCCTCGCTCACTGGCTCGTGAACCGTGAGCTTACGATTGAGTCTATACGCAGCGCTTGTGAGAGCGATTCAAAGCCTGTGGATACCTATCTCTCGGCATGCGGAATCAAGATGCCGTCGCTCGAGTTTGATGTTGCCCCGTGGGAAGGCAGAATGCTCTCCGAGCGAACGGAAGGTCTTCTCGCCGCCCACCGCGCCGGTCGCCGTTGTGCGGCCTTCATCTATGAGATGACAAGCGGCGATACGCCTACGTTTCGTTATTTCGGTCATAACGTTCACGAGACGCTTGCTCACTCCGACCGCTGGTATGCGGAGTATTTCTTCGTATCAGAGATTGCACTTCTCGACGAGGTTTTCGATGCCGCTGAAGAGGTGGTGCTCGTTCGCATGCGTACGAGGCCGGACGTGCGGGCGCTTGTTGCACGTCTACATGCCGCGGGCAAGCCTGTTGCCTACCTCATCGATGACGATGCGGCTGGTGTAGAGTGTGCTCCTCGTATCGTGCGAGCTATGGGCGTGACGGATGACGATGCGTTTGGTCGGAGCTTCTGGTATGGCGCATGTGATCGCTTTGGTAGAACTGCTGCCATGTGTGACACGCTGATTGCACCGACGGACTATCTTGCACGTAGGCTTTCGAAGCAGTTTGGCAAGCCCTGTGAGGTCATTCATTCGACGCTTAATGACGAGCAGATAGAGATATCCGGCCTTGTGGTTGATTCGGCTGCCGACTACAAGGCTCGCACTCATCCATTTACCGTTGCCTACTTCAGTGGCACCCAAAGTCATTCGGAAGACTTCGCGCTCGTATCTGACATACTTTGCGCCTTTGTAAATGCGCATGAGGATGCGCGCCTTCTGCTCGTGGGCAGGCTCGGTCTCACTGAGGACGTGTTCCGTCTCTACCTTGCAGGAAGGGTTGTCCTGCTCCCCGCGGTGGACTACGTGACGCTCCAGGTAATCCAGTCCTCGGCGGATGTCGTTCTTGCGCCCCTCGTGGAGGATGCATTCACAAACTGCAAGTCTGCTCTCAAGGTCTTCGAAGCAGGTGTTGTAGGCACGGTGTCAATCGCGTCCCCTACCTTTGCGTACCAAGAGGCGATAGTGAACGGCGAGACGGGCTTTGTCTGCAGAACGCCAGACGAATGGACCACCGCTCTTGAGAGGCTTGTGCACGAGCGAGGTCTCTCCCTAGACATGGGGAAGCGGGCAAGATCATATGCTGTCGAGCACTATTATGGTAATATGCCAATGCACGAAGCTGAATCAGCTCTCGGTGCCGTTGCTGAACGTAGTATTGCTACGGCGGAGCTAGAGGCGTCACCCGACCGTGCTATGGACGAGGCCAACGCGTGCGGTCTCAGTTGGGATGACCAGCTCCAGATTAATCCCGTATACGGTGCGGCCCTTGGTTTCCCGCCGATTGACGACAACAGGAGGTAGCCTCATGGGCCTTGCAAGACAGTTCGAGCTATTTCAGGCAAAGAGGGAGCGCGAAGGCCTAATCAACGCCATCTCCAAGTCTCTCGAGATTGTGAGAGGGGATCGTCTGGCGCACGATTTTGCCAGCCATAATCCAGACCCCTGCACCTTTGCGGACGTACTGTTCATCAACGGTTGCGACTATGCCGTGCCGCACCCCATCCGTTATCGTGTCGACCATCAGATTCAGCAACTTGAGGCAGCGGGCCTTTCCACGCTACGAATCAATGCATGGGAGCTTAATCTTGAGGCAGTTTGCTCTGCACGTAACTTCGTGATATTTCGTTGTCCCTATACGTCCATGGTGGGTGACTTCATCAAGCTTGCTCACCAGCTCAACAAGCGCGTGTACTTTGACATTGATGACCTCGTGGTGGATACCAAGTTCACCGACCAGATTCCCTTTGTTGCTGCCATGGCGCCCGCTGACAAGGCCTCCTACGACGATGGGGTCAAAAGCATGGGCAAAACTATGGGACTCTGTGATGGTCTCATTACCACGACGGAGGCCCTGGCGCGTGAACTGGCTCCTTATGTTCCCGAGACTTTCATCAACCGTAACGTGGCATCACAGGAAATGGTTCACTTCTCCGATCAGGCGCTCTATGAGCGCGACGTTCTCCCAACCCTAAAGAGCGATCAAGTGCAGGCCACCGAACGGCGGCAGTGGCGCTGGGCTTGTGAGACTGACTCCGCACGAAGGGCTGCCGGCCTCGTTCTTGGTTATTTCTCTGGCTCTATCACGCATAACTCTGATTTTGAGATGATTCTGCCTGCCATCGTAAAGGTGATGCGCGAGCGTCCGAATACTCATCTGAGCGTAGTAGGCGAGCTTGATGTGCCGAAAGAGCTTGAGGAGTTTCAGGACAGGATCACGTTCAGTCCCTTTTGCGAGTGGCGTGACCTTCCTCGTCTTATCGCGAGTGTGGACATCAATCTTGCTCCGCTTACGGATACGGTCTTCAACGAGGCCAAGTCGGAGAACAAGTGGATCGAGGCTGCGCTTGTCAAGGTCCCCACGATTGCGAGCAACATAGGTTCCTTTGCCACCATGATAAGGAACCACGAAACTGGTGTGCTCTGTTCCACTCCGTATGAGTGGTATCGCGAGATATCTTGCCTCCTTGATGATGCTGGCGAGCGCGCGCGCCTTGGAGAGGCCGCCTTCGCATGGTGTCGTTCCCATGCAACTACCGCGGGTACGGGACAGGCGCTCGCACGATACATCACAAAACATCAGACCAAGAACATCGTATTCGCACTTCCGAGTCTCAACACGAGCGGGGGGGTGCTCGTGGGTCTCAGACATGCGGCTTTTCTCCAACGAGCCGGATACGACGTAACGCTCTTGGATAATGATCGGGGAAGCAAAGAGACCCTCCAGAAAACCAATGGTTGTACGCTTCCGGTCTGTTTCATCAAAAGCAATAGGAATCGCGACGAGAAGTACACGATGCGTGGCAGGATTGACTTTGGCGTGGCAACATTCTTCGATACGCTTTGGTCTCTTTTGGGCTACTCGCATATCGATCGCATAGGCTATCTCGTGCAGAACTACGAGACGGACTTCTTTCTTCCCGGAGATGTTTCGCGCATTGCCTGTGAGGCCACGTATAACCAAGACAACGTGGAGTATCTCACCATCTCAAAATGGTGTCAGAACTGGCTTTACGAGAAATACGGCCACGAGGCGCGCTTTGCCCCCAACGGAATTGACAAGGCAAACTTTCCCGAGACCGAGCGTGACTTTGCGGGCAGGATTCGCATCCTCGTGGAGGGCGATTCCACCTTCGAGTATAAGAACGTTGACGAGGCCTTCAAGATCATCAATCTTCTCGATCCAGCAAAGTATGAGATCTGGTATATGTCGTACAACGGGAAGCCCAAGGAGACATACCGTGTGGACAAGTTTCTCCATGCCGTTCCTCATGATGAGGTGGGAAAGGTGTATGGGGCTTGCCACATTCTCCTCAAGACGAGTATTCTTGAAAGCTTCTCCTATCCGCCTCTTGAAATGATGGCGACGGGCGGCTGGACGGTTGTGCTTCCCAACGGGGGTAACGCCGAGTACATCGAGGATGGCGTGAACTGCCTTACCTATGAGCGTGGCGATTTCAAGCATGCTGCAGATCAGATTGAGCGCATTGTTGATGACGCGGAGCTGCGTATGGCACTGCGCGAGGGCGGCTTATCCACCGCTCGCTCTCGCGATTGGTCGCTTATCAGGGAAGACGTGCTCAGGTTGTATGAATAGGGCATGCATGCGACGGGATGTCGAGGCATGACCATGAGGACCTCATGCGGGATGGGTGTCAGACATTGAAAGCAGACGAGAATGCGACATCGCCGAAACCTCTCTCGGTCAGGCGGAACATACTTTTCAATACCGTTGGCAGCCATACGTACCAGGGGTGCCTTTGGCTGACGACCGTTCTCGTCGTGATCCTGTCCAACGGATACACGGGTTCTGGCGTCCTTGCTCTGGCCATGACCATTGGTAACATGTTCAATCCGATAGCCACCTACTCGATGAGGACGTTTCAGGTCTCGGATGTCAAAGGGACGTATCCTCAGAGCAGCTACGCTGGATTTCGGCTGGTGACCACCGTCCTCGGGCTGGCGTTCATCATTCCCTACGCAATCGTCGTTGGCGGCGATCAGGCAACGACGATTACCATCCTTCTGTATATGCTCTTTAAGATCGACGAGGCGTTCGTCGACGTTCTCTACGGTGTCGATCAGCGCGGTGAGCGCATGGACTACATCGGCATCTCTCAGTTCTTACGAGGCGTGGCGTTGGTCGCGCTCTTCTCCGGTGGGCTGGTGGCATTTCAGAGCCTTAACGCCGCCGTCCTCGGGATGTTCTTCGCCGGCCTTGCCATGACGGTTTTTTACGACATTCCCCATGCATCTCGGATCGGTCGCATTCGGCCCGCCATTGCGTCCAATACCGTCGTGGCGCTTCTGAAGAGATGTCTGCCCCTCGTCATGTCGACTCTTCTCATCAGCATGGTCGTTTCGGTTGCTCGCCAGTACTTCAGCTGGACTTGTGGGGTCGATCAGCTTGGGCTCTATGCTGCTGTCGCAACGCCTGCGGTGCTCATCCAAGCGCTTGCACGCTATCTCTACGCTCCTTCTCTGGTGCCTCTGGCAGAGAGGTGGGAGTCAGGGGAGGAGGGGGTGTTCACAAGGTATCTCCTCAAAACCATACGTTTTATGGTGGCTTTCATCGTGATCATGGTCGTCGGACTTTCCTTTGTAGGGGCACCGGTTCTCGTCAGGGTCTATGGGGAGAGCATTGCAGCGTATACGTACCTCTTTCCATACGTGCTGATAAGCACAGGATTTATCGCGCTCATGTGGTTTCTCTCGGACGTGCTGGTCATATGCCGGGATATGCGCGGCCTTCTCTTTTCAAACGTCGTTGCATTTGCGGCGTGCGCGCTGTTGATGGTTCCCCTTGAGACGACCTTTGGAATGAATGGCATCAACTTCGTTGTGATTGCCTCGATGACAGTAGGGGTCGTCGTCGCCGCATTCTTCCTGAGGAGAGCTATCGTGCTGCGTTCTCTCGAAACAAGCGAGTGTGACTTGTCCTCAAGACAATGCGACCTGAAGGTCTCCGTCCTCATCCCTGTGTTCAACGCGGAGGATTATCTCGCAAGATGCATCGACAGCATCCTCGCCCAAACCTACCAAAACTTCGAGATCATCGCTATCGATGACGGATCTTCTGACGGGTCAGCGAGCATACTCGACGGCTATGCCGAAAGTGCTCCCGGGCGTTTTGTAGTCGAGCATCGTGAGAACGCAGGTGTTGCCGCCGCCCGCAATAGAGCCATAAGGCTTGCGACGGGAGACTACATTACCTTTGTCGACGACGATGACTATCTAGATCCTGATTATCTTGAGTCGTTCGTTTGCGCTACGGGTGACGGTGAGGCGGATATTGTGTTAGGCGGCTATCGTAGGCCTGACGAGAACGGGGGGTGTCCGAACGCAGGTATCTCCCGTTCCCGGAACCGAGTGGGCTCCCTATGCGGTAGAAGCGGCCTGGGCGAAGCTCTACAGAACCGGGTTCGTACGTCATGCCTCGCTCGGGTTCCTGTCCGTAAACATTAGCGAGGACCTCTTCTTTACGCTTCCCGCTACCACGCTCTCACAAAAGAGCGTGGTGATTCCGTACTGCGGATATAACTGATTTCTCAATCAGAGCAGTGTTTCGAGTACGGTGCACCGCAGGTCCGAGGGCCTTCAGTTCGAGTTGGCCATCAATCAGATCCTTGCCCGCATGCGAGATGTGGGCAAGGATTTTGACGAAGCCATCAACAACTACGTGTTCATCCGACTCGTCGTCTGGTTTCTCCTCTATACCGCGCGGGGGGACGGGGAAGAAAAGCCCCTTAGCAATCTTTCTCGATATCGGGAGTGGCTCGACAAGAACCTGCCCGACTGGGAGAATCGCGGATACGCCTCTCCTATGAGACCGACTGGCGATGCGCTTCAGAACCGCATCGCCGTCTGGCTCTTTGCCCGCCATCCCAGAATCTTTAGACAGGCTCTCATAACCTATGGTCGGAGGTAATTCCATGACGGCGTCTCATGCCTTTGCTATCTGCGCATATGGACAGTCACCTTATCTGCGTGAATGTATCGAATCCGTCCTTAACCAGCAAGACGATGACGGTCGTCCGGTCAGAAGCGAGATCTTTATCGCCACGGCCACGCCAAGCGCTTGGCTTGATGGGATAGCCTCGGACTACGAGCTTGCGGTTATCGTGAATGACGGAGGGCATGGCATCGGTCAGGACTGGAACTTCGCCTATTCGCAGGCGACGGCGGACTATGTCACGATTACCCACCAGGATGACATCTACTGTCCCCGCTACGCCTCCGCGGCGACCTCCTCCTACATAGAGGACAACGCGAGAGCAAACGAGGACCTTGAGCTGTTCCGTCGGTTCTGGCCAAATCCCATCGCCAAACTCATCTCGCGGGCGTACTCCTCGAGTGAGAAAAGCAATGACATCTGATGTGATGCCCTTGGGAGATGCTTGCCGTGTGCTTTCAGGTAGGGGAGTGGGCGCGAGTTTGTCCCAACGGCACGTTGGCCTAAAATACATACCGTATATACCAACGTGCTTCCATCCAACGTAGTATCTCATGAGAAGACAAGGACACCGATATGGCTGACTCATTCGCGCCCACCAACATTATCGTCACGGGCGGCTGTGGGTTCATAGGTTCGAACTTCGTGCACTACGTGGTGAACAACCATCCTGATGTGCACGTGACCGTTCTCGACAAGCTCACCTATGCGGGTAATCCCGCCAACATCGCGGGCCTTCCCGAGGACCGCGTAGAGCTCGTCGTGGGCGATATCTGCGATACCGAGCTTCTCGACCGCATCGTTCCCGGCCACGACGCTATCGTGCACTATGCGGCCGAATCGCACAACGACAACTCCATCGCCAACCCCGAGCCCTTCGTCCAGACCAATGTCGTGGGTACCTATCACCTGCTCGAAGCCTGTCGCAAGTACGATGTGCGCTTCCATCACGTTTCGACCGACGAGGTCTACGGTGACCTCGCGCTCGACGAGCCGCGGCGCTTCAAGCCCGATGATCCCTACAAGCCCAGCTCGCCCTACTCGTCATCCAAGGCCAGCTCGGACCTGCTCGTGCGTGCGTGGACCCGCACCTACGGCATGCGCACCACGATCTCCAACTGCTCCAACAACTATGGTCCCTATCAGCACATAGAGAAGTTCATCCCGCGCCAGATCACCAACATCCTCTGTGGCATCCGCCCCAAACTCTATGGCGACGGCCAGAACGTCCGCGACTGGATCCACACCGAGGATCACTCTCGCGCCGTGTGGGACATCCTCACCAAGGGCAGCATCGGCGAGACCTACCTCATCGGAGCCAACGGCGAGAAGAACAACATCGACGTGCTTCGTGCCATTCTCGAGCGCATGGGTCAGCCGGCCGACGCCTTCGACTGGGTTCGCGACCGCCCCGGCCATGACCGCCGCTATGCCATCGATCCCACCAAGCTCGAGGACGAGCTCGGCTGGAAGCCGATCCATACCAGCTTCTCCGAGGGTCTCGATCAGACCATCGCTTGGTACGCCGAGCATGAGGACTGGTGGCGCGACGCTAAGGACGCCACCGAGGCCAAGTATGCCAAGCAGGGCCAATAGGGAACCGTAGGTGCCTTGGGATAACTGGCGGAAAAGCAGAGAGAACCAAAGGGGAGACAATTGACAGAACACAAAACAGGCAATTACGCGCGTAGCACCTCTTGCGCTGTGAATGATCGACTGAAGGTTCGGCTATTCTTTGTCAGCGTCCTGCTGCTTGTTGCTGTGGGTGCCTTTATTCTCGTTCGGTCAACGGTCGCACTCTTCTCCATGTATCTTGTGGCTGCGGCAATCTTGTTGTGTGAAGAGAGCTATGTCCTCAACATTTTCTTTCGTTCAAGAAAAACGTGTTGCTTTGGGAAAACAGACGGCCGACTGCTTCTTCGACTCCTCGTGCTTTCTGCGGGAATCGCATTATTGCTCGAGGCCGGAACGCTGTTTGGTGCCAAGATTGCCTCTCCGCTTTCGATAGCGGACTGGCGCCCAAAGAGGATGGCGTTGTTCTTCTTTGTCGTTTTCTCTTGTCTGCTGTTGCTGGTCGAGTATTTTCCGGTGCCGGAGTCAGGGCGGTCGCAGCGTTCGCTTCTCAAAAGAGCGAAACACTTTCATGTGTCGAGCTTCTTTGACTGGAAGATGCTCGTCATTTTCTTTGCGCTTTTCGTATGCGCATGGCTGGTGTTTAGGCAGGGAATGATGGCGGGTGGTTTTGCGTCCATCTTCATATTGGTTGCATTCTTGTGTTTGGGAGTGTTTTCAATCACGATAATGCGCAGAAGCAGGGTACTGTGTCCCGAGCGCGTGTTTGCCACGATTGCGCTAGCAGCTGGCATGGCTATTATTGCTGCCTTTCCAATCGGCAACGCCATTTCCTGGGATGATTCAATCCATTATCAGAACGCACTGTCCGTATCGTATCTCTCCGATGTTGAGGAGACAACTTCGGATAGAATGCAGTCCGTGATATTCGACAAAGAGGATGGTTTTTCTCAGGATGCATCATTCGGTCGCGGAGATCGTGGGGATATGACTGTAAATAGCCTGAGTCAGGCGTGGTCATGGGATGAAATCTATGGCTATGCGAGGCTGCTGGACTCAAACGCAACGGCACAGAGTGTGAGCAGTACCGAGGGCATCTCGACGATAGTTTCCCAGTTCAGTGCCATTGCATACGTTCCGAGCGCCTGTGGTCTCTGGATTGGACGCTTCCTTCATCTATCATTTTCCATAACCTTTGTCCTTGGGCGACTTTTTAATTTGTTGTCTTATGTGGTCGTTATCTTCTTTGCGATACGCATTATTCCGACAAAGAAGGCTTTGTTGACCGTTATTGCGCTGCTGCCGACGAGTATTTTTCTCGCCGCAAACTATTCCTATGATACGTGGCTTATCTCTTTTTTCATGCTTGGAACCGCGATGACAATCAGGGAGTTCTCAGACGAGCGTCCACTCACCGTGTCACGGGCCTTTGCCCTCTTTCTCGTTTTTCTTGTGGGACTTGGGCCAAAGGCCGTCTATTTTCCGATGCTTGCTATCCTGATGTTAATGCCTTCATCAAAGTTCAAGTCAAAAGCCCAAAAGAGACTCTTCTACATTGCGGGGGTCGTCGTCGCGCTGCTTGCTGTTGCGACCTTTGTTTTACCTTTTCTTTCGACCAAAGGCGGAGGAGGCGGTGATTCTCGTGGGGGGGATGGCGTTAATTCGACGGCACAAACTATCCTTGCCCTTCAGAATCCCATCTCTTTTGCATACACCATTTTTGGTTATATGTTTGGTAGCTTCCTAACTCCGGCAAGTGTTGACTCATCGTTTGTCAGTTTTGCTTATCTCGGCTCTGCTCAAGCTTTCTTCCCGTACTTGACCTGTATGCCTTTGCTCTTTGTGGTAGGCGTCGCTCTTACCGATTGTTCCCCCATGTCCGCTCGTATCTTCGGGTGGAAGAGCAGGCTGTGGGTTGTTTTTCTCTCGCTCGTGGCGATTTTTCTTGTGTGTACCGCTCTCTACATCTCGTTTACACCGGTTGGGCTACCGACGGTAAATGGAATGCAACCACGGTATCTGCTCCCCCTCGTGTTCCCCGTCTGTGCTCTGGCGCTGAGTACGGGCAGAGAAAAGTCTTGCAGCGAGAGTACGTACTGCACGATTACGTCTTTGCTCTCGCTCGCTCTTGTGGCTTTTTCTCTCCGGTTTTTTCTTCTCGCGGGAATATCGTAGAAATCGCTGTGTCACGTCTTGCTTAGCCCGTATGTGTTTTAGAAATCAAGTAATGATTTAGAATGAACAACAGCGCGGATGGTTTGTCGCCGCGCTTTTCAGTGTATACGGATGGCTTGTGCGGGGGAGAAGGGCGTGGCATGGATTTCGAGAAGGACCTCAAGGTCACCGAGACGAGCATCGATGGTCTTAAGGTGCTTGACCTTACCGTTCACGGCGATGGTCGCGGCTGGTTCAAGGAGAACTGGCAGCGCGCCAAGATGACGGCTCTCGGTGTGCCCGACCTGCATGTCGTTCAGAACAACATCTCGTTCAACGAGCAGCGTGGCGTTACTCGTGGCATCCACGCCGAACCCTGGGACAAGTTCATCTCCATCGCTTGCGGCTCCGTATTTGGCGCGTGGGTTGATCTCCGTGCGGACAGCAAGACCTTCGGCAAGGTCTTCACCTGCACGCTCGATCCGTCCAAGGCCATCTTCGTACCACAGGGCGTGGGCAACTCCTTCCAGGCGCAGGAGGACGGTACCGCCTACACCTACCTCGTAAACGCCCATTGGTCGGCCGAGCTCAAGAAGACCTACACCTTTGTGAACCTCGCCGACCCAGCGCTCGGCATTCAGTGGCCCATCCCGCTCGACCAGTGCGAGCTCTCCGAGGCAGACCTGCACCATCCCATGCTCGCCGACGTCGTTCCCATGGCATCTCGCCGCACGCTCGTTACGGGCTGCTACGGCCAGCTCGGCCGGGCGGTCAAGGCCCTGGCCGACGAGCGCGGCCTCTCGGGCTTTGACTGCAACGACATCGACACCTTCGACTTCTCGGACGCCTCTGCCTACGACAAGATTGATTGGGACCTCTACGGCACCGTCATCAACTGCGGCGCCTACACGGCCGTCGACCGTGCCGAGACCCCCGAGGGCCGCACCGCCTGCTGGAAGGCCAACGCGCTCGGGCCGGCGCTTCTTGCCCGCACCTGCGCGGAGCATGACATCACGCTCGTGCACGTCTCGTCGGACTACGTCTTTGACGGCACTGCCGAGGAGCATACCGAGGAGGAGGCCTTCTCGCCGCTCTCCGTGTACGGGCAGTCCAAGGCCGCTGGTGACATTGCCGTTGCAGGCTGTCCCAGGCACTACATCGCCCGCTCGAGCTGGGTCATCGGCGACGGACGCAACTTCGTCAAGACCATGGCGGCCCTCTCCGCGCGGTGCGCAGACGCATCGGACGAGCTCAGCCAGGTGACGGTGGTGGACGACCAGGTTGGGCGTCTCACCTTCACCGACCAGATGGCAGAGGGCATCCTCCATCTGCTCGACGTGCATGCCCCCTACGGCACCTATGACCTTACGGGCTCGGGTGCCATCAGAAACTGGCAGGAGATCGCCGCGCGCGTCTTCGAGCTCACGAACGGCAACGCGGAAAGGGTCGTGCCCGTCTCCACGCAGGAGTACTACGCCACGGCACAGGGTCCGATCGCTCCCCGACCGCACTTCTCGGCGCTCTCGCTCGAGAAGATCGAGGCCACCGGCTTTACGCCGCGCGATTGGGAGGAAGAGCTTGAGGAGTACGTGAGGACCAAGCTCGCCTAGGGGGAACGCGCCCAAGAGAGGACGGGGAGGGTGGACAGCCCAATCAACCTGGTACGACGGACGTACGGATTCATGAAGAGGCATCTGGCCGCGCCGGGCGATCTGCCAGACTCGTTTCCGATCGACGCATGGACGGCCCCCGGCTACCCCCTGTGGTTTGGGCGTCACCTGCGGAGCGAGTCGGAGCTTGCCGAGCAGCGCCACCGCGCCGGCCGCCTGGCCTACCGGCCTTGCTTCTCGATCGTGGTGCCCCTCTTTCGCACGCCGCTCGACTATCTTGGCGTCATGGCCGACTCGGTCCTCTCGCAGACCTACGACAATCTCGAACTCGTCCTCGTGAACGCGAGCCCCGAGCAGGGAGAGCTCGTCGCTGCCGCGGAAGCCCTGCGCGTGCGCGATGGGCGCGTGCGCGTGGTGACGCTCGATGCCAACTACGGCATCACCGAGAACACAAACCGTGGCATCGCGGCCGCCTCCGGCGACTTCTGCTGCTTTCTCGACCACGATGACTACATCGACCCCGACCTGCTCTTCGAATATGCCGAGGCACTCAACGCGGATGGTGCGATCGACGTGCTCTACTGCGACGAGGACCTCGTGGAGCAGGATTCCGACACGGGTGAGTTTAGGCACATGAACCCGCTCTTCAAGCCCCAGTACTCGCCGGAGCTCCTGCTCTGCAAGAACTACGCGATTCACCTCATGGCCATCCGGCGTCTGCTCGTCGATGCCATGCCCCTGCCCGACGCCCGCTTCGACGGCTCCCAGGACTTCAACATGATCGCCTGGTGCACCGAGCACGCCCGCCACGTGCGCGGCGTGCAGCGCGTGATGTACCACTGGCGGATAAGCGCCAACTCCACCGCCGCCAACCCTGATTCCAAGCCCTACAGCCTCCGCTCCTGCCGACTGACCATCCAGGGGCAGCTCGAGCGCAGGGACATCGACGCGGACATCATAGGGTCGGGCATCTTCAACCTCCACGACCTGTGGTTTCGCAACGTGTCCGGGAGCGTGTCGGTCGTGGTGGACTGCGGCGACGACCCCAAGACCACGCGGCAGTTCGTGGAGACCTTCTGCCAGTCCGACTCCTATGCCGACATGGAGCTCGTGCTCGTGGGCCGCGCGCTCGAGGAGGTTTCCGATGGCATTCCCGCCAGCGTACGCCTCGTAGAAGCGCCTGCGGGCACCCGCTATGCCCGGCTCAATGCCGCAGCCGCCGTTGCCACAGGTGATTACCTGCTCTTTCTTGATGACCATTGCCTCTTCATGACACCAGAACCCATCGAGCAGCTCGTGGGCATGTGCTCGATGGTGGGCGTGGGCGCCGTTGCCCCGAAGGTGCTCTACCGTGGCGGCGTCAACAAGTGCTATGGCGTGGCGGTTACCCGGCGTCGCATCATGCCGCTCTATCGAGGTTACGACGACGACTTCCCGGGATACGAGTGCAACCTGCGAGCCTTCCAGGACGCGAGCGCGGTCGGGCTGCAGGGGCTTCTCACCTCCCGCGCATCCTTCGAGACGGTTGGTGGCTTCGACGAGGCGTTTTCCGACGAGACGGGCGCGGCCGAGTATTGCATCCGTCTTCGCGAGACGGGCGTGAGGATGGTCTCCATGTGCACCGTCAAGCTTGAGGTCGCCGAGACTCCGAATCTTGGGAGGCGCTACGACAACGCCTTCAACGCGCCGGACTACTCCGCGACCGGGCTTGCCCTCTTTGACGGCCGGCACCCCGGCCTGCGCGCTTTAGGTGACCCCTTCCTCAACGGCAACCTCGACCAGGGGTCAAGCTACATGCAAGTCTCGTAGGCGCCGCCCTCATGTGGCCATCCTTCGTCATCGCGGTCGTGGTAGCCGCTGCTCTCCTCTACGTGCCCGGCTCGCTTGCCCTTCGCGGGACGGGGCTTTCGGCGCCACTCTCCGTGGCGGCCGCCCCGTTCGTGTCGGTGTTTCTCTATGCCGCCGTTGGCATCGTGCTCAAGGCCGCGGGCGTCGTCACCTCGTGGGTAACGCTTCTGGCCATCGCGCTCGTGCTGGCGGGGATTGCATATGCGCTTTCGCGGGTCCGCGGTGGGGGAGAGGCGCTCGCCCTCGGTCCATCCCGCACCTCGTCGCGAGCCGGCTGGCTGGTTCTCGCCTGCTACGTGGCCGTGGGAGTTCTCGTGGGCTTCTGCTGCTTCCTGAGCGTGATGGATGGCCCCGAGTCGTTTCCGCGACAGATTGATACCGCCTTCCACCTGGCGCGCATACGAGCCTATGCCGAGAGCGGGACCTTCTCCGTGCTCGACGTCACCAACTACCCCGATGGCATGGGCTATGGCGCCGCCCTGCCGGGAGAGTTCTATCCGGCGGCCTGGCATGTGGTGGGTGCGATGGTCTACCAGGCGACGGGCTTCGCGGTGCCGCTGGTGCTCAACGCCCTCGACTTTGCCTTCGCGACCGTGGTGTTTCCGGCAAGCATGTACGTCCTTCTCTCGTACGTCTTCGACGATCGTCCGAAGGTGGTCGCGCTCGGCTCGCTCGTGGCGGTTGCCTTCGTGGCGTTTCCATGGCGGCTTCTCACCTTTGGCCTGCTCTGCAGCAACCTCGCGAGCTTTGCCATGGCGCCTGCGGTGGCGGCCTGCTTTGCCTGTCTCATCGATCCCGTACGAGGCGCGCGCCACCGCCTTGGCCTCCTCGCGGCCTTCGTCGTGGGCTGTTGCGGACTTGCCGTGACGCAGCCCAATGCCATCTTTACCATCGCCGTGCTGCTCTGGCCGCTCTGTGCCTGGCGCGTGGCGGGACTGGCCGATCGCCTGCATGTCTCGGACCGTGCCCGTCCCCTCGTGCGGGTGGTGCTCGTCGCGGCCTTTCTCGCCCTTGCGGCGGCCGCGTGGGTGGCGCTCTACCATGCGCCCTTCATGAGCGGCGTGCTTTCCATCGACTGGTGGCCCACATACGGAAAGGGCGAGGCCGCCGTGGAGCTCCTGCTCCTCGCGTACCGAGATCCCATGCGGCAGGTGGCCCTCGCCATCCTCGTGGTTGTGGGCGGCCTCTACACGCTGCGCGAGAGACGCTATCTCTGGCTCTCGCTCTCGTACGCCTCCATGCTCGCGATTCACTTTCTCGTGGTGGCCACGGACGGTCGGTGGAAGCACCTCCTCGCGGGGTTCTGGTATCGCGACCCGTTTCGCACCGCTGCGTCCTGCGCGATCCTGGCCATCCCGCTCGCCGTCCTCGGCCTCTATGCTATCTGTCGCGCCGCCGTGGCAGTCCGCGCTCAGCTGTCCGCGAAGAAGCCTTCCGTGGCCGTTCCGGTCATTGCGGTGACGGTCGTCTGCGTGCTCGTCTACGGGGTGGCGCTTCCGGGGGAGGACGCCTCGGCCTTCTCGCTCATCACGGCGGCCGATGCCTCCGAGTACGACATGGAGAACAATCCCTACCTGGATGCCACCGAGCTCTCGTTTGCCGCGCGCTGCAAGGCGATCGTGGGCGATGACCTCGTGTACAACTTTCCCGAGGACGGCAGCGCCTTCCTCTACGGGGCGGTGGGTCTTCATACCTATTACCGCAACCTGAGCGCGGGCTTTGACGAGAGCGAGCCCGCGGCGAGCAGGACCCTGCGTCTCCACCTGGACGAGATAGGCACCAACGCCAATGTGGCTGCGACGGCGCGCGATGCGGGGGTGGGCTACGTGCTTCTCCTCGACGTGGGCGAGGCGGACGTCCAGCCGCACTTCCTCACGTACGACGCGACCGAATGGGCGGGCGTGAACGCGGTGGGCGACGACACGCCCGGTCTGGAAAATGTGCTCTCTGAGGGCGACATGCGCCTCTATCGGGTCGCTGCATAGCTCGCTGGTACAATCGTGAAACTGGCGTCTCGCACGCCACGCGACCCGCCTTGGAACGAAGGAGTCACTCTTGACTATCAGGCACAAGCTCTCCAACATCATGCTCGAGGTTGCCGATCACGTCTCCGCGCATCCCGACCTCTACTATCGCACCATGGGTTCCGTCTCGTACGATGAGAGCGCCCCCGCCCTCGTCGTGAGCGGGTCGGCCGACTTCCTCACCTATCTCAACGCCTGTCCCGTCATCAAGTGGCGCAGGTATGCCGGGGTGGAGCGGGTCTGGCTTCACCTCGAGACGTCCGCCGTCTGCTGCGACCTGCGCGTCATGGGCGTGGCCTCCGGCGAGACGGACGACGAGAAGTCGCTCTCGTCGCTGTCCCTCGACCCTGCCGACGGCACGCCGGTGGCGGACGGGGTCGCCTACGACATCGAGCTACCCGTGAGCGGCGTGGACCTCGTGGCCTTCGAGCTCGCCTCGGGTGCCGAGCCCGTCTCGCTTCTCTCCGCGTACTACTACGCGCAGGTGGACGAGGCAGACGTGAACGACGTCCGTCTCGCGCTCTCCACCACGACGTTCAGGAAGGAGCACTACATCGTCCCCAACATCGAGCTCGTGCGTGCGGGCCTCTCCGATGAGGCCGATCCCGTAGCCGGCCACTTCCACATGTTCGTGGTGGACAACGGCAGGACGCTCGACGCCGCGGGTCTCTCCGATGATCTCGTCACCGTGATCCCCAACGAGAACGTGGGCGGTGCCGGCGGCTTTGCGCGTGGCATGATCGCGGCGCTCGAGTCTGACGAGGGCTTCACGCACGTGCTTCTCATGGATGACGACGTGCGCATCTTCCCGGAGAGCCTCAAGCGCACCTACAACCTGTTGGCGCTCGCACGCGGGAGGTACCGCAAGGCCTTCGTCAACGGCGCCATGCTCTCGCTCGAGGAACCCACGCGTCAGTTCGAGGACGTCTCCTACGTGAGCAAGACCGCGGTCTACCGTCGCATCAAGTCCGACCTCTACGTGGACCGGCTCCCCGATGTGGTGGAGAACGAGCGCACGAACGTCGAGGTCGACAACGCGTACGGTGCCTGGTGGTTCTCCTGCATTCCCATGACCGCCGTCCGCGAGAACGGGCTGCCGCTGCCGCTCTTCGTGCGCTGCGACGACGTGGAGTTTGGTATGCGCAACAAGCCCACGTACATGACCATGGGCGGCATCTGCGTCTGGCACGAGAGCTTCGAGGGCAGGTTCCGCGCCTCCGTGGACTGCTACCAGTACATTCGCAACTTCCTCGTGATGATCGCCATGGATGACTGCACCAGCGAGGACTACTTCCTGATGCGCCTCAAGCGCAGCATCCGCATCAACCTGCGCGACATGGACTATGCGGCGGCAGAGCTGCTGCTCGCGGGCTTCGAGGACTACCTCAAGGGGCCGCACTACCTCGCCGGCGTCAATGGCTCCGCACTCATGAAGGCCAACGGGGTGCGCAACGAGAAGATCGTGCCCGTTTCCGAGATGGATCCGGAGGTGCTCGCCGAGGCGGGCGTGACCGAGGACGTCCTCGCCAACCCGAGCCTGGAGAACAATGTCCCGATTCCGATGCGCCTCTGGCGCGGCGTTCCCTACGACAAGCACTACCTGCCCGACTTCGCCCTCTCGAGCCGCCCGCGCTGGGTCGTCAAGAATGGTACGGCCACGCTGGCTGGTGGCTCCTTGGCCACCAGGACGATCGTGTTTCTCGACCCGACGCGTACCAAGGGGGCGATTCGCCACATGGACAAGGACCGCTTCCGTGCGATCAGGCACCGTGAGGCGAGGCTGTTCCACGAGTACGACGCCAAGCGGGAGAGCATCCGCAGGGAGTACCACGACGCCAAGGGCTGGTTGACCTCGATGGGATTCTGGAAGCAGTATCTGGGGATGTAATCCGTGGATTACTCAGTTATGTCATTTGCTGATTGGTACCTATTCTGCGTTCAGCGGATTCTCGTCACAATGTGAACGTTTTCGGGGTAACATGTCTTTCGTGGCTTAGGGTCACAAGGTATCGCGCGGAAGCGCAGTGTTTTGCCCCGTGGGGCAAAGAAAGAAAGGCACGACATGGCACAGGGTACTGTTAAGTGGTTCAACCCCGACAAGGGCTACGGCTTCATCTCTCGCGAGGATGGCGACGATCTGTTCGTCCACTACTCTGAGATCAAGATGGATGGCTTCAAGACCCTGGACGAGGGTCAGACTGTCGAGTTTGACATCACCACCGGTCAGAACGGCAAGCTCCAGGCATCCAACGTTCGCAGGGCTCAGTAGTCCATACACTACACAGAGCTAGAAAGGGAGTCGCTTCGGCGGCTCCCTTTTTGTGTCTCTCGCGGTGATATGTGTCGTCTCTCTGCCGCCATGTTGCGCGTCCCTAAGCCATACGTCGTAGATAACGACATTTTCTCGTGTGTACGCCGCTGATAATGTCGTTATCCGTGACATCTGGCTTAAGGGGAGGACGGCATGGCCGATGTGGCGTCGGGACTGGGCGTCTGTCTCCCCGTTGTGCCCTCTAGCCCAGGTGGACGTTCGCCCACGTCTTGATGCAGAGGTCGGCGGCACCGCCAAGGCGGCCCATGTCCTGCGTGGGGTCCTCGCATCGCACGGCACAGGTGAGGAAGCCCGCGTTGCGCGCGGTGAGGATGCCCACGAGGAGGTCCTCGAAGACGAGGCAGGTCGCGGGTGTGGCGTTGATGCGTCGTGCCGCCTCAAGGTAGATGTCGGGCTTGTCCTTCGCGCTCGACACGTCATCGCTGCACACCACGGCGTCGAAAAGCTCGCCCAGGTTCACGTGGGGACGCATGGAGGAGAGCACGTGTCGGTTGTTGGTGGTGGCCAGCGCCACGGGGATGTGCGCGCCTCGCAGGGCGGAGATGTACTCTGCCGCCCCTGGGCGCAGGTAGACGCGGTCGGCATAGAGCGCCGCGCCGATCCGGTTCCACTCGTCGCAGATCTCCTCGGCGGTCTCGTCGAGGCCGTAGCGCTCGATGCACCAGAGTGCGCCTCCGACAAAGCCGAGCGTCGCGAGCGTCTGGTGCACGTCGGGGGTGTAGGTGAGATGGTGCTCGGCGAAGAAGATCTCGTCGACCTCCTGCCAGAGCGCGCTGGTCTCGGCGAGTGTGCCATCGAAGTCGAATATCGCCGCCTCGAAGGAGGGTGGCCAGAGCGTGATGCCGTCGTCCGCCATCTTCCTACCTGTCCGGCTCGTCTTCGATGGAGCGAAAAATGCCGTAGTACACGTCATCACGGGCAATGGAGCCAAGCTCGGCCATGAAGTTCTTGGCAACGGGGAAGATCTCGGCATCCATGGAGGCGCGCATGGCGTCGAAGAAGACGGAGGAGACCTCCTCGGTGGGTGCCATGGGTATTCCACTGGCCGCGAGCGTGGCACGAAGCCGCTCGTAGCTGGGTTCCGCGACGCTGGCGACGCCCTCGTGGATCAGGAGGGCCTGGAGCTCGGTGCCGATGACGGTGAGCGCCTGTGGCAGGAAGCGAAGGGCTCGCAGATAGCAGGCCTGTGCCTCGTCGAGCTTCCCGAGGCGCCACTCGATCTCCGCGAGCTGGTAGTAGCCGAGCCCGATGGTCTGCGGGTCATGCGCGTAGCGGAGAAGCTCGCGAATCGCATCGAGGGCGCCCTCCATGTCGCCTGCGCCCCCGAGGCACTGGGAGAGGCACAGGCACGCCTGGACGTTCAGCGGGGCGATCCTCACCGCCCTCCTCGCAATGGGTATCGCCTTCTCCGCATTGTTGCGGGCCAGCTCCGCGAAGGCGGAGACGATCAGCGCGTCCACGTAGGCGGCGGGGACCAGGAGGATCGTGTGGCCCGTGGCGAGCAGGCGGTTGTAGATGACACGGTCCACGTAGCTGCCGAAGAAGCGCCACTCCGTCGTGTCCGTGTCCTCGTAGGTGCGCGCGGCGTCGATGTGCATGAGCTGGGGCGCGAGCGTTCTCTCGGCGCCCTCTGCGTCGTGGCGTGACAGCTGTTCGTTGGCGTGTGCGGCGGCGCGCGAGAGGGGGTCGCCACTCATGATGGCCTCGCTGATGCCCACGGGGTCGTCGTCCGAGAGCGTGCCCTCGATGAGCATGCCCACGACACGTTCGGCCGCACCTCTCACCGAGGGGTCGGGGTCGTTTCCGGCCTTCTCCATGATCATGCGGACGTTGGCCTCGGTCGAGCTCGTGAGGTCGCGCGAGACGTCTGCGGCCAGGGTCTCCCGCCTCCTGCCCTCGTCCACCGAGAGCCCGGACACGCGTGCGGTGCCCAGCGCGTGGGTGGCCGTGTCATCCAGGAGCCGCGATGAGAGCTCGACGGCGTCATAGCGGGCGGGAGGGCAGAAGAGCTCGTCCTCGAGCCGAAACGACTGCCTCACGGCCTCGAGCCTGCCGTCATGCTCGTCCATGGATGCACCACAGGAGCGCATGAGCTCGATGGGATCGAAGCCGTCGGCGCAGGCTCGCTCGACCTCCGCGCGCGTGAACGTCACGCTGTAGTAGCAGGCGTGCGCCGTGGCGGTGTCGACGGTGCCCGCCACCCATGCGCGCTCGAGGGTCGGCGAGCAGCGAAACGCGAGTGCGGCGAGAAGGACGCCGAGCCTGAGGTTGTAATCGGTGGCCGCGCGGCGGCGCATGTCGGTCGTGGCGGGGACCACGCCCACGCCGTCGACGATGGCACGCGTGCCAAACAGCTCGGGCGACACAAGCGCCACCTGGAAGGCCACGTCTCCCCCGGCGACGTTCACGCGGAAGTCGGTCATGAGACGATAGGGGAGCCGTGCGCACTCGATGCCCGACGAGATGCCCCTGCGCACCGACCACTCGCCGTTGGGATTGCCCTCGTCCGGGGCGGGGGAACCGACGTCGATGGAGGGCACCTGTGCCACGATGGAGGTGGCGATGCGGGCCTCGAGTCCGACGAGGTCCTCCTCGGTGGCGGAGCCGGAGTCGACGAGATAGGCGTCCGCGAGCAGGGCCGCGTTGAGGGCCGCCTCGATGCCGAGAACCCGCTGTGCGACGAGGTAGGGTACCTGTTGCTCATTGACGTGCAGGTAGAACATGCCGCTCGTGTGCGGCACGATCACGCGGATGCCCGGCAGCCCGACGTCGGTGGCGAGCAGGCCCGCGTCCTCGAGCCTGCGGGCGAGATAGAGCTCGAAGGCTCCCGGGGGAAGCGTCCCGTCCGTGCCCGCCGCCGTCTCTCGGGTGCGGATGTCGTGCACGAGTTCCACGAGGGACGCCATGGGTTCCGTGGCCTGGACGAGACGAATCCTGAGTGCCGCCACGTCGAGGGTCGAGGTGCTCCGTGCGGGCGTGGCCTCGGTGACGTCCGGGGGAGTCGTGTCCTGCGCGCCCTCCTCCTCGCCATCGGTGCGCACGAGCGAGGAGAACAGCCGACCGAGCCAGCTGTGCGCGTTGTCATCTTCGTCGGTCATGTCCGTCCCTCCCCTCTGCTCGTCTGCCATGGACACGGCCCTACTCGCCCGAGACCCGGCGGGGATCCGCCGCCATGATGTCGGGCATGCTCCCGGCGCGGCCGATCCTCCGGATGAAGAGCCCACTCGAAAGCTTGGGTTCGAACCACGTCGACTTGGGAGGCATGAGCAGTCCGGCATCGGCCACGGACATGACCTCCCGCATCGACGTGGGGTAGAGCGTGAAGGCGATGCCGTCCGTGCCGGCCCGTGCCGCGACGTCGTCGGCCGACACCATGCCGCCGACGAACGACATCCGCGGGTCGCGGCGGGGGTCGTCGATGCCGAGGATGGGGGAGAGGATGCGATCCTGCAGGACCGAGACGTCAAGGGATCCCACGGGGTCGGAAGTGCCGTCGCCCGAGGTCAGCTTGCGCCATGCGCCGAAGGCGTGCATGCCAAAGCGGCCGGGCCGCGAGGGCATGACGGGGGCGTCCTGCCGGGCGCCCACGCAGAACCCCGCTCCCCCGAGCGCGGAGACGAGCCCGTCCTCCGAGAGGCCGCCGGCGTCACGGACCACGCGATGATAGGGTCTGATCGTGAGCTGGCTTGCGGGAAAGAGCACGCAGAGCAGGTAGTCGCAGGCGTCGTCCGTTGGGGAACCATCCCTCGCGGCGCGCATCTCCTGGCATACGCGCGCCGCGGAGGCGGCGCGGTGGTGCCCGTCGGCGATGTAGGCGCAGGGCACGTAGGAGAGCATCATCCGAAAGGCCTCGACGGCAGCCGGGCGGGCGATGCGCCAGATGGTCTCGCGCACGTCCTGCTCGTCGACGAAGTCATAGAGGGGGCTTGCCCCCATGGCCGCCGAGACGAGCGTCCCGAGCGTGGGGTCGTCTCGGTAGGCGAGGTAGATGGGGCCGGTCTGGCAACCCGTGGCCTCGATGTGGCGCACGCGGTCGAGTTCCTTCTCGGGGTGGGTGAGCTCATGGCGCCTGATCACGCCGCTGGTGTAGTCGTCGAGCGCGCAGGCGGTGACGATGCCCACCTGCTCGCGTCCCTCCTGCCGCAGACGGTAGAGGTAGTAGCAGGGGGTTCCGTCGCGCAGGAGCGTGCCGTCGGCAACGCGGTCCCGAAGGAGCTCGGCGGCCTTGGCATAGACCTCGGGGGCATACATGTCGTGGTCGGGGGGAAAGGAGGTCTCCGGACGGTCTATCGCGAGGAACGACGTGGGATGGTCGGCGACGTAGGAGGCCGCGCTCGTGCGGTCGAAGACGTCATAGGGGAGGGAGGCGAAGTCCCTCGCCCTCTCGGGGGTGGGTCTGTAGCAGACGAACGGCTCAGCGCGCATGTGCGTGTCTCCTCGGGGCGATATCGTGTCTGGTCACCTTCCATGATACCCACGCGGGAGGCGTTCGGTGTCAGATGCAGTGATATGGTATCCACGGAGATGACGGTTATCGTGGGGGGTCTTATGGGGAATGACGCGTTGGGCACGGTCGAGTCGGTGGGCATCGGTGACGATCGCTTCGTGGGTCTGGACGTGAGCGGTCGCAGGCTCGTGATCTTTGACTTCGACGGTACGCTCGCAGACACCCTTGTCGGCATCACGGACACGGCGAGAAGGGTCCTTCTCGAGCAGGGCTTCGCCGAGGATGACCTCGGAGATCTGAGCCGACTCGTCGGGCCGCCCTTTCCCCAGGCCTTCAGTCTCGTCTATGGCGTTTCCGAGGCAGAGGCCACGACCATCACCGCCCGTTATCGCGAGATCTACGGTGCGGGTGGCCCACGGCTCTGGCCTGCGTTCTCGGGAGTGCCGGAGCTGCTCGGGCATCTGCGCGCGGCAGGCTGCACGGTGGCGGTGGCGTCGTCCAAGCGCCAGCAGATGATCGACCGCGCCATCGCCGACGAGGGCATCGCCGGTCTCATCGACATCCCCCGGGGCAAGCGAGACGATCGCGCGGAGTCCAAGGATGTCATCATCAGGGACCTGCTCGTCGAGACGGGTCTCGCCCCCGATGACGCCGTGATGGTGGGCGACCGAAAGTACGACGTCCTTGCCGCCACAGCGAACGACGTCCCCTGCGTGGGGGTGCTCTACGGGCATACCTGCGACCGCGAGGAGCTGGAGCGTGCCGGGGCCAGCAACCTCGCGGAGACGGTCGCAGACCTCGAACGACTGCTTTTGGGTTAGGGTCTTGTTGCGCCCGTCGGAAGAATTCCCGCCACGCGCATCTGAGGCGAGCATTAGGGTAGAAGCAGAAGAGAGCTGGTGGCATCAGCCATCCTCGTGCGAAGGGAGTCAACATGTCCGACTTTGACATCACCGACAGCCTCCATAAGGTCTTTCTCGCCGGCGTCGGCGCCGTCGCCATGACTGCCGAGAAGTCCCAGGAGGTCGTAGGCGAGTTCGTGAAGAAGGGCGAGCTCACCGTCGAGCAGGGCAAGGCGCTCAACGTGGAGCTCTCGCGCAAGGCCAAGGAGGTCATCGACGGCACGTCCGACGATGCGCTCAAGGCCAGGATGGCGGCCATGAGTCCCGACGAGCGCGCCGCCTATGCCGCCAAGGTCGCCAAGGTGGCGGCCGACATGGAGGCGGAGGCCGTCAAGGTCGAGGTCGAGGACACGGACGCCGAGTAGCGTAGGTGGCCCAGGACTCCAACAACACCAAGGGTTCCTCCCGCACGAGGGAGGAGCTGCTCGACGACTGGTACGAGAGCGTTGCCTCCGCAGGTGATGACCGCGACCAGACGATCGGGATCTTCGGGGGAAGAAGCGCGTCGTCTGACGGCACGGTCTCCTCCTCGAGAGCTCGTCTGTCTCGGGTGCGTGAGATCATCTCGATCGTGCGCCGCTACGACATCTTTCATGGCCTCACCCCGCAGAGCCTGCGGCAGATGCTCGAGGAGTTGGGACCCACCTTCGTCAAGGCTGGTCAGATCCTCTCCATGCGCTCCGAGATCCTGCCCGAGAGCTTTACGCGCGAGCTTGCCAAGCTTCGCACCGACGTGGAGCCCATGGACCGCGAGACCGTGCTCCAGGCGCTTCGCGACGAATACGACCAGCCCCTCGAGGAGCTGTTCGATGCCATCGACGACCAGCCCCTGGGCTCGGCCTCGGTGGCGCAGGTGCACAAGGCGAAGCTCGTCACGGGCGAGCTCGTTGCCATCAAGGTGCAGCGTCCGCACGTGCAGGAGACCATGGCGCAGGACATCGCGATCATGCGCTCGCTCGCCAAGTACGTGGACCGCTGCATGGGGGACAAGCAGTTCCTCGACATGAAATCGGTCATGGACGAGCTGTGGCAGTCGTTTCGCGAGGAGACGGACTTTCTCGTGGAGGCTCGTTCGCTCGAGGAGTTCCGGCGTAACAACGCCGACTGCGCGTACATCTCGTGCCCGCGACCGTTTCCCGCCCTCTGCACGCGTCACGTGGTGGTGATGGACTTCGTGCAGGGCATTCCCATCGATCAGACGAAGCAACTCCAGGAGGCCGGCTACGATCTTGGGGAGATCGGCACCAAGCTCGTGGACAACTACACCAAGCAGATGATAGACGACGGCTTCTTCCATGCCGACCCGCATCCCGGCAACCTCGTCGTCTCGGGGGGCAAGATCGTCTACCTGGACCTCGGCATCATGGGGAGGCTCTCCTCGCATGATCGCAAGGCCATGGCCGACATGGTGGCGTCGGTCGCCAAGCTCGACTCTGCGGGTCTCGCCGACGGTCTCATTCGCTTCTCGATCTCGGACACCTCCAACATCGACCATGCGCACCTGCTCCAGGACCTTGACGCGATCGTCGCCGACTACGGTACGGCCGACCTCTCCGACCTGGACATCGCCGCATTCGTGAACTCGCTCGTCCTGATGGCGCGCAAGAACGGCATCGAGCTTCCCGGCACCGTGACCATGCTCGCGCGTTCCCTCGTGACGCTCGAGGGCGTGGTGGACCGCCTCATGCCGGACGCGTCCATCGTCGGGATCATCGAACGTCACCTTCGCGCGTACGCCTCTCCTGCCCAGCTCGTCAGGCAGGAGACCGAGAAGCTCACCCGCGAGAGCGTCAGCGCGGCGCACGGCATGCTCGGTGCCGCCTCGAAGGCCGACCTCGCCATGGGTATGCTCACGCGCGGTCAGCTGCGCATGAACCTTGACATCGCGGGCACCGAGGACCCCCTCGAGGACATCGGCCACATCGCCAACCGTCTCACGATGAGCATCATCGTGGCGGGACTCTTCATCGGCTCGTCCGTGGTCTACTACGCACACATCCAACCGGTCATCTTTGGCATCCCGGTCATCGGCTTCCTGGGGTACATCGTGGCGCTTGTGCTCGGCGTGTGGGTGGCGTGGGACATCATCCGAGAGGACCGACGCCGCCGCAGGCGCTAGGCCGGGTCGGCGTGCGATGCCGCCTCGAGTACGGCATGGACGACGTCTCTCGTTATCTCGTAGACCCCGGGAGACTTGGACTCACGAGGTCCTGCCACGTTGAGGGTGAGACCGCGACCCACGCCGCGCAGCCAGTCAAGTACGGTCGACGCCTCGTCGGGACCGCTTACGACCATGACAGGTCGCCCGAACCGCTCGGCAAAGATGCGGGTCATCTCGGTTCCCCCGCGTGGGGGGATGCCATCGGGAGCGACGATGAGCGTGGCATGCGAGTCACGCACGTTCCAGGCGGTTCGCTCCACGTAGCCGGAGGAGGCGCCCTCCACGAGCTCGGGGTACTCCGCGAGAAGGCCGGGCGGCTCGGGGTAGTCCTCGGCGAGCCCACCCGGTGGGCACCAGCCGCAGATGGGCACGTCGGACATGCGCGCGGCGTCGAGTCCGCCCCGGTCCGCCCCCGTCTGCCCGCCCGAGCGCACGTATGCCACGAGCGGAAGCGCGTCGACGATGCGCACCATCTCCGCCTGCTGGTGGGAGACGGTGTTCTCGTCACCGGGATCCGCCGCGAGTGCGGTGACCCACTCCTCGCGCGTGATGCGGGTCATGTGCTCGCGATGCTCGATGCCGCGGCGGTCGACGCAGGCCTCGGTGACGTGATGCGGGCGAAAACCGATCTTCTCCTGCGTGCGGGCGCTCTTCTCGTTGCCCTCGTAGTATCCGCACCAGATGGTGGAGAGTCCGAGGTCGAGAAAGCCATGGCGGAGCACCTCGCGCGTGGCCTCGGGCATGTAGCCGTTGCCCCAGAAGGGGCGCCCGATCCAGAACCCCACCTCGCGCTCGGTGGGGGAGAGGGGGAGGTTCTCGTCTGCGGACATCAGGGAGATGGCGCCCACCGCCTCGTCCGACGGCCTGACGGTGATTGCATACGTCTCGGGCACCATGAGGACGGTGCGCAGGCTCGTGAGGCTGTCCTCGATGCTCGCATGCGACTCCCAGCCGCAGGCGGGGCCGATCTCGGGATCGGAGGCGTAGCGGTAGAGCGCCTCGGCGTCCGTCTCGCGCCACGGGCGGAGGACGAGGCGGTCGGTTTCGAGCGATGCGGGCCATGCGGACATCTGGGGGACTCCCTTCGTTGGCAAAGCATCATCTTAGCCAGATGTCACAGATAACGACAGTTTCTCGGGATTTCTTCGTAAAGAATGTCGCTATCCGTGACATCTGGCTTATCGGGCGTCTTCTACACCATACGAGACGGAGTAGGAGCCGAGTCTGATGACCCGGGTGCGCATGCCGCGCAACCTGCGGTTCCTTGAGGACGGTCGTGTTCTGGGCGGGACGTCGCGGGGGATTCCATATGCCTCGAGCAGGCCTTCGAAGTACGTCACGTTGAGGATGTCCGCATAGCGGAACCGTACCATCGCCACCCCGTGGGCGGTTATCCTCGACTCCCTGATACGCTCCCGCTCGCGGACGGCTTCGGGGTCCGCACCATGCGTCAGCCTGATGTCGAGGTACTTCTGCCGGCCATCGAGCTCGCCGCCTATGAGTCTGCCATCGGGAAGGGACCAGAAGAAGTCGAGCCGGTACGTCCTGTCCGTATCGATGGGATCGGGTATGACCTTCTGGAGGTCGGGAGGCATGAAGCCAAGCCGGATCATCGTCGCCCGCGCGATCGATTCTCCGCCGCTTTCCGCGCGTGGGTCGGCGAACGAGGCGGTGATACGCGCCTGTTCGGCCCCATGCCTCCCACGACATGCGCCGTCGACGATCTTGAGGAGGTCTTCTCGGAACAGCCCGGTACGCCTGAGAAAGTGGTCCGCCACGGCGAGTCCGTCGACGAAGTCCATGGAGCAGAGGCAGTCCGCCACCGTCTGTTCGAGGGACGTGACCCTGACGCCGTCGACGCGCTCGAGCCGGTCATGTCTGATGACGCGCCTCCTGGAGCGAGACAATCGCCGTGTGGCCAGGCAAACGCCCGCAAGCGCGTCCCAGGACACGGGGATTTTCCAGATGATCGCCGCCGAGACTCCGTAGAACACCCTGTCGGAGTCCTGGGCGGCCAGCCCACGGATGACGTGCCTTTTCCGTTCGCCCTCATCGAGACCATCCCAGTAGGCGGGTCTTGCAAAAAGGCCCGCACGGGCACGCATGAGCAGACCTGCCCTGGCGAGGCGCTGGAGCCTTCTGGCGATTCTGTCCGACGGGGCATGGACGCATCTGCCCTCGTGCTCCGCCTCATCGAGCAGACGTTTCATTTCGTTGGATACGTGTTCGCTCATGCATGGCTCCTCGTCCGTGGCGTGGTGACACGTTCCCATTGCTCACGGAGAAGGGGAAGTCGCAATCGGCGGGCGGTAGTCGTACGGCATTGCGGCACGCTCGTATGCCAGATGTCACGGATAACGACATTATCCACGTCGATCTCTCTGCATAATGTCGTTATCCGTGACATCTGGCTATCGCGGTATCGATGCGCATGAAAAAGGGCGCGCCCCGAAGGTCGCGCCCCGACTTCCCGTGTCCGATCGCCCTATTCGAGCTCGAAGGCACCGGTGTAGAGCTGATAGTACGTGCCGTGCCTGGCGATAAGCTCCTCGTGCGTACCACGTTCGATGATGTGACCGTGGTCGAGGACGATTATCACATTGGAGTTGCGCACGGTGGAGAGCCTGTGTGCGATCACGAACGTGGTGCGGCCCTGCATGAGGGCGTCCATGCCCTTCTGGACGATCTGCTCGGTGCGGGTGTCGATGGATGACGTGGCCTCGTCGAGGATCATGACGGGCGGGTCGGCGACCGCGGCGCGAGCGATGGAGAGCAGCTGACGCTGGCCCTGCGAAAGCGCCTCGCCGTTATCGCGGAGCAGGGTCTTATATCCTTCGGGCAGGCGCATGACGAAGCTGTGGGCGCCGGCGAGCTTGGCCGCACGCACGCAGTCCTCGTCGGTGGCGTCAAGGCGACCATAGCGGATGTTGTCCATGACGGTTCCCGTGAACAGGTTCGTGTCCTGCAGGACCATGCCAAGCGAGTGGCGCAGGTCGTCCTTGCAAATCTTGTTGATGTTGATCCCGTCGTAGCGGATCTTGCCGTCAGCGATGTCGTAGAAGCGGTTGAGGAGGTTCGTGATCGTGGTCTTGCCCGCGCCGGTCGCACCGACGAAGGCGACCTTCTGGCCCGGCTTGGCAAAGAGCGAGACGTCGTGGAGCACGGGGTGTCCCTCGTTGTACGCGAAGTCAACGTCAAAGAGGCGGACGTCACCCTCGAGCGGGGTGTAGGTTACGGAGCCGTCGGTCTTGTGCGGATGCTTCCACGCCCACTGACCGGTCCGCTCGTCGGTCTCGACGATATGGCCGTCGACGGTCTTGGAGCTCACGAGCGTGACGTAGCCATCGTCGACCTCGGGCTTCTCGTCAAGCAGGGAGAAGATGCGCTCGGCGCCCGCAAGGCCCATGACCACGAAGTTGATCTGGTTGGACACCTGTCCGATGGAGCCCGCGAAGCGCTTGGTAAGGTTGAGGAACGGTACCACGATCGAGATGGACAGGGCCATCCCCGATATCGACGGGTTGGGGATGTTGGCCTCGATGAACCAGCAGCCAGCGAGGGCCACGATCACATAGGCGAGGTTGCCGAGGTTCATGAGGATGGGGCCGAGCGTGTTGCCGTAGATGTTCGCGCTCTTGGAGGCCTGGAAGAGCTCCTCGTTGACGTCATCGAACTGCTGCTGCGTCTCGGTCTCGTGCGTGAAGACCTTGATGACACGCTCACCGTTCATGGCCTCCTCGGCAAAGCCCTCGGCCTTGGCGAGCATGCGCTGCTGCGCGAGGAAGAAGTGTGCGGACCTACCCCCCATGACGCGGGTGAGCGCAATCATGACGGCGACCATGACAAGCACCACGATCGTCAGGGGCACCGAGTACCAGAGCATGATGAACAGGACCGCGAGCATGGCCATGAACATCATCAGCAGCTGCGGGAACGACTGCGAGATGATCTGGCGCAGCGTGTCGACGTCGTTGGTGTAGTGCGACATGATGTCGCCGCGCTTGTTGGTGTCGAAATAGCGGATGGGGAGGTTCTCCATGTGGTCGAACATCTGGTTGCGGACCTTCATGAGCGTACCCTGCGTCACCACGGCACCAAGCTGGCTGTAGATGATGTTGCAGCCAAGCGCGATCACATAGACGATGATGAGGGTCGCGACGATCTCCATGATGGGTCCGCTGGCCCCCGCCCAGTCGCCGGCCTGGTAGTACTGGCTGACGATGTCGATGGCCTTCTGCATGAAGACCGACGGCAGCGAGGAGAGTATGGCCGACGCCATGATGCATACGACCATGATGACCATGTAGACGGGATAGTAGGAGAAGATCATCTTGATCAGGGAGCGAAGCGTAGCCATGGGTCTCTGGGGTCCATGGCCGCGGTTCGGCTGGGGGGCGGAAGCCTCCTGCGTGTTCGTCGCGGATGCGTCGAAGCGCTCGTCGTTGTCGTTGCTAGTCATTGTCGCCAGCCTCCCTTCCGGAAGCGATCTCTTCGGTTTCGAGCTCTGCCATCTTCTCGTCGTGCGAGGCCTTGTTCTGGGTCGTGTAGATGTCACGGTAGATCGCATTGGTGCGCAGGAGACGATCGGGGGTGTCGACGGCATCGATATGCCCGTCGTCCATGACCACGATGCGGTCCGCGTCCTGAACGGAGCTCGTGCGCTGCGCGATGATGATCTTGGTCGTCGTGGGGATGAAGCTCCTGAACCCGTCACGAATGAGCTGGTCGGTCTTGGTGTCGACGGCACTCGTGGAGTCGTCGAGGATGAGGATGTTAGGCTTCTTGAGCAGGGCGCGAGCGATGCAGAGACGCTGCTTCTGGCCACCGGAGACGTTGGTGCCACCCTGTTCGATGTAGGTGTCGTAGCCGTTGGGGAGGAGCTGTATGAACTCGTCGGCTTGGGCGAGCTTGCACGCCTCGACGAGCTCCTCGTCGGTGGCGTCCTTGTTGCCCCAGCGCAGGTTGTCCTTGATGGTGCCCGAGAAGAGCACGTTGCGCTGTAGGACCACGGCGACCTTGTCGCGCAGGGTGTCGAGGTCGTAGTCGCGCACGTCGTGGCCACCGACGCGGACGCTGCCTTCGGTGACGTCGTAGAGTCGGCTGATAAGCTGGATGAGCGTCGACTTTGACGAGCCGGTGCCACCGATCACACCGATGACCTCGCCGCTCTTGATGTGGAGGTCGATGTCGGTAAGTGCCTGACGCTCTGCGGTGGCGGAGTACTTGAAGCTCACGTGGTCGAAGTCGACGGAGCCGTCAGGTACCTCCATGAGGGGCGCCGCGGGATTGGTGAGGTCGCTCTGCTCGCGCAGGACCTCGCAGATGCGGCGAGCCGACTCGTCGGACATGGTGACCATCACGAAGATCATCGAGAGCATCATGAGGCTCATGAGCATCGAGAAGCCATAGGTGATGAGCGCGGAGAGCTGGCCCACCTGCATGGCCGTGCCGGCGGACTGGACGATGTTGCGCGACCCGAAGAAGATGACGGAGGCGTACACGACGTCGATGGCGAGGGTGAAGACGGGGCCGCTGAGGGCGAGGATGCGCTCGACATGCACGAAGTCGTGGTAGAGCGTGCCGGAGGCAGCGTTGAACTTATCCTTCTCGTGGTCCTCGCGGACGTATGACTTGACCACGCGTATGCCGGAGACGTTCTCCTCGACGGAGTCGTTGAGGGCATCGTACTTCCTGAAGATACGCCGGAAGATGGGCATGACCTTGATACCGATGCAGAAGAGGAAGCCCCCGAGGACGACGGCCACGATCACATATATGACGGCCATGGAGCCCCCGGTGACGAACGCCATGAGGATGGCGAAGACGATCATCATGGGAGCGCGGATGGCGGTACGTATGAGCATCATGTACGCCTGCTGCACGTTGTTGGTATCGGTGGTGAGACGAGTCACGAGGGAGCTCGTGGAGAAGCGGTCGATGTTGGAGAACGAGAACCTCTGGATGTTCTTGAACATGTCGTGGCGCAGGTTGCGTGCGAAGCCCGTCGATGCCACGGAGCAGGTGTAGCCTGCGGCGGCACCGCAGGCGAGCGACAGTAGCGCGAGTGCCACAAGCACCAGCCCGTAGCGCATGACCGCAGCGATCGTGGCTCCGCCGTTGATCTGGTCGATGAGCTCGGCGGTATAGAACGGGATGATGCACTCGATGACGACCTCGCCCACCACGAGGACGGGGGTGAGGAGCGACGACTTCCTGAAGTCCCGGATGCTCCCTCCGAGCGTATGGACGAGCTCCTTGAGGGTTAGTTCCTGCATGGCGTCTGCACCTCCCTCTCCTCGAGCGACTGCCAGTGCACGGCAAGGCGGTCGAGGCGGTCCAGGAGCTGTGCGCGCTCCTCTTCGTCGAAGCAGGCGAAGGAATCCTCCTCGAACCTGGCCCTGTCCGCGAAGTACTCCTCTGCCTTGGCCTTTCCGGCCGCGGTGAGCACGACGGCGAACAGGCGCCTGTCCTCGGTCGACTTGGTGCGCGTGATGAGGCCCTCCGACTCGAGCTTCGCGAGCACCTCGGAAAGTGACGCGGAGCTGGTGCACGCGTGCTCGAGGATGTCGTGCTGGCTCATCTCGTCTCCGTTGACAAGGAGGGAGATGAGGACGTACTGCTTGCCGCCCCGACCGCCTGCATGGAGGTGCAGGTAGTGGCCGAAGTAGCCGAGGTCGTGAAGAAGGCGCCGGTTGAGCGGGTTCCCCGTGACCTCATGGAACTGATTCTCTGTCATGAATTGCCTTTCCCTGAAAGTGACTCGAACAGCTTGTTCCCTCGGACCGGCAATGTCAAGGCACCTTACTAATTATTATTCGGTACCTAACAATCCGTACACATTGCGTGAGGAGGCCGGCGTTTCCTCGTCTGCGGAATGTAAGCCCACGTGGAGCCTTCCTCTGCCATTCGCGTAAGCTCCGCGTAAAGCGCAATCAGAGAAGCGTAAGCGCTTCCCAACGAGACCTGCGCCGCGCTCCGTTCCCCATAGGATTCCAGCTGACACGCAAAACGTCATCTGGAAGGAAGAACATGATCAACTCCCTGTCTCGTCGCCAGTTCTTCTCGCTCGCAGGCGCCGCCACCGTCGTGGGCCTTGGACTGGCGGGGTGCTCGTCCAGCTCCGCTGGTGGAACGTCCTCCAGCACCGATACCTCGTCAAGCATCTCCGGTTCCATCACGGCCGTTGGCTCGACCGCCCTCCAGCCCCTCGTCGAGGCGGCATCCGAGCAGTTCATGACCGAGAACCCCAACGTTCAGATCACCGTCCAAGGCGGTGGCTCCGGCCAGGGCATCACGCAGATCTCGCAGGGTTCCGTGCAGATCGGCGACTCCGACGTCTTTGCCGAGACGAAGATCACCGATGCGTCCACCCTCGCCAAGCTCGCTGACAACAAGGTCGCCGTCGTGGGCATGGGCCCGGTCGTGAACACGGGCGTGGCCGTCGACGACCTTACGCTGGCGCAGCTCAAGTCCATCTTCACCGGTGCCGTCACCAACTGGAAGGACCTCGGTGGAGATGACGCCGACATCGTCGTGATCAACCGCGCCTCCGGTTCGGGTACCCGTGCGACCTTCGAGAGCGCTGTCCTCGGCGGTACCGCCGTTCCCGCGAGCTTCACCCCACAGGAGCAGGATTCCAGCGGGACCGTGGCCAAGATGATCGCCGATACGCCGAACTCAATCTCGTACCTGGCATTTTCCTACTTCAGCGACACCATCAAGGCGCTCAGTGTCGGTGGCGTGAAGCCCGAGGAGGGAAACGTCGAGACGAACAAGTGGACCATCTGGGCCTACGAGCACATGTACACCGCAGCCTCGCCCGACGCAGCCACCCAGGCCTTCATCGATTACATGCTCTCGGATGACGTCCAGGGTTCCCTCGTCGAGCAGACCGGGTACATCTCCGTCTCCGGCATGAAGGTCGCCCGTGACGCCAATGGTACCGTCACCAGCCTGTAGCCATGGCCGATATCTCCGACAAGCGAGGCATCGAGCGGCGAGGTAGGGTCCTTACGGGCTCTGCCGTCGCCCTCGTGGTCGTGCTCGTGTGCACGCTCATCTTCATGGTGTGCTCGCGCGGCCTCGCGACCTTCTTGACCGACGGGGTGCCCCTCAGCTCCTTCCTTGGGGGAACCTCGTGGAATCCGCACCAGAACGATGCCTCCGGCGTGCCGCTCGTAGGCGCCCTCCCCATGATTGCTGGGTCCTTCGCCGTGACCCTCCTCTCATGCGCCCTCGCGCTCCCCTTCGCGCTCGGGGCGTCGCTCTTCGTGGTCGACGTGGCACCAAGCTTTGGCAGGCGCGTCTTTCGTCCCATGATCGAGCTTCTGGTGGGCATTCCGTCGGTCGTGTTCGGGCTCGTGGGGCTCTCGGTCGTGGTTCCATGGACGAGATCCTGGGCGGGAGGCACGGGCTACGGCATCCTGTCGAGCTCCATCGTGCTTGCGTTCATGATCCTGCCCACGGTGACCTCGCTTGCCACCGATGCCATCGCCGCGGTGCCCGACTCGTATCGTGACGGGTCGTACGGCCTCGGCTGCACGCGGTGGCAGACCATCGTCCACGTCGAGGTCCCCTCCGCCATGCCCGGCATCCTCACGGCCGTGATCATGGGGATGACGCGCGCGTTCGGCGAGGCCCTCGCCGTCCAGATGATAATAGGCAACGCCGCGCAGCTGCCACAGGGCCTTCTCACCCCGGCGGCCACGCTTACCTCCGTGCTCACGATGGGCATGGGCAACGAGGCCATGAGTACCGTCTACAACGACGTGCTCTGGTCGCTCGCGCTGGTGCTTCTTGCCATGTCGCTCGTGTTCATCCTCCTCGTTCACCTCGTGGGCAGGATGGGGGCGGTGCGCAATGGGTAGCGAGAAGACCACCGCCACGGCGACGTTTCACGCCACGCGCTCCACCGCGGCCGCACGCACGCATGACCGCGTGGCCACCGGTGTCCTGGCGGCCATCGTCGGTCTCATCCTCCTGGCGCTCGTCGCCATCATCGGCTACATCGTGATCTCGGGCCTGGGCAAGCTCTTCGACTGGAGCTTCCTCACGGCAAAGCCCGAGCAGTTCAAGGAGGGCGGTGGCATCGGCCCCGAGATCTTCAACTCCTTCTACCTCCTCGTGCTCACGCTCCTGATCTCTCTGCCCATCTCCCTCGGCGCGGCCATCTTCCTCACCCAGTACGCACCCGAGGGTCCCGTCACGAACGTCGCCAAGACCGCCATCGAGACGCTCTCCTCGCTCCCCTCCATAGTCGTGGGCCTCTTTGGCATGCTCGTCTTCGTGCTGAGCTGCGGCTGGGGATTCTCGATCCTCTCCGGTGCCCTCGCGCTCACGATGTTCAACATCCCCATCCTCGTCCGTGTGATCCAGCAGGCCCTCGAGGCCGTTCCGCGCGACCAGCGCGATGCGGCGCTCGCCCTCGGGCTCACGCGATGGGAGGCCTGCGTCCACGTGCTCGTCCCCGCCGCCATGCCCGCCATCGTCACGGGCGTGATCCTCTCTGCCGGACGCGTCTTCGGCGAGGCGGCGGCCCTCATCTACACGGCGGGACAGTCCGCGCCGACGCTCGACTGGTCGGCACCCATCACGAGCCTGGCCAACCCGCTCAACGTGATGAGGCCCGCGGAGACCCTTGCCGTGCACATCTGGAAGATCAACTCGGAAGGCGTCGTGCCCGACCTCGCCGCGGTCTCCGCCGGTACGGCGGCCGTGCTCATGGTCTCGATCCTCGCCTTCAACATCATCGCCCGCGTCGTGGGACGCTCGCTCCAGAGGAGGATGACGGCCGAATGAACGATGACGCGACGCTCCTCACGCAGGAGGTGACCGTGACCTACTCGGGGCACGAGGCGCTTCACCCGACGAGTCTCGACTTTGCCCCCGGTACCGTGTCCGCGCTCATCGGACCCTCCGGCTGTGGCAAGTCCACCTTCCTGCGCAGCATCAACCTTATGAACCGCGAGATCCCCGGCTGCGTGATCGGCGGCCGCGTCATCTGGCATGGCGAGAACGTCAACGTGGCCGACGCGGACGTATATCGGCTGCGCACGCAGATCGGCATGGTGTTTCAGCAGCCCAACCCCTTTCGCAAGTCCATCTACGAGAACATCGCCTTCGCCCTGCGGCGCCACGGCATCACGAACCGCTCCGAGCTCGACGAGCAGGTCGAGCGAAGCCTGAGGGCTGCGGCCATCTGGGACGAGGTCAAGGACAAGCTCAAGGAATCCGCCTACGCCCTCTCGGGCGGCCAGCAGCAGCGCCTCTGCATAGCGCGAACGCTTGCGCTCGGGCCCGAGGTCGTGCTCATGGACGAGCCCTGCTCGGCGCTCGACCCCATCGCCACCTTCGCCATCGAGGACACCATCCACGACATGGCCTCCAAGGGGATCTGCGTGGTCATCGTGACCCATAACATGGAGCAGGCCGCCCGCGTCTCCGACAACACCGCCTACTTCCTCTTGGGGGAGATGGTCGAATACGGGCCCACGGGCCAGATCTTCTCGGCGCCCAAGGACCAGAGGCTCGACGACTACCTCACCGGGAGGTTCGGATAATGGCTCAGAAGATGGCCGTGGAGGCGCTCAATCTCTGGTACGGCAGCCACCAGGCCCTGCATGACGTGACCCTTGGCATGCCGGCCGGCGAGGTGACGGCGCTTATCGGACCCTCGGGCTGCGGCAAGTCGACGCTCCTCCGGTGCCTCAATCGCATGAACGACCGCATCGAGGGCTGTCGGGTGGAGGGTCACGTCTCGCTCGGCGATGACGACGTCTATGCCGACATGGACGTGTACGAGCTGCGTCGGCGCGTCGGCATGGTCTTCCAGCGACCCAACCCGTTCCCGCTCTCCGTCTACGACAACGTGGCCTACGGGCCGCGGCAGCACGGACGTCCCTCCCGCTCCGAGCTCGACTCGATCGTGGAGTCGACCCTGCGCGGCGTGGGCCTGTGGGACGAGGTCTCCGGAAAGCTGAACCACTCAGGGCTCTCGCTCTCCGGTGGTCAGCAGCAGCGCCTCTGCATCGCTCGGGCCCTTGCGGTGAATCCCGACGTCCTGCTCATGGACGAGCCCACGAGCGCCCTCGACCCCATCTCCACGGGGCTCGTGGAGGAGCTCGTGGGGGAGATGGCGCAGGAGCACTCAATTGTCATCGTCACGCACAACATGCAGCAGGCGACGCGCGTCTCGAGCCACTGCGCCTTCTTCTACCTGGGCGAGATGGTCGAGTGCGCACCAACGGCAGAGCTCTTCACGCGTCCGCGCGACAAGAGGACCGAAGACTACCTCACGGGAAGGTTTGGCTGATGAACAAGACGAGAAGCTCGTACCGAAAGCAGATCGACCGGCTCGACGGTCACGTGACCACCATGGGACGCGCGACGGTCGAGGACATCCTCTCGGCCACCGAGGCCGTGTGCCACGGTGACCACGAGGCGGGGCGTGACGTCATCGATGGGCATACGGCGGCAGAGCGTCTCAACCGCTCCGTGGAGGACTCCTGCATGAGCCTGATGCTCCTCCAGCAGCCCCTCGCGAAGGACCTCCGCCTCGTGACGGGAGCCTTCCGGGCCATCTCCGACCTGGCGCGCATCGACGAGATGGCGTATCAGATCGCCCTGCTCGCGGAGGAGGACGACGTATGTGAGGGGCCACTTTCCTCAGAGCTCGGCGAACTTGCCGCACAAGCGGCTAAAATGTTGGAGAAGGCGATCGACGCGTTCCATACCGGGGACGTGGCGGCTGCCGAGAACGTATTCACGCTCGACGACGTCGCGGATGCCCTCTACGACCATGTCCGCGCCGACGTGGTGCAGCTTCTGCGTGACGGCGGCGAACCGGCCTCCGCGGCTCCCGAGCTGCTGACGGTCGCGAAGTACTACGAGCGCATGGGTGACCACGCGCAGAGCATCGCCGACTGGGCGATCTTCCGTGCCACGGGTGCCTACCGAGGAAGGCAGATGGGGGAGTCGAGCTAGGTGATCTACTACGTCGAGGATGACAAGAACATCCGTGAGATCGCGGTGTATGCGCTGAGGCAGGCTGGGATAGATGCCCGCGGCTGCGCTGACGACGCGGAGTTTCGGGTGGCGTGCGCCGAGCGCGTGCCAGATGCCGTGCTGCTCGACATCATGCTTCCCGATGCAAGCGGTCTTGACATCCTCGCGCGCATCCGCAAGGACCCCAAGCTGAGAAACGTCCCGGTCATGATGCTCACCGCCAAGGACGCCGAGCTTGACAAGGTGCAGGCGCTGGACTCCGGCGCCGACGACTACCTCTCCAAGCCCTTCGGGATCATGGAGATGGTGAGTCGCACGCGTGCCCTCATTCGCAGGGCCGCCCGTTCCGCTCCCGCAGACGAGCGGACAGCCCTCGTCGTGGGCGACGTCATGCTCTGGCCGGAGCGCCGCGATGCGACGGTCGACGGTAACGAGCTCCAGCTCACAATGCGTGAGTTCGACCTGCTCGAGTTCCTCATGAGGGAGCCGGGCGTCGTCTTCTCCCGGGAGGTCCTCCTCCAGCGCGTGTGGGGCTGGGACTTCGACGGCGGCTCGCGCACCGTGGACGTGCACGTCCAGCAGCTGCGCGCCAAGCTCGGAGATGCCGCCGACCTCATCGAGACCGTGCGTGGCGTGGGCTACCGCATGCGGGGATAGGGGGCGTCCATGGGCTCGAGGTCTCTCGCTGGTCGCGTCTTCGTGTTCATGGCGGCCGTCTGCACGGCCGTCGCCGTCGTGGTGACGGTCGTCATGTTCCTCGTGTACGAGACCGCCGCGGTGGCGGACGCCCAGTCGGAGCTCGGTGCGGAGTGCCATGTCGTCGCAAGCATGATCGACCAGGGAGACGATGAGGTCGCGGCGCTTGCGGCGCTCGATCTCGGCACGATGCGGATCACGCTCGTGGAACCCGACGGCACCGTTGCGTACGATTCCACCGTCGACGCGTCCACGCTTCCCAACCACGCCGACCGCACCGAGGTGGCCCAGGCACTCTCCACGGGCGAGGGGTCTTCGGAGCGCACGAGCGAGACCGTGGGATACATGAGCATCTACCACGCGATTCGTCTTCCGAACGGCAACGTCTTGCGCCTCTCCGAGAACCGGGCCGGTGTGATCGCGATCTTTTCGCGCAACGCGTATCTCGTGCCGCTGCTCGTGGTGGGGTTCATCGCCCTGAGCTGGTTCGTCTCACGCCTGCTCGCTCGCAGGCTCGTGAGGCCCGTCCTTGCCATCGACCCCTCCTCGGGCGAGGGGGTCTCGCCCTACCAGGAGCTCGACACGCTCGTCGACCGGCTCAACGAGCAGCACGCCGAGCTCGTAGGACGCATGGAGCAGATCCAGGATGTCGATGACATGCGCCGCGAGTTCACCGCAAACGTGACGCACGAGCTCAAGACGCCGATCGCATCCATCTCGGCTGCGTCGGAGCTCATCCGGGACGGCATCGCGCGTCCCGAGGACGTCTCCGGGTTTGCGGGGAGGATCTACGATGACTCCCAGCGGCTCTCCAGCCTCGTAAGCGACATCCTCACCCTCTCCAAGCTCGACGAGTCCGAGCGGGCGGGCGATCGAGCGCTCTTTGGGGGCCTCGTCACCGTTGACCTTCTCTCGATCGCGCAGGACGTGTGCGAGCGGTTGACCGACAAGGCGGCAGCGACGGGCGTCTCGGTGGTCGCCGAGGGCATCTCGACGAAGATCCTGGGCAACGCGCGGCTCCTCGACGAGCTGATCGGCAATCTCGTGGAGAATGCCATACGTTATAACAAGGTAGGTGGCAAGGTCTTCGTGTGGGTGCTGCCCGAGGGCGGTGCCCCATGCGTGCGCGTGAGCGACACGGGCATCGGCATTCCCGAGACGGACCAGCCCAAGGTGTTCGAGAGGTTCTACCGGGTTGACAAGGGGCGCTCCCGCGACACGGGTGGCACGGGCCTGGGGCTTGCCATAGTCAAGCACGCGGCGGCGTTCCACGGCGCGACCGTGCGCCTCTGGAGCAAGGTGGGCGAAGGTACGAGCGTCTCGGTCACGTTTCCCAAGGAGTAGCCGCGCGAGAGGTGCGATCCTCATAGGCCCTTTCGGCGCTCTCGATGGTCGCGAGAAGCTCGTCCGTCACGACGTCGGGTGCGACCTTCGGCAGCACGTGGTCCGCGCCGGGTACGATGACCAGCCTCGCACCCGCGATCGCACCCGCGATCCTTCTCGTCTCGCAGGGGAGGACGACGTCGTACTCACCGGCCATGACGGTCACGGGACAGACGATGGAGCCCAGCGAACGTGCGGGTATGTGGGGCTCGTCGAGCATGAGTCGCAGCAGCTCGGCCACGACGCGTGCCTCGTCGGGAGAGGGGACGGGCGTCCCGTCCTCGAGCTCCACGCCCTCCTCGCCCTGCTCGGCCCATAGCTCGTAGGCCTCTGCCACCTCGGCGGTCTCCACGCCTTCCTCGGCCGGCAGACCGGCAGGTGTGAGGTTTGCGCCCATGGCGGTCAGCGAGGCGATGCGGTCGGGATGGTCGCGGGCGAGCAGCAGCCCTTCGATGGCACCATCGGAGAAGCCAAGCACGTGGGCTCGGTCGACCTCGAGCGCATCGAGGACAAGGAGCGCGTCGTGTGCCATGAGCTCGTAGGTGAGGCGAGCGCTTCCACGCGTGCTCTCCCCCTGCGCGCGGGAGTCGATCGCCACGACGCAGCGTCCCGTCCCCACCACCGCATCGATCGTGCGTCCAAAGATGCCGTGTTCCTCGCCGTTGCCGTGGAGCATGAGCACGGGGGTGGGCAGGAGGGCCCATTCGGCGTCGTCGGGCGTGTCGTCGGGGCAGTAGACGAACGTCGCGACGAGGGCGCCGTCCGACAGGGGAACGTCGACGCGGAAGGCCAGACGGGCCTCGGGTCGGTCGTAGGGTCGAGGCACGTGCATGGGCGGCGGCGTGACCATCAGCTCATCGAACCCCCTGCTTCTCCTCGAAGAAGTCATAGTGGGGCGGAAGCAGGACGATCGCATGCTCCTCGGGCTTCTCGCCAAGGACGGCCGCAAGCTCTGCGGGTGTCTCGAAGGCGTGGTCCCAGGAGAAGAAGAGGTCCGGCGAGAAGCCCATGTGCTCGCCGATCCTCTCGCAGCCCACGGGAACCACGGGGTGCATGAGCAGGGTTGTGGTGCGAAGGGCGCAGAAGGCGTCAGCGAGGGCCTGGTCGTATGCCACGTCGTCGCCCTTCGCCGATGTGCTCGCCGCGCCCCAGCGCTTGTTCGCGGCACGGCAGAACTCCTCTGCGACCCCCACGGCGCCGTGGATGTCCACGACGTAGGCGCGTCGCTCGAACTCCAGGGTGGCCTCGCGGCAGAGGTCGACGACCTCGGCCGAGGGCATCGAGACGGGCAGGTGACCGTCGCAGACGTTCGCGGCTCCGTAGAAGCAGCTGCGCGCGAGGCGGTTGAAGATGTTCGTGAGGAAGGCGGACTCCTTGAGCGCCGGGTCCACGATGCGCGGGTCGTCCTTGACGAGGATCTCCTCGCCGGTGGTCTTGTCCCTATGGCTCACGGAGGTGTCGAACGCCTTTGGCGAGAAGCTCACGGCCTTCTGGTCGAGGCCGAGCGAGAGCCAGTGGGCACGAAGCTGCTCGGGCGTGTAGTGGTCGAGGAGCTCCGCGGCCATAGGGGGCTTGATGTCGCCCGAGCTTGACGCCTTCTTGTTCATGAAGAGGATGTGGTAGTTGGCCACGGGCGTGTCCTGGAAGAGGCCCCAGTCAAGCGCCTTCCAGATGGCCGGCTGGGCGATGCAGTAGAAGTAGATGTTGTCCTGTCCGATGAACTGATACACGCGGGCGTCGTCGCCGCACCACCAGTCCCGCCAGTCGTTGCTGGAGTAGCGGTTCTCCGGCGAGGTGGCGAGCACGGTCTGCGTGAAGGAGATCGGTGCCCAGAGGCTCTCGGGCCAGCACCATACGGTGAGGTCCTTGGTGTCCTCGAGCTCGGGTGCCGGCACGCCCCAGTCGATGTTGCCGGTGATGCGGAAGGGCAGGAGCGTCTTGCCGGTGCGGAAGCGCACGCCGGCCGCCTCGAGCGCCTCGCGCGCCTCGTCGCGGTCCTCCCAGTTGCCGAACTCCACGGAGAAGGACTGCTGGTTGCCCTCGGCGTCATGCGTGACGTGGGTGGGGATGGAGTCCTCGACCTCGTCATAGGCATCACGGAACTTGTTCTGGACGTAGATCACGGGGGCTACGAGTGACTCGCGGACCGTCTTGGTGACGATCGCGCGAACCTGGGGGTCGAGGTCCCACTCGTCCATGAGGTCCTTGAGTGCATCCTCGAAGGCAGGCAGATCGAAGTACCAGTTGTCGACGAGGCGAAGCTCGGGCGTGGTGCCGGTGAGCTGGCTCACGGGGCTCAGGAGCTCCTCGGGGTCAAACTGGTGGCCGAGGTCGCACTCGTCGGCGTAGGCCTTCTCCGACTTGCAGCCACGAACGGGGCAACGTCCGATGACCTGGCGGCCGTTGAGGAACTGACCCGCCTTGGCGTCGAAGAACTGGCGGGTGCTCATCTTATGCAGGTACCCGCGGTCGTGGAGACGGCCGATGAGCTCTGCCGTCAGCCTCTCGTGGAAGCTCTTCGCAGGCTCAAGCCCAGAGCCTGCGAAGAGATCGAGTGAGATGTCGTACTCGTCGAGGGCGCTCTTCTGTGCGTCGTGGTTGGCCGCGACGTAATCGACGATGGTGCCCTCGAAGCCATCCTGCTCGACCTTCTTGCGGTACCCCTCCATGATCGGGGAGCCGTAGCAGTCCGTGCCGGAGACGAAGATGACGTTTCTCTTGCCGATGCGGTCACGCAGGAAACGCGCGAAGAAGTCGGCGGGCACGAATACGCCGCCGATGTGTCCGAAGTGCAGGCTCTTGTTTCCATAGGGCATGCCACCGGTGATGACGGCGCGCTTGGGGAATTCGGGGCGGTTCTCGGTGAGACTAGAGGTCATGGGGGAGGATCCTTCTCGACGTGCTTGTTCGTAAACCCCGTGATTATCCCACAACGTCATGTCCCCGCACGTCCACTATGATTTCTCCCATGAGAACGATCGTCGACATGGACGTGCTGGAGGACACCGCACTGCAACGACGGATGGTCATGCTCTCATGCTGGCTGTTCGTGGGTGTGGCGCTGGTGGCCGTCGCGTGCTTTGTGGCGGGGATGACAGGCGAGGGGTTCGGGCCGTGGTGGTTCGTGGCGCTCGTCGTGGTGGGGATGGCCTCGTTCGTCGTCCACGAGCTCGTGCACGCCGCCTTCTTCAGGCTGCTCGGCGGTCGGGACTGTCGCATCTCCTTCGGCCATCAGATGGGGATGCTCTACACCAATGCGCATGGCATCACGCTCACGTGCGCTCGGATGTGCTGCGTGCTGCTCGCGCCGACGGTCCTGGTGGATGTGGCGCTCGTGGCGGGCGGCCTCATGCTCGGGTGGCCCTACCTCGGGCTCGTCTGCTGTGCCGTCCACCTCTCCGGGTGCTCGGGCGACATCCTCATGGCGTACGAGATCGTCTCCCACCCGGAGGCCACCCATGCCCGCGACACCGACCACGGCATCGAGCTCCTCGCGTGACCCGAGCCGTCGCGGGAGGGACGATGACGCTTTTATCGCGAGGCGAATGGGTCAGAATGGACTCGTGCGATCCGTTCACATCCGACACGACCGGGAGCTGTCATGCTGCGAGCCAACTATCACACCCACACCACGCTCTGCGATGGTACGAACACCGCGCAGGAGATGGTCGATCGTGCTCTCGAGCTGGGGTTTCTTCATCTGGGGTTCTCAGGGCACATGGACCCCGACATCCATATGGACTGGCCTGTCTATGTGCGCACCATATCCGAGCTGCGTGAGCGCTACGCCGACCGTCTCGACATCATCATGGGCGTCGAGCTCGACAACGTCTACGATCCGTCATGCTGTCCCGGGGCGGAGTACGTCATCGGCTCGACGCACTTCCTCGACGTGGACACCCCCACGCCCATGAGCGTGGACAGCAGCGAGGAGAACGTACGCGCGCTCTGCGACCGGTACTTCGGCGGCGACTGGTATGCCCTCTCGCGCGCATACTACGAGCTCGAGGCTCGGGTCTACGATCGCCTGCACTGCACCTTCGTCGGACACTTCGACCTCGTGACGCGCTTCAACGACTCCATGCGCGTCCTCGACGAGACGTCCGCGCGCTACATGACCCCTGCGCTCGAGGCCATGGAGTACCTGGTGGGGGAGGGTGTGCCTCTCGAGATAAACTGTGGTGCCATCAACCGGGGCCGCAAGGCGGAACCCTATCCGCGCACCGAGCTTCTCCGCGCCCTGCACGACTTCGGAGGCGAGATTCTCATCAACTCCGACGCGCACCAGGTCGAGAAGGTCGACGGTGGCTTTGACGTGGCGGTGGCCAAGGCCATCGACTGCGGCTTCACCCACGTGAACGTCCTCGCGCACGAGCCAGACGGTTCGGTGGGTCTCCATCAGGTCGCGCTCGACCTGCTGTGATCGCGCGGCGTCTGGTCAGGCGAACATGCCGAGGAGGTCCGCGGCACCCGTGTAGTCATCGATGGTGCGTGTGACCCCTGGAATGGCCATGAGCTCGTCGGCGCCAAGGCTCGACGTGAGGCCCACGATCTCGGCGGCACCCGCACGTCTCGCCGCCTCGAAGCCCGCCAGCGCGTCCTCGAAGATCGCGCACCGCAACACCTCGGCACCAACGTTTGCCGCGGCATGCAGATAGACGTCCGGTGCCGGCTTGCCCGGGAAGCTGCGATCGTTGAGGGCCACGCGGGAGATGTCGAACCATCGACCGAGGTCGAGGTGGTCGAAGTAGAAGCGCACGTTACCCATGGCGGCGGCGGTGCCGATGTTCAGGGCGACACCGCGTGCCTCGAGGGCGTCGAGTAGCTCCGGAAGACCTGCGACAAGATGGAAGCTTGCCGGATCATCGAGGTACATCTGGCGGGCGATGACCTCCTTCTCCTCCTCGAGCCTTGCGACCTCGGCATCATCGAGCTCACCAAGGAAGTGGCGCAGCGAGTGCTCGGCGTTCTGGCCGTGTACGTGGGCCATGAACTCGTCGTCTGTCACGTCTCGGCCGATTCGGTCCCCAAGAAACACCTTCCAGGCGCGAACCTGCAGGTCGGAGTCGAAGATCATGGTGCCGTTGAAGTCGAAGAGCGCAGCCTCGAGCGCCATCGGCGCCTCCCGTGGATCGATGTCCTCGCCAGAGTGTATCCTCCATTCACAGTACTGCATCCGAGGGATGGGAGGTGCGCGTGAGGCGGGAATACGTGCTCGAGGTGGACGGCGTGCCCGTACGAGCGGTCTACGACGACGAGTGCGTCGAAGGCGTGCTGGTGCCCCTGCTGCATCGGTGGACGTGCATGCGTGCCGAGCGCGGGCGTCGTGTGGTCGCCTTTCTCTGCGCCCCTCCCGGTACGGGCAAGACCACGCTCGCCTGCATGCTCGAGGCCCTCTCGCGCGAGCGTGCGGGCGTCTGCGGCATTCAGGTGGCGTCACTTGATGGCTTTCACCTTCACCAATCCGAGCTCGAGTCGCGCTGGGCATGCGTGGAGGGCAGACGTACGAGGCTCGCGGACGTCAAGGGTACGCTCGAGACCTTCGACCTCGACGGGCTTCTCGCCAAGCTCGAAGAGCTGCGCGCCGGTGGGCCGGTGAGCTGGCCGGCGTATTCGAGGCGCATCCACGATGTGGTGGATGACGCCCTCTCGATAACGGGTGACATCGTCCTCGTCGAGGGAAACTGGCTCCTCTCCACCGAAGGCGCATGGGAGGGGGTGGCACGTCTCGCCGATGACACGGTCTTCGTCTCGGCAGACCCATCCGAGCTTCGCGAGCGTCTCGTGGCACGCAAGCAGCGTGGCGGAGCCTCTCGCGCGGAGGCGGAGCTCTGGTACGAGAGAAGCGACAGGCGCAACGCGGAGCGGCTTCTGTCCCATCACCATGCAGGGGACGTGCGACTTTGCATGACGCAGGATGGCGGGTACGCGGCAGCGCACGCATAACATGGCTTTTGGCCGTGACGTCTGGCTTTTGCACCGTGTATTGGCTAGCATTCGCTGAAGATATCTGCTCACACAGACAGAGGACCGTCCGTCCGCACCGAATGGAGCGCATTATGGGTTTCTTCGATATCCTCATCCCGGCCGTCATCATCGCCGCCCTCGTCCTTTCCACGGGCTACATCGTCAAGCAGCAGCACGTGGCCATCGTCGAGCGCCTCGGCAAGTTCCACCACATCGCGTCCGAGGGCTTCCACGTCAAGGTGCCGTTCGTGGACGTCACGCATGACATCGATCTCATGACCGAGGACCAGCACATGACGTTTGACGCCAAGACGTCGGACAACGTCACCATCGAGCTTGACGTGTCCATCCAGTACCACGTGGACTTCGCCACCATGGACACGGGCTCCGAATCGGGCGTCTGGAAGAGCTACTACACCCTCAAGGACCCGGTCGCCCAGATGAAGGACTACCTCGCCGACGCACTTCGCTCGCAGATACCCAACCGCACGCTCGATGAGGTCTTCTCGGGGAAGGATGCCATCGCGCAATCCATCGACCAGGTCGTGGCCGTCAAGATGCTCGGCTACGGCTACGTGCTCGTGACCACGCTCATCACCTCCATCCGTCTGCCCCAGGAGGTCCAGGAGTCGATGAACCGCATCATCGCCTCGAAGAACAACTTCGCCTCCGCGCAGAACGATGCCAACGCCGCCCGCGCCAAGACCGTCATCGCCGCACAGGCCAAGGCCGAGGCCATGGCCTGCGAGGGAAAGGGCATCGCCGACCAGCGCATCGCCATCGCAAAGGGAATCAAGGAGTCCATCGACACGATCAAGGGCGCCGAGATGGACGAGGGCGAGGCAAACCGTCTCTTCGAGTTCACCCAGTGGGTCGACATGATGGGCCAGTTCGCGACCAAGGGCTCGAGCACCGTGGTGCTCCCAAGCGACTTCGAGACGTCGAGCAGCATGTTCGACCAGCTCGTTGCCGCCAAGAGCACGCCCAAGCCCGAGGGCGACGCCCCGCGACGGTAGCCTCATGACGGTCGATTCCTCACAGGAGGTCTAGGTATGGCCGCTCTGCCCCTGATGCTGCACGCCTGCTGTGGCCCCTGCTCGCTCGAGCCCGTGAGGCTTCTCCGCGAGGAGGGCTTCGAGCCGGTCATCTGCTGGACCAACCCCAACATCCAGCCGGTGGCGGAGCATGACCATCGGCTGCGTACCCTCGAGACCTGGGCGCACGACGTGGCACATGTCGATGTGGTGGTGGCCGGGGATGACCGCGAGGCGTGGGAACGGCTCGTGGCACCCCACGGCTTCGATCGTGCCGCACGGTGTCGTGCCTGCTACGCGCTGCGGCTTTCGGAGAGCTGCCGCGTGGCGCGGGAGCGGGGCTTCGGATACCTGTCGACCACGCTTGCCGTCTCGCCCTACCAGCTCTTCGACACATGCGGCGAAGAGCTGGACAAGCTGTCACACGCCTACGGTATCACGCCCGTGTGGCGCGACTTCCGTCCACGCTATCCCGTTGCCACGCGCCTTGCACGCGACCTGGGAATGTATCGCCAGAACTACTGCGGGTGCCGGTTCTCGGCGGCCGAGGCCGCCGTCGAGCGCCACGAGGCGCGTGACGCCCGCAAGGCAGCGAAGGCGGGGCAAGCGTAGCGGTTGCGTGCGTTTGTGCAGCCCTCGTCTCTCCCGCGCTATGATTGGCGGCTGTGAAAACCAGACGAGGAGGCACCATGCTCACCGATGATTTCGACTACCAACTTCCTGACGAGCTCATCGCACAGGCTCCTGCGGAGCCGCGCGATTCCTGCCGTCTTCTCGTGCTCAACAGGGAGGACGGCTCCGTCGAGCATCGCAGCTTCCGAGACATCGTGGACTACCTCGACCCGGGCGACCTCGTCGTGGCCAACAAGACCCGCGTGATGCCTGCGCGCCTCGTGGGTCGCAAGCGTGGTACGGGTGGCGTCGCCGAGACGCTCCTTCTGCGTCGCCGCGAGGACGTGGACGTGATGGGTCACGTATGGGAGTGCCTCGTCAACCCAGGCAAGCGGCTGAAGCAGGGTGCCCTCGTCGAGTACCGTCCCGGCGGGGTCCATGCGCCGGAGTCCGCCCCGGTCGTTCTCACGGGCGAGATACTTGACTTTCTCGATGACAACCGCGGCGGACGGCTCGTGCGCTTCTCCCCGATGGGGGAGCGCACGCTCGACGAGGCCATGCACGAGGCGGGTCGCGTCCCCCTGCCTCCCTACATCACCGACTACGAGGGAGACCCCGAGAAGTACCAGACGGTCTATGCCATGCACGAGGAACACTCGGCTGCGGCCCCCACGGCGGGCCTCCACTTCACGCCCGAGCTCATCGAGAGGATCAAGGGCAGGGGCGTTCGCTGGGTGACGGTGGAGCTCGAGGTGGGAATTGATACGTTTCGCCTGGTAAGCGAGGCCGATCCCACACAGCACGTCATGCACACCGAGCGCTACCACGTGTCAAGGGATGTCGTCGAAGCCGTCCATGAGACTAAGGCGGCGGGCCACCGCGTGATCGCCGTGGGAACGACGTCCGTCCGCTCGCTCGAGAGCGCCTTCGAGATGGATGCGCCAGCATCCCTGCCGCCCGTCACGGCGCGGCGCTTCGAGGACGCCAGCGACTCCGCCAGCGTCCTCGGCCATGGCGACGTCGTGGAGCGAGTCGATGCCACGACGAACCTCTACCTCATGCCTGGCTCCACGTACCACGTGGTGGATGCCATGATCACGAACTTCCACGTGCCGCGGTCGACCCTCATGATGCTCGTGTCGGCGTTTGCCACGCGCGAGCAGATCATGGATGCGTACCAGGCGGCCATCGACGAGCGCTACCGGTTCTTCTCCTTCGGCGATGCCATGCTCATCAGATAGCGCACAGACCCAGTTCGCTATCCCTTGAGAAGGACAAACCAGACGACGAGCGCCACCACCACGACAATGGCCACGATGATGGCGGCAAACACGAGGCGCTGCGAGCGCGTGCTCTCACGAAGCGACCTCTCCGAGCGCGCGAGGTCCTCGATCTGCGCGTGCTGGTCGGCAATCGCCTGGCTCTGCTCCTCGATCGAGCGCCTGAGCTGTTCGGTCACCTCGGGGGTGTCATGGATGTCCTCCGCCTCCGCGAGAAGCGCCTGCGCCGCGTCGAACCTGGAGGCAGCCTCGTCGTAGGTCGACTTCGAGTCATCGATGGATGCGGACCGTGCATCAATGGCATCGGACAGCTGCTTCTCCTGGGCGTCTGCCTCGGAATGGAGCTCGTCATACTCCGCCTTGCGGTCCGCGGCTTCCTGACGTGCCGCGTCGGACTCCCGCTGGGCGGACTCGAGTGACTGCTTCTGGGTCCAGAGGTGGGTCTGCGCGTTATCCACGAGCGACTGCGCCTCGTTGGTGGCGCTGGTGACCTCGTTCCGAGCGACTTCCACGTGGGCGAGCTCGGCCGCGATCTCACTCTGCATCTGGGCGATGGCATTGGGCTTCGAGTTGGGGTCGGTCTGAAGGCGCGTGAGCTCATCCTGCACCCTGCGGAGACGATCCTGGGAGCTGTCGAGTGCGTGCGTGGCAGAGGCGATGTTCTGGTCGCGGTGGGCGGAGGCATCCTTGACCTGGCCCTCGGCAGTACGAATGGCGCGCTTGGCCTCGGCGACCATGAGGGCGGCGTCATCCGAGCGACCCTTGGCGGACTCCGAGAGCTTCTTGTAGGGCCTGAGGGCCTGCTCGTGCTCGGCCTTCATCTGCTCGAGCCGTGCGCGAAGGTCGTCACGCTCGGCCTGAAGCCGCTCGATGCACGCCTGCGCATCGCTCATCTCCTTCTCGGTGGCGTTGATCGTCTCCGTCTGCTCGGAGACGATGGCGTCATACCCTTCCATGATCTCGTCACGATGGTCGAGCGTGGCGCGGTCGGCGTCGAGGGCGTCCTGCATGGACTTCATGCGCGTCCGTGCGGTGGAGTGCTGCCTCGTCACATGGTGGACGTCCCTCATCGCGGAGAAACCGTCGGCAATGGTCCTTCCGGCCCCGCGAGCGGCATCCCTTGCGGCATCCGCGGCACTGGCGCGCGCCTCGTTGTCCTGTGCGTCCTCGTCCTCCGTGTCACCATCAGGGCCGGGATCGACCTGGTCCCAGTCCTGTCCGTCATCGTGTCCCCGGAGCGTCTCGTCCTTGTCGGAGTAGTCGTTTTCCATGGTCTGCTTCCTTCTATTTCGACGCGTAGGTGTCTGCGATAGTGGTGCGGGCGGTAATCGTACGCAGTAATTGTGCCGCAAGCTCCGTACCGTCACCGCTCAAATGCATTCGTTTGGGAAGAGTTTCCATCCTCGATGATAAGGCCGGCCACCATCCATCCCGACTTTTGGTAGGATATCCAGAGAGTTTCGGGGAACACTTCCCCGAGTGAAAGATTCCGAAAGGGGAGTCCAAGCATGGTTTCCAAGCAGACTACGATTATCAACGCCACCGGTCTTCACGCTCGTCCTGCTTCTGTCTTCGTGACCGAGGCCAAGAAGTACCAGAGCAACGTCACGATCAAGAACGTCGATAAGGATTCCGCTCCCGTCAACGCAAAGTCGATCATGATGATCCTCGCTGCCGGTCTCGGCACGGGCACCAAGATCGAGGTCGCATGTGACGGCGCTGACGAGCAGGCTGCCCTCGACGCCCTCGTCGCCCTCGTCGACAGCGGCTTTGGCGAGTAGGTCCTGGTCCCAACGATCAAAGGGGCGGCTCGGCACTCAGGTGCCGGGCCGCTTTCTCTTTGGAACATGGTCTCGTGTGCGCACCATGCCTCCGTCCGATGTCCACCGTCGTGTACCATGAGTGGCCGAAGACGAGCGAGGGAGAGACACATGTGCGAGCGGGACGGTAGCTGGTTTACCTACGACGTCGTGGCGGAGGATCCCGCCACCCATGCGCGGGCCGGTGTCCTTCACACGCCCCACGGCGACGTGCCGACACCGATCTTCATGCCCGTGGGCACGAAAGGCACGGTCAAGGGCATCCTTCCACAGACGCTCGAGCAGGTGGGTGCCCACATCGTGCTCGCCAACACCTATCACCTCTCCATGCGCCCCGGAGCCGATACCGTTGCCGAGCTGGGAGGTCTCCACGACTTCATGCAGTGGCACGGACCCATTCTCACCGATTCCGGTGGGTTTCAGGTCTTCAGCCACGAGGAGTTCGTGAAGCTCTCCGATGACGGCATCAGGTTTCGTGCCGTTGACTACGACGGTCGCTGGTTCACCTGGACGCCCGAGGCGAACATGGACATAGCCCAGAAGCTTGGGGCTGACATCGTCATGCAGCTCGACCAGTGCGTGGGATACCCTGCGCCACGGTCCAAGGTCGAGCGTGCCGTCGACCTCTCGGGTCGATGGGCCGAGCGCTGCCTGGCAGCTCATGACCGTTCCGACCAGGCGCTCTTCGGCATCGTCCAGGGCGGCATGGATCTGGGGCTGCGACTGAGGTCCCTGAGGCAGCTCGAGGACATGGGTGACTTTCCCGGCTATGGCATCGGGGGATACTCGGTGGGAGAGGACCATGAGACCATGTTCGAGAGCCTTGAGCCGTTGGCCGCGGAGTACATGCCCCGCGGGAAGCCTCGCTATCTCATGGGAGTGGGTAGCCCCTCCTCGCTCGTCCGCGGCGTGGCCTGCGGCATCGACATGTTCGATTGCGTGCTCCCCACGCGCACGGGACGCACGGGCACCGCCTTCTCGAGCGAAGGTCGCCTCAACCTCAAGAACGCCCGCTTCACCCATGATGCCGGTCCGCTCGACCCCGAGTGCGGGTGCTCCGTGTGTCGCGGCGGCTATTCGCGTGCCTACATCCACCATCTCGTTCGTCAGGGCGAGATGCTCGGCTCGATCCTCGTGTCCACGCACAACATCTACTACCTCCTCGACCTCATGCGACGTGCCCGCAGGGCGATCGTTGCGGGCACCTACGGGGACTTCGTCTCCGCGTGGAATGACTCGGAGGCATCGAACGACTGGTAGCGGGGGGTATATGGGCCTACGTTCGTAACGGTTTTCATAACCCCTGGGATGTCGGCGCGGATTGCGCGTCCGAACACCTATAATCAAGGACTGTTACTCGTCCGTCATGCTGCCAAGTTCCGATGTTGAGGTCTTGACCTCGGCAAACGAGACAGAAGGTTTGGAGACATGCTTCGAAACTCAGAGTCCGACGAGCCCAAGACGGGTGTCGACAGATGGCAGGCCACCGAGACGCACGCGGTCAGGAAGACCAAGAGGGTCAGGCCGCGCAAGGTGTCCAAGAGACCGAAGCTGCGCGGTGACGCACGCAGGTACGTGGGTACGCTGGTGGCCATCTTCGTCCTCTGCGTCGTGTGCGTCATCGGTTTCACGCCCCTCTCTGAACGCATCACGCAGGGCCTCGACATCCAGGGCGGCGTCTCCGTGATCCTCACCGCGAGCAAGTCCGACGGCTCCTCGGTGTCCTCGTCTGACATGGACACCGCCAAGAGCATCGTCGAGAAGCGCGTGAACGCGCTCGGCTCCTCCGAGGCCACCGTTCAGCTGCAGGGGACCAACTCCATTCTCGTGCAGATTCCTGGGGCCACGAACGCCGACGAGACGGTCTCGACCATCGGCCAGACGGGCCACCTCGAGTTCGTGAAGCTCGAGGACATCGGCGATGCCGAGGCTCTCGCGAAGATCTCGGCCGGTACTGACAACGTGCCGCTCCAGGAGGGCACCTACACCGCCTTCATGGACGGCTCCTACGTCGAGTCCAGCACCGTGACCTCCTCGACCACCTCCGTGGGAACCTATGAGGTCGATATCACGCTCAACTCCGAGGGCACCCAGATCTTCTCCGACGTCACCACCGAGCTTGCTCCCACGAAGGGCCAGATCGCCATCGTGCTCGACGGGGTCGAGTACTCCGCGCCCGCCGTGCAGACGACGATTACCGACGGCAAGGTGGCCATCACAGGCAGCTTCACGCTCAACAAGGCAAAGGAGCTCAAGACGGTGCTCGACTCCGGTTCGCTGCCCGTCACGCTCACGTACTCCGAGAGCCGCGTCGTCGGCCCCACGCTTGGCCAGGACTCCCTCTCCCAGGGTGTCGCCGCCCTCGCCGTCGGCATCGCCATCGTGATTGTCTACCTGTTCTTCTTCTATCGTGGGCTCGGGCTGCTCACGCTGGGTTCGCTCGCGGTCTTCGCGACCCTCGACCTCGGTCTCCTCGCCCTGCTCTCGCACTACGGGCTCTTTGCCCTTTCGCTGCCCGGTCTTGCGGGCATGGTCCTGACGGTCACGTCGGCGGCAGACTCGTCCATCCTCGTCCTCGAGCGCTTCCGCGAGGAGATTCGCATGGGCCGCACCGTCAAGAACGCGTCCGTCTCGGGTTCCCGCCACGGCATCCAGACCTCGCTCGATGCCGACTTCGTAACCCTTGTCACCGCCCTCGCACTCTTCTTCGTGGGAACGGGCACCGTCAAGGGGTTCGGCCTCACGCTTGCCCTTGGCGTCGCCTGCGACATCGTCACCATGTTCTGCTTCAAGGCTCCTGCGCTTCGTCTGCTCGCGCTCGGAACGATCCAGAAGCATCCCGGGTTCTGGGGCATCAACCAGGATCTCGCCGAGGCGAGGGGTGCTTCGTCCACGTCTGTCGCTCCAGCGAAGGGGGGTGAGGCTCATGCGTAGCCACTTCTCCCACGAGATCCCCTTCATCTCTCACCGCAAGATATTCCTTACCGTCTCTGCCGTGCTCGTGATCGTCTCCGTGGTCGGTTTCGTCGCCCGAGGCCTCGTCTTTGGCATCGAGTTTCTTGGTGGTACCGAGATCGACTTCCGTGGCACCGGCGACGTCACCATCGAACAGATGCGTGATGCGCTCGCCGACGTAAGCGAGACGGGAGCGACCGTACAGACCACCACGACCGAGGGCGAGGCAGGCTTCCTCGTTCGCTCTGACACCACCGACCCCACCACGGCCAACGCGCATGCCCAGGACGTGGCCAGTGCACTTGGCCTCACCACCGACAACTACACCGTGACGACGATCGGTCCCGACTGGGGTGCCGACACCGTCCGCTCCTCGGTGCTCGCATTCTGCGTCGCCATCGCGGTCATCATCGCGTACGTCTCGCTTCGCTACGAGTTCAAGATGTCCATCACGGCCGTCGTCGCACTCCTGCATGACCTTGTGATCACCCTCGGCGTCTACGCCTGGTTCCAGATAGACATCTCGCCCAACGTCATCGCCGCGCTCCTCACGATCATGGGATACTCGCTCTATGACACCGTCGTCGAGTTCAACCGCATGAACGAGAACGCCAAGCAGCTCCGTGACGGCGTCCACCACACGTACTTCCAGATCTGCAACTTCTCGATCAACGAGGTCATCGTCCGTACGATCAACACCACCATCGTGACGCTCGTCCCCGTCATCGCGATGCTGCTCATCGGCGGTTCCACGCTCAAGGACTTCGCCTTCGCCATCCTCATCGGCGAGCTGCTCGGCACGTACTCGAGCTTTGCCGTCGCGAGTCCGCTCCTCGCCATCTGGAAGACGCGTGAGTCCAAGTGGAAGAGGCTCGAGGATCGCTACGGCGAGCATGCGGGTGAACCCGTACCCGCACCCGACGGCGAGTAGGACATGCCTGGCCTTGCGAACAGCAGGCGCTGGTCGGTTCTTCCCGCAAACCGGCGAGCCGAGCTTGAGCTTTCGGGCCAGCTCGACCTACCTCCCCTGGTCGCTCGCGTCCTCGTCGCCCGTGGCATCACCGATGTGACCGCCGCCCGCGAGTTTCTCTCTCCGTCGCTCGACCGGGACTGGCTCGACCCGGTCGTCATCCCCGGCATGGTCGAGGCCACGGACCGCGTGGAGCGTGCCGTTCGCGACCATGAGGTCATCGCCATCTTCGGTGACTTCGACGTGGACGGCATGAGCTCCACCTGTCTGCTCACGCTTGCCCTTCGTGCGCTCGGTGCCACGGTGGAGCCCTACATCCCACATCGCTTCGGCGAGGGATATGGTCTCTCTCGCGAGGCGCTCGACCGCGTGATCGAGGGCTGCCACCCCGATCTCGTCATCACGGTGGACAACGGCATCGCTTCGGCCGTGGAGGTCGACGGGCTTCTCGCGCAGGGCATCGACGTCGTGGTCACCGACCACCACGAACCCGCCGAGCTCGTGCCCTCCGGCGTGCCAGTGGCAGACCCCAAGCTTGACCCCGACAACCCCTCCCGCGACCTCGCAGGCGCGGGCGTCGCCCTCAAGCTCGTCTGCGAGCTGGGCCGCCGTCTCGGTCAGCCGGACCTTTGGCGGCGATACGTCGACGTGGCCACCCTCGGCACCCTCTCCGACATGATGCTTCTCGTCGGCGAGAACCGGGCCCTCGTCACCGAGGGCATACGGTGCATGCGCCAGGCGGCGCGCCCCGGCATCGCGGCCCTCGCCGCCACCGCCGGTCAGGACATCTCGCAGGTGCGTTCCGATTCGCTGCCCTTCTCGATCATCCCTCGTCTCAACGCGGCCGGGCGGATGGGCACGACCGATGTCGCGTTCGACCTGCTGCTCACCGAAGACCCCGCCGAGGCCGCCATGCTCGCGGGCAGGCTCGAGGAGATCAACAACGAGCGTCGCGAGATCGAGGCCTCCCTGTCCGAGGAGGCCATGGCGCTTGCCGAGGCCTCCTATGACGGTGGTCGCGTGATCGTCGTGGGCGGGGAGGGCTGGCACGAGGGCGTGAAGGGCATCGTCGCCTCTCGACTCGTCAACCACTTCCATGTGCCTGCGATTCTCTTCACCATATCCGACGGCGTCGCCCGTGGCTCGGGTCGCTCCATAGGCTCCGTCGACCTCTTCCATGCCGTCGAGCAGTGCTCCGACGTGCTCGTGCGCTTTGGCGGGCATGCGGGGGCCGTGGGAGTGACCTGCGACGTCGCCAACCTCGACGCCTTCCGCGTCCGTCTCGGCGAGGTCCTCGAGGCGCTTCCCCCCGAGCAGTTCGAGGTCACGGACGAGGTCGCGGCCGTGACGACGCTCGATGAGCTCACGGTTTCGTCCATCGATGCGCTCGAGCGGCTCCAGCCCTTTGGCCAGGGCAACAAGAGACCTCTCCTTGCCGCCCGCGGGGTGTCCATGCGCAACCGCTCCCGTGTTGGTTCCGATGGTTCGCACCTGCGCTTCGTTGCCACGGATGGGATCACGAGCATCCCGGCGATCATGTTTCGGACGCCTGACGTGGAGTCTGCATGTGACTACGAGGGTGCCGTCGACCTCGTCTTCGAGGCAATCAACGAGACCTGGCAGGGGCGCACGAAGGCCAAACTCATGGTAAAGGACATCCTCTATCGCGACACCCCTGCGGCAGAGGACGAACCGACCCTCTCCGACGAGCTCTTCTCGCGCGCCGACGAGATCCTCTCGCGTGACGAGTACGCGGGCATCGCCGAGGCGACCTCGTTCGCCACCAAGATCATGGGCGTCACCTTCGAGGGACGCCAGTCGGTGGTCCGTTCGCTTGATGAGGGAGAAGAGCTCCTGATGGAGCGTGACACGGGAAACCCGGTGGACGAGAATGCCATACGCTTCCTGACTCCCTCAGGTGAGCAGGTGGGCTTCCTCAGACGGCAGATCGCCGCCGCCATCGCCCCGCTCATGGATGCGGGGGTGGAGTATCGCGCCTCGGTCATACAGGTGACCGGCGGTGACGAGGGTCGCTCGTTCGGTGTCAACGTGCAGGTGTCGCGCAAGGATCCATCGGCCGGGACGGAGGGAGGAGACCACGGCTCGGCGCGGTCCGTCCGCGAGGGGCTCGCCAGACTCGACGTCGACGCGCTCACATCCGAGCTCACCCGTCGCATGATCGGGGACCATGACCTTCTCCCTGCCCAGACGGCGGTCCTCGAACGCCTTGCCGTCGGAAGATCGGCCCTCTGCGTCATGGCCACGGGCCGTGGCAAGTCGCTCATCTTCCACATTCACGCAGCGAGGGAGGCCATCGCGCACGGGCGTGCGAGCGTCTTCGTGTTCCCGTTGCGCGCGCTCGTGGCGGACCAGGCCTTTCACCTTTCGGAGAAGCTCTCCGCCATCGGCGTCGGCGCAAGCGTCCTCACGGGCGAGACACCCCTTGACGAGCGTGACGCCGTGTTCTCCGCGCTCGCCTCGGGCGACACCGACGTCGTCCTCACCACTCCCGAGTTTCTCGCCATCCATGCGAGGCGCTTCGCCGACGTGGGCCGCATCGGTTTCGTGGTCATCGACGAGGCCCATCATGCAGGTCTTTCCAAGTCGGGCAACCGCAGTGCCTACGCAAGCCTCCCCGAGGTTCGCGAGCTTCTCGGAGAACCCGTGACGCTTGCGGTCACGGCGACCGCCGCCACGCCCGTCGCAGCGGAGATATGCCGTCTGTGCGGCATCGGCCGCGATGATGTGGTCGTGGACCGTTCGGTCCGCACCAACCTCTCCATGCGGGACTGTCGCGAGGTGCACGACCGCGAGGTGGCGCTCGTCTCGGTGGTCGCCACCGGTGAGAAGACCATCGTCTACGTCAACTCGCGCGAGCAGTCCGTTACGCTCGCGCGCATGCTCAGGCACCGCGTCCCGGAGCTGGGCCATCGGATATCGTTCTACAACGCCGGTCTCTCGCGTGCCGATCGCACGCGCGTCGAGGCGGCCTTCCGTTCGGGCGAGCTCACCTGCATCGTCTCGACGAGCGCGTTCGGCGAGGGCGTCAACCTGCCCGACATCAGAAACGTCATGCTCTACCACATGCCCTTCGGACAGGTGGAGTTCAACCAGATGAGCGGGCGTGCGGGCAGGGATGGCGATCCTGCCGTGGTGCACATGCTCTTCGGATCGCGCGATACCAGGATAGACGAGAGGATCATCTCCTCGAGCGCGCCTTCCCGCGATGACCTCGCGATACTCTATCGCACGCTTTCCTCGCTGTCCCGTCGTGCCCTGCAGGAGGAGGGTGCGGACTCCTTCCAGTCCACGAACGGCGACCTCGCCCAGTCCGCCCTCGATGCCGATCCGCGCACCCGTCTCGACGAGAGGTCGGTCTCGTGCGGCATCGCCGTCTTCCGCGAGCTCGGGTTCCTTGAGACGTCGGGCTACGGGACGGCACGCCGCATCTCCATGGTGCATTCCCCTCGGCGCATGGAGCTTGGCCAGTCCATTCGCTATCTCGAGGGCATGCACGCTCGCGAGGAGTTCGCGCACTTCTCGGAATGGGTGCTCTCGGCGTCGGCAGATGATATGCTCGCCTGTATCAACAGACCGATCACACCCAGCTTCGGGTGTGTCGTCGGCGAGGAGGGGGGCTACGATGGCAGATGAGACGATGCCGGCGCCTGCGCCGCGGAAGAAGACCAGCGCGCCTGATGCCGCCAACTACCGCCTGCTCGAGGAGGCCTGCGCGGCCTATCTCGGCAAGGACGAGTGCGACAAGGTCTCGCGCGCATATCGCTTTGCCGCCGAGTTCCATCGCGACCAACGCCGCCGCTCGGGTGAGCCCTACATCAACCATCCCGTCGAGGTGGCCCTCATCCTTGCCGAGGACCTTCACATGGACGAGGACACCATCTGTGCGGCGCTTCTCCACGACACGGTGGAGGACACGCCGGCCACGCTCGATCAGATAACCGACCTCTTCGGACCCGAGGTCTCCGAGCTCGTGGATGGTGTCACCAAGCTCACGTCCATCGAGGTCACCTCGATGGACGAGAAGCAGGCCCTCAACCTCCGGAAGATGTTCCTCGCCATGTCCAAGGACATCCGCGTGGTCATCATCAAGCTCGCCGACCGTCTCCATAACATGCGGACGCTCGCCGCTCTGCCCCCCGACCGCCGCATGTTCAAGGCCCGGGAGACCATGGACGTGTATGCGCCGCTGGCCGACCGTCTCGGCATGTCAAGCGTCAAGTGGGAGCTCGAGGACCTGGCGTTCTTCTGGCTCGAGCCCGAGGAGTACCAGCGCATCGCTCGCATGGTGCAGGACTCGCGCGCACAGAGGGAGGACGACACCGAGGCGGCCATCAAGGTGCTCGATGACGAGCTCAAGAGCGTGGGCCTGTCCGGCTACCAGATCACGGGTCGTCCCAAGCATCTCTGGTCCATCTATCAGAAGATGACCCGCAAGGGCCGGGAGTTCTCCGACATCTACGATCTCATCGCCCTGCGCGTGATCACCCAGACCGTACCCGACTGCTATTCGGTGCTCGGCGCGGTCCACTCGCTCTGGCATCCCATGCCCGGGCGCTTCAAGGACTACATCGCCACGCCAAAGGCAAACCTCTACCAATCGCTGCACACCACGGTCATAGGTCCCGATGGTCGACCGATAGAGATCCAGATACGCACGATGGAGATGCACGAGGCCTCCGAGCACGGCATCGCCGCCCATTGGCTCTACAAGAAGGAGGGTGGCTCCCGGGGCAGGATGTCGGCCGAGGACATGTCCATCGACTCCACCATCAACTGGATCCGCAAGAGCCTCGACTGGGCCGTCGAGGATGACATCGACGACCCGCACGAGTTCCTCGACAGCCTGCGTGTCGACCTCTTCGAGCACGAGATATTCGTCTTCACGCCAAAGGGCGAGGTCATGAGCCTTCGCCGGGATTCGACCCCGCTCGACTTCGCCTATGCCGTCCACACCCAGGTGGGCAACCACTGCGTGGGAGCCAGGGTCAACGGATCGGTGGTCCCGCTCACCTACAAGCTCGCCATGGGCGACCGCGTGGACATTCTCACCAACAAGAACGCCAAGCCGTCACGCGACTGGATGGGCATCGTCGCGACCCCATCGGCGCGTGCCAAGATTCGCAAGTACTTCTCGACCGAGACGAAGACCGACGATGCCGAGCAGGGCCGTGCGGAACTTGCCCGCGAGCTGCGCAAACGCGGGTACGGCATCTCCACGCAGCGCACCACCAAGGCGCTCGCCCGGGTATGCGCCGGTCTTGACTACCCAAGCACCGACAACCTCTTCGCGGGCATCGGCTCGGGCAAGCTCACCGCCAAGCTCGTGGCAAATCGCGTGGGGGAGATCCTCGAGGAGGGCTCGCCCGAGCAGCTCGCGGCGCAGCAGCGTACCGCCGAACGCCTGAACGCCCAGCAGGAGGCGATGGAGCAGAACAAGCCCCTCATGCAGGCGTACGCCATAACGCGCACGGCCGAGGGGCGCAAGAAGAGGAGCAACTGCGGCGTGGTGGTCAATGGTGACGGGGACCTTCTGGTCCACCTCGCGCATTGCTGCAACCCGGTCGCAGGCGACGAGATCGTCGGCTTCATCACCCGGGGCAGGGGAGTGTCGGTCCATCGGGCGACCTGCCCCAACGTGAAGGACCTCATGAACCATTCCGAGCGCATGATCGACGTGGCCTGGGACACGAGCGGGGCCACGGAGTTCCGCGTGGAGACCGTCGTGGAGGCCACCGACCGCATGGGCCTGCTCAAGGACGTGACTACCGCAATCGGTGACGCTGGGGGCAACATCCTCTCAGCCGCCACACAGACGAGTACCCAGGGCGTGGCGAGGCTTCGCTTCCTTGTCGCCATCTCAGACGCGAGTCTGCTCGACTCGTTGCTTGCAACCGTTTCACGCGTGCCGTCCGTCTTCGACGCACGGCGCATCATGCCCGGTGAGGGCGCAAACCAGATGAAGAGGAGGGCCTAGCCCATGACGTGCCAGGACCAGGACCATGAGTGCTGCCATGACCACGACGACTCCGGAGACTGCTGCTGCGGTGATGGGGGAGGGTGCTGCTGCGGTGGTTGCCACGAAGGCTCCGACGAGCTGAGTCTCTATGTCGTCGGTCCCATCGAGACCAACTGCTACATCTATGCCTCCCAGGGTGAGTGCATGGTCGTTGACCCTGGTGCCTCCGGGGCGGCCATCGCCGATGCCTTGGGCGAGCTTCCCGTGAGGTACATCGTGGCAACGCACGGCCATGGCGACCATGTGGGAGGCGTCAAGGCCCTGCGCGACGCTACGCATGCGACATATGCCATCAGTGCCGCAGACGCCGAGGAGGCGACCCATGCGGGAGAGCCAAGCGAGCAGGGCCGTCGCTACGACGACAACGCACCGCTGCCAGACCTGGTGCTCGGCGACGGCTCTGTGCTCGAGATTGGCACGGCCACGTTCACCGTGGTCGCGACTCCCGGTCATACGCCGGGCGGCATCGTTCTCGTGGGCGGTGGCACGGCATCCGGACTTGCGTTCGTCGGTGACACCCTCTTTGCCGGCTCATGCGGTAGGACCGACCTGCGTGGTGGGGATGCCGACGCACTCGCGGCATCCTTGGCCCATCTCAAAGAGGTCATAGAGCCGAGCACGGTGCTCTTCTGTGGACACGGCCCCTATACGCCGATGTCTCACGAGCTTGAGACCAATCCGTGTCTGCGCTAGCTCACGTGTGATATCGGGCGGCTCTGGTGTATTCTCTTCTGGTGCAGACGTGACCTTGCCCGAGTGGCGGAATGGCAGACGCAGAGGTCTCAAAAACCTCAGGGGGAAACCCCGTGTGGGTTCGACTCCCACCTCGGGCACCATGCACTAGCAGGCATTTTCTTAAAAGTTGGATGCCATCGGAAATTATAAGGCACCTTGCTTCCGACGTTCTCCGACGTTCTCGACTCCGAGTGCATAAATGAAGAAACAGCCCTCACCCGACGGGATGTGCGCCAGACGAAGATCGTTCCTTCCATGGTTCCCAGGTCGTTCTCTTAAGACATGGCTGGGGAGATAGAGTTAGGGCTCAACCACGGATGGGCAAACAGAGATTAGAAATCGCCCTTACAAACCGCATGAGATGGCACCAAGAATGACAGCAATAGCAACGATCATGGCGTTGATGACAATGAATGTCCATTTGGGCAACAAGGGCCAAGATTCGTCACTCTTGCTAACGATATGGCTGACGAAAGAGAATAGAACGAAAAGCGCATTGAACAGCATGAATCCAATAATTGAGACTATAAATGCCACCTGGAACGTCCCAAGTTCCTTGGACACCTGAAGACCAGAAGAAGCAAGTGTAATACTAGCGTTGAAGGCAAGAACGACTGCCGCGAATATGCCGAGAACCGCAGTGTTCTCACGGGGAGCCTTATCTACTTTTTCATCGGTCTTTTCTAGCCTAGTGTTTACTTCGGCTGATTTACTATCGAGTTTCTTATCGAGCTGTTCGAATTGTATCTTGGTATCATGCAATTCTTCCTTGATAGGCTTAGATATGTTTGAACTTGCGATTGTTGCAACTCTGCCCATTTGCTCGTCACGCATGTATTCCAAGTAAGCGCATTGGTATATATCACACAGCAAGTCTCTTACGTTCTCGGTTGTCGTTCCAACAGGTGGCTTGACAGTCTGTGGGTAGCTCTTGGTCTTCTTCAAATAATCGCTATCGTAAACGAGAGACGTGTTGTCCATAATACTCTGCAGCACAACAAGTGAATCTGGATAAGTAACGCTATCAGATGGGATTTCCATCCATTTGCATGCTGAGTTAACAGCCTGTACAACACAAGTGAAGATAGTCAGCTGATCGGGCTTGCCTGATGCCCGAACTTTCCAGAGCATCTCGGTGATTGCTTCGACGTTAATTGTATAACCATTGCTTGTATCTGACTTTGCTAGTCTTGAGATGGCCACCTGAAGCATATTTGTCGCGCCCTTCGTAGCATCGCTTGAGATACTGCCCTCATCCGGATTCTCCATTGAACATCTCCAAAAAATAAGTCGATACACATACAAGAGTCTTTCTAAATATCATAGTTCTTTTACTGTTAGTACAAGCACAAACCGCGCCCCGCCCAATGTACGAAGCATCAGGTGAGGGGCTGTGTCGCTTTCGTTCCTGGCTGATTCTCGCGCCTTTGCTTACATCGCATGCCTCTACTAGCGGCCTAGAACACGGTCGGGAAAATGAAGTAGGCCCCCACCCCGCAGGGTGAGGGCCTTGTCTGTCACGTGTGGCACGCTAGCGCGGTTGCGTATGACGATCAGCGATTGGTGTTACACGACGGCCTCTAGAACGTGGTCGGAAAAATGAAGTGGCGCTACCTCCACTGCCCTGCGTTGAGCGACTGCTGCAGCGCGCTCGCGGATTTGGGCCCGAAGTCGGAGTCTACGACGAGGCCGTAGCCGAGGTCGTTGAGGTGGCCTTGGATGGCGGCCGAGGTGTCGTGGCCCCAGAAGCTGTATGCAGTAGTCTTTTGATCGACAACTTCGGCATCTGAAAATCGACACCTTATGCACGAACATGCCGACCCCGTTCGATCGGCCTAACCTGATGGTTCTTCGGTATCCGTCAGGAAGGCAGGAAGGCACGATGATCAGCATGTCCGATGTCAATTCTATACGCCAGATGAGGAGGGACGGCGAGAGCGTCTCCTCCATCGCCCGTGCGACGGGCGTCTCCCGCGACACCGTCTACAAGTATCTCAGGAAGGACGACTTCTCCCCAGAGCCACTCGTCGCCGCGGCGACCCGCCCGTCCAAGCTCGACCCCTACAAGCCGCTGGTCGACCTGTGGATCGAGGAGGACACGACGAATTGGAGGAAGCAGCGCCACACGGCCAGGAGGATATGGCAGCGCCTGCGCGACGAGGAGGGTGCCGACGTCTCCGAGGCCACCGTGTGCAGGTACGTCAGGTCGGCGAGGGAGTCGCGCCGCAAATCGAGGAACGCGTTCCTCGATTTGGTCTGGGCACCTGGCGAGGCTCAGGCCGACTTCGGCGAGGCGGACTTCTACGTCCGCGGCACGAGGACGAGGCTGAGCTACTTCGTGCTCTCCTTCCCCTACTCGAACGTCGGTCTCGCCCAGGTGTTCCCCGGCGAGAACGCCGAGTGCGTGTGCGAGGGGCTGAGGCGGGCCTTCGAGTTCGTCGGCGGGGTGCCGTCCAGGATCGTCTTCGACAACGCCGCCGGCGTCGGCAGACGCGTGGGGGAGCGGGTGAGGACGACGGAGCTGTTCGGCGCATGCGCCGCCCACTACGGCTTCGCCTACTCGTTCTGCAACCCGCACTCCGGCAACGAGAAGGGCAACGTGGAGAACAAGGTGGGTGCCATCCGTAGGGCGCTCTTCGTGCCGGTCCCGCAGGCGTGGGACATGGCGGCGTACAACGAGCGGCTGCTCGGGAGGTGCATGGCGCTCTCCGATGGCAAGCCGCACTGGTCGCGGGGCGAGGCGGAGTCGCAGCTGTTCTTCGAGGATCGTTTCGCCATGTCCGGGCTGCCCGCCAGGCCCTTCTCCTGCGTCAGGTACGCGAAGGCGAAGGCCGACGGGAAGGGCAAGGTGAGGGTCGACGGGCCGCACTCCTACTCGACCCTTCCCGAACTCGCCGGCCAGGAGCTCACGATAGGACTCTCGGCGACGGGGATGGCCGTCTACGACCGCGCGGGCACGCTCGTCTGCGAGCACGTGCGCTCATACGGCACCGCCCCGACGGATGACTCCGACCCGTCGTCGCAGCTCGGACTGCTGGGCGCGAGGCCGGGGGCATGGTCGAACTCGCAGGTGCGGGCAGCCGTCTCCGACGGTCTGAGGGAGCACATGGACTCGCTCGACCGCACGGGGCTCAGGGCGGAGCTGAGGGCGATGCGCGACGAGTGCGCGAGGTCGGGGTGGGCGGCCACCCTGCAGGCCGCCGAGCTCGCGTTCGCCTCGACGGGGAGGCTGGACGAGGCGAGCGTGGCCGTCGCCTCGGCGGGGCTCGCCTCCGACCCGGTCGAGTATGACGAGGAGACCGACCTCTCCGCCTACGACGTCGCCACCGGGATCGGCAGGTGAGGGGCATGGCCTACGTGAAGAGCACGGAGATGGACGGGTTCAAGGCGCTCGCCAGGTCGATGTACTTCTCGAACGAGACCATAGGGCGCTTCTGCGAGAGCGCCTCGGCCGGCCAGGTCAGGGCGATGACGGGGATGATCGAGGACGAGCTCGCCGTCCGCTCGCGACGCAAGAGGGAGCGACTGCTCAGGAAGGCGAGGCTGCCCGCCGTCAAGACGTTCGAGGGTTACGACTTCTCGCAGGTCGCCTTCCCGGATGGCTACGGGGCGGAGGATCTCATGTCGCTCGCCTTCGTGACGGAGGCGCAGGACTTCGTGTTCCATGGCAAGACCGGCAGGGGCAAGACCCATCTGGCCATCGCGATCGGGTTGGCATGCGTGGAGCGTGGCATGGAGGCGAGGTTCTTCACAGCGGCGGAGCTGGTCATGGCACTGACGAGGGCAAGTAGGGAGCACCGACTGGAGACGCTGCTCACCGACCTGTCCAGGGCGGACCTGCTGATAGTGGACGAACTCGGCTACGTGCCTCTCGACGTGGAGGGGGCGAGGTTGCTCTTCCAGGCGATGTCGGGCTGCTACGAGCGGAGGAGCCTGGTGGTCACGACCAACATCGAGTTCAGCCGCTGGGGAACGGTGTTCGGCGATGACAAGCTCGCCGCCGCCCTCATCGACAGAATCGTGCATCACGGCAGACTCGTGGAGTTCAACGGCACCAGTCACCGCATGGACACGGCGCTGATGCTTGGTAAGTCGGAATAAGGGGAGGGGTCCCGCTGCTCATGCAGAATCTGTCGAAAACCTGATGCGGAAATTGTCGACTGGCTCTTGACTGTACACAAGAAGCCGTCGTCGCCGATGCCCAGCTTTCGCTGGATGGCCATGACGCAGTCGGACTCGCCCACGTTGCTCCAGTCGGTGATGCAGCTCGCGGCGCGGGTGTAGCGCTGGTTGCCGGACCACTGGCCCGTGATCTCGCCGTCAACCGTGCAGCCTAGCTGTGACTGCCACTCGGTGCAGGTCCTGGCGCCGCAGTCGCCGTCCACGACGAGGGATGCGGCCGCGATCCTGTCGGACTGGCTCGAGGAGGAGTCCCACGTGGGTGCGATGACGCAGCGCACGACGCCCCAGTCGCGGTTCCGTCGAGCGACGCACTGCTGTTTTGCTTCAATGTGAACTGAGCCACAACGTCACCGAAAACTGGGCCATCGCCGTCACCGGGATGTGAGCCACCCGCGTCAGACAAACCGGGCCACTCGTGGATGTGCCGGCCGCATGGGGCGGCCCGGGCATCGTGGCTCGCGTATACCCTTTCCGGCGGACCTTTTCCACGAGACCCCGCCGGGAAGGATGGAGAGGATGACAATGCCCAGGCCAACTCAAGAGGATATCAGGGTGATGCATGCCCGGGGCGACTCCGACAGGAGCATCGCCGCAAGGCTGGGGATCAGTAGGAACACCGTGGCGAGGTACGTGCGAATGACAGACATGTCACCGGTCACACCCATGCTGCGCAACGCGCCGCATCCGGCCACGGACGCATGGGCGCGTCTTGTCATGGCGTGGCTTCGCGACGACCTCGCGGTACCGAGAAAGCAGCGCAGGACCGCACGCAAGATCTACGATGACCTGGTGCATGACCACGGATACGTCGGCTCGCGCTCCTCCGTGGAACGTCTCGTGAGAAGGATCCGGGAGGACACGACACCTGCGGGGGATGGATACCTCGAACTCGACTGGCCGGCCGGGATCGCACAGGTCGACTTCGGTCATGCGGCGGCTTGGCTCGGCGGCGAACGCACCGAGCTCCACCTGCTTGTGATGTCGTTCCCGCACTCCAACGCGCGCTTCTGCGTCCCGCCCGTGTCGGAGGCCGCCGAGTGCCTGTGTGCGGGACTCCGCACCCTGTTCGAGCACGTGGGCGGAGCGCCGACCGAGCTCGTGCTCGACAACGCCACCGAGGCTGGCAGACGCATGTGCGGTGTGACACGGGAGTCAGCCCTCTTCTCGCAGTTCCGTGCGCATTACGGCTGTCGCTCGACGTATTGCAACCCCTACTCCGGCAACGAGAAGGGCTCCGTGGAGAATGCCGTTGGGTTCCCGGGGCGCAACCTCATGTCACCGCCGCCAGCGGCACCGTCGCTCGCCGTGCTCGCCTCATCTCTGTTTGCTGGATGCGACAGACTGCTTGGCGAGGAGCATTACCGCGCCCACGTCGTGATCTCCGAGGTCTTCGCGGAGGACCGTCATGCGTTGTCGGCACTCCCCGGCGTCGGCTTCGACGCCGTGCGCTGGGAGCGCAGGAGAGCCGACAAGCAGGGGTGCGTCACGGTTGGCAGCGTCCGCTACCGCGCGGGCCCCTACTGGCACGACAGGTGGATGCTCGTGGGTATGCGCGCCGACGGCGTCGAGATCCTCGACGAGCACGGACGGCATGCCGCGACGCTTCCCAGGGCCTGGTCGGACGCCGGTGGCACGGTACGTGACCCCGCCTCGCTCATCCCGGCGCCCGCGGCACGCCCGCGGGCCTGGTCGGAGTCACCGTTGAGGGCCGATGTGCCGCCAGTGCTACGCGACGTGCTGGACAGGGCCGACGTGGCGGCAAGGCGGCAGGTCCTGCGTGCCGTGTCGGCCACCAGCGACTCCTTCGGGTTCGACGTCGCCGTCGGAGCCGCAGCCGAGGTCTGTGTGCGCGGCGCCCTCCCCGATGCCGCGTCCGTCGACATGGTGGCCAGGAGGATGGCGGCGGGTCGCTCGGACGCGGGCGTCACCGACCTCACCGTCTACGACGGGTTCCTGAGGGAGGTCGATGCATCGTGACAGACGTCGTCGGGCGCGCCCTCGTCGCGGGGTCGCGCTGCTCACTCACCAGGTCGGTGCTCGCCGAATGGGCGGCGGGTGGCACGCCGCGACAGCGCGAGTACCTGCTGGGCTACCTTGAGGCCGAGGCCGCATCGAGGGATGCTTCCAAGAGAAGGCAGCTCCTTCGCCGCTGTGCCGCCCCTTATGCCAAGACGCTCGAGGGCTACGACTGGACGCCCGCGTCGTTCCCCGAGGGGTTCGGTCGCGCCGACCTGGAGTCCCTCTCTTTCGTCGGCGCGCACGAGGACCTCGTGCTCATGGGGGCCTCCGGTACGGGCAAGACCCACCTTGCCTGTGCGCTGTGCGCACTCGCCTGCGCATCCCACGTCGAAGCCAGGTTCCTCACCGCCTCGTCGCTCGTCATGCGCCTGCGCCGTGCCAAGGGGGAGGCCCGGCTGGACCGCGAGCTCTCGCAGCTGGGTCGCGCGAGGCTTCTCGTGATAGACGAGCTGGGGTTCCTGCCGCTCGACCTGGACGGGGCGAGGCTGCTGTTCCAGGTCGTCTCGGACGCCTACGAGAGGCAGTCGCTCGTGATCACCACCAACCTCGAGTTCTCGAGGTGGGGAACCGTCTTCGGTGACGACCAGATGGCTGCCGCGGTGATCGACCGCATCGTGCACCACGGTAGGCTCGTGCAGTTCCACGGCGAGTCCTGGCGCATGCGACATGCGCTCATGCAACAGGATAAGAAGGCGGCGCAGATGCCGTGACGCCGTGGCTCAGAAAAAGATGACGTTGATGGCTCAGAAAGGCTTGACGGAACACACGAACCCGAGCAACGTGCACGCCAGGATGAACGCCCCCTCGCGCGGTCCCTCGGGCAGCAGGGTCGAGACGATGGCGAGCAGCGTCCCTCCCACGACGTACGGCAACGGTCTCATGTGGCCTCCAGACGGTAAAACTTGAACTCTCTGTTCAAGCTAAGACTCAGAATATGACTTTCCGTCCGTATGTCAAGAGAAAACTAAACTTTGTGTTGAAATTCTTAGTGGATGGCTATAACATTCGGTTCAACAAAGGAGGAAATCGTGGAACTCAAGCTCAAGCAACTGAGGAGACGCGCTGGTCTCTCTCAAGATGAAATAGCGGAAAGGCTTGGCGTTAAAACGAGCAGATACGGGACATGGGAGCGCGGGCAGCGGATGATGTCCCTCGCCCAGGCGTACGACTGCGCCGTGGCCCTGGGCTGCTCCATCGACGAGATAGCCGGCCACGAGGTCGCCCAGTCCTTCTCCGACCCGCGCGAGGCCGAGCTCCACCGCTGCTGGCAGGGGTGCACGGAGGAGAACAGGCACGCGCTTCTCGTCATGGCCCGCAACTCGGCGGGCGAGTCTCTAAATGTGGCCGAACCTCCTTGCCTTCAGGCCGAGGGGGCGTAGCGATGGGTGAGAGATTCCTCGAGGGGCTCGAGAGGTACGTGTGGCTCCTCGGACTCGCCTTGGCGATGATTGCGGCATTCGGGATGCCGACGTTCGTCGACACGACGAACCCATACACGCTGACTCTCGCCGCCGGTGCCATGTTCATGCTCGGGTTCTCCTTCGGGCGGCAGAAGCGCGAGCGCGCCGAGACCGAGAGGAGCCTCGCCGAGATTCGCCTCGGCTACGAGCGCGAGGACTCCGAGAGGGAGAGGGTCGAGGCCACGGAGCGCGTCGAGCGCGAGCGCAAGGCCGCCGAGGAGGCTGCTGCAGCCGAGAAGGCCGCGCAGGAGAGGAAGGCCAAGGAGAAGGCTGAGCGCGAGGGTCGCGAGGCCGAGCTCGTCGGCATCGTCAAGACCATGGCGATAGCCGACAAGGAGTTCGTCACCAGGCTCTACTTCGATGGACCCGTGGAGGACTGGCTCCCCGACTTTGAGATGAACGAGAGACATCCCGAGGCATATCGATATCGCTTCCTCGAGTTCGAGAGCCTTCCGCAGATGGAATACAGGTGGGATCTCACCAAGGGCATGAGGAGCTTCCTCTCTCGTCACGAGAGTCTGCTCAAGGAGACCCACGAGGCGTACCTGAAGGCAGATGCGGAGGAGCGCGAGTACCAAGAGGCTGAGGAGAAGAGGCTTTTGGAGGAACAAGCGGCTCGCGACGCGTGTATGGGTGTCAAGAGGACGCTTTCGACCGGCGGCAGGTCCGTCGGCTCGGCCGGCAGGTGATGTTCGACGACTGCCCGGTCAGGGTGCTGGGCACGGTCGTCTGGTTCCGGTCGGCAGGGGAGATGGGGTAGAGATGGGTGAGGACAACAAAGTCGAAGAAAGCGGGATCGTCAGCATCCCTATAGGCTTGCTTGTGCTTAGTTCTGAGAACCCACGAATACCTGGCATCGATGCAGCCGATTCCGGTGTCATTCGCGAAATGCTCGATGACCAGAGAAAAGCCGGAGCAAACAGACTCGTTGCCCTCGCGAGTTCAATTGCATCATACGGGTTTATAGGTAACGAGCCACTCGTCGTAAGGCCAATCGAAGGTGGGAAGTATCTCGTTGAGGAGGGAAACCGAAGGGCGACAGCAATGATGCTGTCGCTTGACCAGTCACTACTTCCAGAGAAGTACCTAGACCTTGCTCCGAAGTTTGCGAGGTTTTCCGAAAAAATGTCAACGGTGACACCGCTGTGCTACGTGACCGAGGACATAGAAAAGATAGACCTCATCAAGCGACTTAGACACAACGGACCTGGCCAAGGAGAAGGTCTCGTACCATGGAACTCAACGCAGAGGGCGAGGTTCGAAGAGGGGTCATCGGGGAGGGAGAATCGTCTGCTCTCGCTGAGAGGTCAGCTCGAAGAGTACTTCGAACCAGGAACTCCACAGAGAATGAGCATGGCATCTGTTCCAAAGACGACGTTCGACAGATTCTTTGGGTCGCCAGAAGTGAGGTTCTCTCTTGGTATCAAGGAGAATGGCGACAGGGGCTATTACTATGACGGGACGATGGACTCCTCGATTGGCTATGCTCTCGGGGAGATTGCTAACAAGGGCGAGCGCGCGATTAACTCTAAGGCTCAACGACTTACTCTGCTGAATGACTCACTGAATCATCAGGACGAGGTGGAACAAATTCAGGGGACCTTGGATGGTGCGGGTTCATTTGACACAATCGTCACTGACAATGGCACTGACAATGGCACTGACAGTAGTGGTACTGCAAGATCATACCCAACAGGCCGTTCGACGGTTGCGCCAAGAAGCGGGTGTCCGCTCAATACGGCTGGCGAGCCCAATATCGCGAACATATATCGCGAGCTTAAGGGAATCAAAGCCGATGACTATCCGATGGCATGTGGGCTGTTGATGAGGGCCCTCATCGAATTGAGCACCGATTACTATCTCATGGGCAAGCTTGAGGGCGAGGAATATCAGAAACTATCGTCTGGGTATGCATCAAGAATCCAACGGGCGTGCAAGGAACTCGTCAGTGATGACACCAACATGATAAATAACAACGACGTTGACTATATGAGGAAATTTGCGCAAAACAACGATACGGTACCCGTGACGCTCTCCTCATTGAGTGCGATTGCGCATGGGACGTCTGGTTGGCCCGACGGGAGGTCACTCATCCTGCTCTGGGATAAGACGTATAAGGTAATCCGTTCGATGCTTGGTTCTTGCAGATAGCAGCCTATGTCCAAGCGTGGACATGACAGGTACGATTGACTGAGGAGGTGTCATCATGCCGACAACCTATACGCCGCTCCGGTTCCCCGGGGGCAAGTCGAAGATCTACCCGCTTGTCGACTCCATTATCGAGGAGAACGACCTCGTCGGCTGCACCTACTCGGAGGCGTTCTGCGGCGGCGCTGGCCTGGCCGTGAAGCTCCTCCTCAAAGGGCGCGTTTCCCGTATCGTCCTCAACGACATCGACCCTGCCGTCTACAGCGCGTGGGACGCCATCGTCAACCATGCGAACGAGCTCTGCCGGTTCGTCTCGGACGTGCCGCTCGACATCGACGAGTGGAAGGCCATGCGCGAGTGCTACCAGACGCACGAGTTGCCCTCCCTCGAGCTCGGCAAGGCGGCATTCTATCTCAACAGAACCAACCGGTCCGGCATCCTCGGGGGCGGTGTCATCGGTGGCCTCGGGCAGGATGGGGTCTATAGGATGGATGCCAGGTTCAATCGCGACAACCTCGTCGAGAAGGTGCGAGCAATATCGGCGAGGCGCGACGACATCGAGCTCCATAATTCCGACGTGCACGACTTCATGGCGGACGTGGCCACGCAGCTGCCGGAGGACTCCCTCCTGTATCTCGACCCTCCGTACGTCGAGAAGGGCCCCGGCCTCTACGAGAACTCGTTCGACGAGGGAAAGCATCGCGAGCTCGCCGATGACGTCAGGGCCTACGACGGCAACTGGATGGTCACCTACGACGACGACGAGCTCGTTCGCAGACTCTACTCGCCGACCCCCGACTGGCGCATCGACGTCGAGGACATCGCCATAGGCTACAGCGCCGCCACACGCCGCAGGGCGAGCGAGGTGCTCGTCCTCGGCCCCGGCATGGTCTCGTCCTGGTTCGATGGGGGAGTGGAGGCGAGCTGAGATGGTAAGCGAAGAGGGAACATCTCACAGGGGCGTCAACGTCTACTGTGACGAGAGCAGGGTGACGTCAGATCCAGCCGACGAGTTCATGACGATAGGAGGCGTCGCATGTCCCGAGGCGTCGAAGAGATCGATAGTCCTCGACATCGACAGGCTCAGGTGCGAGTACGACGTGCAGCGCGAGTTCGGCTGGAAGACGGTGTGCCCGTCGAGAATCGAGTTCTTCAAGAGGCTGACAGACCTTCTCTTCTCCGACCCCGATATCCACTTCAGGTGCGTCGTGGCGAGCAGGAAGAAGACCGGCTTCGACTCGGACGAGGAGAGATTCCAGAAGCTTTACTACCAGGTGTTCAACAACTGGCTTGACCGGAGGAAGACGTACCGGGTGTTCATCGACAGGAGGGTCGATGACCAGTCACGAGTCTCGACGCTGAGAAGATGCCTCATGCACACATTTGCCTTCGGTGACTCGGTGCAGCGCGTCGAGGAGGTCGAGTCGCGCGAGAACGACATGATTCAGCTCGCCGACGTGTTCGTTGGCGCCGTCGGCTATGCATGGTGTGGGAGGTGCGGGAGAGAGGGAGGCAGCGCGGCGAAAACAGAGCTCTGCGACTACATCGCTCAGAAGATCGGCTGTCCGACACTTGTTGGGTACCAGACAGGCCCGAACGAGGAGAAGTTCAACGTCTTCCACTTCGTCGGCCGTAACAACATACAGCGGTGACGTAAATGTCTTGGTCACTCAACAGCGATGGACATCTCGACCTGTCCGGTTGCTATCTGTCGAGGGGGTATGACTGGTTTTCCGTCGAGGGGGTCGCGAGGGAGTATTACTTCTCTGAGATGGCCGGACTCGTCGCATGGGACGGCAGGGAGGTCTTCGGTCTTTTGGATGAGAGGAGGTTCTGCCACCTGATTTGCAGGCATGGGCGTGGGGAGCTTCCGCTGAACCCCTTGATGGATATAGACATTAACAGGGTCGAGAGGCTTCCCATCATGAGGGGGGCGATTCGTGGCGAACTTCCGGTCGACCTGTACAGGCAGACAGAGAGGAAGAAAGAGGACATCATCGAGGTCGTTGTCGGCGCGATGGACAAGAACTACGTCGTCGTGCTTGCTCTCATCGATGGTAGATATCGTGTGCGGACTGCCTATCCTGCAGGTGAGAGGTATGTCACCGGTAGGGTCATGAGGGACGGAGAGCACATCGGGAGCATATCTCCTTGACATACGAATGCCCCGGATTACGGGCTCCGAGGCAGGCCAGGTCCAAAGCGTTAAGCAAAGGGCTCGATATGAATATATCCCACAGTGGATCCGTGAGACATGAGAAGTCGGCGAAAACACGAATCTGAACGAATCGTCCCGCCGCAGTCGATTCGCAAGTTGAGCCGTACACCCTGCCCACAATTCCACACCCAGCCGTACGCGTCCTGCTGAGTATGGGAATCCCTCTCCTTGTCAGGCCCATCCGGGGTCTGCGGGGGAAGGGAGCATGCCATGTCAGGCCAGCGCAGGTACTTCAGGGTCACACGGGCGGAGAGGTCAGCCATCGAGCGCGCCCTGGACGGGAGGGAGGGGGCCCGTTCGATCGCACGTGACCTGGGCAGGTCCGCCTCGTCCGTCTCGGAGGAGGTGAGGAGGAACCGCACCGTCGCGAAGGGCCCGGACAAGGGCGGGCGCGTGGGCGAGGTGCCCGACGACGCCTGCCGGAGGCTCACGCGTTGGCCCTGGACCTGCAACGGGTGCAGGTATCGCAGGTACCACTGCGCGAGGAGGTGGCGCTGCGAGTACTCGGCGGCCCGCGCGCAGAGGCTGTCGGACGCCCTCAGGTCGGACGCGCGCAGGGGCGTCGACATGGGCGAGGCCGAGGCGGGGATGGCGCTCGCCACCATACGCTCCGACATCGCCCGCGGCCTGTCGCCGGCGCAGATCGCGCGGGCCAGGACCGACGGGCTGGGCATGAGCGCCTCCACGATCTACCGCTGGGTGGAGGCCGGCTACGGCGGGATGTCGAACGCCGAGCTGAGGAGGAAGGTCGGATACAAGGCCAGGAGGCACGGGGTCCGGGCCACGCCGACCGCGCACGGCCCGGAGAGGTCCTACGAGGCGTTCTCGGCCCTGCCGGAGGAGGAGCGGGCATGTGCCTGCGAGATGGACACCGTGGTCGGCAGGAGCGCCGACACCCGGTGCGTCCTCACGCTCTACCTGCGTCCCGCGAGGTTCCAGCTGGCGATGTGCCTGCCGGAGAAGACGTCGGGCGCGGTGGCCGCCGCGCTCGACTCGCTGGAGGCGGCGCTCGGCCGCGAGGGCTTCCAGCGCCTGTTCGGGCTGCTGCTCACCGACAACGGCACCGAGTTCGCCGACACGTCGGCGATCGAGGCGTCACGTGACGGCGGCCGCGCCCGGACCCGAGTGTATTACTGCGACGTGCGCATGTCACAGCAGAAGGCCAGGTGCGAGCGGAACCACGTCGAGCTGAGGAAGCTCCTGCCCAAGGGCCGCGGCATCCCGTTCGACCTCCTCGACGACCACGACATGGCCTGCGTCATGGGCGAGCTCGACTCGGAGCCCAGGCCCTCGCTGGGAGGGCTCACGCCCGTCGCGATGCTCAGGGCCGCCTACGGCCCGCTCGCCGAGGACCTCATGGACGCGCTCGGCGTGGAGGACGTGCCCTACGAGGAGCTCGACCTCACCCTCCGTGCCGTCGAGGCCGAGCGCAGGGAGAGGGGCGAGGCCCCGCTCCTCTAGCCCACAACCCGACCCCATGGCGTCGAGGCACCCGTCCGGTTGAGTCCGAAAGCGGCTCCGGGCGGGCAGGGACCCCATGTCCCGAGACCCAGCCGAACACGCCAAGGCCCACGGCATGGCGGGGCGAAGGACCAGGACGAGCGAGTGGGCAGACGTCCCCGACCGTACGGATAGCTGTGGAAACGCACAGGCGCTCGGAAGTGTTCGGCTAACTATGCGATTCAACCATCGTCCCGCCGCAGTCGATTCGCAAGTTGAGCCGTACACCCTGCCCACAATTCCACACCCAGCCGTACGCGTCCTGCTGAGTATGGGAATCCCTCTCCTTGTCAGGCCCATCCGGGGTCTGCGGGGGAAGGGAGCATGCCATGTCAGGCCAGCGCAGGTACTTCAGGGTCACACGGGCGGAGAGGTCAGCCATCGAGCGCGCCCTGGACGGGAGGGAGGGGGCCCGTTCGATCGCACGTGACCTGGGCAGGTCCGCCTCGTCCGTCTCGGAGGAGGTGAGGAGGAACCGCACCGTCGCGAAGGGCCCGGACAAGGGCGGGCGCGTGGGCGAGGTGCCCGACGACGCCTGCCGGAGGCTCACGCGTTGGCCCTGGACCTGCAACGGGTGCAGGTATCGCAGGTACCACTGCGCGAGGAGGTGGCGCTGCGAGTACTCGGCGGCCCGCGCGCAGAGGCTGTCGGACGCCCTCAGGTCGGACGCGCGCAGGGGCGTCGACATGGGCGAGGCCGAGGCGGGGATGGCGCTCGCCACCATACGCTCCGACATCGCCCGCGGCCTGTCGCCGGCGCAGATCGCGCGGGCCAGGACCGACGGGCTGGGCATGAGCGCCTCCACGATCTACCGCTGGGTGGAGGCCGGCTACGGCGGGATGTCGAACGCCGAGCTGAGGAGGAAGGTCGGATACAAGGCCAGGAGGCACGGGGTCCGGGCCACGCCGACCGCGCACGGCCCGGAGAGGTCCTACGAGGCGTTCTCGGCCCTGCCGGAGGAGGAGCGGGCATGTGCCTGCGAGATGGACACCGTGGTCGGCAGGAGCGCCGACACCCGGTGCGTCCTCACGCTCTACCTGCGTCCCGCGAGGTTCCAGCTGGCGATGTGCCTGCCGGAGAAGACGTCGGGCGCGGTGGCCGCCGCGCTCGACTCGCTGGAGGCGGCGCTCGGCCGCGAGGGCTTCCAGCGCCTGTTCGGGCTGCTGCTCACCGACAACGGCACCGAGTTCGCCGACACGTCGGCGATCGAGGCGTCACGTGACGGCGGCCGCGCCCGGACCCGAGTGTATTACTGCGACGTGCGCATGTCACAGCAGAAGGCCAGGTGCGAGCGGAACCACGTCGAGCTGAGGAAGCTCCTGCCCAAGGGCCGCGGCATCCCGTTCGACCTCCTCGACGACCACGACATGGCCTGCGTCATGGGCGAGCTCGACTCGGAGCCCAGGCCCTCGCTGGGAGGGCTCACGCCCGTCGCGATGCTCAGGGCCGCCTACGGCCCGCTCGCCGAGGACCTCATGGACGCGCTCGGCGTGGAGGACGTGCCCTACGAGGAGCTCGACCTCACCCTCCGTGCCGTCGAGGCCGAGCGCAGGGAGAGGGGCGAGGCCCCGCTCCTCTAGCCCACAACCCGACCCCATGGCGTCGAGGCACCCGTCCGGTTGAGTCCGAAAGCGGCTCCGGGCGGGCAGGGACCCCATGTCCCGAGACCCAGCCGAACACGCCAAGGCCCACGGCATGGCGGGGCGAAGGACCAGGACGAGCGAGTGGGCAGACGTCCCCGACCGTACGGATAGCTGTGGAAACGCACAGGCGCTCGGAAGTGTTCGGCTAACTATGCGATTCAACCATCGTCCCGCCGCTGCTGGAACAGCGACGGGACCGCGGCAACGGCCTTGGGAGGGGTTGTCATGGCATATTCTAGCAGCAAGCGCGACCCGCTCGGTTCGGCGTACGAGCGCACACCCGGCGTCTGGGAGATTCGCAAGCAGTGCGGGCGGCTCCCGAGCGGAGAGCCGCGCATCATCCGTGAGACCGTCCGCGGCACCGAGGCGCAGGCGCGAGCCGAGCTCTACGCCATCAGCGAGCGCATGGGGGAGGTTCCGGCCGAGGCCGATGGCATGACCGTCGAGACCTTCTTCCGGCTTTACTTTGTCCCTGGGCTGCGGAAGCAGGGGCGCGCCAACGTAACAATCTATGGCTACGAGTCGACGTTCCGCTCCCACGTCCTCCCGAGATGGGGGGCGGTCCCGCTCGACGCGGTACGCGACGGTGACGTGCGCGCCTGGGCGTGGGGCATTGATGGTGCCAAGACGGCGAGGAAGTCCGTCAAGCTGCTGAGACAGGTGATGCGCGCCGCCTACGACTACGGCTTCCTGGAGGACGAGCCGCTGCGCCGGAGGATCCCGCTGCCGTCCGCCCCCAGGGACAAGCCGGAGGTGTGGGGAGGCCGCGAGGTGCTCGAGGCGCTCACGAGGCTCGAGGCGGCGGGGTCTCCGCTGCTGCCGGTCTTCTGCCTCATGGCGGGGGCAGGGCTCAGGAGGGAGGAGGCCATGGCCGTCACGGGTACCGACGTGACATACAGGGACTCCCTCCTCATGGACGGCAGTGAGGCGCTCACGGCGTTCGTGAGGGTCGACAAGGCGTATACGTGCAAGGACGGCCTCAAGCGCACGAAGAACCCCCAGAGCGTCCGCACGGCGGCCGCAGGGGAGCCGTTCTCATCGGCACTGAGGCGCTCGATGCCCGGCGGCCCGATCGTGGCGGGCAGGGACGGGGCGCTGGCGAACCCTGACGAGGTCGGCCGCCGCTGGACGACCCTGTTCGCTCCTGGGGGAGCGCTCGAGGGGATGCGTCGCATCAGACTGATGAACCTGCGCCACACCAACGCGACCCTCATGCTCTCGTCCGGGGTTGACTCCCGCCTGACAGCCAAGGCCCAGGGGCACAGCTCCGAGGTAGAGTACGGCTACTACCTGAACCCGACCCCGGAGGACATGGCTTCCGCCGCCTCCGCAGTGTCCCGCGGGCTCGCCTCGGAGGAATAGCGTGCACCGACGTTCTCCGACGTTCGTCATGAAAACGCCAGTTGGAAAAGATGGGAGTCAATAGCAAAAAGTGCCATCTAGCAGCGGAAACAAACTTGTACTGTGCTCTCAAAAACCTCAGGGGGAAACCCCGTGTGGGTTCGACTCCCACCTCGGGCACCATAGTCTAGTTTCGGCGAGGTCGTCGGCGTCTTATCGATGGCGTTCTTCCAATGGGAGAACGATTGCGCCATCCCTCGGATGGGAGCGGTCCAGAGAATCGCAGGTGACTTCGGCCCCAGTAGGGGGGGCATCATCGACGAGGATATTCCCTTATCGATTTCCGGCACCCGTCCCATCCACGCCACGGTGTCCCTCCGGTGTGCGGGGAAGGTGCACGCCTACATGGCCGAGATTGTGTCATCGAGGGCCGACGCCGGCAAGCTGCACATGGGGCTCACGTCATGGAAGGGGTCTCCCGAGGGGACGGTGCACGCGAGCGATGTCGACAAGGCGAAGAGCTACCTCGCCGAGGACAGGGCCGGGCGGCACGTCCTCACCAGCATGGAGGACTGCGATAGGCTGCTGGACGACTTCCTCCGCTTCAACGGGCGACAGGTGCTCGATGGCCAAAGGACTCGGCGAGAGTAGGTAGGGTAGGCGCAATCGTGCTCGTCCGACAGGGCAGGGCGGGCGCTACGGTTTCTGGGTACGAGTTGACGCCTTCAGCGCCCACCCTGGGCATCATGCGCAGGTTGTGGAGATGTGAAAACGCCGAGACTCGCAGACGCCTGCGTCTCCCATATCCTCCGAGCGCATGGCTTCCATGCCGACGAGAACGCGCGACAAACAAGAAGCCTGTTCCATGGTCTTGACTGCGTTCCCGCCCGCAGCTCGACACAGTAGGTTGGTGCTACCATGACGTGCGCATACGTGACGAACGGAGGGGGTCCATGATGGTGACGAATGGGAAGCGTGCCACGAGACGCATCCTTCTCGCGGTGGCTCTCGTGGTCGTGACCTGTGCGATTCTCTCGGTCGTATACTTCAATTTCGGTGCTGACGGACTGAGGTATGCCATCTCCATCGTCGTGGTTGCCTACCTTGGCTTCATGCTCGTGTCCTGGATCGTCTACGGCGTCCAGCGTCGCCATGAACGGAGCGACTCCGCGAAGACGTGCAGTCCCATTCTCGATGCGTACCGGGAGACGGGCGACGTCAAGGCGCTTCTCGCCTCCTATGAGGAGTGGAAGCGTGGCGAGCATGGTCGTGATCTGCGGTTTAGCTTTCCGCAGTCCATCGTGTCCGAGCTTGTGGAGGACGGATGCGTCAAGGAGGTCCGCCTCCTCATGGGCGAGGTCGAGGACATGGCTCCCGACGACAAGACGCGCGAGGCCGTTCGGGAGTGGCGAGATCGCTGCGAGCGCAAGCTTGCCGAGGACGCCCGCACGTAGCGTGCCGAGAAGATGGTCGCGCAGCGCGAACCGTCACCTGCTGGTCAGGAGCCTCTGGGGCAGTACGCGGTCAGCGTGTCCGATTGTGTTTCGCGCATGTTGTGCGGTACATCCCTTGTCACTTGGGGTGTAGAGGGCTATTCTATTCACTGTGTTTTGCAAAGCGGGATGAGACATCCCCACCTACGCGGCGCCTTTTGGTTGCTGTCTGGTCAGACAACGAACGTGTCCTCGCCTGTCGGCGAGAGCTGTCTCCCGGATGCCAAATGGTTCCGGGAGTTTTTTTGTGCGGCGAAAGCCGCTGAGAAAGGAAGGTGTGTAGAGATAGCCAAGAACGATGGCCCTCGCATCAACGAGGAAATCACGTCTCGTACGTGTCGCTTGATTGGCGTCGATGGTTCCCAGCTGGGACTCTTCGGTGTGCACGATGCCCTTCGCATCGCCGGCGAGCAGGGACTCGACCTCGTTGAGATTGCTCCAAACGCCGATCCTCCGGTCTGCAAGGTGCTTGATTACAGCAAGTACAAGTACGAGCAGGACCGCAAGGCAAAGGTGGCTCGCAAGAATCAAGTCAAGGTCGAGATCAAGGAGATGAAGTTCCGCCCCAAGATCGACACTGGTGACTACGAGACAAAGAAGGGTCACGTGATGCGCTTCCTCAAGAAGGGCGCTCGCGTGAAGATCACGATCATGTTCCGCGGTCGTGAGATGGCCCATCCCGAGCAGGGTCGCATTGTGCTCGACAGGCTTGCGGAAGACCTCAGGCCCTATGCCACGGTCGAGCAGGCACCCCTCATGGAGGGTCGCAACATGCACATGACCGTCGCCCCGATCAAAGGCGTCTTCGATGAGAAGGCGGACGTGACCGATGGTGACGTCGAGGAGAAGAAGGAGAACTAACATGCCCAAGATGAAGACGCACAAGGGTTCGGCGAAGCGCTTCCGTCGTACCGGCACCGGCAAGGTCATGCGTGCCAAGGCCTTCAAGAGCCATATCCTGTCCAAGAAGTCCCAGAAGCGCATTCGTGGCTTCCGCAAGGAGGATGCGCTCACCTCGGGTGACGTCAAGGTCGTCTCCCAGCGCATGGGTAATAAGAACTAGGCGCTTTCGCGTCCCAAGATGTTTCCAACGAGGAGTTGATCAGATATGGCACGTGTCAAGCGCGCAGTCGCAGGTCGTAAGAAGCGTTCGACGCTCGTCGAGCGCACCAAGGGCTACTACGGCACTTCCTCCCGCACCTTCCGCGGTATGAAGGAGCAGTCCCAGCACTCCGGTCAGTACCAGTACCGTGACCGTCGCAACCAGAAGCGTGACATCCGCGCGCTCTGGATTCAGCGCATCAACGCGGCGGCTCGCATGAACGACCTTTCCTACAGCAAGTTCATGCATGGTCTCAAGCTCGCTGGCGTCGAGCTCGACCGCAAGGTCCTTGCCCAGATCGCCTACTCGGACGAGCAGGCCTTCACCGATCTCGCTGAGGTGGCCAAGAAGGCCCTCGCCGACGCCGAGTAACGCCGTCAGACATAGCAGCATATGCCACGGGGCGCCCCAAGTAATCGGGGTGCCCCTTTTCGTGCCTCTGTCATCCATGGTCTTGCCGTTGACGGGAGAATCGCTTACTTCCGTCCCTCGTTGTCCTGACCACCCGTGATGTTCTCGCGTAGCTCCTCTCGCCGCTCCTCGAGCTTCTCGGCCTCCTCGGCGAAGGCCTTATCCCCCGGGGCCACGAGCTTGTCTTCGCCCGTGCTTGGGTCGTAGTGGTGGAAGAGCACGGGATCAAAGAGGTGGAGCCTCCGCGCGAACGCGAGCGAGGCAATGAACAGCAAGATGAAGATGGCCGTACGCGGTGCCGTCTCGACCTGCGTCATGACAAGCGACCCAAGACAGAGCAGGGCGGTCCATACGTAGACCACGAGCACGGCCTGTCGCTGGTCATAGCCAGCGGCGATGAGACGATGGTGGATATGGCCGCGGTCTGCCTGGTCAACCCTCACGTGGGCCCTCGCGCGTCGCACGATGGCCGAGAACGTATCGATGATGGGGATGCCAGCGATGACGAGGGGGACGATGATGGTGGTGAGACCCGCAATACGCGTGACGGACAGGAGCGAGATCGTGCCGAGCGCGAAACCAAGTGTGAGCGACCCCGAGTCTCCCATGAAGATCGACGCTGGGTGAAAGTTGAAGCGGAGAAACCCGAGGGTCGAGCCGGTCACTGCCACGGCAAGCATCGCGGCGTCGATGCGTCCCGCCCATGTGGAGAGAACGAACATGGTCAGAGACGCGATGCACGAGACCCCTGCGGCAAGCCCGTCGAGTCCGTCGATGAGGTTGATGATGTTGACGTAGGCAACGAGATAGACGACCGTGGCAGGGTAGGCGAGCCATCCAAGCTCGATGTTCCCAGGCTCGAGAGGGTTGTTTATCACGCCGATGACAAGGCCGCCCACGGCGGCGATGGAGGCGGCGGTAACCTGACCGGCGAGCTTCTGCTTGGGAGAGAGCGAGTATCGGTCATCGAGCAGGCCCGTCACGAAAATGACCACGAACGAGAGGCCAACCATCCAGTAGTTGATCTGAAGGCGTGGCGAGGGCGAGAGGGCCGTGGGCCAGTGCAAGAGCGAGGTACCCACGGCCTGGATGATGAAGGCGGCGACGATGCCCAGGAAAATGGCGATTCCACCCATGCGAGGGGTGGGTTTGGAGTTGATTCGACGCGCGCTGGGGTAGTCGACGGCGCCAACGCGCCAGGCGATCTTCCGTGCAAACGGGGTGGCTGCGAGCGCCATGAGGAGCGCCGTGGCAAAGACGCAGAGGTAGGGCAGACTCTCTGACACCTTCGCTCCTCCCGAGACGCGATGACTGCAACGCGGACAATGATACAAGAAACGGCAGGTCGACGTCTTCAGTCGACAAGACAAGAGGGTAAACGCACAATGGGAGGGGGAGGATGACGCATGCCATGCGCCATAACCTTCACTATCGCGGAGGCATTTCACCAAGTCAAGTCTTTTTCCGTGCCCCGGCAGCTCGTATAGTTGTATCGCCGACCCCCTGTGGTACAAACTGGGTGAACCGACAAGTTTTACAAGGGAGTCCAAGGTCTCGTTTCAAGTACAGGTATCCTCCGTTGTTGAGGAAGCTGGAACGAGCGGCGAGGACACCCACCTTATGGAGGTGGGTTCATTATCGTCACCGCGGGGGGCGGCTCTCTTGTCGGTATGGGGTCAATCTGTATCTTTTTCCTCCGTCGACGCGGGACGTTGACATGTGGCCCTCAAATTGCGACAATGCCACATGCGCGAAAGCGCCTGGGGATGTAGCTCAGCTGGGAGAGCGCTGCCTTCGCAAGGCAGAGGCCGAGGGTTCGAATCCCTTCATCTCCACCAGGGAATCTGCGGGGTCCGCGCGCATCTGCGTTCGGACCCCTTTTTTGTCTGCGGAAGGAGGGGACGTGACCCAAGGGGCATATGACAGCTGCGAGCTATGCCCACGGCACTGCCGCGCGCAGAGGTCTCGGGGGGCATGCGGCCTTTGTGGCGCGACCTCTACGCTGCGAATCGCCCGCGCGGCCCTTCACTTCTGGGAGGAGCCGCCCATCTCGGGGGAGTCTGGTTCGGGTGCCATCTTCTTCTCGGGCTGCCCGCTCCGATGCGTCTTCTGCCAGAACCACGACATCTCGCACGATGGCTTTGGTGTCGAGGTCACCGCTTCGCGTCTCGCGCGCATGATGCTCGAACTCGAGATGCAAGGTGCCCTCAACATCAACCTCGTGACGCCGCTGCACTTTGCTCCGCACGTGCACGAAGCGGTACTTCTCGCCCGCAAGGGCGGACTCTCCGTACCCATCGTCTGCAACACGTCTGGCTATGAGCTTGCGACCGTGGTGCGTGACATGTCCGATGTGGTGGACGTGTGGCTCACCGACTTCAAGTACGCGAGCCCCGCGCTCGCCGCCGAGCTCTCGGGCGCCCGCGACTACCCAGAGGTTGCCGCAACCGCCCTTGTCGAGATGCTCTCGAGCCTACGCGCCGCCGGTGGTGCGTCTCGTTCTGACGATGGGGCCATGAGACGCGGCATCATCGTGCGTCATCTCGTCCTCCCAGGGCATGTCGATGACTCCTGTGCCGTCCTCGATCGCGTCTGGGACCTCTGCGGCAATGACATCGACCTTTCCGTGATGAACCAATACACACCCAACGAGGCATGTCGCGCCGCTGGCGGCGACCTCGCTCGCGCCGTTGCCGACGATGAGTACGAGGCCGTGCTCTGCCATGCTGATGACCTCGGATTCGAGCGCATGTGGTGGCAGCAGGGCGGCACCGTCTCCGAGAGCTTCGTTCCCTCGTTTGATGCCACGGGTGTTGCTGGACCCGAGCTCGACGCGTGAAGGCGGCCACATGGGGTATAGACTGCTACGTTAGTATTGCTCACCGACTGGAGGCATCATGGCAGACGACGACACGTCGCTCAGCGACGAGGAGCGTGTCGAGCTCGAGGAGCTAAGGGCTGAGAAGGCCGAGCGAGAGAAACGGCGCAACGTCGCTGCCGACCGCGCCGAGCTCGAAAGGCTCAAGGCCGACAGGGCAGCGAGCGAGGCGGATCGTGCCGAGCAGCGGCGCATCGACGAGGCCAAGGAGAGGGGTCGCAAGCTCATGGAGGTCGACGAGAATGACGACGACCTCAAGATGCCCGTGGGACAAAGGATCGTCATCATCGCGGTGGTCGTCATTGCCGTGGTCCTTGTCCTCACCACGATTCTCTAGCCAAGGCCACCAGCAGCCACAGGGAAGGTCACCCATGTCTCTCACCGATCGCACCAAGCCCACCGACGTCTCCCTCAACACCGACCTCTACGAGCTCACGATGGCTCAGGGTTTCTGGGAGTCGGGCCTCGTCGACGGCGAGGCTTGTTTCAACGCCTTCTTCCGGGAGAATCCCTTCGATGGGGGCTATGCCATTGCCTGCGGAATGGGGCAGATCGCAGACCTGGTGGAGAACTTCGTCTTCGAGGACGATGACATCGAGTACCTCGCGAGCATACAGGCACCTGGCGGTGGGCCCATGTTCAAGGACGGCTTCCTCGAATACCTGCGCAACCACCGCCTCGACCTCACGATCCATGCGATTCCGGAGGGTGACGTGGTATTCCCGCGCGAGCCCATGGTCCGCGTCATGGGGCCGGTCATCGACTGTCAGCTCATCGAGACGGCCCTGCTCAACCTCGTGAACTTCCAGACGCTCGTGGCGACAAAGACCGCGCGTGTGATCAAGGCCGCCGAGGGCCATCCCGTCTCCGACTTCGGTCTGCGTCGCGCCCAAGGGCCTGACGGTGGTCTTGCGGTGGCGCGCGCGTCCTATATCGCCGGCGCATCCTCCACGTCCAACGTGCTTGCAGGAAAGATCTACGGCATACCGGTCTTTGGGACGCATGCACACTCTTGGGTCATGGCCTTTCCCTCGGAGCTCGATGCCTTTCGTGCCTTCGCCAAGTCAAGTCCCAAGAACTGCGTCCTGCTCCTCGATACCTACGACGTGCACCAGGGAATCAAGAACGCCATCGTCGTCGCCAAGGAGATGGAGGCGGTAGGCGAGCGACTTGCTGCCATCCGCATCGATTCCGGAGACCTCGCCAAGCTCTCCAAGGAGACGCGCGCGGCCTTTGACGAGGCAGGCCTTCCCTATGTCAAGATCTCCGTCTCAAACGACCTCGACGAGTACACCATCCAATCGCTCTTCTCGCAAGGTGCCCCCATCGACTCGTTCGGCGTGGGCACCAAGCTTGCCACATGTGATCCGCAGCCCTCCCTCGGCGGCGTCTACAAGCTTTCGGCCGTGCGTGCCTCGGCTGATGAGGCGTGGTCGCCCGTCATCAAGCTTTCCGAGATGGCCTACAAGCGCACCATCCCAGGCGTTCAGCACATAAGGCGTTTCTATGATGCGGGCGGCTGTCCTGTGGGAGACATGCTCGTGGACGATTCGGTGGATGCGGGTTCGTCGAACACGATGCTTGACATCCTCGACACATACGCGTCGTATGATCTCGAGGGCGAACCCAGGGAGCTTCTCCAGTGCGTCGTGGAGCACGGCCGTCGCACGGGCGAGTCCGAGGGCATCATGGTTGCACGCGAGCGCTGCCGCGAGGCGATCATGCATCTCGATCCCTCCATCGTTCGGTTCCTCAACCCACAGATCTATCCCGTGGGTCTCGAGCTCGGCCTTGCACGCCTCCGCCACGATCTCGCGAGCGAGGAGCGCATCGTATCCGGGCGTCCTACGGTCGGCTAGTTTTCGTGCTCGCTCTGATACACTGTCTACCTGCGGCGCAGTGCGCCCGCACAGCATGCCCTGATGGGAGAGAGAATGTCCGATAAGATTGAGGCGATGCTTCGCCAGGCCATCACGGATGCACGGAGTGCCGGTGACCTCCCTGCGTTCGAGGTCGACGAGCTCGGTGTCGAGCGACCCGCCGATTCCTCCAACGGTGACTGGACGTCCACGGTGGCGCTGAGATCGGCACGCCTTGCCCACATGTCCCCAGCCAGGATCGCCTCGGCGATAGTGGCCCACATGCCAGAGAGCCCGTCTCTTTCCAGAGTCGAGATCGCAGGCCCGGGCTTTATCAACTTCTATCTCTCGGCCGCCTCGAACAACGAGGTCTTTCGGACGATTCGCGAACAGGACCAGGACTACGGTCGCTCGAACCTCGGTGGGGGAGCGAAGTACCAGGTCGAGTTCATCTCTGCCAACCCCGTAGGCCCCCTTCACATCGGTCACGGCCGCTGGGCAGCCCTCGGGGACTCGCTCTGTAACGTGCTCGAGCACGCTGGCTACGATGTCGAGCGGGAGTACTACATCAACGACCATGGAAGCCAGATGGATGTCTTCGGCCACTCCATCTCCAAGCGCTATCTCCAGCTTCTCGGCATCATGGCAGAGCATGGCTGTTCTGCCGACGAAGCGCGCGAGGTGCTTCTGGCAGACCGCGCGGCATTCGTGGATGACGCCGAGGACGAGCGTCCCGATGACCATCCGCTCATGGATCAGTTCAACGCCGCCCTCGGTGGCAATGCATACGGTGGCGACTATATCGTTGACCTCGCTTTTCGCTTCTATGCTCTCGATGGTGACTCCCGAAGGGACGATTCGGAAGACGCACGGTGCGCGAGCTTTCGCGAGCGGGGCTACCAGATGATGCTCGAGAGCATTCGAGACACCTGCCATATGGCCCGCTGCGATTTTGATGTGTGGTTCTCGGAGCGCACCCTCTATGAGAAGGGCGAGGACGGAAGCTCTCCCGTCGATCGCGCGCTTGCCAAGCTCGACGAGCTCGGCTATCTCTATCGCGATGCCGATGGCGCACTGTGGTTCCATTCGACCGCCTTTGGTGATGACAAGGACCGGGTCCTCATCAAGACCAACGGCGAATATACCTACTTTGCCTCTGATGTCGCCTACCACTGGAACAAGTTCCAGCGCGTCGGCCACGTGATTGACATCTGGGGTGCGGATCACCATGGCTACATCCAGCGTGTCGAGTCCGCCTGTGACGCGCTTGGCTACCCTGGGGAGTTCGAGGTGCTTCTCGGACAGCTCGTCAACCTGCTGCGCAACGGCACTCCCGTTCGCATGTCCAAGCGCAAGGGTACGATGGTCACCTTCGAGGAACTTCTCGACGAGGTCGGTGTCGACGCCACGCGCTACACGCTCATTTCGAAGTCGAGCAACCAGATGATTGATTTCGATATCGAGCAGGCGAAGAAGCAGGACAACACCAACCCCGTCTACTATGTGCAGTACGCACATGCGCGCATCTGTTCGATTCTGCGTCGGGGAGCTGGCGTTACGGCAGAGGAAGCCGTGGAGCAGGGCATGGATGCCGTTGCCGCGCGTGCGGTGGGATCCGACTACGATCTTGGTCTCCTCACCGAGCCGGCCGAGCTTACGTTGGCTCGCAAGCTCTCGGAGTTTCCCGCGGTCGTCGAGGGTTGTGCCCGTGACCGTGCGCCGTTCAGGCTCACTCACTACGCTGAGGAGCTTGCGAGCGACTTTCATGCCTTCTATACCGTGTGCCAGGTGCTCCCCGGAAAGGATCGGCCCGTTGAGCCCGCGCTTTCTCGCGCGCGTCTTGCCGCCGTGGATGCCGCGCGTCGCGTGCTTGCCCTTACGCTGGGACTTATCGGTGTCTCCGCCCCACAGAGCATGTAGTCGTTTCGTCGGTGCGCGCGTTTTGTGGTGATTCGCTGTCTGATTAGTTTTTTATTTGTCGTTTATCTATTGGTTCTATTCTTTGATGTACAACATGTTTCCGTTTTCGATAATATGTACAGTGAAATTGTACATATTTCATGGTGCATGGGATGGCAACTGGCTTATGGCCAGGCTACAAAAGGTTGGGGAGCCTTATGGAGCTTAAAGAGTATATTTCGATTAGGAGGTCGTACAACCTTGTTCGTCAGGAGACGCCTTCGGATCAGCGACTGACGTTCGAGGAGTTTGCGATTCTCTGCAAGCTAGGGGACGGAGGTGCGCCGCTTAAGACTTCAGAGATCGCTGCGTACCAAGGATCCCTGCGACCAACGATGACGCATCGCACGAATCACCTTGCCCACTTGGGTCTCATCGAACGTCATGAGGGATCGCTTGATTCTCGTAACGTCGTGTGCTCCATCTCGCAGAAGGGTGGGACGTACCTGGGTACGCTCGTCAGCCTTGTCAGCGAGCACATTCCGTCAGGACAGCCGCTCTCGCGCACGTCTCCCGAGCGGCTTGCGATGTATGTCGAGGCCATGGGGACGGTTTTCTTCAAGGCGGGAGACCTTGTCCTGCTCGCCCTGCACTTGTCGAACGGCGGTACGACCATTTCGGGTCTCGTCAAAATGCTTGGCCTGCTTCAGCCGACGGTCTCCATGTCGGTCACGTCGCTCGAGGCCGCCGGTCTCGTCGAGCGCAGTACGATGGCCAACGGGGCCGCCAACACCTTCCTCGTGAGCCTTACCCACAATGGTGACGCGGCGGCGGAAGACCTCCTGACCCGTGTCCACGGCATCATTGTCAGAAGAAAGCCCCGCACGAACGCATAGCGGCTCTCTCGGTTCAAGCTGTTTCAAAAAAGTTATAGTGCGTACGTACCGCGTACGTGCTATAGTCACACCAGCTTCGCGCGGATCTTGCGCGGGAGCGTCTCCCATCACTCGTGCGGCCATGCCCTGCGGGTGGCTGCTGTCGCATCATATTGCGATGTGCAGGCAGATGGGAGTGCCTATGCCTATCCAGTACGACGATAAGCAATCCACAGCTGAAGAATGTCGATCTGCGTCACTGACCCATTCGGTCGGGTGATGACGACAGAAGAAAGGTGGAGAGCATGACGGACGAGACGCCCGTTTCCACGGATGCTTCCGGCCAACCCAAGAGTACGAGCAAAGGCGGAGACGAGGTCCCAAGGCCACGACGTGGGCGCAAGCCCAAGAGCCAGACGGTGCCAGCGGTTGATGAGTCTCGGACACATCCCGAGGCACCCACGTCTGACGCGTCGACGCCCACAAAGCCCAAGCGTACCTATACGCGTCGAAAGCCCAAGGCGGAGAGGCCCGATGGCGTCATGTCCGAGGCTGCTCCTGAAGTCGTGCCTGAGGCTGCGCCCAAGGCAGACCCTGTGGCCGAGACGCCTTCGACTCCCAAACCCCGGCGTCGCAAACCTGCGAAAAAGGCGGGGGTAGAGCAGGTTCCAAGCTCTCCTGACGAGATGACTCGCATCACACAGGAGGCAACACACGCGAGCTCAGAGCCTACGCAAATGCCGGCAACTTCTCTCTCGGAGGCCACTGTACCGTCCGAGACAACGCACGAGGGCGAGAAGGGTGGCGAAGACGGCCAACAGTCATCGCAGGAGGGTCAGGGACGCAGACGCCGTCATAACGTCAGGAGTGACGGCTCGGGCTTTGGCAACAACGGCAACAACGGTCGTCGCCAGAACAACTACGGCAACAACAACTACGGTAACAACAACAATCGCAGGCGCAATCGTCACAGCGGACAGCAGGAGGTCACAGGCCCCTCGCTTACCCGTGAGGAGCTTCTCGAGATGAAGGTTGCCGACCTGCGGTCCAAGGCGGCCGAGCTTGGTGTCGAGTATGTTGGCGTCCGTAAGTCGGAACTCGTCGAGTCCATCTATCTCGCGGCGGCTCGCGTCGAGGGCTTCCGCACCGTAGTCGGCGTGCTCGAGATCGGAAACGAAGGCTACGGCTGGGTGCGTACCGGGAACTACATGGAGGGCGAGAACGACGCCTTCGTTCACCAGTCGATCATCCGTCAGTATGGCCTGCGTCCCGGTGACCGCATCGAAGGCTCCGTCGGTCCCGGACGCAGCAACAGCAAGTACCCCCCTCTGCAGAACGTGCGTAGCGTCAACGATCGTGAGCCCGAGTCCATGAAGGCCCGGCCGCGTTTCCGCGACCTCACGCCCATCTATCCCAATGAGGCTCTCATCATGGAGAACGGCAGGGAGTCCATTACCGGCCGTGCCATCGATCTCGTGGCTCCTATCGGCAAGGGTCAGCGCGGACTCATCGTGAGCCCTCCCAAGGCCGGCAAGACCACCGTGCTCAAGAAGATCTGCCAGTCGATCGCGGCAAACAACCCCGAGGTGCACCTCTTCTGCCTTCTTGTGGACGAGCGTCCCGAGGAGGTCACGGACATGGAACGCTCCATCCGTGGCACCGTCGTGGCCTCGACCTTCGACATGCCTGCGGAGAACCACACGCACGTGTCCGAGCTCGTGATCGAACATGCCAAGCGTCTCGTGGAACAAGGCGAGGACGTGGTGGTCGTTCTCGACTCCATTACGAGGCTGGCGCGCGCCTACAACCTCGCGCAGCCCGCAAGCGGCCGCATCCTTTCTGGTGGCGTCGACTCCGCGGCCCTCTATCCGCCCAAGAAGTTCCTGGGGGCAGCTCGCAACATCGAGAACGGTGGCTCGCTCACGATCATCGCCTCGGCGCTCGTGGACACCGGTTCGAAGATGGACGAGGTCATCTTCGAGGAGTTCAAGGGCACAGGCAACATGGAACTCAAGCTCGACCGCGACCTGGCGGACAAGCGCATCTTCCCGGCGATCGACCCCGTGGCCTCGGGCACCCGCAACGAGGACCTGCTGATCTCCCCCGAGATCCAGCCGTTCGTCTGGGGCATCCGAAGGATTCTCGCCAACATGAACAACACCGAGCGATCCGCGACGGCGCTCGTCAAGGGCCTCAAGGCGACCAGCTCCAACGAGGAGTTTCTCGTCAGGTCCGCGAAGAAGGCCCAGCAGTCAGACTACCTTGGCGTCTAGGGCCAGGGGCATCGAGGACATCCGTTCGGGTATGGGCACGGGCCAGCATCAATGCCGGCCCGTGCCCGTTTCATGAGACGTCAATCAATCTGGCCTGCAGTTACGACGGCTTTGGTCGTTCGGTGACGTTCTCGAGAATCTCCTCACATGCTTCGCGTTGCGAGACCGAACACGAGGTCTTGAAGGGTGAGGACAAGGCCGGACGGAAGAACCTTGCAGGCCACGTGCACGACCTTCATGTCAGGCGAGGGAACGCAGGTGGCTCTGCCCAACACCGCCGCGCGAAGCGCCTTGCGTACCACGTCCACGGGGCGCTCGAAGCCAATGGAGGTCATACGTCGAACGGATTCGGGGTTTCCCGGCTTATCGAGAAAGCCCGTGTCCATGAACTTGGGGCAGACCGCCGTCACATGGACGCCGACGGAAGAGAGCTCGTGGTCGAGCGTGCGCGAGAAGTCGAGTACGAAGCGTTTGCTTGCCGAGTAGACGGAAAGCTCGGGTTGCGGGGCGATGCCGGCGATGGAGGACATGTTCACGATTCGCGACCCCGGGACCATGCGCGGGAGGGCGTGATAGCACATCTCTACGACTGCAATGCAGTTGAGACGGATCATGTCAGCATTGTCCTGCGACGATATCTCGTCGAGACGACCGAACTTGCCGTAGCCGGCACTGTTGATGAGCCACTGCACACGGATGGAGTCATCAGCCTCGAGCGCGTCACGGACGGAGAGAAACGACGAGTCCTTCGTGAGGTCGAGGGCAAAAACCCGACAGTCCGTGACGGTCTCCTCGGCTATCTGCTCGAGTCGGTCCGTACTCCGTGCGATGAGCCAGATCTCGTCGAGCGGCCCACCCTTGCCAAGGTCGAGCTGACGCACGAACTCCCGGCCTACCCCCGACGAAGCGCCAGTGACAATCGCGACGTTTGTCATCAGATACCTCTCGTCACTCGAATGGTGGCTTGCAAATACCAGCTAAATATAGTTTAATCAACATGGAGTTCTAAGTGTTCAGCGTTGCGACGGTACATGAAGTTGAAACGAAGCCAACCGTTGCCAGTAAGCCCGAATTCTCATGTTGGGATTCGGTCCCTCTCAGGCAAGAACCGAGGTCACGTTTCCTCTTCAAGGTCATGGTCACCAGGAGTGGCCACCATGGAGGTGCGGGTCGACATGATGGAGAGACGGAACCCAGCAGTGGTTGCCGGCCTGCTCGGCGGGGTCGTGCTGACCTATCCGAGTACGGCACTGGCCCTTTCCGAGCAGAGCGTTTCCAGTCTTCCCGTCGTTCCCTTCGTCATCGGGGCCGCAGGGGGTGCCCTCGTGGCTGGCTCCGTGGCAGGTCTCGCCTTCCTCGTGTCCAATCGCATCTCTGGGCACAAGGATGACGCGAGGGTTGGCCACGAGACGGCTCCCACGCACCTCGCTGGGAAAGAGGCTGCCTCCCGTATGGATGCGCGAGCGACCAAGGCGCAGGCCAGCGAGCCCGTCGCCTCCGCTCATCCCGCGCGTCATATGAGCGCTGCGGAGTGGGAGCGGTCGGGCGTCATCCGCGTTCGCGGTATCGAGGGCTCGACATCTCCTGAGGAGGGGAGTCGTACCACGACCGCCAGACAACGTGCTGCGGTCGAGGACCGTCCCCGTATGAGCAGGTTCGCGACGGTGCCGGGGGTCGTCGCCGACGCTGGGTCTACAATCGAGCCTGCAGCATCCGAGAAAGCCCCGGTACCTGCGCCGCTTCCGAGCGCAAAGGCCGATCACGTGGCGCGCGACTACGGCGACATCGCCGAGAACTACGTGCACGGCGAGACCTTCCGCAATCGTATGGCGTCGCGCGCCCAGGGTGTTGCGTCCGTCCTTAGGGACCGAATCGGATCCACCAGAATGGATGGCCTTCCCGTGATCACGCGTCCCGACGGGTCGGTCGGCGACGTGGGCACCGGATGGTGGACACGTGCCGTGGGCTCGGATGCCATCGCGGACAGGGTTGCCTTCGTGGATGACGACGCCATCCCGTCAGACTTCTCTGACCTGAACATGCGTGCCGTGCCCGCCATGCCGTCCTATGAGGCCCTCTCGGCATCCGAATCGCTCTCGTCTCCTGCCGATGGCGAACGGGCCGCGCGTACGACCCGCTCGAATGCCATCCAAAACAGGGTCGCCCTCGTGGACGAGGGCGTCTATCCCGAGAAGCGCTCTGCGGGGGACGTCGAAAGCGAGGACGTCTGGGAGTCTGCCCTCATGGCCCTTGACGAGAGAATCGCCGCACAGTCGCCTGCCACACACGAAGCCACCTCGTTCAGTGACACGGTAGGCGACTCCGATACCATCGACGAACCCGATGGCATGGCTGCTGACACCCAGTTCATTCCGTTCAGGACGCCGGCAGGCCATCCTGAGGTCGTAGACACCGACACCTACGTCAACTACCTCATCGGAGAGGAGTTCTCTCGCAACTCCTCCAACGCGGTCCGCAGGACCTCTCGCGACTTCCTTCGCATGATCGATGGCGGCACCTCGTCCACGTCGAGGCACCTGTCCACGGGCGGGACCCAACCTCGTCGTGGAAGGCACTTTGCCAAGGCGGAACCGCTCAGCGTTGCCTTTGAGGCATGACGGGCCCTCGCGGTGCATCCGATGCCATGAGGGCGGGCACCTCTCGCTGGGTGCTCGCCCTCGTCTTGTGGGTGTGCTTCATCTGGGGTCACTCGCTCGTTCCCGGCGAGACGTCCTCAACGGAAAGCCTCTCGTTCGTGAACGGACTGCGGCCCGCCTTCGAGCTGCTCGGCATCACCGAGACGCTCATGATGACGTTTATCGTGCGCAAGACGGCACACTTCCTTGAGTATGTCGTGCTCGGTGTCATCTCTGGCGGTCTCATGCGTCGCGGATGGGTAAGAGACTTCCTTCATGGGAGGTTATCTCTCCTGGTGGCGGTCGTGGTGCCCATGATCGACGAGACGATTCAGCGCTTCGTGCCCGGACGTGAGGGACAGCTGCGCGACGTATGCATTGACCTCGCAGGCATTGCCTTCGGTCTGCTCGTCTTCTGGGTCATCTCACGCCATCGCGCGCGGCACCAGGGCGTGGGGCCGGGAAGACAAGCGACGTGACTTTGGCGGATGACGGACAGTTTGCGCAGCCATGCTATTCATTCGCGCAGGTGTTGCATGTTACAGAAAGGGAAACCTTCCCACAGAGCTGAGCGAATCGTCACTCGCCGCCGCTAAAGTCACGTTCAACTTCAGGAAATCTCGTGAAGCTAGGGATGAGAGGAGACTTCGTATGTCCGTTATCAGCAACATGTCAAGGCGCGACTTCTTGGGAGCGACCGGGGTGGTCGCTGCGGGTCTTGGCCTTGCAGGCTGTGGTTCCAGTTCCAGCTCCGACTCCGGCACCTCGGGCGCCACCATCAAGGTCGGGCTCATGGGTCCCTACTCGGGTGATGTCGCCCAGTACGGTCTCGCCTGCCGCCATGGTGCCGAGCTCTACGTCAAGCAGCTCAACGACGCCGGTGGCATCAACAGCAAGCAGATCGAGCTTGACGAGCAGGACGAGAAGGGCGACGCCACCGAGGCCGTCAACGTCTACAACAAGCTCGTCGAGGATGGCGTGACCGCCATCATCGGAGACGTCACCTCCACGCCGACCATCGCGGTCGCTCAGGCGTCCGTTACGGACAACATGCCCCTCGTGACCCCGTCCGCCACCGCAAAGGACGTCGTCTCCTACGGCTCGAACGTGTTCCGTGCCTGCTACACCGACCCTGAACAGGGTAGGCTCATGGCTGACTTCGCGGCCGAGCAGGGGTACAAGACCGTCGGCTGCATCTTCAACTCCGGCGGTGACTACGAGGTCGGCGTCAAGGACGCCTTCGTCAAGGAGGCTACCTCCAAGGGCCTCACGATTCTTGACCCGCAGGGCTATGCGAGCGGTGCCGTCGACTTCAACGCACAGCTCACGACCATCATCTCCGGCAAGCCCGATGCCATCATGTCGCCAAACTACTACCAGGATGACGGCAAGATCGTCACCCAGGCCCGCCAGCTCGGCTATACCGGCGTCTTTTTGGGTGCCGATGGCTGGGCGAACATCGTGGGCGGCGATGAGGAGTACGCTTCTGCCGCCGATCTCGAGGGTTGCTTCTATGACTCCTCGTTCTCTGCGGCCAGCACCGATGACTCCGTCAAGAAGTTCATCTCCGACTACAACGCGGAGTTTGGCGAGGCGCCCTCCAACTTCTGCGCACTCGGCTACGACGCGGCCATGATTCTCTGCAACGGCATCACCGCCGCTGAGAGCGCTGGCAGCAAGGCTGGCACCGATGAGTACAAGCAGGCCATCATCGACGCCATCGCCTCGGGCAGCGTCAACGGCGTCACTGGGGCCATCTCCTACAACGGCACCGGTGACCCGGTCAAGTCCACGCTCGTCATCACCTTCAAGAACGGTGCCGAGCAGGTCTACAAGACCATCCAGGGCTAGCGCACCGGGGTTCGTGGCTCGCATTCGAGCTTCTTGGCACCGAGGCGGGACCAAACGTCCCCTCTCGGTGCTTCCTTGTAGTGTGGTACGTCAGGCCTCGCCGCTTCTCCGAGCGTGGTCGTAGACGGAATGGGTCTCTGTCGGATACGACTGGAAGGGAAGTGTTTGCCGTGACGTTTCTGACGCAGGTGCTGAATGGTCTCCAGCTGGGCAGCATCTACGCGCTCGTCGCTCTTGGCTACACGATGGTGTACGGCATCATCCTGCTGCTCAACTTTGCTCATGGTGACATCATCATGGTGGGCGCGTACATATCCTGGATCGTGATGAGCAAGCTGGGGTTGTCCCCGGTGCTCGCCGTGATTCTCTCCGTCCTTGGATGCACCGCGCTAGGCGTCCTCATCGACAAGGTGGCCTATGCGCCTCTTCGGGAGGCCCCCAGGCTCTCCATCCTGATCACGGCCATCGGCGTCTCATACTTCCTCGAGAACGGCTCCCAGCTCGTCTTTGGTGCGGATGCCAAGGTGGTGCCCAACTTCACGGACCTCACCACGTTTCAGGTCGGTGGCATGAGCTTCTCGTTCACCGCGGTCCTCACGATTGCGGTCACGGTGGTCTCGACCATCATCCTCAGCCTGCTCGTGCAAAAGACCAAGCTTGGCAAGGCCATGCGCGCGGTCTCCGAGGACATGGGAGCCGCCCGTCTCATGGGCATCAACGTGAACACGACGATATCATTCACCTTTGCCGTGGGGTCCGCGCTCGCCGGAATCGGTGCCGTGCTCTACAGCATGGCCTACCACCAGGCGACCCCGACCATGGGCATCATGCTCGGCACCAAGGCCTTCGTGGCCGCGGTCCTCGGTGGCATCGGCTCGATTCCCGGCGCCGTCATCGGTGGTCTGGTCGTGGGCTTCGCGGAGGTCGCGGTCTCCGCCATCGGTCTTTCGGTCTGGCAGGACGCCGTGGTCTTCCTCCTCCTCATCGTCGTCCTCATCGTGAAGCCGACCGGTATCCTCGGTCACCCGATGACCGAGAAAGTATAGGGGGCTCACATGGAAGAGACCGATAGGACAGAGGAGAAGCGACCCACGATCAAGATGGGGATCGGTGCAGGCACAGGCATCGTCGGCGGCTACCGCACGCTTCCCATGCCCGCGCGCTATGCGATCAATGCCGTGCTTGTCGCCTTGTTCCTCATCGTGGGGGAGTCGATGATTGGCGGCGGCATCGTGAGCCGTTATCAGACGACCGTCCTCGAGCAGATCGGCATCTACATCATCATGGCCGTCTCGCTCAACATTGCCACGGGCTATCTGGGCCAGCTGCCGCTCGGCCATGCAGGCTTCATGTCCGTGGGCGGCTATGCGTGTGCGCTGTTCGTGATGAAGAACATGGACAAGTTCGGGTTGACCTTCGCGAACATGGTCACCCCCTCGTTCGCGTCCGTCATGCTCTTCGCGCTCGGCCTGCTCTTCGGTGGTGTCTGCGCGGCCATCTGCGGCCTTATCATCGGCATCCCGGCCCTGCGCCTCAAGGGCGACTACCTCGCCATCATCACGCTTGGGTTTGCCGAGATCATCCGCGTCGTGATGCTTAACATCGACTCGGTCCTCGGCTTCGAGCTTACGGGCGGTGCCAAGGGTCTCACGGGAATACCCAGCTACACGAACTTCCTTAACACGTTCATCGTGGTGGCCATCGTGATCTTCCTCATCCACACGATGATGAAGTCGCGTCATGGTCGCGCGATCATCGCCATACGGGACAACGAGATAGCCGCCGAGGCGTCAGGCATCAATACCACGTATTACAAGACGCTTGCCTTCGTGGCCTCCGCGTTCTTCGCGGGCATCGGCGGCGGTCTCTATGCCGGGTGCATCGGCGTCATGGCCCCTGCCAAGTTCGGCTTCATGAAGTCGGTCGAGATCCTCGTCATGGTCGTGCTCGGCGGCATGGGCTCGATGCTCGGGTCCGTGGTCTCGGCGACGGGTCTCACGATCCTGCCCGAGGCGCTGCGCGCCTTCTCCGACTATCGCATGGTGGTCTACTCCGTCGTCCTGATCCTTGTCATGATCTTCCGCCCCCAGGGTCTTCTCGGCTCCTATGACTTCTCGCTCAGTCGCGTGATCGAGAGGATCATGAACCACGACTATCCTTGGAAAAGGAAACCAAAGGACACGGTTGACGCGGGGGTGAGCGCCGATGTCGAACGATAGGAAGAGGCGCTCGGTCCTCGTCCAGATGGAGACGCCCAACCTGATCCCGGAGCGTGACCTTGGCAGGAAGCCTGTTCTCGAGGCGCACGACCTTGGTATCGACTTTGGTGGTCTTACGGCGGTCGATGACTTCAACATCGCCATGGGTCGCACGGAGATCTCTGGACTCATCGGACCCAACGGTGCTGGCAAGACGACGATCTTCAACCTTCTCACCAACGTCTACAAGCCCACGAGGGGGACGATTCTCCTCGACGGCTTCGACACCGCGGGCAAGAGCGTCGTCGAAGTCAACAAGATGGGCATCGCGCGCACGTTTCAGAACATCCGCCTCTTCGACAAGATGACGGTCGAGGAGAACGTTCTCGTTGGCTTGGGTAACTCCATGTCCACCAACCTGCTCACCGACGTGTTCCGCCTGCCCAAGCACTGGAAGCAGGAGGCCGAGTTCCACGATCGCGCGCTTGACCTTCTTGGCATCTTTGACATGCAGGGACTTGCGACCACCCAGGCCGGCAACCTTCCCTATGGCGCCCAGAGGCGTCTCGAGATCATCCGCGCCTTGGCCACCAACCCCAAGGTCCTCCTCCTTGACGAGCCTGCCGCTGGCATGAACCCCAACGAGACGGACGAGCTCATGGAGAACATCCAGAAGATCCGCGATGATTTTCAGATTGCCATTCTCCTCATCGAGCATGACATGAGCTTGGTCATGGGCGTCTGTGAGGTCATCGGCGTCCTCGACTACGGCAGGATCATCGCCAAGGGCACGCCCGAGGAGATTCAGAGCGATCCCAAGGTCATCGAGGCCTATCTCGGCAAGCAGGAGGTGAAGTAACGTGGCGAGCATGCTTTCCGTGCAGGACCTGTACGTCTCATACGGTGCCATCAAGGCCGTTCTCGGCATCTCGTTCGACATCAACGAGGGCGAGATCGTCACGCTCATCGGGGCCAACGGAGCGGGCAAGTCAACAACGCTCAACACCATCTCTGGCCTTCTCAAGCCCGAGTCTGGAAACGTCGAGTACAGAGGCGAGCAGCTCGTAGGCATCAAACCCCACAAGATCGTGGGCAGAGGCCTTGCGCTCTGCCCCGAGGGTCGTCGCGTCTTCACCGAGATGTCGGTCGCGGAGAACCTCGAGATGGGTGGCTACATCCGTACCGATGCCGAGAACGCCGAGACGCTCAAGAAGGTCTTCGAGCGCTTCCCGCGTCTGAAGGAGCGTGCTACGCAGGTCGCCGGCACCCTCTCGGGAGGCGAGCAGCAGATGCTGGCCATGGGTCGTGCCCTCATGTCCAAGCCGGACCTTCTCATGCTCGACGAGCCCTCCATGGGGCTTGCCCCCATTCTCGTCCAGGAGATCTTCGACATCATCAAGGAGCTCAACGAGCAGGGAACCACCATTCTGCTCGTCGAGCAGAATGCGAGCATGGCCCTCTCCATCGCCGACCGTGGCTATGTCCTCGAGACGGGCTCCATCGTCAAGACCGGCACGGGCAGGGAGCTCCTCAACGACGATGCCGTACGCAGGGCATATCTCGGCGGCTAGGTCGAATCAAGGGATGGCATTATGACGACCCCCTCGGAGGAATCTCCGAGGGGGTCGTATCTCGTCAGGTGCGCCTCGTTCTAGAAGGCGCTCTCGAACGCAGCGAGCAGCTCGTCAAATTCCTGGTAGGCAGGGATGTCAGGATTGTCGGCGATGATCTTGTCGGTACTCCTGAAGAGGAAGCCCGCCTTGCTTGCGCGGATCATCGCGAGGTCGTTGTAGGAGTCTCCGGTGGCAATGGTCTCGTAGCCCATCGCCTGAAGGCCGCGTACGGTCGTGAGCTTGGACTGCGGGCATCGCATCGAGAAGCCAGTGACCTCGCCAGACGGTGCCACGGTGAGCGTGTTGCAGAGGATCGTGGGCCAGTTGAGCTTTTCCATGAGCGGCTTGGCAAACTGCTCGAAGGTATCGGAGAGTATCACGACCTGGGATTCCTGACGGAGACGGTCAAGAAACTCACGTGCACCGGGAAGCGGCTCGATCGTGGCGATGACCTCCTGGATCTCGTGCAGGCCCAGGCCATGCTCGTGCAGGATGCCAAGGCGCCAGCCCATGAGCTTGTCATAGTCGGGCTCGTCGCGGGTGGTGCGACGAAGGTCGGGGATGCCTGCGGCATCAGCGAATGCGATCCAGATCTCGGGGACGAGAACGCCCTCCATGTCGAGACAGCAGATGTTCATCGATGACCTTTCTAGTACGAGAGCTCAACGGACGCACCATGCTCGTTGGCGCGCATCGTGCGAATCCAGAGGTCTGGCAGGGTGTCCTTGGCGGCGCAGGTGATCCGTTCGGCGACTGCGTCGCCATCGGCGATGGCGAGCATCGTCGCTCCCGACCCCGAGATGAGGAATGCGCAGGCACCGCTCGTGAGCGATGCGGTTCGCAGGCGCTCGTAGTCGGGAATGAGTGGGGCGCGGTAGGGCTCGTGGGTGCGATCGTGACAGCATCCGCTGATGGCGTTGGGATCTCCCGACGCAAGCGCGCTCACCATGGCGAGACAGCGACCGACCTGCCATGAGACGGTGCTGATGGGCACCATCGAGGGGAGTGCCTTCCTGGCGTCGCGCGTGAGCACCCGATAGGGCGGTGCCATGCAGACGAAGCGAAGGTTGGGCGCGACGACCCAACGTGTCGTCACGGTGTCATCCTCGTTCACGAACGAGCTCACGAGCCCACCCATGACGGCGGGAGCCACGTTGTCGGGGTGACCTTCGATGCGTGTGGAGATGTTGAGCGCGCTTGCTCGGTCAAGAGGGAGTCCCGCGAGGGCCTGTGCGGCAAGCACCCCCGCAACGATGCAGGTCGAGCTCGAGCCTAGACCTCCCGACGAGGGGATGGGGGAGTCCTCCACGATGTGAAGGGGTCTGCTTGCCACGCCATACTCCGCGCATGCGGCGAGGTAGGAAGTCCAAACGAGATTGTCGTCGCCACAGAGCTCAGGTGCACATCCCTCGACGAGAAGCGCGTCTGCTGGCTCGAAGGTGAATGTCGCCGCAATCTCGAGCGCGAGCCCCAGCACGTCGAAGCCGACGCCGAGATTTGCCGTCGTGGCAGGGACCCGTATCGTTACGCCTCCGCTTGCCTGCTGCCCTTCGGTCTTGCTCACAGGAAGATCCTCGCGCAGGAGGATTCCACGAATGCGGACATCTTGCCTTGGTCGCAGACGTCATCGTGCAGGACCTCTCCGTCACGAAGGCTGGAGAGCTGCGAAGGGGCGACCGTGCCCGTGATATGCTCGAGGGCGTCCATGCACGCGAAACCGTTCATGCCGGAGGTGTCGACGCCAAGCGCATCGAGGACGTCCGCCGAGAACTTGTAGGGGCTCGCCGTCGACAGGCAGATGCGCGTGGTGCCGTCCGCGGCGATGCCGTCGAGCACGCACTTTGCGACGGCGGTGTGCGGGTCGATGAGCTTATGGTCCGTCTCCCATGTGGTGCGAATCGTCTCTCGGGTCTCATCGTCGCTGGCTCGTCCGCAGTTGAAGGTCTCGCGAATCCTCGCATGGACGTCTGCGGGAAGGGTGTAGATGCCCCCGTCGCGCAGACCCGCCATGAGACTGGAGACGAGCTCGACGTCACCGTCAGACGCGTAGTAGAGCATGCGCTCGAGGTTGGACGAGACGAGTATGTCCATCGAGGGCGAGATCGTCTTGACGAACGCGCGGTTGCGGTCGTAGGTGCCTGTCGAGATGAAGTCTGTGAGGACGTCGTTGGAGTTGGATGCCACGATGAGCCTGCGCACGGGGAGTCCGAGACGTTTGGCGTAGTAGCCGGCGAGCACGTCGCCGAAGTTGCCCGTGGGGACGCAGAAGTCCACCTTCTCGCCGCTCCTGACGATGCCACCGCGTACGAGCTGCGCATACGAATTGAAGTAGTAGGTCACCTGTGGGGCGAGGCGACCGATGTTGATGGAGTTGGCGCTCGAGAGCATGACGTTGCGCATGGCGAGGCGCGTTCCGAGCCCTCTGTCGGCGAAGATGCGCTTCACCTCGGTCTGCGCGTCATCGAAGTTGCCTCGTATGGCGCAGACGGCAACGTTGGAGCCAACCTGGGTCACCATCTGAAGGCGCTGGACGTCGGACACCTTTCCGTAGGGGAAGAATACGCAGACGCCCGTGCCGGGGACGCCCGAGAAGCCATCGAGCGCCGCCTTCCCCGTGTCACCCGAGGTTGCCGTCACGACCATGACGTCACGGCCGTCCCCGGTGCGTGCCACGCTCATGAGCTGGGGGAGCATCTGGAGTGCGATGTCCTTGAAGGCGCAGGTCGGGCCATGGTAGAGCTCGAGCAGCCAGTCGGTGCCAAGAGAGGTGACGGGTGCGATCGCCTCGTCGTCCCACTGGGGGCCGTAGGCGCCGGCGACGCAGCGAGCAAGCTCGTCTGACGCATAGTCAGGCAGAAGCGCGCTCAGGATCGCAACCGCCGTCTCCTGGAAGCTGGCGTCAACCATGTCAGCGAGATCGATCGCATCCTGGCCGAGCTGGTCGGTAACGTAAAGACCCCCGTCGGGGGCGATGCCCGTGAGGATAGCTTGCTTGCTTGTTACAGAATCGGCATTCGAGCGGGTGCTGTGGTAGAAAGTTCTCACTTGTGGGCTCCTTGCATCACGGGCCTCGAGCTTTGTCTACGCACGTATGATAGCCGTGCGGAGGGCCATTAGAAACCGGCTGACACAGAATCGAAAGGAACCCAGATGAAGATAGCCGTCCTTGGGTATGGAACCGTGGGCCGTGGTGTCGTCGAGATCATCGACGGGCACGTCGGGTCCGTCGAGGTCGCCCGTATCCTCGAGCTACCCGACCGGCTCAGTGACCCCCGCATGACCTCCAGCTATGCCGACATCGTCAACGATCCCCAGATCGAGCTCGTGGTCGAGTGCATGGGTGGCGTCGAGCCCGCCCATACCTTCATCCTCGAGGCGCTCAGCGCGGGGAAGCATGTGGTCACGTCGAACAAGGCCGTGGTCGCCGAGCACTTCGCCGAGTTCGTCGAGGCTGCCAACGCGCATGACGCGGGCCTTCTCGTCGAGGCGTCCGTGGGTGGCGGCATCCCTTGGATCGCGAGCATCATCAAGGCGCGGCGCATCGATGCCATCAACTCATTCTGTGGCATCATGAACGGCACCACGAACTACATCGTGTACAAGATGCTCAGAGATGGGTCCGACTTTTCCGAGGTGCTCGGCAAGGCCCAGGAGATGGGATATGCCGAGCGCGACCCCTCTGCCGACATAGACGGCATCGACGTGCGAAACAAGACGATCATCTCGGCCTCCGTCGCATTCGACGTGGCCTGCACGAAGGAGCTCCCTGTGACGGGCATCCGTACGCTCACCAAACGTGACCTCGCCCTCTTCGGCAGCCATGAGCGCACGGTCAAGCTTCTTGGCAGGGGAGTGCAGAAGGATGGATGCTACGCCGTCGCCGTCGAGCCGGTCGCCGTTCGGACCTCCTCGCTCGAGGCCAACGTGCCCTTGAACTTCAACCTCGTGACACTTGACGGTGACACGGTGGGCGAGCTCAAGTTCTACGGCCAGGGTGCCGGCTCGCTCCCCACGGGCAACGCCATCGTGCAGGACATCCTCGACTGCGCCTCCGGCATCCGTCCTCGTTACGACTTCTCGCGTGGTCTCACGTATGACCCGGAGTTGCTTCGCTCCGACTACGTGTTCCGGACGGAGGCGGACATCGAGGGCTCTCGCTCCTACGAGCCTGGTGCCGTCCTCGTGCGCGACCTCACCGCAGAGCAGGCAAGAGCCAGCCTCGAGCTGGCTCTCGAGACCGATCCCACCACCTTCATGGCAGCCCTCGTCAAGGAAAGCTAGGTCCAGCAATGATTAAGATCGCAAAGTTCGGCGGTTCCAGCGTCGCGACTGCCGAGCAGTTCAAGAAGGTCAAGGCCATTGTCGACTCCGATTCCGATCGCAAGTTCGTGGTGGTGTCCGCCATCGGCAAGCGCTTCGATGGAGACAACAAGATCACCGACCTGCTCCTTCTCGTCAACGCGCATATCCAGTACCACGTGGACTGCACGTCCCTGCTCGCCGACATAGAGCAGCGCTTCGTCGACATTGCCGACGGGCTGGGTATCACGTGGCCCGTTGCCGAGAAGTTCGAGACCTTCGCCGGAAACATCAAGAAGCACTCGCCCGAGTACATCGTCTCGCGTGGCGAGTGGTTCACGGCGCACATTCTGGCCGAGTATCTGGGCCTCAAGTTCGTGGACGCCGCCGATGTCATCGTGTTCCACCACGACGGGACCGTCGACGTGGAGCGCACCGCCTCCCGGCTCAAGGAGGTCGTGGTTCGCGAGGGTGCCTTCGTTCTGCCTGGCTTCTACGGCGCCACGGTCGACGGCTCCATCAAGCTCTTCAAGCGCGGAGGCGGGGACATCACCGGTGCCATCGTCGCACGCTGCATCAATGCTGACGTCTACGAGAACTGGACCGACGTGTCCGGATTCCTCTCCGCCGACCCGCGCGTCGTGGACGACCCCCGCTCCATTCGCCGCATCACCTTCGACGAGATGCGCGAGCTCTCTTACATGGGTGCCTCCGTCCTGCAGGAGGAGGCCATCTTCCCCGTGCGCGAGGTCGGCATCCCCATCCTCATCAAGAACACCAACCGTCCCGAGGACCGAGGCACCATCATCTCCGAGACCGCGGAGGTGGGTGCCAACGAGCATCTCATCACGGGCGTCGCCGGCAAGAAGGACTTCCTCGCCGTGCACGTCAAGAAGGCTCACATGTCCAATGAGGTCGGCGTCATCAGCCGCGCCCTCGACATCTTCGAGCGTTATGGCGTCTCCGTCGAGCATATCCCCACGGGCGTCGACTCCTTCGGTGTGGTCGTCGCCGCCGACGAGGTCCGTGACACGATCTACTCGATCGTCGCGGACATTCGGCGCGAGATCAAGCCAGATGACATTACGATGCTCGACAAGATCGCCCTCATCTCGGTCGTCGGTCGCAACATGTCCAGACGGTCCGGCACCTCGGGCAAGATCTTTGGCGTTCTGGGCAACGCGGGCATCAACATTCGCATGATCACCCAGAGCTCCGAGGAGATCAGCATCATCATGGGTGTCGACAACAGCGACTTCGAGCGCGCCATCAAGGTCATCTACGAGGGATTCGTCCGTGACGAGATGGTCTCTTCGCCAAAGGCTCGCTAGTCGTGACAGAGCAGACCGTCCGAAGGGATTTCTCATGAGTGACAAGACCGTTGCGATTCTCGGCGTTACGGGCGTCGTGGGAACGCAGATGCTCCAGTGTCTCGAGGAGCGCAACTTCCCTGTGGGGAAGCTCGTACCGCTTGCGAGCGCTCGCTCCGTCGGCAGAGACGTCATCTTCCGCGGCGAGAGGGTACCCGTTGTCGAAGCCACGCCTGACGCCTTCGAAGGTGTCGACATCGTCCTCGGCGCCGCAGGCGACGAGCAGGCGAAGGCACTTCTCCCTGAGGCCGTAAGGCATGGTGCGGTGTGCGTGGACAACTCCCACGCCTTCCGCCTGGATGCCGATGTGCCCCTGGTGATACCCGAGATCAACCCCGAGGACATCGCCAACCACCCGCGCAACATCATTGCCAACCCGAACTGCGCTACCATCATCGGTCTCGTTCCGACGTGGCCGCTGCACAAGGCAGCAGGTCTCCGGCGCCTCATCGTGAGTACCTACCAGGCGGCCTCTGGCGCGGGCATGCCGGGCCTGCGCGAGCTGGAGCGCGAGACGGACGTCCTGGCCAACGGTGGCGAGATGGGCGAGACCAAGCCCTTCGCCTATCAGCTGGCCGCAAACCTCATCCCGCAGATCGGTGGCTTCCAGGACGAGGCGTACACGTCCGAGGAGTGGAAGATGCTGAACGAGGGGCGCAAGATCATGCACCTGCCCGAGGTCCGCGTGAGCTGCACCTGCGTGCGCGTGCCCGTCATGCGCTCGCACTCCGAGTCCATCACTGCCGAGTTCGACCGCCCCATAACTCCAGAAGAAGCACGTGAGATACTCTCGTCGGCACCTGGGGTCAAGGTCGTCGACGATCCTGGAAGCCTTCGCTATCCGATGCCACTGGACACCTCCGACCAGGACCTCGTCTTCGTCGGACGCATACGACGCGATACGTCCGCGCCTGAGGGCGTCAACTCGCTCACGTTCTTCTGCTGCGGCGACCAGATTCGCAAGGGTGCCGCGACCAACGCCGTGCAGATCGCGGAATACCTGGCATAGGACATCTGACAGGACTTCCAGCAGGATACGGGATGCCTTTTGGTTCCCCGTCCTGCCGGAAGTCCTGATCTAGTCCTCGGCCGACGAGAGAAACTCCCTCGTACGGGGGTTGAGGGGACTGTTGACGACCTGCTCTGTGGGACCATCCTCCGCGATCTCTCCGTCGAGGAGCAGGCAGATGCAATCGGAGGCTTCTTGGGCAAAGCCCATCTCGTGGGTCACGATGCCGACAGCCATTCCCTCGGAGGCAAGCTCGCGGATGATGCGGTGCATATCGGTCGTGAGCTTGGGATCGAGCGCCGAGGTCGCCTCATCGAAGTAGAGTACGTCCGGCTTCATGGCGAGTGCGCGGCAGATCGCCACACGCTGCTGCTGTCCGCCCGAGAGCTGGCACGGAACCTTGTCAGCATGTTCGGAGAGGCCGAGCCGGTCGAGAAGGACGCGTGCCTCGGCCTCCACCTCCTCCTTGTCGCGGTGCTGGACGACGGTGGGCGCGTCGCATATGTTGCGCATGACCGAGAAGTGCGGGAAGAGGTTGTAGTTCTGGAAGACGATGCCGAAGCGCATGCGGGCCTGCCGCATCGCGTCTCCGTCATAGAGCGCCCGTCCATCCTCGCCTCGTGAGGTGACCTCGAGGTCACCGTAGGAGAGCGACCCCTCGTCAAAGGTGTCAAGGAGGGTCAGGCAGCGGAGAAGCGTGGATTTGCCTGCCCCTGACGGGCCGATGAGCGAGACGACCTCACCACGATCGATGCCAAACGAGACGTCATGCAGAACCTCGCGCGAGCCAAACGACTTGCGCGCACCCGTAACCGAAACCGCCCTGGTGCTAGTCATGGTAGTAGTCCAACTTCTTCTCGGCCATACGGAGGGCAAACTCGATGAGAAGACAAGTCACCCAGTAGATCGCGGCGGCCATGGCGAACGGAATCATGCTGCGCTGCGAGGCCACGAGCGCCCGGCTTTGCGTGAACATCTCGATGATGCCGATGGAGAAGGCAAGCGACGTGTCCTTTACGAGCGTGATGACCTCGTTGCCCATGGCGGGGAGGATCCTCTTGACCACTTGGGGCAGGATGATTCTGAAGAAGGCCTGCCCGTGGGAGTAACCGAGCACCTGCGATGCCTCGTACTGTCCCTGGGGCATGCTCTGGATGCCCGAGCGGTAGATTTCGGCGAAGTAGGCCGCGTAGTTGACGATGAAGGCGATGATCACGGCGGTGAACATGTAGTCGGAATCGGTCCGAACGCCGAACACGTAGTACGGCACGAAGAAGACCGCAAACATCTGGAGCATGAGGGGCGTGCCGCGCATCACCGAGATGACGAGCTGCATGAGGAGTGACAGGGGCTTGAACTTCGAGAGACGCCCGAGGACGATGACGACACCGAGGGGGATCGCGCCCAGAAGCGTGAGCGCGAATATCTCGAGTGAGGTGCCGTAGCTTGAGATGAGCATGGAGAACATGGTGGAAGAAGGCACGTGTGACCGCCTATGACAGGGGTCCGCCAGGAGGTGAACCCAAGACCTTCGATGCTACGTTTCCTGACTACTTCTTCGGGAGACACCAGAGGTCGTAGGAGACGCCCTGGTCGGCGTACTTCTCGCAGACCTCCTTGACCTTGCCCTCGGAATCGAGCTGCTGGAGATCCGCCTCGACCGTGGCGGCGAGGCTCTCGTTGCCGAGTGCGAAACCGACGCCGAAGTGCTCGGAGTTGAGCACCTCGTCGAGGATCGTGAACTCCGAGGTGCGGTCACCGATGTTGTACACGGCGACGGGATAGTCGATGGCGACGGCGTCGGCCGAGCCGTTCTCGAGCATCATGAAGGCCGTGTTGTAGTTATCGATGGTCTGGAGCTGCGCAAACGTGGCACCGAGCGCCGCCTGGGCACCGTCGGCCGAGAGAAGGTCGAGGGCTGCGGAATCTGCCTGGGTGATGACGTTCTTGCCCGCAAGGTCGGCGAGGCCCGCGATGCCGGAGTCGGCGCGTACGACCACGACCTGACGGTTCTCCATGTAGGCGTCGGTGAAGGCATAGTCACCCTCTCGACCCTCGATGGTGAAGCCATTCCAGATGCATGTGATCTGACCGCTGTTGAGCAGGGCATCCTTGGCATCCCAGGAGATGGGGGTGGGAGTGTAGGTCCAGCTCTCCATCGCGCAAACCGCCTGAGCGAGGTCAAGGTCAAAGCCCGTGTACGTACCGTCGTCACCAACATAGCCGTATGGCGGGAACTCCTGGTCAAAGCCGACGACGAAGTTTCCGTCGAAGGAGGTCTCCTTCGACGTTGTGGACGAGGTGGAAGAATCGGATGGGGAGGAGCAGCCCGCAAGGCCAGCGAGCGTGGACGCACCCATGACGGCGAAGGCGCTCGTAAGGAACTGGCGACGGTCGAGGTCGAGGGAGTTGAATTTCATGGCATTACTCCATTCTTGCAGTGTCTGTGCAGGTGTGCTTTAGCATGATGGAGTAAGGATAGCTGCTCGTATCGTCTCGTTCAAGGCTTGACGCCTTGACGAAATGACGCTGTGATCAAATGCGCGTTCGTATGTGTGGAGAAGGGAGGGTAGAAAAAACTTCAAGATTCCCCCTTGCATCATTGGCATGTTTTGCAATAATAGACGAGCTGCACGAGGTGGGTCACATGGTGGGTGTAGCTCAGTTGGAAGAGCGACGGACCGTGGCTCCGTAGGTCGAGGGTTCGAGCCCCTTCACCCACCCCATTACAGTTGAATAGGGACCGGTAGCTCAGCTGGTAGAGCAGGGGACTCTTAATCCCAAGGTCCAGGGTTCGAACCCCTGCCGGTCCACCATGTAATATATGAGGTCAGATGCCATTTTAGGTGTCTGACCTTTTCGTTGTTGTGGCAAATCGACTACCAAGGCCTTGCCTCTCTCCCGCTGGCCGCATTGAGAGGATTCATTCGGTATCCTCGCTTGACTCTCACATCGTGTGAGACCCTATCCTCGTCTTGACGTCATGGAAGACCGCGCGAGAAGACCTATCGGAGAAGTCGGGAGAAATCAGAAAGACATGCTAAGAATCGGGGATTTTTCCAAGCTGTCGATGGTAAGCATCCGCATGCTCCGTCGCTATGACGAAGTTGGCTTGCTGCACCCGGCGGAAACGGATGACCTCACGGGATACCGCCATTATCGGGAGGATCAGCTTCCTCGTGCACAGAGGATCGCGGCGCTCAGAGACATGGGCTTCGGCCTTGCTGACATCGCCGTGATGCTAGAGACCTGGGGTGACGGTGAAGCCAGACGGGCACGATTCGAGACCATGCTCTCCCAGACGCACGCCGAGATTGATGATGCAGAGCAGAGGATGAGGCTTCTGCGCTCTGCCCTGGAACAACTGAGAAGGGAAGGAACGATTATGGAATACGACGTAACCTTGAAGGAACTGCCTGCGCGGTCCGTGGCGAGCGTGCGCCAAGTCATTCACTCATATGCCGACGAACAATCTCTCTGGGATACCTACATGAAGGAGACCGAGAAGTTGGGCCTGCGACCTACGGCTCCCTATGCCCTGTCCGTCTTTCACGACCGCGAGTACAAGGAACACGACGTCGATGTCGAGGTACAGATGTGCGTGGAGGGGGACTACACCGACACCGAGCATGTGAGATTCAAGACCGTGCCTGCCGTGCAGTATGCCTCTGCCACCTACAAGGGTTCCTACGAGAAGCTTGGTGGCGTCAACCAGGCCGTCGCGAACTGGGTCTGCGACAATGGCTACGAGTTCGATGGTCCTATGTTTTGCATCTACCACGTAAGTCCACACGAGACAAACGATCCGAACGAATACGTTACCGAAATATGCTACCCCGTGAAAAAGCTCTAAGGGGTTCCGTGAGCACGGGTACGGTTTTGTGTGACCGATCGTAGCCTACGCTCCCGCACCATGGCCTGACAGCAGTGGCCATGGTGCGGGAGCATCATGTCGTGGAGCCGGCATCCAGTATGGAACCGATGACCGCAGCCTGCTGCGCGTCGAGGAGACCAAGCTCAAGGGCCGCCGCCGTCGAAAGACCAGCCGTGTCGATCGTCGCAATGATTGCGCGGTTGGCCCGTGCGTCACAGAGCACGCCAAGCTTGTCCTGCGCTCGCGCCATCTCGGATGAGACGTCACCAAGATCTGCGCCGAGGAGGTTCCCCAGCTCGCTTGTGACATAGCGAACGCACTTCACATCCTTGCGCAACGCGTGAGTGGCGGCGGCATCAGAGAGATCAAGCGCATCTTCGACGCCGACAAGATGCATCCGCATCCCGTCAAGACGGGCTCGCAGACGCTCAAGAGGAAGACCCGTACGTCGGTGCGTCCTCTTCCAACGGACGTTCTTTGACTCGTGCACGATCTGCCGAATATCTCGGCGCGTCTCTTTGCTCCGGAGTGTCTTGATCGCGCGCCTGCGCTCGGTCGCGCGCAGCTCTTGGCAGTGAGAGAGTAGCGTGGGCTCGGTGACAGAGCGTTCGATTTCCAAGGCCTCGACCTGCTCGCATAGGATGTCAAGCTCACGTAAGCGAGAAGTGGGCCGCACGAGCTCGCGCAGGTCGTCTGCAAGCAAACGCGCCTGACGGCTTTGTTGGTAGGGCCTGATGAAGACGAGCAAGGAGCGCATCGTGCGAATCGCCACGCGATAGCGATGCAGCGTCTCAGGATCATCCGGATCATCAAGGAACGTGCGAAGGCACGTCTCCACGTGCCCGGCCATCGAGAAAAGGCTTCTCTCCACGTGCTCGGACACCTCCCATGGGGCGGTGTCCGGACCCTGCACAAACCAGGCGAGCCCGCCCGTGAGCCGGAAGGCCGCGACAGCCCCCTCGTCGAGGCGTGGCGTGTCCTCGTCGAGGCGCCGAGCCGCCTGCTCTATAAGGGGGTCGTGTCCCACAGCCACGACCACGCGGGCGTCGGCGGACGAGAGCTCATGAAAGAAGGCGTCGACATCCTGGCTGCAGAGGAACTGGCGAATTTCGACGGGCTTGATGCCAAGCGTATGGGCAACAACCGTCGCCGTCTGTCTCGCACACGCCGCAGGACTCGACCAGATCATGACGTCGCCATCAGAATCAATCAGCGAGCGGACATGGGGCATCATCGCTTTGAGTGATTGCCTGCCCGCCATGGTGAGGCCGCGCGACATGTCACTGCTGTCATCCGGGTAGACCTCGGCTGCCCCATGGCGCACCAAGACGAGAAGTTCAACCATCGAATTGCCTCCTCTCCGCCCGGCAGGATTCGGCATCGTTGCACCCCACGAATACCCTCTCATCATAGCAGGCGAGAGACCGACATGCACTACAGGTAAGGCGGACTGGATGGGAAATCGAGGTGGTACGCTACCGTGCGAACGCCGTTTTTCGCGTACGGACGCTTCTTATACAAAAACGCTCCGCATGCGACGCGACGTCACCGAGAAACCCGTGTCTCGAGCAGTCCTTTTCGTCATTTCCTGTCTCATGAGCATGCTAGGCTCATGTCATGGGGGGTGATTGGCACGTCGGCCACCAGACTACATCGGAAGACGCCCGCGCTCGTTCGGGGTGCCATGGCTTGTGCCATGGTCGTAGTCGGGCTCGCGTCTGCCCGAATCGGCTGTTGGGACCTTGCCGCCATGGCCTCTGGTTCCAACCAGGTCGCACAGGTCGCATCCTCGACGCGCTCGGGTGCCACGGCTTGGGACGAGACCGTCTCCCCTGACTACTACCGAATCGTGGGCACGGCCGTCGTGGACCAGGACGTTGCTGCGGGGACGGTCTCGTATTCCTCGCTCGATGCGTTCGGACGCGCCGGTCGCGCGGTCGCATGCGTGACCCATCAGATGGTAGAGACGGGCATCGCGCGCAAGCGCACTGCCATGTCGGACATCCACCCCTCGGGATGGGGACATAACGCCATCGTGGACATCGCCCAACCCAATGGGTCGGTCTACCATGGCTACCTCTTTAACAGGTCGCATCTCATAGCCAAGTCCCTTGGCGGGGAGGATGTCACGGAGAACCTCGTCACGGGCACGCGCATGCAGAACGTGGGCTCCAACGATGGTGGGGGTGGCATGGCGTATCCCGAGGGCCTCGTGCGCACTTGGCTCGACAGGAACCCCGAAGGTACCGTGTGGTATTCGTCCACGCCCACGTACGAGGGGGATGAGGTCGTGCCCAGAAGCGTCATCGTGGACCTCCTATCCTCTGACGGCACACTCGACCTCGAGCTGGAGGTCTACAACACTGCGTGGGGGTACAGTATCGACTACGCGGACGGGTCCTACTCTACGAAGTGATCGATTGGGGAGGGGCATGGGAGACACGGAGACGCATGACGGGATGGCCGAGGTTCTCGAGGCGCTCGCACCGGACCGGTCGCTTTTCGAGGATGTCGTGTCCGTCAGGCACGTGTGGCAGGGGCGCATCTTCTCGGTCGACAATCTCGAGGTCGAGCTCGCGGACGGCTCGCGTGGCGTGCGAGAGATCGTCCGGCACAACGGTGGCGCTGCGGTCGTAGCCATCCGTGACGGACGCGTGTGCCTCGTGCGCCAGTATCGCGTGGCGCTCGGCCGCGTGACGCTCGAGATTCCGGCGGGTAAGCTCGAATGCGACGAAGACGGTGCCGGATGCGCCGCACGCGAGCTTTACGAGGAGACGGGCCTGCGAGCCGAGACGCTCCAGCCTCTCGTGACCACGCTTGGCTCGCCTGGTTTCACCAACGAGCATACCGAGGTCTTCGCGGCGCGTGGACTCTCGCAGGATGTGGCGTCCCCTGACGAGGGAGAACTCGTCGATGTCGTGTGGCTTCCCCTGGGTGCGGTCATCTCTGCCATTCGTGCTGGTGTCATCCAGGATGCCAAGACGGTGGCCGGGGTGCTTGCGATGCTTTCGGAAGGCGCCGCCAGCTCCTGACGAAAACGGAGAGACTTTTGCTATAGAATAACCTCGCCGTAAGGCGGTCTCATGCTCCCTTAGCTCAGTTGGATAGAGCACCGGTCTTCTAAACCGTCGGTCGGGCGTTCGAATCGCCCAGGGAGCACCAATGCATATGGTGGCCAGGCATCAAGTGCCTGGCCTTTGTGCTTGTCGAGCTCAAGGGAGGGAAGCCAGGAGGGCCTTGTAAGGTCTCGTCATCAACGGCCAAATGGCTACGGTCACCGAGCGATTGCATCTATTTCTTCGCGCATGTATTTAAATGAATGAGACGAATGCTTGCATAGGACGTGTGACCATGTTTTAGCACCAGCAGAATCGCATCTGCCTTTGCATCGTCCTTAGGGCATACTTGGGAAGAGGATTCTCTTGGAAGGAGCTCGCATTGATTTACACAATGACGCTAAACCCCGCCCTTGACTATGTCATGCACCCGCTGACCTTGGACATGGGCTTCACGAATAGGTCTTCCTCCGAGGAGCTCTACTGCGGTGGCAACGGCATCAACGTCTCCACGCTTCTCAACGAGCTTGACGTGGTCAATGTGGCCATGGGCATCGTTGCTGGGTTTACGGGTGACTATCTCATCAGCGAGCTCCAGGAGCATGGCATCTCGAGCAACTTCGTCAAGCTCGATCGCGGCTTCACGCGAATCAACATCAAGCTCAACGGCATCGTCATGACGATGGTCAACGGCATGGGTCCGAAGATCTCCGAGAAGAAGGTCGACGAGCTCCTAGAGCGCATGGACGTCGTCAACTCGGGTGACACCCTCGTGCTCACCGGTTCCATTCCCGGTTCGCTCCCCGAGACCATGTACGACCAGATCATGAACCGCCTGGGTGGCCGGGGCATCCAGTTCGTGGTCGATGCCCCAGGCCAGCTCCTCGTGGAGTCCATCAAGGCCCACCCGTTTCTCATCAAGCCCAACAACCACGAGGTCGGTCGCATCTTCCACGTGAACATCGAGACCCCTGAGGAGTGCATGCCCTACGCGCACAAGCTCCAGGATGGTGGTGCGCGCAACGTCATCGTCTCGTGCGGAGGCATCGGCTCGCTGCTCCTTGACGAGTACGGCCAGGAGCACGTGGTGCCTACGGCAAAGGTCAAGCTCGTCAATGCCACTGGCGCCGGAGACTCGATGGTCGCCGGCTTCCTCGCGAGCACCACGCGTGGCTTCGATTACGAGACCTCGCTCATCTATGCCGGTGCCTGCGGTACCGCAACCGCAGCCAGCAAAGGCATCGCCAAGCGGGCGACGATCGATCGCGTCGTGGGAGCCCTCTACAAGAAGATGGGCCGCAAGATGCCTGTCTCGATCTCTGACCAGATCTCGGCAAATGCGGCCAAGCAGGAGGCCAACGACGCCAAGCGGGAGGCCAGCGCCGCCGAGTAGGATCTCTCGTACTGATGTTCCTCGCTCGCATGGGCGATGACATAGCAGTTTAAGAGCCGCTTTGCGGCCGACTGGAGGGGGAGACATGTTCGAAGGTGTTAATGCGTCTGATGGTATCGGTATTGGCGTCGCCCGCGTTGCTGTGGATCCCGATCTTACGTTCACCCCGCACGCACCCGAGGATGTAGATGCCGAGAAGGCTCGCTATGCGAGCGCAGTAGCCAAGTTCGTCGAACAGACCAACGCGCAGATCGAGCGCATGACGCAGACCGTTGGTGCGGAGGCCGCTGCAATCATGGGCGCTCACATCGAGTTTGCCGAGGATGACGGCATCAAGGACATGGTTGGCAGCTCCATCGACTCCGGGATGTGCGCGGAGCAGGCCGTGAGCGAGGCCTACAAGATGTACTACGACATGTTCTCTGCCTCCGACGAGGAGGTCTTCCGCGAGCGCGCGGCCGACGTCTCTGACGTGAGCACCGGACTTCTCGCCGACCTGATGGGCAAGGAGGTCGTGGACCTCTCCACCCTTCCCGAGAACTCCATCGTGGTCGTTCGCGAGCTCACCCCCTCCATGACCGCTGACATCGACAAGGACAACGTGGCCGGTATCATCACCGAGACTGGTGGCCGCACCTCCCACTCCGCCATCATCGCCCGCGCTCTCGAGATCCCTGCGGTCCTTTCCGTCGCCAACGCCACCACGCTCGTCAAGAACGGTGACATGATCGTCATCGATGGGTCTGCAGGCAAGGTCATCACGAGCCCCGATGATCACGAGCTCGAGCACTATCGCGCCAAGGCGAAGCAGTATGCCGAGGAGAAGGCCGCCCTCGAGGAGTACCGCGGCAAGCCCACCATCACTGGTGACGGCAAGACCAAGCTGCTCGTTGCTAACATCGGCAACCCCGATGACGCCAACGTGGCTGCAGAGCATGACTGCGAGGGCGTGGGTCTCTTCCGCTCCGAGTTTCTTTTCATGGATGCCAAGGAACTCCCGTCCGAGGACGAGCAGTTCGCTGCCTACCAGAAGGTCGCCCTTCGCATGAAGGGCAAGCCTGTCATCATCCGCACGCTCGACGTGGGCGGCGACAAGGAGATCCCATACCTCAACCTCCGCCATGAGGACAACCCCTTCATGGGCTTCCGTGCCGTGCGCTACTGCCTCAACAACCCCGAGCAGTACAAGGTCCAGCTCACGGCCCTTCTCCGTGCGTCCGCGTTTGGTGACGTCAAGATCATGCTCCCGCTCGTCACCTGCATCGACGAGATTCGCAAGGCCAAGGAGCTCCTTGAGGCATGCAAGGTGGATCTTGACGCACGCGGCATCGCCTATAACAAGGACATCGAGGTCGGTACCATGATCGAGACCCCCGCAGCCTCCCTCATCGCCGATGACCTCGCCGCCGAGTGTGACTTCTTCTCCATTGGCACGAACGACCTCATCGGCTATACGATGTGCGCCGACCGTGGCAATGATCGCGTGAGCTATCTCTACACCGTGTACCAGCCTGCCGTCCTGCGCTCCCTCAAGCGCATCATCTCCACGGCCAACGCGGCGGGCATCATGGTTGGCATGTGCGGCGAGGCCGCAGCCGACCCGCTGCTCATCCCCGTGCTCGTCTCCTTCGGCCTAGACGAGTTCTCCGTCTCCGCGCCGTCGATCCTGCGCACGCGCCGCATCCTCTCCGAGTGGACCAAGGCGGATGCGGACGCCCTCGTGGAGAAGGTCATGCAGCTCAAGACGGCCGCGGAGGTCCAAGCCATGCTTCAGGCGGCTGCCAAGTAGTACGTATGTCTCATCGTGGCGCCATCAAGGGGCACCCGCAGAAGCGGGTGCCCCTTTCTTGGTCCCTCATGTCTCGGGTGCAACCACACACGTGGGCACGCAACCGCCGAAGGGACCTGCGGAGGGGGAGACGCCGCTACCACACGCAGCCCGTCGGCACGATGACGTCAAGCGACGACGGCGCTACACACACGTGATATCGCGTGCCCGTGAGACGCTCGCCGTCCACCTGGCAGGGCGGCTCCCTTTCGGTGAACTCCACGTCAAGTGACGAGAAGGTGCGCAGGTTCACGCTGCTCGACCCCACATGCCTTCCGAATCGAGCAAGGGCGAGAAGCCCGAGCAGATGTGCGATGTTTGGGGTGCGGACGTTGTAGCAGACGTCGAGGAGGCCGTCCGTAGGGATGGCGTCGGGACAGATGGAGAAGCCACCGCCATAGGTGGGACCGTTCTGCAGGGCGAAGACGATGGAGTTGAGTTCGATGGGCTCTCCGCCATCGATGGATACGCGGGAGGGAAAGCCCGACGAATCGCCTTTTACCTGGCTCATGATGCGTACGCATGAGGTGGCAAAGAGCGTCTCGCCCTCTTGTGAGGTATTGGCCTCTCGGCGGTCGGTCGTGTCGAGTGCGATCGCGGCGTCGAGGCCGAAGGAGAGCGTCTCCATGAAATAGGTGGGAGCGGTAGCCTCGCTCTCCACATGACCGAGGTCAATCCTGCGGACGGACCCGCTGAGTATCTCACGGAGCGACTCGTCAGGGTCGTTGAACGTCGCATGCAGCGTGCGCGCGAAGTCGTTTCCCGAGCCCATCGGTATGATGGCGAACGTGGGCCGGTCTTCGGCCGTGACGTCCATGAGGCCGTTCACGACCTCATGGATGATTCCGTCGCCACCGAGGGCAATGACGGTGTCATAGCCGGCGGCGCCGCGAGCCATCGCCTCGCCATCGCCTGCAGCCTTGGTGAGCTGGTGAGTGTACGATGTCGTGGCGGAGCCGTACGCCTCGAAGAACCTCTTCACGCGCTCGGACGCCTGGGCACCTTGCCCGCTGTGGGCCGTGGGGTTTGCGATGACAAGAGTCCTGCCGAGCGTACGAATGGTCATGCGAACCTCCAAGGGTGACTGTCGGGTGTCTTCCATTCTATAAAACCTCGCGCACTTCCGCGTCATGAGTCGCGGTAGGTGGCTCGCGCCTTGGGTGGACGTGAACTTTGCGGGCATCCGTCGCATGCGAATCGTCGCGTTTGCCGTGTCGGAGTGCCAGACAAACACGGCGAACGACCGCCTGTCGCACGCAGATCCCAGCCAAAGGGCAAACCTGATACGGTGGCATCAGGTTTCGTATCGTGAGGCTTTCGAGCCCAGAGCCTTGGTTTACCTAAGCATGTTCGATCGTGGTGACCGGTGCAGGTCCGCTCTTCTGGCGTTCGTCTTTAGGAGGGGGTCGCTTCATGGGCGTGGGTGAAAGTGTCGTTCGGGATGACCAGGGGCTCGAGCGTGTGCGCAGGCTCGCGCAGGCGAAGGCGGCAGAGGGTGCAAGCCTCATCCAAGTGCTGCATGCGGTCCAGAATTCCTACGGTTACCTTCCCATCGAGGTTCAGCGGATCGTAGCGGAGGCCATGCATGCGCCTTTGGGTACCGTCTCGGGTGTCGTGACGTTCTATTCGTTCTTCTCGACCGAACCCAGTGGTCGCCATGGCATCAGATGCTGCCTTGGGACGGCCTGCTATGTGTGCGGGGGCGTGCGTCTCGTCGACCTTCTGGAGGAGCTTCTCCACTGCAAGGTGGGCCACACCACGGCAGACGGCATGTTCAGGTTCGAGGTCGCGCGTTGCATCGGAGCGTGCAGCCTCGCTCCCGCGATCGCCATCGACGACAAGGTCTATGCCAAGGTGACCACCGAAGCGCTTCCGGGCATCATCTCCTCGTACTACGAGGCCGAGGGGAGCGCGCGGTGATGGCTGCCAGATATGCAGGCCGAATCGAGACCATCCCTGATCTTGACCGCGTCAAGCGGGAGTTTCTCGACTCTGTCAAGGACTTCAGGTTCACCATCATCGTCTGCGGAGGCACGGGCTGCATCTCGTCTCATTGCGGGGACGTCCTTACCGCGCTTCGCAAGCACTGCACCCTTCGTGGCCTGGAAGAAGAGGTCCGCATCGTCGAGTCGGGCTGTTTGGGGCTGTGCGCCCTCGGTCCGACCGTCCTCGTGGAGCCGGGTGACACGTTCTACGTCAACATGACGTCCGAGAAGATCGTCCAGGTCGTTGACAGGCACATCATCGGCGGCAAAATCCAGGAGGAGTACACCTTCTTCGACGAACCGAGAAAGAAGCACATCCCCCGTCTCACCGACATCCCGTTCTATCACGATCAGGTCAAGATCGTCCTTCGCAACTGCGGGTCAATCGATTGCGCCTCCATCGAGGAGTACATTTCGAGGGATGGGTACTTTGGCTTCGCGAAGGCCGTGAAGGAGCTCGGAAGGGTCGGCACCTACGAGGAGCTCATCAAATCAGGACTTCGTGGCCGTGGTGGTGCGGGCTTTCCCACGGGCATCAAGTGGCAGAGTGGCCATGACCAGCCCGGTGACAGGAAGTACATCGTCTGTAACGGTGACGAGGGCGACCCAGGCGCGTTCATGGATCGCTCCGTCCTCGAGGGAGACCCCCACTCCATCATCGAAGGCCTCCTCATCGGCGGATATGCCATCGGTGCCAACCAGGGATTCGTCTACGTTCGGGCCGAGTATCCCATCGCCGTCGAGCGGCTCCAGGCTGCCATCGGAGTCGCCTATGACCGCGGCCTTCTCGGCAGGAACATCCTCGGCACGGGATTCGACTTCGATCTGGAGATACGCATCGGCGCGGGTGCCTTCGTCTGTGGCGAGGAGACGGCCCTCCTGAACTCCATCGAGGGCAAGCGTGGCGAACCGCGCCAGAAGCCTCCCTTCCCGTTCCAGAGCGGTCTCTACGGTTGTCCGACGATCATCAACAACGTCGAGACGCTTGCCAACGTTCCCGTGATCATCACGCGCGGTGGTGATTGGTACGCCTCGTACGGTGTCGGCAGGTCGAGGGGCACGAAGGTCTTCGCCCTCGCGGGAGACATTCGATACTCGGGCATCATCGAGGTCCCCATGGGCATCACCATGGGCGACATCGTGTTCAGGATCGGCGGTGGCATCAAGGACGGCAGGCAGTTCAAGGCCATCCAGTCCGGCGGTCCCTCCGGTGGTTGCCTGACGAGAGACCATCTCGACGTCTCGGTGGACTACGAGAGCCTTGCGGCCATGGGAGCGATCATGGGATCGGGCGGACTCATCGTCATGGACGAGACCACCTGCATGGTGGACACGGCACGCTACTTCATGGACTTCGTGCAGGACGAGTCATGCGGACACTGCGTACCCTGTCGCATCGGTACGAAACGCATGCTCGAGATCTTGCAGAGAATCGTGGCGGGCAAGGGGGAGGAGGCCGACCTCGACATGCTCGAGACCTTGGGTAACACCATCAAGGACACGGCGATGTGCGGTCTCGGTCAGACAGCCCCCAACCCGGTGCTCACGACGCTCAGGTACTTCCGTGACGAGTATGAGGCCCATGTCGTTCACAAGACCTGTCCCGCTCACGTCTGCAAGGGAATGCTCGTCTATGTGATCGATCACGAGAAGTGCCGTCGCTGCGGGCTCTGTGCGAGGAGCTGCCCGACAAAGGCCATCACGGGCGGTGGGAAAGAGCCGTTTGCCATCAATACCGAGGTCTGCTCCCGCTGCGGTACCTGTATAGCCCACTGCACGTTCGGTGCCATCTCGATCAGGTAGGGAAGTGAGTCACACGTGATTGGACTTACGATCAACGGAATTGCCGCGCAGGCACCGAAGGATGCCACCATCATGGAGGCGGCCGAGCTTGTCGGCATCAGGATACCCAGCCTCTGCAGATACCAGAAGATCCATGCCATCGGGGCGTGTCGCATCTGCGTCGTCGAGGTGGAGGGCGCAAGAAACCTCCAGGCCTCGTGCGTGGTCAAGGTGCACGAGGGCATGGTCGTCCATACGAACAGCAAGCGCGTACGTGACGCGCGCAAACTTGTCTACGACCTCATCATCTCTGATCACCCGAGGGATTGCATGGCCTGCTCGCGCAATCAGACCTGCGAGCTCCAGCAGCTTGGCTTCGACCTCGGCGTCACCGAGCAGCACCTCCACGGCCAACTCAAGGAATGCTATCTCGACGTCTCTCCTGCGATCACGCGTGATACGACCAAGTGCGTCCTCTGCCGTCGGTGCGTGACCGAATGTCGCGACATCCAGAAGGTCGGTGCCATCAGTGCGCAGAACCGGGGCTTCAACAGCGTCGTGGCACCTCCCATGGGGCTGCCCCTCGATGCCACGAACTGCTCGATGTGCGGCCAGTGCACGACCGTGTGTCCCACGGGAGCACTCACGGAGACGTCTCACTCGGAACGGGTCTGGGAAGCGCTTTCCGATCCGGACAAGCGCGTCATCGTCCAGACGGCGCCCGCCGTGCGCGTTGCGCTCGGAGAGCCATTTGGCATCCCCTTCGGCGAATCGGTTACGGGGAGGATGGCCTCCGCCCTGCGCGCGATGGGCTTCGACGACGTCTTTGACACGGATTGGGGTGCCGATCTCACGGTCATGGAGGAGGGGACGGAGCTCCTGCATCGTCTTGTCGACTCGGCCTCCGGCAGGCCTGCGGTGCTGCCCATGATCACGTCCTGCTCGCCTGGCTGGATCAAGCACTGCGAGCATGCGTGGCCCCGGGATCTCGCCCACCTCTCCTCCTGCAAGTCGCCGCACATGATGCAGGGGGCCATGATCAAGAGCTACTATGCCGAGAGGCTCGGGGTCGATCCCAGGAGCCTCTACGTGGTCTCGGTCATGCCGTGTACGGCAAAGAAGTATGAGTGCCAGCGCCCCGAGATGATGCATGACGGTATCGCCGACGTCGATGCGGTTCTCACCACGCGCGAGCTCTCCCGCATGATCAAGACCGCCGGCATCGACTTCGCAAACCTTCCCGACGGTGTGTTTGACAGCCCGATGGGCATCTCTACGGGTGCCGCCGACATCTTCGGCGTGACGGGCGGCGTCATGGAGGCGGCCCTGCGTACCGTGTACGTTCTCGTCACTGGTCGCACGCTTCCGTTCGAGAACCTCCACGTCGAGCCGATCATGGGCTTTGACCAGGTCAAGGAGGCCAAGATTACGTTCGAGAACGTTCTTCCCAAATTCGCTGCCCTTGAGGGGAGAAGCGTCAGGGTTGCCGTGACGAGCGGTCTCGAGGGGGCTGACATCATGATGTCCCAGGTGCACGACGGTACCTCGCCCTACACCTTCATCGAGGTCATGGGTTGTCCGGGCGGCTGCGTCAATGGAGGCGGACAGCCGAGGACGACCGATGAGAACGTCCGCAAGCTGCGAGCGCAGGCGCTCTATCGTGAGGACGAGGGCAAGAAGATGCGCATGTCCCACGAGAACCCTGCCGTGCAGCAGATTTATGCCGAGTACCTCGGTGAGCCCTGTGGCGAGAGGTCCCATCACCTGCTCCACACCACGTACGTGCCGCGTGGCGAGTTCAACGAGCTCCTAAGGGAGGCATAGTCGCATCCTGGTTACGACTTGTGCCCATCGACTTTGGAACATGATTCAAGGTATTATCACCTCGTCTACCTGCGGTAATGTAAGAGCAAAAGTCGAGATTGGCAAACGAGAAAGGCACGCGCAGGTAGAGCCGCTGTGGTCATGAGCCAAAGTCGAATGTTCCATTCTCGTATCGCGATGATGACTTTGGCACCTGGGACCTTGGCATGCCGACGAGACGAGAACGGGGTCTTCTGGTCCTTGCGGTCGCAGTTGCGTTCCTTCGGGAACGGATTCACGCATCGTTTTCGATACATATGCGTCTCACGGGTGGCGAAGGGTCAACCTCTGGGGTATCTTCTACGATGACACGTGATGACGGAGGTCCCCATGGGGTTCACGAGTATCTATTGGCTGTCCTGCGCAGTCGTTGCTGGCCTTGGGGGCGGAGTCTTTCTTCTGTATCGTGCGTGGGGCGAGCGAAGAAGGGGAGAGGACTGTCGTCTCGAGTTCGTGCTGGGGCTTTGGTGCGTGGCAATCGGAGTGCTTGTCGTGCTCGCCCGCTATACGCTCGTTCCTGATGCGCTTGCTGCGGCGGTGGTCTGCCTTCCGGCCGGGGTGTTGCTGATTCTGGCAGGCCGGCGTACCTGGCTGGGGGATGCCCGAGAGTATCCCGTCGAGGTCGAAGGCCGCTGCCTGCGTCTTACCGAGGGGCCGGGCGGTGAGCGCTGGGCCGAGTTCTCCTACGAGGTCGCCGGGTGTACCCTGCGCGCATTCTGCGAGGATGCCGTCACCAGGGGTACCGTCGAGGTGGGGAAGACCTATCCCATCCACGCAAGCGCAAGCCAGCCGCTTCTCGTTCGGTGGTCAGTGCGTGGAAGCATGGCGGGGGGCGTGGCCATCTGCCTTCTTGGCGTGGCACTTCTCGTCATCCCCGTTTTCGTTCTCCTGGTCTAAAACGGTCGCTCGAGAGCAAAAGGGCCAGACCGCATCGCGATCTGGCCCTTGGCACTCTTGGAGCGGCGGACGGGAATCGAACCCGCAACAATCAGCTTGGAAGGCTGACGCTCTACCAATTGAACTACCGCCGCACTGGTCGGGGTGACTGGATTCGAACCAGCGACCCTCTGCTCCCAAAGCAGATGCGCTACCAAGCTGCGCTACACCCCGGAGCCGCTGCAAAAGTATATGTTACGAAGGGGGTTCGAGCAACCTATTCTTGCGGATGCCACTCATACTCGACATCCGCGACATACGGTCATCTCTCGGTGGAATGTTCCTGCCCTCCTTCCGACGCCGGGTTTCGAACGCATTATGTCGATTCGATATCCACATGGACGCCCTCGCCGAAAAGGGGCGTCCACCCTCCTACAATGCCCTCAAGCCTTTAAGGACGGTACCGAGATGCCGTGAAGGAGACGTTTGGTGACGTGCATGTTCACAACTATTTGCGGGAGCGATGTCACGGCGTGACGGAGCTCCCGTTTTTGTGAGCACGCTGCCTCGCGTGAGGCAATCACCAACTGAGCAGAGAGAGGGTGGCACGTCGTGAACCTATTGGTCGATGACGGCAGGCATCCGCGCGCGCTTCTCGCGCTTGAGGATGGTACCTGCTTTTCCGGACGATCCGCGGGCGCCGAGGGGGAGGCGTTCGGCGAGGTCGTCTTCAACACCTCGATGGTCGGGTACCAGGAGATCGTGAGTGACCCCTCCTATGCGGGCCAGATCGTGACCTTCACCTACCCGCAGCTCGGCAACTACGGCATCAACGAGATCGACATGCAGGCCGCCGAGCTTCACCTGCAAGGGCTCGTGTGCCATGACATGTGCTATACGCCGAGCAACTGGCAGAGCGTCACGAGTCTCCCGGACTTCCTGCGCGCGCATGGCGTCGTCGCCATCGAGGGCGTGGACACGCGTTCCCTCACCCTGCGCATCCGGGAGGGTGGGGCCATGAGGGCTGCCATCTCCACCACGGACCTCGACCCCGAGAGTCTCGTCGCACGCGTTCGCGCCTCCGAGTCCATCGCGGACCACAACTACGTCGCCGATGTGTCCACATCCAGTCCCTACGCCGTGCACACGAGTGCCAAGGGCCATGTCTATCGCGTCGTGGCCTACGACTGCGGGGAGAAGACGGGCATCGCCAAGCGGCTGGCCGAGGCTGGCTGCGAGGTCACGCTCGTTCCCTGGGACACGCCTGCCGAGGAGGTCATCGCTCGTGAGCCCGACGGTGTGTTCTTCTCCAACGGACCCGGGGATCCCGTCTCGGTCCCCGCGACCGTCGCGGCGGTCCGTGCGCTTCTCGGCAAGGTTCCCGTCTTTGGCATCTGCCTCGGTAACCAGGTCATCTCCATGGCGGCGGGCGCCCAGATCGAGAAGCTCCCGTACGGCCATCATGGTGGCAACGAACCCGTCATGAACCTTCTTACCGAGAAGGTCGAGATCACGGCCCAGAACCACAACTACGGTCCGGTCTTCTCCACGCTCGGTCCGCTTGTGCCCGAGCTCTCCGGTGGCTTCTCCGAGCACCAAGGCGACCTGCGCTTCTGGACCGAGCGCCGCATCGCGCCCGTGGTCATGAACGAGCGCTACGGCCGCGTCCGCCTCACGCACGTGAACCTCAACGACGGTACGCCCGAGGGTCTCCAGTTTCTCGACATCCCTGCCTTCTCCATGCAGTATCACCCCGAGGCCAAGCCTGGTCCCAACGACTCCACCTACGCATTTGCCGCGTTCGTGCGGCTGATGGGCGGCATGGAGGACTATCTTGCCATCGACGTCCGCGAGGGGAGGCGCTTCTAATGCCCAGACGTGACGACATCAAGAAGATCCTCATCATCGGCTCTGGCCCCATCGTCATCGGCCAGGCCTGCGAGTTCGACTACTCCGGCACCCAGGCCTGCAAGGCCCTGCGCGGGGAGGGGTACGAGGTCGTGCTCGTCAACTCCAATCCCGCCACGATCATGACCGACCCCGAGACGGCCGACCGTACCTACATCGAGCCGATTACCGTCGAGTCCGTCGAGAAGGTCATCGAGATCGAACGACCCGACGCGCTTCTCCCCAACATGGGTGGCCAGACCGGCCTCAACTGCGCCGTGGCCCTCGCCAAGGCGGGCGTGCTCGACAGGTACGGCGTGGAGGTCATCGGCTGCGACGTCGACTCCATCGAGACGGGAGAGGACCGCAAGCTCTTTGCCGACGCGATGCGTGACATCGGACTCGAGGTCGCGAAATCCGACGTGGCCCACTCCATCGAGGAGTGCGAGCGCATCGCCGACGACCTTGGCTATCCCGTGGTGATCCGCCCCGCGTTCACGCTTGGAGGGGCTGGTGGCGGCATGGCCTATGACCATGACGACCTGCTCCGCATTGCGCGCGAGGGGCTTGCGCTCTCACCTGAGAGCGAGGTCCTCGTCGAGCAGAGCGTCGAGGGCTGGAAGGAGATCGAGATGGAGGTCATGCGCGACTCCGTGGGCAACGGAATCGTGATCTGCTCCATCGAGAACCTCGACCCCATGGGCGTCCACACGGGTGACTCCATCACCGTCGCGCCCTGCCAGACGCTCAACGACTTCGAGCTCCAGCGTCTGAGGGACTACTCGCTTGCCGTCCTCGAACGCGTCGGGGTTGCATGCGGCGGATCCAACGTCCAATTTGCCGTGAACCCCGTCGACGGTCGCGTCCTCGTCATCGAGATGAACCCTCGCGTCAGCCGCTCCTCGGCGCTCGCCTCCAAGGCGACCGGCTTCCCCATAGCCAAGTTCGCGGCGCTCCTCTCCGTGGGCTATACCCTTGACGAGATCAAGAACGACATCACCCAGGCCACCCCGGCCTGCTTCGAGCCGTCGATCGACTACTGCGTGGTCAAGATTCCGCGCTTTGCCTTCGAGAAGTTCAAGGGTTCTGATGACACCCTCACCACGCGCATGAAGGCCGTGGGCGAGGTCATGGCGATCGGCTCCACCTTCGAGGAGGCCCTCCAGAAGGCCATGCGTTCGCTCGAGCAGGGGCATGCCGGCCTTGGTGCCGACGGACGGGACGTCTTCGAGGACGATGGCTTCGAGGACAGGGTCGCCACGCCCACGCCGGAGCGGATCCTCTACGTGGCCGAGGCGCTGCGCCGAGGCTGGGGTGTCGAGCGCGTCTTCGAGCTCACCAGGATCGACCGCTGGTTCCTCAATCGCATCCAGGACATCGTGACCGCCGAGGGGGTAATCACTCGTCTCGGCCTCACCGGTCTCGATCACGAGCACATGATGGCCGCCAAGCAGCTGGGCTTCTCCGATGTCCAACTTGCCCATCTCACGGGTCAGAGCGACGAGGTCGTCCGCGTGCTGCGCGAGGTCGTGGGCGTTCGTCCGCTCCTCAAGACCGTCGACACCTGTGCGGGCGAGTTCGCCGCGCGTACGAGCTACCACTACTTCACCTACGAGGAGGGTGGCGCGACGGAGTTTCGCCAGGCGGCCAAGCCTCGCGTGGTGATCCTCTCCGCCGGCCCCAACCGCATCGGCCAGGGAATCGAGTTCGACTACTGCTGCGTGCACGCCGCCTATGCGCTCCAGGCCAAGGGCTATGAGACCGTCATGGTCAACTGCAACCCCGAGACCGTCTCCACGGACTACGACACCTCCGACCGTCTGTACTTCGAGCCCCTCACCTTCGAGGACGTCATGAACGTCATCGAGGTCGAAAGGCCCGAAGGCGTCATCGTGACGCTTGGCGGCCAGACGCCCATCAACCTTGCGAAGCGGCTCAAGGCCGCAGGCGTACCCATCATGGGGACCCAGCCCGAGGCCATCGACCTCGCCGAGGACCGCGACCGCTTCGCGAGCCTGCTCGATCGGCTTGGCATCGCCTACCCACCATCGTCCACGGCGGAGACCCTTGCGGATGCCAAGGACGTGGCGCGCAAGGTGGGCTATCCGCTTCTCGTGCGTCCGAGCTACGTGCTCGGTGGTCGTGGCATGGCCATCGTCTACGATGACCCCGACCTCGAGAAGTACATGCTCGAGGCCACGAAGGTCTCGCCCGACCACCCCGTCTACCTCGACTCCTTCCTCGAGGACGCCATCGAGCTCGACGTGGACGCGCTCTGCGACGACGAGGAGTGCTACGTGGGCGCGGTCCTCGAGCACATCGAGGAGTGTGGCATCCACTCCGGCGACTCCGCCTGCTGCTTCCCTCCCTTCTCGCTTTCCGACGCGCTCGTCGAGCGCATTCGCAGCATCACCAGCGACCTTGCGCTCTCCTGCCACATCAGGGGTCCGCTCAACGTGCAGTATGCCGTCAAGGACGAGCAGATCTTCGTCATCGAGCTCAACCCGCGCGCAAGTCGCACCGTGCCCTTCTCGTCCAAGGCCACGGGAGTGAGTCTGGCAAAGTATGCGGCGCGCATCATGAGCGGCGAGAAGCTCCGTGACCTCGACCTGCCGCCCGTCGATCGCGAGTACGGCTACTATGCGGTCAAGGAGGCGGTCATGCCCTGGAGCCGCTTCCCCGGCGCCGACGTCACCCTCGGACCGGAGATGAAGTCGACCGGCGAGGTCATGGGCATCGATGACACCTTCCCCAAGGCATATGCCAAGACGCGTCAGGCCATCGACTACGAGATTCCCATGACGGGTACGGTGTTCGTCTCGGTCTGCGACCGTGACAAGCGCTCCGTCGGTCCCGTGGCCCTCTCGCTCAAGAACCTGGGATACGACATCGTGGCCACGCGCGGAACCGCCAAGACGCTCAGGGCCGCAGGCATTCCGTGCGAGGTCGTCAAGCCCATCTCCGCTGGGCATCCCAACATCCGGGACATGATCGTGGAGGGCAGGATCGCATTTCTCATCAACACGCCCAAGGGCCACAGCTCGCGCGGGGACGGCTCCCAGCTGCGCAGCGAGGCGGTGAATCGCGGCATCGACATGGCGACCACCATGTCGGGTGCCACGGCGCTCGTGCAGGCCATCGCGGCCCTGCGAGCCTTCGAGCTTCGTCCCCACGCACTGCAGGACCTCGCGTAGCGGACGGCAGTACCAGGGTATACGGGGAGCGGCGGCTGGTCACGAGGACGGCCGCCGCTCCCCGTGCTGCGTCATAGACCTCACACATGTTCCACTTTGCGTGGAAAGAGGATTGTGAGCTGGGTATACTCTTCAGCGTTTGCTATGATGGCAAGGCTATGCGTGAAAGCTGCGGGCGTGGCGGAACTGGTAGACGCGCTGGATTTAGGTTCCAGTGGGAGAAATTCCGTGAAGGTTCGAGTCCTTTCGCCCGCACCATCGCATGTCACCACGGCAACACGGGTAACAGTCAGCGGGAAGAACCCGCCGAGGTACGAGACACTGGAGGAACGTTGAAGATCACCGTCACCGCAGAGCAGCCGAAGGACAACAAGGTCGCTGCCAAGGTCACCATCCCCGCCGCAGACGTCAGCGCGGTCATCGACAAGACCTACAAGGACATCGCCCACAAGTACAACTTCCAGGGCTTCCGCCGTGGTCATGCGCCGCGTCCGGTGATCGATGGCACCATGGGCAGGGAGGCAATCCTCTCCCAGGCGACCAACGACCTCCTCAACGACGCAGAGCCCATGATCCTCGCGGAGCTCGACATCGTGCCCGTAGGTCGCATCGACTTCGGCGAGGAGCCGGGGATCGTCGAGCAGGGCTCCGATTACGTCGCCAACGTCACCATGGGCGTTCGCCCCCAGTGCGAGCTCGAGTCCTATGACGCCCCTGCCATCAACATGCCACCAGCCGGTGCCACCGACGCCGAGATCGATGCCCAGATCAAGCAGCTCCTGAGCTACTCGGCAACCTACGAGGACATCGACGAGGACCGCGAGGTCGTCGAGGGTGACGTCATCTCCGCCGATGTCGAGAACTTCGAGGGGGCCGAGCACCTCGCGGGTGAGAACCGCACGATCTACGTCTCCAAGGGTCAGACACCTGACGAGGTCGTCGATGGTCTCGTGGGCACCAAGCCTGGCGACACCAAGGAGATCACCTGGACCCAGTCCGCCGGTGCGGATGACAAGCGCGTCGAGCACACCTTCTCCATCAAGGTGAGCGTGAAATCGATCAAGCACCTCGTGACCCCCGAGCTCACCGACGAGGTCGCCAAGAAGAACTTTGGCTACGATGACATCGACACCCTTCGCAATGCCGTGAAGGAGGAGATCGAGAACGACAAGAAGACCTCGCTGCCCAACCTCAAGGAGGACCGCGTCGTCGAGGCCGTTGGTGCCACGCTCAAGCTCGACGAGGTTCCGGCCGAGTATCAGAACGAGATTTTCAACGAGCTTGCCACCGAGTTCCTGAACAGGCTCCAGAGCCAGAACATCTCGCTCGACATGTTCCTCAACGCTCGCGGCATCAAGCCCGACGACTTCATCGCCGACCTGCACTCCCAGGCCGAGGAGCGCGCCCGTCAGTCGCTCGCGCTCGACGCCATGGCGAGGAAGCTTGGCATGGAGGCGACCGACGAGGACGTCAGGAACGAGTTCGTCAAGGCGGGCATCGAAGACGTCGAGGACGAGATCGAGAACTGGCGCAACCAGGGTCGTCTTCCGGCGATCCACGACTCCATCAAGCGCACCAAGGCCCTCGACTGGCTGGTCGAGAATGCCACGGTGACCGAAGTCGACGAGGCTGCCGCGACTGCCGCCGAGGAGTAGCTTCATCACACCCAGCACGGAGCGTGCCCCGGGTGAGTTCGTCTCGCCCGGGGCATCTTCAGAAGAGGCAAGGGAGAAACGCACATGCATAACCCCACCAACATTCCGCTCATCCCATACGTCGTTGAGCAGACGCCGCGCGGCGAGCGCAGCTATGACATCTATTCCCGTCTGCTCAACGACCGCATCGTCTTTCTCGGCGAGGAGGTCACCCGCGAGAGCGCCAATCTCGTCGTCGCCCAGCTCCTGCATCTTGAGAGCCAGGATTCCGACAAGGACATCTCGCTCTACATCGACTCGCCTGGCGGTGACATCTACGCAGGTCTTGGCATCATCGACACGATGAACTTCATCAAGCCCGATGTCTCGACCATCTGCGTGGGCATGGCCGCCTCCATGGGTGCCGCGATTCTCGCCTCCGGTACCAAGGGCAAGCGCCTCGCACTTCCCAACTCCATGATTCTCATCCATCAGCCGAGCTCCGGAGTCCAAGGCCAGCAGACGGACATCCAGATCGTCGCCGACGAGACCAAGTGGATTCGTCATCACCTGAACGAGCTCCTCGCCGACGCCACGGGCAAGCCCATCGAGCAGATCGACCGGGACACCGAGCGCGACAACTACATGCGCGCGACCGAGGCCTGCGAATATGGTCTCGTGGACAAGGTCATTACCACTCGCAGCGAGCAGAGCACCCAGGAGTAGCCGCATGCCCAACGAAACAGACAGGAAGGAGATGTGCTGCTCCTTCTGCGGCAAGACCCGCAGTCAGGTGAGCAAGCTCATCCAAGGCCCTGGTGGCGTCTACATCTGCGACGAATGCGTCCACGCCTGCGCCGACATGATCGACGAGGTCGAAGGTGATGATGGCGCACATGACCTCGACTACGAGGACAAGGATGATTCTCCCATCAAGAACCTTCCCACGCCGCACGAAATCTACCAGGAGCTCTCTCAGTATGTCATGGGTCAGGAGTCTGCCAAGCGAGCGATGAGCGTCGCGGTCTACAACCACTATCGGCGAATCCTGAGTGGGAACGACGAGGTTGCCGAGAGCGAGGAGCAGGTCGAGATCGCCAAGAGCAACATCTTGCTTCTCGGTCCCACGGGCACAGGCAAGACGCTCCTTGCCCAGACGCTCGCACGCTTCCTCGAGGTGCCCTTTGCCATCGCCGATGCCACCACCCTCACCGAGGCCGGATACGTGGGCGAGGACGTGGAGAACATCCTGCTCAAGCTTCTCACGGCTGCCGACTTCGATGTGGCTCGCGCCGAGGTGGGCATCGTCTACATCGACGAGATCGACAAGATCGCCCGCAAGGCGGAAAACCTCTCCATCACGAGGGACGTCTCGGGAGAGGGCGTGCAGCAGGCGCTGCTCAAGATCCTCGAGGGAACCGATGCGAGCGTACCTCCCCAGGGTGGTCGCAAGCACCCGCAGCAGGAACTCATCCACATCAACACGACGAACATCCTCTTCATCTGCGGCGGTGCCTTCGTCGGCCTCGACAAGATCGTCGCCGACCGCATCGGCAAGAAGGGCATCGGCTTCAACTCCGAGCTCGCCAAGAGGGCGGACGAGAACGAGGATGAGCTCATGGCCCAGGTCATGCCTCAGGACCTGCACAAGTTCGGCATGATTCCCGAGTTCATCGGACGTATCCCCGTCATCACCTCTACCAGGGAGCTTACCGAGGACGACCTCGTGGAGATTCTCGTCTCGCCCAAGAATGCCCTCGTGAAGCAGTACAAGCGCATGTTCGAGATCGAGGGCGTGGAGCTGGAGTTCGAGGAGGAGGCGCTTCGGGAGATATCCCGCCAGGCCATCGCCCGCGGGACGGGCGCTCGTGGTCTGCGCGCGATTTGCGAGGCCACGCTCGAGGCCACGATGTTTGACCTCCCGTCCGACCTCTCCATCACGAAGGTCATCGTCACGAGCGAGTGCGTGGGGGGTACGGCCCTTCCCCAGGTCATGAGGGGGTCGCAGAACAAGCATCGATTGGTCGAGGCGCTCGGCGTGAGATAGCCCGATCATGTTCGTGAACGTCCGGAGGGGGTGCCATCCTGTCGGATGACACCCCCTCCGTCGTGTCTAGTGAGGCCACGTTATCCTACCGAGCCGCCAAGACGCTCGTAGGTCTTGATGACGGCCACGCGCCGCTTCGTGCTTGCGGGGCAGGCACGATCGAAGAGCGGCATGATGCCACGATAGACGAAGCTCACCTGGACGCGCTTGGCCACTCCCGCCGCAGTCCGCCTCGACTCCTCGAGCTGGCAGCGAAGCTCCTCGAGGTAGGGGGAACGTTGGGCGTAGGTCCAGAAGAGGCCTGCGAGGTCTGAGTCGGGGTAGAGCCAGGGGCGGTTGTCGGGGCCGGCATAGTGCGCCACGCGGATGTCCCGTCGGGCGGCGGCGTACTCGTTTCGGATGTCATCGGAAGCCTGGGCGACGATGTGCGTGCGGCGAAGGTACTGCCAGTCCACGAGGTAGTTCCACTTCATGTGAACGCGCACGTAGTCACCGTTGACAACCTTGTTGAGAACGTCCTGGTCGAGCCAGCGCCAGGTGCGCTCGGTGACTATGGCGAGAAGCTCGTCGGGCGTGATGGTCCTCCTGAACTCGTCGAGGTTCATGAGGAGCACGCCAGCCTGGAAGTAGTCGTGCGGTTCGGTCATGCCGAGCTCGTTCTTGAGATACGACGCCACCGAAGGGTCGTAGCCGTCGATCTGTCCGATGGTGTCGGCGTCGCGTGTGGCCGCGAGTAGATGGCCCATCACATCGACGTCGAAAAGCTCGGCGAGATCGCCACAGACCACAAGGTCGGAGTCGAGGTAGATGGCCTTCTCCACGTTGGGGAGCAGCGAGGGCGCCAAGAGGCGATAGTACGTCTCGGGGCGAAAGTGCCCGTGGTGGGGGAGTATGCGGTCACCGAGCGCCGCGTCGACGTCAAGGAAGCCGATGCCCACGTTGTCACCCTTGGCCTGACGCGTGAGCGTGAGCATGCTCGCGGGCGTGATGTCGCGCGTGAGCACGATGATGTCGTAATGGCGGTCAGGCGAGGTGTTCTCGATGATCGATTCGATGGCAACGGAGAGATAGGGGACGAAGAACTCGTTGACCGCGAACACGACGACGACATCGGAAAGCGGGAGATTGAGCTCGTCGGATGACGATGCGAGCATGGCGCTCGAGAACTGGTTTCTCGTGGGTGCGGCCTTGCGCAGTGGCTTCATGTGTCCGGCTGCCTCCGTGGGCGTCTGGGTGGAACGTCCGACATCGATGGGGAGAATCACCGACGCGCCTTCCCACGCGTCGCACATATCGGGAAAAACTGTACCAGAGCCAGAGACCCGTCGTAGGGAGAAAGCGTGCGACCTCGCAGATGATTGACATCTACGGCATGTCCACGTTCTGCGAAGACCCGCGCCGAGCAGCTCGTCCGTGCTATTCTCATAGCTTGTATCTAGATGCAAGGCGCGGTGGATTCCGCTGGACGAGAGGGCCTGTACCGTGGAAGAGATGCCCAAGACGTATGATCCCCAGGAGAAGGAGCCCGAGCTCATCGAAAAGTGGATGAGCGCAGGATGCTATCAGCGCAGCAAGGGCGTGGGCGACTGCACCGTCGTCATTCCGCCGCCCAACGTGACGGGGATCTTGCACATGGGCCACGCGCTGGATGACTCCATCCAGGACGCCTACGTGCGCTATAGTCGCATGCGCGGCCGATCCACGCGCTGGATTCTCGGTACCGACCATGCAGGCATCGCCACGCAGACCAAGGTTGACAAGAAGCTCAAGGAGGAGGGCCGGTCCCGCCTTCAGATGGGTCGCGATGCCTTCATCGATGCGTGCTGGGACTGGACGCACGAATACGGTGGCACGATCGTGAGCCAGATCAAGCGCATGGGCTGCTCGATCGATTTCGACGACGAGAAGTTCACGATGAGCCCCGAGTTCTCCAGAGCCGTTCGCAAGGTCTTCTGCGACTGGTACCACGACGGTCTCATCTATCGTGGCAAGCGTATCGTCAACTGGTGCCCCCACTGTCGCACGGCCATCTCCGATGACGAGGCCGAGTACCACGACGAGAAGGGCCATCTCTGGTACCTACGCTATCCTCTGGTCGAGCCCGTTGACGGCATCGAATACATCACCGTGGCGACCACGCGCCCCGAGACCATGCTCGGCGACACCGGCGTGGCCGTCTCGCCCCAGGATCCCGAGAAGGCCAGGCTCGTGGGAAAGATGGTCATGCTCCCGATCGTCGACCGCGAGATTCCCATCTTCTCCGACTGGCATGTGGATGCGGGCTTTGGCACAGGCTTCGTGAAGGTCACGCCCGCCCATGACCCCAACGACTACGCCATGGGCCAGACGCATGGCCTCGAGCAGATCAACATCTTCGACGAGGTCGCCCATGTGGTTCCCGGCTACGGCGAGTTCTCGGGCATGGACCGCGACGAGGCCCGCGTGGCGATAGTCGACTGGTTCGAGGAGCATGGGCTTCTCGACCACGTCGAGGACCTTGACCATTCCGTCATGCATTGCTATCGCTGTGACACCGCGCTCGAGCCTTGGCTCTCCGAGCAGTGGTTCGTCGCCGTGGACAAGCTCAAGGAGCGCGCGACCGAGGTCGTCGAGGATGGCGAGGTCACGTTCCACCCCGATCGCTGGACGCAGACCTACCTTACCTGGATGGAGAACCTCAAGGACTGGTGCATCTCGCGTCAGCTGTGGTGGGGTCATCGCATCCCCGTGTTCTACTGCGAGGACTGTGGGTGGGAAGATGCCTCCATGGAGGACGTCGACGTTTGCCCCACGTGCGGAGGGCACCACATCCACCAGGACGAGGATGTGCTCGACACCTGGTTCTCATCCCAGCTGTGGACCTTCGCCACGCAGGGCTGGCCCGACCATCCCGAGGGCATGGAGGGACACCATCCCACGAAGGTGCTGGTCACAGCGCGTGACATCATCACCCTGTGGGTCGCACGCATGATCATGAGCTCCCTGTACTGCGTCGGGGAGGTCCCGTTCCACGACGTGTACATCTACGCCACCATCCTCGCCAGGGACGGCAGCCGCATGTCCAAGTCCAAGGGCAACGGCGTCGACCCCATGGACCTCATGGACAAATATGGTGCGGACGCGATGCGCTACAACCTGCTCACGCTCATCACCACGAACCAGGACGTCAAGTTCGATGCCAACGTCGACAAGAGGACGCATGAGCTCATCGATAGCCCACGCACCGAGCAGGCGCGCTCGTTTGTGACCAAGGTCTGGAACGCGAGCCGCTTCGTGCAGATGAACCTCGGGGGATACGTTCCAGGCTCCGCCAAGGCCGAGACGGCCGAGGACGCCTGGATGCTCAGCCGTCTCGCTCGCATCGTGGCCGAGTCCACCGAGGAGCTCGAAGCCTACGACTTTGGCGAGTACGCCCGCAACATGCAGTCCTTCTTCTGGAACGAGGTCTGCGACTGGTACATCGAGCTCTGCAAGAGCCGCCTTCTTGACGGTGCTCCCGAGGAGAAGCTGCAGGTGCAGCGCAACCTCGTCTACGTGCTCGACGTCTCCATGCGTCTGCTGCATCCCGTGATGCCCTTCGTGACCGAGAGCGTGTGGGACGCGCTTCCCGCATCTGGGCTCGATGACCATTCCGCCGAGTTCCTCATGGTCGCGGCCTGGCCCGAGCCTGAGGGGCTTGCCGGTTTCGTGAACGAGCGCGCGGAGCATGACTTCGATCTGGCCCGTCGCGTCATCTCCGTCGTTCGCTCCACGCGCGCCCGCTACCGTCTCTCACCCAAGACCGAACTTGACGTGGCCGTGCGTGCGTCGCAGGAGGATGTCACCGTTCTCGAGGGTCAGCGGGGCTTCATCTGCTCCGTGGGTCGCGTCGACCAGCTTGCGCTCGGCGCCCAACAGGAGAAGCCTCTCAACGCGGTCTCCATAGCCGATGGTGCGCTCGAGGTCTTCGTCGTCCTCGGCGGGCTCGTGGATCTGGCAGCCGAGTCGGTGCGTCTCGAGGGTGAGCTCTCCAAGGCCGAGGGTGAGCTCTCTGGGGTCCGGCGCACCCTTGGAAACGAGGGCTTCGTTGCCAAGGCGGCTCCCGAGGTCATCCAGAAGAAGCGTGATCGTGCCTCCGAGCTCGAGGCTGCCGTCGAGCAGCTCAAGGCTCAGATTGCCGACTTCGCGTAAGCTGCCCGCCAGGTCGTTCGGACGCCCATGGCCCCCGGTCATGGGCGTCTCCCTGTTTGGGATGAGGATCCCTGACGTGTGCCGGGATACGTTCTTGATATAATGCGCGCAGCACGCCGCTTCTGCTTCCGAGGCTTCTTTCAGCTGTCGAACAAGCTTGTCGCAGTGCTGTGTCGATTGCTTTGTCCTCACGACACCGCAGTGCGAAATGAGTAGGTTGGTTCCCTGAAAACCCGAAGACATCGACTCCGTGAGGCTGGTGATAATGACTTCCGAGAATGCCTTGCTGTCCGCAATCGAAAAGGTCGCGGTCGAGAGTCCCGATGCCGTCGCCTATGCGTCGGCTGGCGCTGACGAGGTGACCTACGGTGAGCTCTGGCGCACCTCGGGGCTCATCGCCGGCGTACTCGTCGACTGCGTGGTGGGACGCGGCCCCATCATCGTGACAGGAGAGAAGGACGCCCTCATCGTTGCCACCTTCCTTGCCTGTCTGAGGAGCGGGCACGCCTTCGTCCCCATCGATGCCGAACTTCCCGTGGCGCGCGTCCACAACATCGCGAGCCAGATCGGCGGAGCGGTGATCCTCTCCACCTGCGACCTGCGTCCTGAGCTCAAGGACGAGCTCGACCATATCGCGACGATATTCGACGCGCGTGAGCTGCTTGCGTCCGCCTATGGGTTCGTGGCGCCGTCCCCTGACGTCTGGGTGACGGGCGAGGAGACGCAGTACATCATCTTCACGTCAGGCTCGACGGGTCGCCCCAAGGGCATCGAGGTCACGGCAAATGACGTCACGCACTTCATGGACTGGATGGACGGCTTTCCCGTGGTGCGCGACGGCGGCAGGGTCTTTCTCGACCAGGCACACTACTCCTTCGACCTCTCGGAGTACGAGCTCGTGGGTGCCCTCTCGACGGGTGGAACGTTGCACGCCGTATCGGACATGGAGTCCAAGGACTACCCGGCGCTCTTTGCCGATCTTGCGTCTTCGGGAGTCGAGGTCTGGGTCTCCACGCCGTCTTTTGCCGACCTGTGCCTCGTGGATCACAGCTTCGACGTGAATCTGCTGCCCGACCTCAAGATATTCCTCTTCTGCGGCGAGCCCCTTCACCACACGACCGTGGGCAAGCTTCGGAAGCGCTTCCCAGGCGCCATCGTCGCGAACACCTATGGGCCCACCGAATCGACGGTTGCGGTCACGTACTGCGAGATTGACGATGCCGCGCTCGTCGATGACGCCACGCTTCCCGTAGGCAGGGCACGCCCTGGCACTGAGCTGCGAATCATTGACCATGAGACGGGCAAGGTCCTGCCGTTTGGCCAAACGGGCGAGATCGTGATCTGTGGAGACACCGTGGCCAAGGGCTACTACAAGAATCCCGAGAAGACCGCCGAGGCATTCTTCCCGTCATCCCTGTCCGATGGCACGCCCATGCGCGCCTATCGTACGGGTGACCTCGGCCACCTCGACGAGACGGGCATGCTCTACTGCAAGGGACGTCTCGACTCGCTCGTCAAGGTCAATGGCCTACGCATCGAGCTCTCCGAGGTCGAGGGTGCCCTTGAGGAGATCCACTGCGTCACGCAGGCAGCCGTCGTACCCGTGGAGTACCACGGCAAGGTACAGAGCCTCTGTGCGTTCGTCGTGGTTGACGAGGGCCGTGCGCGGGTCCTTTTGGGCGGGGAGGCCTCGTCGTCGGAGTTCGACCTTGGTCGCGCCCTCAAGGCCGAGCTCGGTCGTACGCTGCCCGTGTACATGGTGCCGCGCCGCGTGCGCGTGCTTGAGGATATGCCGCTCAACGAGAACGGCAAGTGTGACCGCAAGGCCCTCGTGGCAAGTCTGGCCAGCAGAAGGTAGGACATGACGCTCTTCTCCGATGCAAGCTTCTTCATCCTGCTGGCGGTGGCCATCGTGCCCGCCGCGGTCATCGGCCTTACCGAGCACTCGCTCAGGCACTACGGCGTCGTGCTGTCCGCCGTGCTCGTGGCGGCGGCGTTCTGGGGACAGCCTGTTCAGGCGCTGGGGCTCGTGGCCTACCTTGTCCTCTCGCGGTGTGCGCTCTGCTGGCTTGCGCGCGACCCAAAGAGCGAGCGACGCTTCGTGGCGGCATCCCTCGTCACGCTCTGCCCGCTCCTGGTATACAAGGTTTCTGTCGTGTTCAGTCTTTCGCTCTGGGGTTTCATCGGCATCTCCTACATCACGTTCAAGGGTATCCAGATGGTCATGGAGACCCATGACGGCCTCATCACCCGCAAGGACCTCGGTTTTGAGGACTGGCTCTACTTCCTGCTCTTCTTTCCGCAGTTCAGCTCTGGTCCCATCGATCGCAGCAGGCGGTTTGCCGCCGATGCGCACGGCATTCCCTCGCGTGACGAGTACGCGGGGCTTCTCGCGCGCGGCATCCTTCTGCTCCTGCTGGGTGCGGTCTACAAGATGGTCATCGCGACGTTGATCCATCGCTACTATTCGCCGACCGTATGGGGCACAGGCGACTTTGGCACCGAGCTCTGGGCGCAGGTGAAGACGGCCTATCTCTACGGTGGCTATCTCTTCTTCGACTTCGCCGGCTATAGCTTCATGGCCATGGGAGCAAGCTATTGCCTGGGCATTCGCTGTCCTCGCAACTTCAGGGCCCCGTTCATTGCGACCGACATCTTCGACTTCTGGAATCGCTGGCACATCACGCTCTCGACCTGGTTCCGCGACTTCGTGTTCATGCGCATCACGCGCTGGCTCGTACGTCGCAAGATCGTCAAGGGCCGCGTCCGTGTGGCCCAATGCGGTTTTCTGGCCAACATGCTCATCATGGGCTTCTGGCATGGCATTACAATTGACTACGTTGGGTATGGTCTCTTTCACGGCGTGCTTCTCGCGGCAACGGAAGGCATCCAGAAGCGCTCTCGGTTCTACAAGGCTCACCGCCATGACCTCTGGTTCAGGATTCTCTCATGGTTCGTGACGCTGCAGCTCGTGATCTTGGGGTTCTCGATCTTCTCAGGACAGATAAGCATGCTCGTGGAAGGAGCGATCAATGGCTGAGATGACGCATGAGGAGCTGACCGCGAAGGTCATGGACCTCCTCGAGGATGTCTGTGGCGATGACGAGGTGCGCAGGCACATGGATGATGACCTCTTTGGGCTTGACCTGCTCGACTCGATCGCGGCTGTCGAGCTCCTCGTGGGCATCGAGGACGAGTTCGGGATCAGCATCGCCCCGACCGAGGTTCCGCGCAACGAGATGAACACGCCCGACAAGATCATCGACCAGGTGGAGAAGCGCCTATGACGGTCGAGCCCCACGAGGCGAACGAGACGCCCGAAGTGCCGGGAAAGCCGCATCGTGGCAGGCACCTGCTCTTGGCGGTCGTGCTCTCGCTCGTCGTGGGCGTGGTTGGCGTCGTGTGCTTTGACAAGTTCGTGCTGCCGGGCGATGGCGTCGCCAATACGAGCAAGCTCTACGACTACGTCTACACGTCGGGGAAGTCGGAGAACCTCGCGTTCGTGCTCAACAACATGTCGGATGACGGGTATCTCTGCTTCGGCTCCTCGGAGTGGTACGTCTCCAAGAGTCTCGTGAGCACGTGCCCGCAGGCGGTCTTCGGGGAGAACGTCACGGGCGTCGACATGACCTACATCGGCGAGGCATACGACCAGTCGCTCTGGGAGACCATCGCTGCGGGGGCCTATGGCAGCTCGGTCAAGAACAAGAAGGTCATGATTGTCATCTCGCCGCAATGGTTCTTCAAGAACAACGGTGCCGAGAACAAGTTCTATACCAAGTTCTCATACACGCTCTATCGAGCCTTCGCCCAGAACCCGAACATCTCCGACGAGACGAAGGAGTACGTGCGGCAGCGCTGCTCAGCGTTGGGCATCGACGATTCGACGCTCTCCGCGGCATCTCAGGACACGGTGCTCGACTCGCTGAATGACCTCGTGCTCTCGGTTTCCGACTCGTGGCATCTTCGCTCTGACATCGACCACATCGTGGGCATCGCACCGACCAAGAGTTCGGTTCGACAGCAGGGAACATCCACGGGCGAGCCCGACTGGAACGCACTCCTTGATACGGCCGAGCAGGAGGGCGAGGCCACCTGCACCAACAATGACTTCGGTGTCTATGACGCATACTGGGAGAAGAACCACACCTATGACCCTGAGCTCTTCCAGAACTTCAGCGAAGCGGATGACGAGTATGACGACCTCCGCTGCTTTCTCGAGGTGTGCCACGAGGTGGGGCTTGACCCACTCGTGTGCATCCTGCCCGTTCATGGCAAGTGGTACGACGTCTCGGATGTCTCGACCGACGAGCGGCAGGCCTACTATCAGAGGATTCGAGGCATCTGTGATGACGCCGGGGTGGCGTATGCGGACTTCTCGAGCTGCGAGTACGAGAAGTACTTCCTCTGCGATACCGTGCACCCCGGTTGGAAGGGCCTGGTGCGCATCGAGGAGTCGTTCTACGACTTCATCAACGGCCAGGACGATGCGTTTCTCGGTGGAGCCGGCTTTGGTTCCGCGGAGGGGCTGACGAGCGTGGACGGGGGATGAGTGACGATGGTGGAGAGCGTGGGTGTGAGGGATGAGCACCGTGGCTTGCGCGCGCTCGTCGCGTGGCTTGCGGGCCATCCCATCACGGACGTCAAGGAGCGCGTGATGGCGTTCTCGGTGCGGCACGAGGTTCTGACCTGCCTTGCGACCGGTGCCGCAGCCGTCGCCATGGTATGGCTTCTCACATGGTTCCTGATATTCTCTGGCCTCGACGAGCCGGTGCAGTTCATCTATGGCAGCTTCTAGGGTGAGGGCCGTCCGCACGCTCGCGTCGTGCCTCGCCGTGCTTCTCGCCACGACCTTCCTTGTCACGGCGCCGACGAAGGCGTTGGCGGATGAGGCCCTGATGCCGACCGCGCAGGACGGCATGGGTATTGACTACGAGGATACCGAGACGGGCGCGCAGAATCTCCAGGGCGATGAGGCAGACCCCACGATCAGCGCCAACCCCGTGGGCGAGGAGGAGTCGCGCGTCGAGCTCACCAGGGAGCTCGACGCATACCTCTCGGAGAACTTCGATACGTCTGGTCTGCCAGGGCTTGCGGTGGCGGTGGTCACCTCGGATGGCGTGCGCTACCTCTCCACCCAAGGTGACTGCACGAGCGCCGACCAGACGTTCATCATAGGGTCGCTCTCGAAGTCGTTCACGGCGGTGTGCGTGATGCAGCTTGTGGAGCAGGGCGCGATCGACCTCGACGCACCTGCGGCGCTCTACGCACCAGGCTACGGCGTGCCGAGTGTGGTGACCGTGCGAGACCTCCTCAACCAGACGAGCGGCTTCGGGTACTTCCAGCCTCTGGCCGATGCGACCGTGGGCGAGACGCTCGGATCGTTCTCGTACTCCAACGCCAACTACGACCTGCTCGGTCGCATCGTCGAGAACGTGAGCGGCGAGACGTACGCCGACTATCTGCGCACGAACGTCTTCGACCCGCTGGGGATGGATGATGCGTCCATCGATGGGGTGGAGGAGGGACGCGCACCAAAGGCCGTGGGCCACCGCAACTGGTTTGGCCTCAGCGTGGAGGATGGGTTCGTACACGAGCTTGGCGATGATGCGTGGGGTGGACCATCCTCGGGGTATGTGCGCGCAAGCATCTCGGACATGGCAACATACCTGGAGATGTACCTCAACAGCGGTGAGGGCGTCCTTGATCCGCAGGGCGTGCACCAGATGATCTTCGACCGCGTGCCCGACATAGACGGAGACGCGTCCTATGGCATGGGCTGGTCCTCGTTCACCTGGGATGACGGCGAGCTCGTGCTCGCGCACTCGGGACAGGTCGAGAACTACGTCGCGGACATGGTCATCATCCCGGACCGTGACATCGGCATCGTGCTGCTCGCGGATGCCGACGATGAGCTCGGCGGCAACGAGGCGTTCTATCAGATGGCCGACGATGTCGTAGCGCTTTCGATTGGTGGCGACGCCACCGGTGTGGACGCGTCTGATTCCGTGGGGAGCCACGTCGGATACGACCTCGCCTACCTTCTCGCCATCGTGGCCGCCGGCATGCCGATCCTGCTCAGGAGGCGCTGGTCCGCAAAATGGCTCGGAACCGAACGGCCGGCCGCGGTGATGTGGGCGATGATCGCGTTCGAGCACCTCTTCACGCCGCTCCTGGTATGGTCGCTCGTGAGCGAGACGGGCATGCGCTGGCAGGACTACTGTGACTTCCAGCCCGATCAGGCGTTTGTCGTTGCGGCCGTGATGGCGCTGCTCCTGGCGGGCGGCATCGTGAAGCTGGCCGCATGGGTCAGATGGCGGCGTGGTGTCCGGACCTAGCCGAGAAGCGCCTCGGCGTTGGCCTGTACCTCGGCTGCGACATCGCGAGAGAGCGTCTGCTCGAGTCTGCCGAGGGTGGCGACGAGCGAGCCCATCACGCGGTTGGTGTCCCATGGGATGTCACTGCCGGCGGGTTGGTCCGTCTCAAGAAGCAGACGGTCGTGTGGGATGAGCTTCGCGTACTCTCGGCCGCGTCCCGTGGAGAGCATCATCTCGTTGACGGAGAACCAGCAATCCGCACGTATCGCACGCCAGATCTCTTCCGAGGACCCGCTGAACCAATGAAAGACGCAGCGACACGACCCTATCGCTCCCGTGCGCGTCAGGACGTCGAGCACGGTCCCCGCCGCACGGACGGAGTGAACCGAGAGGACCTTGTTCCCCCCTACGTCCGCACAGGCCCGGCAGACGCGCTCGAACGCGGCGATCTGCCGGGCCTCGGACCCTGGCGGTACGTGCCTTGGGGAGAGGTCCAGGCCCACCTCGCCCACGTAGCGAGTGTCGCAGACGAGCTTCTCGAGCACGGCGAGATCCGCCTCGGTGGCGCGGCCGTCCGCCACCCACCACGGATGCAGCCCCACTGCGGGATGGACGTTGGTAAAGCTGCCGCAGGTCTCGCGAATGCGACGGTATCCTGCCGGCGTGACGCTTACGGCGAGCAGCGCAAGGCCGCGGACGTCGGCCGCTGAGGAAAACGAGGCTGGGTTATCAACAAAGTCCAGGTGGAAGTGTGTATCGGTGATGGATGGCATCATGCGTACCCCAAAAGGTCACGAATCACCCGACTGGCGATCATCTGGCCCATGATGGGTGGGAAGTAGCTCATCGTGCCGAGGAGGCTACCGTTTTTCTCCCACTCCTCGTCGGTGATGGTGCGCATGGGCACGGGCTTCTCGTCAGAGAAGAGGACCTGCAGGTCATGAATGCCACGACGACGGCACTCCTTGCGTACGATGCGCGCAAGCGGATCGTTGACGGTGTCCTCGATGCGCGCGAAGCGCAGGCGTGTCGGGTCAAGCCTGTTGCCGCCACCCATGGAGCTTATCAGACGATAGCCATGCCCTCTCGCCCACTCCGCAATCCCCAGCTTCTGCGCCACGGTGTCGATGGCGTCTACCACGTAGTCGGGGCGGGGAAGGGCGTCGAGGACATCCGAGAGACCCTCCTTGGGGAGAAATCCGTGCACTGCCGTGACACGAGCCTCGGGATTGATGTCTCGTACGATCCTGCTCATGACGTCCGTCTTCGGGAGGCCGATGGTGGAGTGGAAGGCCACGGCCTGTCGATTGATGTTGGAGGGAGCCACTACGTCGCGGTCGAGAAGCACGAGTCCTCCCACGCCACCGCGCGCAAGCGCCTCGGCGCAGTTGGAACCCACGCCGCCAAGGCCGATGACCAAGACCGTCGACCCATCGAGCCGAGCCAGACCCTCATCGCCGAGGATGAGACGAAGCCTGTCGTTGGGGCTTTCGGTCGCACTCGCCATCTCGCCATCCCTGACCCTCTCCTGTGACAGAATCGCCGCATGCCATGGTTTCCTCGGGTGCAGGGCGATTCGCATATCGGAATCGTACCCCACCAAGGGCCTATGGTCCGTGGTCCGTGGTGGACTTCCGGGCCTATACTCGACAGGACGGCACGCAGGCGGGTGACGCGCCCGCGGACCCTCTCGTCGGTTGGTCGGTTCGTGTGATGCGCTTGCATGTAGGCCTGCGGGTTTGTCGACCATACCGACGTTGGGAAAGCGATGGCGTCTGCATGTGGTATAGGCTGACAGGGTGTCTTTTTCGACCATGGGGACAAGGAGTGGGCAATGGGATTCAAGTCTGATATCGAAATCGCGCAGGAAGCCAGGATGCTTCCCATTGGGCAGATCGCCGAGCAGGTGGGTCTTTCCGATGACATGCTCGAGCCGTATGGCCACACCAAGGCGAAGGTGGACATCCGCTCGCTCGGGGACCGTCCTCAGAAGGGCAGGCTCATCCTTGTGACCGCCATCAATCCCACACCTGCGGGCGAAGGCAAGACCACCACGTCGGTCGGTCTCGCCGACGCCCTTCACCGTCTGGGTAAAAATGTCGTCCTCGCCCTTCGCGAGCCCAGCCTCGGTCCCGTCTTCGGTGTCAAGGGTGGTGCGGCCGGAGGTGGCTATGCCCAGGTCGTTCCCATGGAGGACATCAACCTTCATTTTACCGGTGACTTTCACGCCATCGGGGCCGCCAACAACCTTCTGGCCGCGATGCTCGACAACCACATCAAGCAGGGCAACCCGCTCGGCATCGACCCTCGGCGCATCACGTGGAAGCGCGTCGTTGACATGAACGACCGCCAGCTCAGAAACGTCGTCGACGGCCTCGGGGGCGTCGCCGACGGCATGCCGCGCCAGGATGGCTTTGACATCACCGTGGCCTCCGAGGTCATGGCGGTCTTCTGCCTCGCCTCCGACCTTGCTGACCTCAAGGCCCGTCTCGGCCGCATGGTCGTCGGCTATACGTTCGACCGCCAGCCCGTCACGGCGCATGACCTGCATGCCGAGGGTGCCATGACGGCGTTGCTCAAGGATGCGATCATGCCGAACCTCGTGCAGACGCTCGAGCACACCCCGTCCTTCATCCATGGTGGGCCGTTTGCGAACATCGCGCACGGCTGCAACTCCGTCATCGCGACGACGACCGCACTCAAGCTCGGCGACTATGTGGTCACCGAGGCTGGCTTCGGCGCGGACCTTGGTGCCGAGAAGTTCTGCGACATCACCTGCCGTATGGCAGGGCTCACGCCCTCTGCCTGCGTCATCGTCGCTACGGTGCGCGCGCTCAAGCACCACGGCGGCGTTGCCAAGTCCGACCTTTGCACCGAGAACCTCGCGGCCCTCGAGGCAGGTCTGCCGAACCTGCTCCAGCACGTCGAGAACATGCAGAAGGTCTTTGGGCTGAACGTGGTCGTGGCGATAAACGCGTTTCCCACCGACACCAAGGCCGAGCTCGATCTCGTCGAGACCGCGTGCAGGGAGCTTGGCGTCAACGTGGCGCTCTCCGAGGTGTGGGCGAAGGGCGGCGAAGGCGGCGAGGCGTTGGCGCACGAGGTCCTGCGCCTCTGCGATGACCCCAACGACTTCCGCTTCAGCTACGATCTTGATGGCAGCATCGCCGACAAGATCGAGGCCATCGCCACGAAGGTCTACCATGCCGATGGCGTGGACTTCACGCCGGGTGCCATCAAGCAGCTGCAGCAGCTCACCGATCTTGGCTATGACCACCTGCCCATCTGCATGGCCAAGACCCAGTACTCCTTCACGGATGACCAGACCAAGCTCGGCGCTCCGAAAAACTTCCGCATCACGGTGCGCAACGTCAAGGTCTCCGCTGGTGCCGGGTTCCTCGTCGCGCTTACGGGTGACATCATGACCATGCCGGGCCTTCCGAAGGTACCGGCGGCGGAGAAGATCGACGTCACGCCCGACGGCAGGATCATCGGTCTGTTCTAGTCGGGTCCTGCCTTTCGTGCCAAAGCCAAAGGAGTCAGCCATGGCATCAGAGCTCACCAAGATGAGCTGCGAGGATTTCGCGTCCGTTCTTGCAGCCAGACAGCCCGTTCCCGGAGGGGGCGGTGCCGCCGCGTACGTCGGTGCGCTCGGTGTCGCACTCGGCTCGATGGTGGGCACCTACACCTCCGGGAAGAAGAGCGCTGCGGCCTACGAGGGTGACATCCGTCGCATGCTCCTCGCTGCCGAGGACATTCGCGTCCATCTCGTCGCCCTGGTGGACGCCGATGCCGATGCCTTCTATCCGCTCTCTCAGGCCTATGCCATCCCCAAGGATGACCCGACTCGCGCAGACGTGCTCGAGTCGGCCACCAGGAATGCGATCGTCGGCCCCATGGAGATGATGCACCAGATCGCGTCTGCCATCGAGCTCCTCGAGGAGATGGGCGAGAAGGGCTCGCGCATGCTTATCTCGGACGTGGGCTGTGGCGCGCTCATCTGCCGCGCTGCCTTGGAGGCCGCAAGCCTCAACGTCTTCGTGAACACGAGGGCGCTGCGCGACCGCACGTATGCGGAGTCCGTCGAGGCGGAGTGTGACGGGCTTCTCGCCGAGTGGCGCCCGCGCGCCGAGGCCACGGCCGCCAAGGTCATGAGCTACATCAGGGGAAGGGAATAGGCCATGGCGAGGCTGCTCAGAGGCGCACCCGTCTCCGCGGCGCTTACGGAGGAGCTGGTCGGTAGGGTTGCGACGCTTGGGGAGAGGGGGATCGTGCCCACGCTCGCCATCGTGAGGGTGGGGGAGCGTGAGGATGACCTCTCCTACGAGCGCAGCGCGGAGAAGCGCTGTGGCAGGGTGGGTATCGGCGTGCGCACGTTCGTGCTGCTCCCTGACTGCTCGCAGGACGAGCTCATAAATGTGATCGTCGAGGTCAACACCGACGACTCCATCCATGGCTGTCTCATGCTCCGCCCGCTCCCGAAGACGCTTGACGAGGAGGCCGCCTGCGAGGCGCTCGAGCCCACCAAGGATATCGACTGCATTACCGCCGGGTCTCTCTATGGCGTCTTCTCAAACCGTCCAACGGGCTTTCCGCCCTGCACGGCCGAGGCGTGCATCGAACTGCTCGACTACTATGGCGTCGAACTCGAGGGCGCGCGCGTGGTTGTGGTCGGGCGTTCCCTTGTGGTCGGAAAGCCCGTCTCATGTATGCTGCAGGCGAGAAACGCCACGGTGACCATGTGCCACACCCGCACGAAGAACCTAGTCGATGAGCTGTCGCGCGCGGAGGTCATCGTTGTCGCCGCCGGTCACGTCGGAACCGTGGGCCCTGACTGCGTTCATGAGGGTCAGACGGTGGTCGACGTCGGGATAAACTGGGACGATAAGGCGGGGAGGCTCGTCGGAGACGTGGACTTCGACGCTGTGGAGCCGATCGTCTCCGCGATCACGCCCGTTCCGGGTGGCGTGGGTTCCGTGACTACCGCCGTCCTCTGCAGGCACGTGATAGAGGCAGCCGAAAGGAAAAGGTACTAGCCGTGTGTGATGACATGAACTACAACACCATCGATACGCCCCGTATCGAAGCTGCGGTGCGGGAGTTTCTTCTGGGTATCGGGGAAGACCCCGATCGCGAGGGTCTTGAGGGTACGCCCGACCGCGTGGCGCGTGCCTGCGAGGAGATCTTCGGAGGCATGCAGGAAGACCCCGGTGCCCATCTGTGCAAACAGTTCCATGAGCCTGGCAACGAGGAGATGGTGATCGTCAAGGACATCCCGTTCTCCTCGATGTGCGAGCACCACCTCCTACCCTTCGTGGGCAAGGCTCATGTGTGCTACATCCCCAGGGACGGTCGCATCACCGGACTCTCCAAGATCGCTCGCTGCGTGAGTGGTTACGCCCGTCGGCCCCAGCTGCAGGAGCGTCTCACCTCGCAGATCGCTGACGCGATGGTCCGCGAGCTCGGGCCGCTCGGCGTCCTCGTGGTCCTCGAGGCGGAGCATACCTGCATGAACATGCGTGGCATCAAGGCCGCGGGAGCGCTGACGGTGACGTCCGCCGTGCGCGGTACGTTCAGAAACGACCTCAAGACGAGGGAAGAGGCCCTGAGACTTCTTGGCCTCGATCAGTAGGGGCATGGGCATCGCACGATAAGCCTCTGTTACGTTGCCGTCGTGCGTCAGCCTGGGAGATGCCCTTTTCGACATGGTGGGGGCGATGAGTATACTTTGGTCTTGCACCGATAGGTCTTGGGCGGAGGTCCAATGATATACGACGACATTCTCGAGGCGGTGGGCGATACGCCCCTCGTCCGTCTCAACAGGGTGGTACCCGCAGGGTCTGCTCGCGTTCTTGCCAAGTTCGAGGGCATGAACGTCGGCGGGTCAATCAAGACGCGAACGGCACTGCGCATGATTCGCCAGGCAGAGGCCCGCGGGGAGCTTCACGAGGGAAGCATCATCGTGGAGCCCACGAGTGGCAACCAGGGCATCGGTCTCGCGCTCGTGGCTGCCGTTCTTGGATATCGTGCTCGCATCATCATGCCCGACTCGGTCTCGATGGAGCGCCGAAGGCTCGTGAGCCACTATGGGGCGCTCGTTCTCACGGTTCACGACGCCGGAGACATAGGTGCCTGCATCCAGGAGTGCATCGCGAGGGCACTGCATATGGCAGCAGAGGACGAGAACGTCTACGTGCCCCAACAGTTCGAGAACGCGGACAACGTCACCGCGCACTACGAGGGCACGGGTGCTGAGATCCTTCGTGACGTAGACGGGCCGATCGACGGGTTCTGCTCGGGAATCGGCACAGGCGGGACCATCACCGGCGTAGGGCATGCCCTGCGCGATGCGAACCCTGACGTGCAGATCTGGGCGGTCGAACCCGAGAACGCCGCCATCCTCTCCGGAGGTACCGTGGGGACTCACCTGCAGATGGGAATCGGTGACGGAATCATACCTGCGATCCTCGACCGCGAGGTCATGGACCGCGTGGTAACGGTCAGCGACCCCGAGGCCATCTCGATGTCACGACGTCTTGCGCGCGAGGAGGGGATCATGTGCGGCATCTCCTCGGGTACGAACGTGGTTGCCGCCCTGAGGATGGCTGCCGAGTTCGGGGAGGGCAGGACCATCGTCACCATACTGCCGGACACCGCAGAACGCTACATTTCGACGAAGCTCTTCTGTGGCGAGTAGGCCATCTGCGGGGCTATGATCTTCACGTCGTTGCTCCTTGCTCCTGTACCTTGCGTTGAGAGGAAGCCATGCACAGAGAATTCCTGATGGGCAACGAGGCCATGGCGCTCGGTGCCCTTGCCGCTGGGGTCAACGTGGTGGCTGGCTATCCCGGTACCCCATCGACCGAGGTCCTCGAGACCATCGCCAAACGAAACCCCGGCGACGTCTACGTCGAATGGTCGGTCAACGAGAAGGCGGGCATGGAGGTCGCGGCAGGAGCCGCCTATTGTGGCGCGAGAACCCTTGTGACCTGCAAGCAGGTTGGGCTCAACGTGGCCTCAGATCCTCTCATGAGCCTTGAGTACATCGGCGTCAGCGGCGGGATGGTCATCCTTGTCGCCGATGACCCCGGTCCCATCTCGTCCCAGACCGAGCAGGACACCCGCACCTTTGGCATGTTCTCCAAGGTGCCCGTCTTCGATCCCTCCTCGGTGCGTGACGCGTACCAGATGATCCAGGATGCCTTCGAGCTCTCGGAGCGCATCGGAAGTCCCGTGATCATGCGCCCGACGACTCGCGTGGACCATGGCTACGAGGCGATCGAGGTCAAGGACCAGGACGAGTGGAGGTCGGACAAGCCCGAAGGGTTCGTCAAGGACTCGTCGCGCTGGGTCATCTTTCCCCGTCTCTCGGTGCGAAACCATGCGCTCATCGAAGAGCGCAACACCCGTCTCACGGACGAGCTCTCGTCATATCCGGGCAACTTCATCGTTCCGTCGGGTGCGAAGGCCGGACGCATGGGAATCGCCACGCACGGCGTGAGCTACGAGTACGTGGAGGAGGACCTGTCCGATGACCCGCGCCGCCCGCGCGTGCTTCGCATTGCCACGCCGTTCCCGTTTCCCGAGAGGCTTGCGGTCGAGTTCCTCCAGGGACTCGACGAGGTCCTCTGCGTAGAGGAGCTCGATCCGGTGATCGAGCGCGCCCTCGTCTACGTATGCGGAAGGCATGGCATCTCGTGCAGGATCCGAGGCAAGCTCACGGGAGACGTCCGCTCCTCCGGCGAGAACTCCGTGGAGTCCGTCACCGCCGCCATAGACGCGTTTCTGGGCCGCCCCAGGCCTGCTGCGCCTGCGCCCGATGACGTGCCACAGCTTCCCGTGCGCCCTCCGGTGCTCTGTGCTGGTTGTCCGCATCGCGCGAGCTTCCTTGCCGTCAAGCGTGCCATGGCTGGGCGCAAGACGATCTTCTGCGGTGACATCGGCTGCTATACGCTGGGCAACGCCCAACCTCTCGACATGTGCGACACCTGCCTGTGCATGGGGGCGGGCATCGACATCGCGCAGGGCGTCTTTCATGTGGAGCCGGACACCTTGGCCTTCGCCTTCGTCGGTGACTCAACGTTCTTCGCCTCGGGCATCACGGGCACCATCAACGCCTTCTACAACCAGGCGGAGATGACTCTCGTCGTTCTCGACAATTCGACCACCGCGATGACCGGACACCAACCCCATCCAGGTACCGGGCGCACCGTCATGGGTGATGTCGTACGGGCAGTGAGTATGGAGAACGTCCTGCGCGGCATCGGTCTCACCACGGTGGAGGTCGTGAACCCGCTCGACCACGAGCTTGCGGTCGAGACGGTCCGTCGGGTCGCTGCCGAGCCCGGGGTCAAGGCGATCATCTTTCGCTCTCCCTGCGTCGTCCTCGCCAAGCCAAAGGCCAAAAGCCGGGTTGATGCGAGTGCCTGCGTGGGTTGCCAGCGCTGTGTGAGGCAGCTGGGTTGTCCTGCCCTCATACCCCAGGCCGACGGACGCGTGGACATCGACCAGTCCCAGTGTACGGGCTGCACGCTCTGCGAGCAGGTCTGTCCCGTTCATGCCATCTCGGGAGGTGAGAGGCTGTGAGCACCAACATCGTCCTGTGCGGCGTGGGAGGACAGGGAACCATCCTCGCGTCCAAGCTCATCGCCACGGCCGCGATGGAACGTGGCATCCCCGTGAAGACCGCCGAGACGATCGGCATGGCCCAGCGCGGTGGTTCCGTGTTCAGCCACGTTCGCGTGGGTGACGGAGCGGCCTCGCCGCTCGTCGGTCGTGGCAAGGCGGATGTCATCGTGGCCTTCGAACCTGCCGAGGCGGTGCGCCAGCTGCCCTTCCTCAGGCATGGCGGTACGGTCGTCGTGAGCAACCGTCCCGTGGTCCCCGTCTCGTCCATGACGGGCGGGTTGGCATATGACCTCGATGCGATCATGACCTATCTCCGTATGCAGGAGGAATCTGGTCGTATCGGCGCCCTCTCCGTGGTCGAGGCGCGTCGCGCCGAGCTCGAGCTTGGCTCGGCCAAGTGCCTCAACGTGGTCCTCCTCGGCGCCGCCGCGCGCTCCGGCACGCTGGGACTTTCGGTGGAAGACATGCGTCATGCCGTCCACGAGCGTGTGCCCGAGCGCTTCTGGGAGCTCAACGACCACGCGCTCGCGTGGGGATAGACCGGTAGGCTACAGCCCCTGGCCGTGTGGCCAGCAGACGGAAGGGTACGGGAATGCAGATCAACGATCACCAGCTCGAGCTCGTTAACAGGCAGGTCGAGCGGCTCATCGCGGCCGACAACTTCTATGGCCGCAGGCTCAGGGAGGCGGGCATCACCGGGTGCGACTCCGTCGAGGACTTCGTCAGGCTTCCCTTCTCGCAGAAGCAGGACCTCCGTGACGCGTATCCGCTCGGGCTCGCTGCCGTCCCCGAGGAGAAGATCGTCCGCATCCATTCCAGCTCGGGTACCACGGGTACCCCCGTCATCGTGCCCTATACCGCGAAGGACGTGGATGACTGGGCCATCCAGTTTGCGCGCTGCTACGAGTTCGCCGGCTGCACCGCTACCGATCGCATTCAGATAACGCCCGGCTACGGTCTTTGGACCGCTGGCATCGGCTTTCAGGCGGGTGCCGAGAAGCTCGGTGCCATGGCCATTCCCATGGGCCCGGGAAACACCGAGAAGCAGCTCCAGTTCATGGTCGACATGCAGTCGACGGTCCTGTGCGCCACGTCATCCTACGCATTGCTTCTTGCCGAGAAGGTCGGTGAGCTCGGCCTCCGTGACAAGATCGCGCTCAAGCATGGTGTGATCGGGTCTGAGCGCTGGGGCGAGAAGACCCGCCGGCGCATCAAGGACGGACTTGGCATCGACCTCTTCGACATATACGGCCTCACCGAGGTCTATGGCCCTGGCATCGGCATCAACTGCAGGTACGAGACGGGTATGCACATCTGGGATGACTTCGTCTACCTCGAGATCGTTGATCCGGAGACGGGCGAGCCCGTCCCCGATGGCGAGTGGGGCGAGATCTGCATCACCACGCTCGTCAAGGAGGGTGCGCCGCTCATTCGCTTCCGTACGCACGACCTCTCGCGCATCATCCCCGGCGAATGTCCCTGCGGGTCGAGGTACCCACGCATCGACACCATCTCGGGCCGCTCCGACGACATGTTCAAGATCCATGGCGTGAACGTCTTCCCGAGGCAGGTCGAGGAGGTTCTCGCTCTGTTCCCTCAGCTTTCGAGCGAGTACCAGATTCGTCTCTCGCACCTCGAGGGCAAAGACACCATGCGCATCTATGTCGAGACCGACGGCACGCAGGACTTCCGGGACGTCGCCGACGCGGTGGCCGAGGAGACCAAGTCCAGAATCGGTCTCACCCCGCTCGTGAAGGTCGTGGAGCTTGGGGTCCTGCCACGCAGCGAGAAGAAGACCAAGCGCGTCTTTGACGAGAGGTACGAGTAGGATTCGTGGCGGACGGGCCCAACCCAGCCGATGCCCATACCGTCAAGAGCGACGTGGGTCGGTTGTCTCCCCAGTTGAGGTGGCCGTTCGAATCAGGTCGATCACCTCGGCACAGCGTAGGCTTGCCGCGTGTGGCATGACGGGGCTCTCCATGAGTCCTTGGGTCAGACAGTCATCGAAGTGGCTGATCTCTCCGAAGAAGTCATCGACCACGTACGGTGCCTCAAGATGACGGGAAACCAAAGTCTCACCGGATCCGTCTAGAGTCTTGACAATCAGCTCGGTCGGGCGATGGAATTGGGGTATCTCGACAGACCCCCTCTCGCAGTGAACGCTCAGGGTGACGCCCATCGCGCGGTCCGAGGCACACTCCAGCTCGCAGGGCACGTCTCCCATCAGGAGGAAAGCGTCATCATACCAGTCGACGGCACCTCGCCTGTCCGCGCTCGCCTTCACCAGAACGGGGCGACCGTGCGTGAGGGCGTCAAGCCATGAGACGCCATAGACACCCGTGTCATAAAGGCATCCACCTTGCGCGGGGTCGACGAAGTAGCCCCCGATGTCATCGGGGAAGCGATGGCAGATGCTTGCTCGGACGGAGGTGATCGCGCCCAGGGAACCATCCCGGAGAAGGTCCGTCATGCGGCCATAGGCGGGTACGAAACGGGTCTTCATGGCCTCCACGAAGAGACTGCCATGTCGGTGGGCGCAATCAAGGACGCCCGCAAGCTCATCAGCGGAGAGGCACGCCGGCTTCTCGCAGAGGACCGCCTTTCCGGCCTCGAGCGCACGCATCGCCCATTGCGCATGCAGGCCATGGGGGAGTGCGAGGTAGATGGCATCAACGTCAGGGTCGTCAATGAGGGCCTGGTGGTCGAGGTAGACCTTATCGGGATGGTGTGTCTCGGCGAACGCCGAGACATGAGCCTTGTCACGACCGCTTATCGCAACGAGACGCGCACGGGACTCATGAGCCAACGCGTTGCAGAAGCGATTGGCGATGTTGCCGGCACCAAGTACCCCCCAACCGATGGCACGGCCGTCTCCCTTGCCTGCCGTCTTTGTCCAGCCCTGCTCCATGGGATGACCCTTTCGACGATTGCTGCCCTGTACTTACAGTATTGCAGGAGAAAGCCGGGGAGGGTCTACCGACCTGCACTTTTCGTCATGATTGCAGACGGAGGCCTGTCTTCGACACCCATCCATGACTTGTGATGGTCCTTTCGGGCCATGTGGCCGAGTCCTCTGATGACCCATCTCGGCCCATTCGGAACGACATGCCCTCGATGCTTGATAGACTAATACGATTAGTTTATACTGTACTCATATTAGTTTTAGGGGAGGCCATGCATGGGTACGAAAAGGGACCTGGATTCACAGGCGATTCTGAATGCGGCGGTAGAGTTGGCCGAGGAAAGGGGACTCGAGAACATCTCCCTGCTTCAGGTGGCGGAGAGACTCGGCGTAAAACCACCGTCGCTCTACAACCACCTCGGTGGGTTGCAGGAGATCTCGTCGGGTATCGCAAAACTCGCCATCAGCAGGCTTGGAGATACCATTCGCGATGCAGCGGTTGGTCGTTCAAAGGGAGACGCCCTGGCGGCGATCGCCTCTGCGTATCGCAGGTTCGCGAAAGAGAACCCTGAGCTCTATAAGGCAATCCTGAGGTTCCATGACTATGACGACGGCGGCATTCAGGAGGCGGGCCATGCCGTCGTCCGCATCCTATATCAGGTGATGGAACCATACCGTTTCAGCAAAGAGGAAACGATCAACTTCGTCCGAGGATTCCGCAGTGCGCTCCATGGGTTCATTTCACTCGAGGAGGCAGGGTTCTTCCAAAGCACCGAGGCGAACGTGGACGTGAGCTACGAGCAACTAGTTTTACATATGATATCATCCCTGAGAGCGGAAGAAGATGCGTGAGAATGCCCCAGTACATCATGCTGCCTATCGTAGGATTCGTGGTTGGTCTGCTGATCATTTCGCTTGGCGGTGGCGGTGGAGCCGTCTACGTGGGAATTCTGACCGTCTTCTTTAATATCCCACCCGCAATCGCGGCGTCGACCTCTCTTGCGACAACGATCCCCACCACGGCCGTGGGAACCTTCAGCCATTGGAAGGCCGGAAACGTGAACTGGCGCTACGGGCTTACCATGCTGATCGGTGGCGTGGTTGGTTCCATCGTAGGCTCCCTGTGCTCCGGGTTTCTCCCGGAAGGTCTGTACAACAAGGTGACCGGAGCAATACTGCTGCTGCTTGCCGCGCAGATGCTGGTTTCGTACGTAAGGAAAGGCAATGATGCACAGAGCACGAATCAGACCCACAAGAGATCCGATACTGCCAAAGCGGTCTGCTTCGGCCTGCTCGGCGGAGTCATGTCCGGGCTCGTCGGCCTCAGTGGTGGCGGTCCGATCATCGCAGGGCTCATGATCCTTGGATGCCAGGCGCTCGAAACGGTGGGGACCTCCGTCCTCGTGCTGCTTGGCATCGCCGTCACCGGTTTTGCCACGCATCTCGGGATAGGAAGCATCGACTGGGAACTCGTGGGACTTCTGACCATCGGCACGGTTTGCGGTGCTTTCGTCGGTCCGGCCCTTCTCAAGCGGATGGATAAGAAAAAGCTGGAGAAGGTCCTTCAGCCTGTGCTTTTCGTCATGATTTTGACCATGGGCGGAATAGAGGTGTTCAAGTAGTGCTCCCGTCTGCTCGGGTGACAGGAGAGGACACCTGCGAAGACAAAGGAGGACGTCTTTCAACCAGATGCGACAGGACGCCTCTGGCCTAGGAGGAAGACGCCCCCACCTCTGTGAGACCGGAAATCGTAAAGGCGGGCGGGAGGTTCTCGATGTCAGATAGCGAGAACCGTTCCGAGGGGACGTAGACCGTTATGCTGGTCTGACGAGTCCTCTCCATCGTACGAATCGCATGAATTCGATGTCAGAGATCCCTTTTGCCTAGGTCTGTTCGGCCATCCACGAGGTGATGATACGTGCGAGCATCGATTTGGGATTTCTGGAGCTCGAGGGCGGGACGATTGACGAGTAAATTCCCCAGTATCATGAGGGGGCGTACACTACCATGAAAAGTAACTTCGTGGAGCAGATTTATGCAGTTGGAACTAAGAGACGTCAGAAAGGCCTTCGATGACAAAGAGGTGCTTAACGGCATCGATTTTACCTTTGATCAGGGGAAAATCTATGGCCTGATCGGACGGAACGGAGCGGGGAAGACAACCCTCTTCAATTGTCTAAGCGGCGAGATACATGCAGACGCGGGCGAGGCACTTCTTCTGAGCGAGGAGCAGAAGCAGCCGCTTGATCCTGAGAGAGTCGGCTATGTGCTTTCTACGCCGATTCTGCCGGAGTTTCTGACTGGATATGAATTTATCAAGTTTTTTATCGACGTCAACAAAGATCACGTTCCGGCCGATAAGAAGGCCGACGACTATTTTGACCTAGTGCAGATCAGCCAGGATGACCGACATCGTCTGATCAAGGGCTATTCGCACGGCATGAAGAACAAGATTCAGATGCTCTGCTTCATCATTTCCAAACCGCCGGTGATTTTGCTCGACGAACCACTTACGTCACTTGACGTTGTGGTTGCGCTTGAAATCAAAAGGCTGCTGCGTGAAATGCGTCAAGATCATATCATTCTTTTTTCAACTCACATACTGCAGCTTGCCACCGACCTGTGCGACGAGATTGTGCTGCTGAATGATGGAAAACTCGAGCAGGTCGATCATTCCATTATCGGTGATCCGCAATTTGAAGAGAAGGTTATCAGTCTGTTGAAAGATGAGAACGAAGCATGATGCAAAACACACTGAGAACCGTTTTCAATGTCAAGGCGTCAGTCAATGCGAATGTGTTTCTCTACTATCTCAAACGTCTTCCGCTCATCGGTCGGCTTGTTCATTCCCACGTCTATGCGGATGTTTCCCTGAAACGGAACGTTTCCATCGTTGCTGGCGTTTTCAGAGCCATTTTCATGCTCTTTAGCAAGGCCCTCTTCGTCGGTCTCCTATCGGTCCTGGCGGTTCTGCTCATCGAGCAAGACGTCAGCCTGCGCTATGCGGCATATCTAAATGTATTCTTCTTCTTGAATGCCATTGGCTCATTCATCACGTCTTCTATATTTGAGACCGACCGGAATAAATACATCTGCATCCGTCTCATGCATATGAATGCGCACGATTACATCGTTTCGACCCTGCTGTTCCATGAACTGGTGGATTTTGTCACTTTCCTGCCTGCGGTATTGCTTGCGACCGTCTTTATGGGCGGTACTCTTGCGCAGGGGCTCGTGCTGGCCATTATGCTGTCGACTCTCAGCTTGACCGCCGAAGCGTCCTTCCTTCTCGTCTACTCCGGAACCGGCGTTATTCTCAGCAAGAAATCTGCGTATGTCGCTTTCACCTTCATTCTCTGCCTGGCTGCTGCGTATGTTCCGGTTCTGATGCATCGGCCCCTGATGCTCGGTGACCTGCTCTTCCACCCGGTCTTTCTGTTGCTGCTCTTTCTCCTGCTGGGCTGTAGTCTGATGTAAATTCTGAAATACGGCAGGTACCATGAGTTGGCGATGGAAAGCCTGAAGGCGTCCGACTATTCGATCGATGTCGACAAAGTGGTCTCTGAGGCCAAGTTTTCGGACGTCGCGGTTCGGGAGAAGGAATTCAAACATGCCGACCTTGATACGCATAGGTTCGAAAGCAAAACGGGCTTTGCCTATCTGAACGCCATTTTCTTCCGCCGACACAGGCGCATCCTGGTGAGACCGATCCTTGCCTGTCTCGCCATCATCGCAATCCTTTTTGCGGCGGCAGTCGTCGCTTCTGTCTATCAGCCGAACATCAAGTCGCTGGTGTCAAGGCCGGATGCCATCCTACCCATGTTCGTCTTCATCATGTACTTCTCCTCGCTCGGAGAACGCGTGTGCAAGGCAATGTTCTATAACTGCGACATCAGCCTTCTGCGATACTCGTTCTATCGAGAGAAAAATGCGGTTTTGTCCAATTTCAAAGTGCGGCTTCGGCGTGTGGCCGGTCTGAACCTGATTGTTGCCTTTGCCATTATTGCCGCCGTCTTTGGTCTGACTCTTGTTTTTGGTTCGAACTGGTCGGTTATGGATACGGCTGCGTTCGCGCTTTCTATCCTGTTCCTGTCGCTGTTCTTCTCGGTGCACCATCTGTTCCTGTACTATGTCTTCCAGCCGTACACGACGGAGCTCGGCATGAAGAACCCGTTTTACAACGGGATTAACTACGGAGTCTATTTTCTGTGCTTCCTTTGTATGAAGATCAAAAGTCCACCATCATATTTTACACTAATTATATTGACGTCCACACTTGTCTACAGTGTGGTTGCACTGATTCTTGTATACAAATATGCGCCTAAAACATTCAGAGTAAAATAAGAGGGGTCTCATCGGGAGGCGTGCGCCGCCGTGATTAACGAGATTGGTTAAAGTGGTCGTCTCGCTTCGGCACAAAACCGCTTCTGCCAATGGAAGTCATCGCCCGGGTCGTTCCGATCGCATCCTTCCCACGGTCATGCCGCTTTTGGAAAGCCATCTGCATGCCGGCCGGAAGGTCATGGTTCAGGGACTGATAGGTATGCTTGTCGCCATGGTAGGTAACGGGGTCGCTACGGATGCGGGTATACTTGTCCCTGCTTTCTTCCAAGCAAAGCTCTGCGGGAAACCTCCGTTCGCAATGCGGCGCACCCGAGTCTCCCGGTATGGGGGGGCGTCACGCTTGGCTAGGCTCTCCTGTCAGGAGAGGAAAAGAGGGACCAATCATGTACGTCGTGCCATTTGAAGTTCCCGAGAGAAGCTATGCAGAGGCGCTCGACGTGCTGCATGCCACTCTTAGGTTTGGCATCCAGCCCATGCTCGAGAGCGTCGAGGACCTGATCGAGGAGTGCGGCAACCCCGACCTCTGCTTCGATGCCATCCAAATCGCCGGCACCAACGGCAAGACGTCGACGGCTCGCTATGCCGCGGCGATCCTCAGGGGAGAGGGGCTGCGCACCGCGCTCTACACGAGTCCCGAGCTCGTGAGCTACACCGAGCGCATGGAGGTGGACGGCCGTCCCGTCACCGAGGGGCAGTTCGCGCGAGGCATATCCGCGGCGGTCGAGGCAGGCTCCCGTGTCAACGCGCGGCGTCGCTCCGCAGGCGAGCGCCCCTACGACATCACCGAGTTCGACCTGCTCACCGTTGCCGCCTGCATAGTCTTTGCCGAGGCGGGCGTCGACGTCGCCGTGCTCGAGTGCGGCATGGGTGGCCGCTGGGACGCCACATCCGCCGTCAAGTCCATTCGATCCGTGGCGGTGACGGGCGTCGGTCTCGACCATATGAGGATCCTCGGCGATACGCTCGAGGCCATCTCGGGCGAGAAGGCCGCCATCATCAAGTCCGGACGCAGCTGCGTGCTCGGCGTGGGGACCGCGACGCCTTCCTCGGTCGAGGACGTCTTTCTCGGCCAATGCGCTCGTGCGGACGTCAGTCCCGTCCTGCTCCGTCCCGAGCGTGCGTCTGATGCCGAGGGCGAGATGCATCCCGGCGTCCCGCGCGAGCATGCCGGGCTTTCCCACGCAAGCTACGTCATCGATCGGTTTCCGGGCCGCATCGGCGGAGCGCTCGTGCTCGACGTGACCACGCCCCTGTCATCCTACATTGGGGTCAGCGCCCTCAAGCCCTCCTACCAGGCGGCCAACATCGCCTGTGCCATGGTACTCGCGGAGCAGTACCTCGGTCATGCCCTCGACCCCGATGTACTCTTCGAATCGGTGGTGACCTGCCCCACGCCCGGCCGCTTCGACGTGGTCCGTGCCGATCCCGTCGTCCTCATCGATGCCTGCCACAACCCGCAGAGCGTGGAGACCTTCCTCACGGCCGTCCGCGACGTCGAACCTGCTGTCTCAAGACGTCCGCTGCTCCTCTGTGCGGTTCTTGCCGACAAGGACGTGCGGGGCATCGTGAGGCTGCTCGCCCCGGAGTTCCCCTCGGTCGCCGTGACGCAGACCTCGTCGCCACGCGCGCTTCCCGCCGAGGAACTCGCCGCCATCTTCTCCGAATGCGGCAACGGACCCGAGGCCATCTACCACTCGGTGGGGGAGGCGACCTCCGCCCTCGAGGACAGAGGCTACGTTGCATGCGGGTCCATCACCACCGCAGGGGAGGTGTCCGGCATCCTGCGTGGCTCCGACCGCTGATTCTCGCGCCTAGGCCCGGCGTGTGCTCGTTATGCGCGGTGGGCACCGGAATGCGGGCGACTCATCATGTCTGCTACAATTACCAACGGCTTTGTAGCGATTGCGGCCGTGCGCCCACGTCTTATAAGGAGTCCCCTAGATGCAAGAACTTCTCGATCAGCTGATCACTCCTGAGGTCCGCATGGTGCTGTACCTCATGGTTGTCTGCGTGGTCATGCTCTATGTTCTCTCCATCGTCTACGTCATCCGCGATGCGCAGCGTCGTGGTGCCGAGCCGTGGTGGATGTGGGCGATCATCTCGGTCATCCCCATCGTCGGCCTTCTCGCCTACGTCATCCTGCGTCCCAGCTCCTATCTCATCGACCGCGAGGAGCAGGACCTCGACATCGCGCTTCGCGAGCACCAGCTCTCGCACTATGGCATCTGTCCCAAGTGCGGCGCGCCCATCGACCGCGACTTCGTCGTCTGCCCGATCTGCAACACGCAGGTCCGCAACGTCTGCCCCACGTGCCACCGACCCCTCAATGCCGACTGGAAGGTCTGCCCCTACTGCAGGACCCGCATCCAGTAGCCCCTGCCCCACACGGTCTTGACCCGGCCCTCCGTCTTTGCGGGGGGCCTTCTTTTGGAGGAACCCACCCATGCCGGAGATGCCTCGCCACGACCTGCCCATGAAGGTGGCCCTGCTCTCGGTCTCGCTCATGATCGGCTCGCAGACGGCCATCTCGCCCGCGCTGCCCGCCATGATCGAGCAGTTCCCCGACCTGTCGAGAAACGCCGTCGAGTCGCTCTCCACCATCCAGTGCCTGCCGATCATCTTCATGGTGATGGCCAGCGCGCTTCTTTCCGAGCGCTTCGGGAAGAAGCGCGTCGTCGCCTTCGGGGTCGCGCTCTGTGCCGTTGCCGGCTTCGTCCCGTTCGTGTGCCAGGACTATGCCGTCATTCTCGTGAGCAGACTTCTCTTCGGCGTTGGTATCGGCTGTCTCAACGGTCTCGCGGTCTCCCTCGTGGGGGATTTCTTTGAGGGACAGGAGCGGGCGACCCTCATGGGCATCCGGTCGTCCATGGAGACGCTCTCCACGGCCGTCCTTTCGGCTCTCGTCGGCATGCTCATCACCTTCGGGTGGCAGTGGGCGTTTGTCATCTATCTCGTCGCCGTACCCATCCTCATCGCCTTCGTGACCTTCGTGCCGGACCGACCGGCGTCTACCGGTACGATCGACGTCGAGGTGAAGGGCGACTCCGGCCACGTGATCAATGCGGCGGTCGTGGGTCTCGCGGTCTTTGCGGGGCTTGCCTGCATGGTGGTCAACGGCTTCGTGATTCGTGTGCCGTCCATCATCGAGGGCGGAGGGATGGGTACCGCCGCACAGGCGGGTCTCGTCGTGTCCGTCACGACCATCTCGGGTACGCTTGCGGGCTTTTCCTATGGAGCGCTCCATCGCCTGCTTGGCAGGCATGTCATCACGCTCGCGTGTGCGCTCATGGCGGCGGGGACGGCGCTTTGCTACCGTGCGGATTCCGTTCTCGTCCTCGGTCTGGCAGGGGCCCTTCTCGACTTTGGCTGGCCGCTCATCATCTCGCATGTCATGAACGCCGTTCCCGAGAGAAGTGCCAAGGGCTCGGCGACCATCTCCACCGCCTTCATCGTGGCCGCGACCGCAGTCACGTCCCTTCTCGCTCCCACGACGCTCAACGTCATCGGTGCGACTCTGGGTACGGTCTCCCTTGCAGCACCCTTTGCCGTCTATGCGCTGATGGTCGCCGGACTTGGCGTGTGGTGGGTCGCGAGGTTGGGTTAGCGGTACCGGAGAGTACCTCCAATCGAGTATCCATGCTGCGAAGATGCGCCATCATGGGCCGCCGCGCCTCCATGTTGTGGTACAACCTGTGCCTACATGCAATCGAAAGGTTCTCATCACATGCCGTGCCACATACCAGTGCGAAACCAGACTATCTAGGCGCCTGTCTTTTCTCGGCCCGAGTGGGCCACCTGACAGGCGCCGCATATCGCCCAGCGACACCTTCTGGTGGCGTGGGGGCTTTTTTCTTGTTCGAGTACACTTGTGAGGCGTCACCACCCGGAGGGAAGGACTCAAATGAAGGTTCTCTACAACGACGGCCATGTGGGCGAGTGCCCCGCCGACGAGGAACTGCACGTCATTCGTCACTCTGCCGCGCATATCATGGCCCAGGCCATCAAACGTCTGTACCCCGAGGCGGACTTCGCCTTTGGGCCCGCCACTGAAAATGGCTTCTACTATGACATCGACCTGCCCGAAGGCGTAAAGATCAGCGAGGATGACTTCCCCGCGATCGAGGCCGAGATGAAGAAGATCTGCAAGGAGAACCTCAAGTTCGAGACCTACGAGCTTCCTCGCGCCGAGGCCCTCGAGCACATGCGGGAGCGCGGTGAGAAGTACAAGGTCGAGCATATCGGCGACCTTGACGACGACGCTCGCATCACCTTCTACAAGCAAGGCGAGTACGTTGACATGTGCGTAGGGCCGCACCTCACCTACACGAAGGCCCTCAAGGCGTTCAAGCTCACGGGTGTCTCCGGCGCCTACTGGAGAGGCGACAAGAACAACAGGATGCTCACGCGCATCAACGGCATCGCCTTTGCCTCCAAGGATGACCTCGACAAGCACCTCGAGCTTCTCGCCGAGGCCGAGCGTCGCGACCACCGCAAGATCGGCCGGGAGATGGAACTCTTCATGATGTCCGATGCCGGCCCTGGTTTTCCGTTCTGGCTGCCCAACGGCATGATCGTTCGCAACTCGCTCATGGACTACTGGCATGACATGCAGGCGCAGTACGGATATGACGAGGTCCAGACCCCGATCATCCTCTCGCGCTCGCTGTGGGAGACCTCTGGGCACTGGGACCACTACAAGGAGAACATGTACACGACCCAGATCGATGACGAGGACTTTGCCATCAAGCCCATGAACTGCCCAGGTGCGTGCCTCATCTACAAGTCCAAGCCTCGTTCCTACCGTGACCTGCCGCTCAAGCTCGCCGAGGCCGGTCTCGACCACCGCCACGAGCTCAAGGGTGCCCTGCAAGGACTCTTTCGCGTCCGAGAGTTCACGCAGGACGATGCGCACCTCTTCATTCGTCCCGACCAGATCACCGAGCAGGTCACTGATGTCACGCATCTCATCACCGCCTACTACGCGCAGTTTGGCTTCCCCTACCGGGTCGAGCTCTCCACGCGGCCCGAGAACTCCATGGGTTCCGACGAGGACTGGAACCACGCCGAGCGAAGCCTCAAGGAGGCGCTCGACTCCATGGGCATCGAGTACACGCTCAACGAGGGCGACGGTGCCTTCTATGGTCCTAAGATCGACTTCCATCTGAAGGATTGCCTCGGGCGCACCTGGCAGTGTGGCACCATACAGCTCGACTTCCAGCTGCCGCACAACTTCCAGCTCGAGTATACCGATGCCGACGGTTCCAAGAAGCAGCCGATCATGATCCACCGTGCAGGCTTTGGCTCCTTCGAGCGCTTCATCGGGATGCTCACCGAGCAGTTTGCCGGCAAGTTCCCCACATGGCTCTCGCCCTGTCAGGTCAAGGTCCTGCCCGTCTCCGAGAAGACCCGTGACTACGCCAACGAGGTCGCCGCAAGGTTCCGCGCTGCCGGCGTGCGCGTGAAGGTCGATGACCGAGACGAGAAGATCGGCTACAAGATTCGCGAGGCGAGAAGCATCGACCGCGTGCCCTACATGCTCATCCTCGGCGAGAAGGAGGCCGCGGCGGGTAATGTCTCCGTGCGCGACCGCTCCAACGAGACGACCCAGCGCGAGCTCGACGAGTTCATCGCCGACATCACGACCGAGATCTCCAACAGAACGATGTAGGCCGTTCCATGGGGGAGAGCGCAGACCAGGCTCGCGTAATGGCGAGAGGGCTCGGTGCCGCGCGCGTCTACATCGTGCCCTTCGATGTCGCTGCCGACCTTCTCGTTGACAGCAAGCCGCTGCTTTGCGCCTCGCCCGTGCGCTGTCTCGACATCAGGCAGGCTGCGCTCCCTCTGCACGCCGAGGGGGTCTCCCTCTGCGTCGACGTGAGCGTCTGCGGACCGCTTGGGTGTCCCGCGGTCCGTCTGGGCGCCGACGTCGCAGTCTCCCTGCTCGGAGACGTCGGAATCGTGGGCGTGCCGAGAGACGCTGACCCGGCGCTCGTCTCCGCGGTCGTTGCCGATGAGGAGGTCCTTCCGCGTGCGCAGGCCCGTCTCGCCGCCTGGCATCGCGCGAGCGATGCGGCTCAGGTGGTGGCGGCCTACCTCGCATGTCACCCACGCGTCAGGGCCGTCGCGTATCCCGGGCTTCCCACGAGCGAGGACCACCAGGTTGCGGCCACATCCCTCGTGAGCGGATTTGGTCCCTACGTGGACTATGCGACCGGTACGGAGGAGATGTGCTGGCATCGCATCGACGCGAGCGGTCACGAGGGAGTTCCCCTCGTGGAGAGGCTCGAACGGGAGCTTATCCGCTAGTTTTCCCGCACGCCTGCGAGACGCGGGCATCGCCACGGGAGGGAATCGCCGTGCCGTGCGACGAAGAACCTAGGCGTGACGGTAGGTCAGGAAGGAGAACCTGACTCCGTCTGCGGTGGTTCCACCATCCTCGGTGGACTCGAGGATCCAATCCGGACTCTCGTCGAGGTTGGGGAAGAAGGTGTCTGCAGGTACCACCAGATCGTTCATCGTGACGTACACGCGCGTGCAGGCGGGCAGGAGAGCCCTGTAGACGGATGCGCCGCCGATGAGCCAGACCGAGTCGGGACTCTCGCTCGCGACGGACGAGAGGGCCTCCTGGGGGCTTGCGACGCGTTCGGATCCCTCTGGGTGGTACGTCTCGTCGTGGGTGATGACGATGTTCCTGCGCCTCTTGAGCGGACCTCCCGGAAAGCTCTCGAGGGTCTTCCTGCCCATGATGACGGTGCCACCCGTGGTGAGCTCGACAAAGCGATGCATGTCGGCCTTGTTGCGGACGAGGAGGTTTCCGTCGTACCCGATGCCCCAGTCCCGCGTCGCGGACACGATTGCGTTCATGGAACCCTCCTAGACGGCGATGGGGATGTCGGTCACCTGCGGACCGTGGTTGTAGTCCTCGACCACGAGGTCGGCGGTGGTGAAGTCGTAGAAGTCGGTGACCTTGGGGTTGAGCGTGACCTTTGGTGCCGGATAGGTGGGTCTCGAGATGAGCTCGCGCACGATGTCGACGTGGCGGTCGTAGATATGTGCGTCCGCGATCATGTGCACGAGTCTTCCCGCCACCATGCCACTTGCCTGCGCGACCATCATGAGGAGGAGCGCGTACTGGCAGACGTTCCAGTTGTTGGCAGCCAGCACGTCCTGGCTGCGTTGCACGAGCAGCATGTTGAGCGTGGGATGATCGTCCCCGGGCTCCTGCGTCACGTTGTAGATGGCATTGAAGGCACAGGGGTAGAGGTTCATCTCCGAGAGGTCCGAGAACGTGTAGAGGTTGGTCATGATGCGTCGCGAGAAGGGGTTCTCGCGGAGGTCCTTGAGCACGCGGTCCATCTGGTCGTAGTCGCCGTCGGCGTAGTGGCTCACCTGGCCGACCTGATAGCCGTAGGCCTTGCCAATGAATCCCGCCTCATCCGCCCAGTCATCCCAGATGTGCGGTTTGAGGTCATGGATGTTGTTCGACTTGCGCTGGTAGATCCACAGGACCTCGTCCATTGCGCTCTTGAGCGCGGTGCGGCGCAGCGTGAGTGCAGGAAACTCGTCACGCAGGTCGTATCGGTTGCATATGCCGAACTGCTTGATGGTGTACGCCGACGTGCCATCCTCCCAGTGCGGGCGGACGCGCTGTCCCTCGGTCGTGGTGCCGTTTTCCATGATGTCCGAGCACATGTCGATGAATATGCCGTCAGCCTTGCTCATTGCCAGCCTTTCGTTGGGTGCTACTTGTCTGCGGAGAGCGTAAGGGCCTCGGTGAGACTGGACCCGGCCTGTTCGGTCTCGTCCCAGACCTTCGCATCGGCGGTTGCGAGATCATCGTAGGAGATGTCACCATCGGTCCTGAGAAGCGAGATCTCGGCCTCGATGAGCTGCCAGCGCTGTTCCGCACTAGAGATGCCCTGTTCGAGGCGGGCGCTGACGGAGGAGCTGGCAGACGAGGGAGCCTCGATGGACCGAAGGCCGGATATCGTCTGTTCGCAGGTAGCGAGAGCCGCATCGAGCCGTTCCGTCGTGGTGGAGCCGTCGCGGGCGGCGGCGTTGAGATCTCGCGCCACGGAAGTCGCCGCGTCCTTGTCGACCTTGACGACGCTGCGTACGTACTGGGTGACGCTGGCATCCGCGCCAGAGTAGTCGAAGGCGGACACCTCGTCATCGATGAGCGACGAGTATGGCGCAAGGTTCAGGTCGAGTGCCGCCGCAGGCGTGAGGGTCTGTGAGGCGGAGTCGTTCTGCTCGCTCAGCCCCTCGGTGTTCTGGGTGGTGGGTGCCCCGCCGTACGACTCGGTGTGGCTGGTCTCCGAGCTGGTCATGTTGCCGATTCCGCTGATCGCATACGGTACGAGCACCGAGAAGAACCCGAGGATGGCGGAGAGGACGAGTCCGAGCACCGCGACGCCGACGGCGAAGATCACGTATGCCGCAGGTCCTGAGCTTGAGTTGTCGGGCGAGGTGGTTGCGCTTGCGCTTTCGATGACGGGCTGGGCGAGGGGCGTACCCTGCTGGGTCGGGTGGTTGTCATAGTAGTCAGGCATAGTGCCTCCCATACGCATCGTATTAGTGTCCATGGTACCCAATGACCGGTCTGAGATTCGTGGGGGTACCGATCCTCTAGAGGTGCTCCGCCTGGAAGAGCTGATCCCACATCGTCCCTATGGAGCGCACGAGCCCGTCATCGGCGGGAAGCCAGCGCACGTCGAGGAGGTCCTTCGGGGAGAGCCAGCGAAGTGCGGCGTGCTCCAGCGCGTGTGGGACGCTACCCTCTGCGAGCGTGCATACGAAGCAGTCCATACTCAGGTGAAAGTCCGGGTAGTCATACTCCACGGTATCGAGATACCACATGAGCTGGAGCTTTGCGCCAAGCTCTTCGGATATCTCCCTCCTGAGGGCCTCTTCGGGCGTCTCCCCCCGCTCGACCTTTCCACCAGGGAACTCCCAGAAACCGCTCTGCTCCCCGTTCGAGCGCATCGCTGCGAGGATTCCGTCCCTGCCTCGGATGATCGCGGCGACGACATGCCTGGTCTCCATGGGTACCTCCCTCTGCGTCGGCGTCCCTATCGGTTCTCCATCCTGACGATGGCATATGCGGTCCCGGTCTGCGACACGAGCTCGATGTCGCTACCGTTCTCCGTCGCGTGGACGCGTGGCAAGATCACGTCACCGAGAAGGGCCATCGAGCGGTACTGGACCGTGAGCCTTCCAAGGTCGACGCTACGTCCCAGCTCGGAAAGGGCATCGATTGCCATGAGCACGTACTGTGCGTTGTTCACATGGCGATTCGTGTCGAGGTGCTGCTCGGACACCATGACAGGGGAGGTCTCCTCGAAGGGGCCCGCGACCGTCAGGTGTTTTGGCATGGCGCGCATCTCGCAGCGTGCCTCGCCCGAGACGTAGACGAGCTGCGAATCGGGAATCCGTATCATGTGTCGCTCCTCGAGGTCGAAGAGGACCCACTGCGAGTCGGCGGTCACGAGGCGTTCGCCGTCGGTCGAATCCATCACGAAGTTACGGAGAGCCTGGTAGCCGTGCATGCCATAGGCCCAGGTCGCCGTTCGCACGGTGTCGCAGAAGTGGGGGAGACGGCTGACCTCGATCTGCCATGTGGTGAGCACCCACCCCATATGGTGCTCGTTGAGGTAGTCGAGCCCGACGCCGAGCGACTCGGACTGAAAGGTAGAGCAGTCCTGCAGGTAGTTCATCATCGCAACGAGCGAGAGGTCACCGTTCTCGTCGCATTCGCTGTACCTGACCCTGTCGTCGAAGTGATACATGGTGCCCCCGCAACCTGACCTTGATTCAAAACACAACGATTGCAGATTACCAGCATCTGGGCTCGCACGCACCAAAAAGCACGATGCCTACGTGAAGGCTGCAGGTCAATCCCATCTCGTCCCAGCCGGTTGTGACGGACTGCCGATTCGTGGGCGGACTCGCCCTCCGCACGCTGCGACATGCACCATAATCTCCATATACGGGAGAGGCCGCACGTGGGCTTCGGGCAAGGGGCGAGTGACATCCGTGCGGCGTGGAGATGGGGGAGCTATGGACAGTATCAGGTTTGCGACCATCGGCAGGAGCGGCATCACCGAGCGCTTTCTCGAGGCACTTGCGGAGACCGACGACGTGGAGTACGTCGGCGCCTACTCCCGTGACGAGAAGTCGGCGCGCGACTTTGGGTCTCGGTACGGTGCGCGACTCTTCTTCGACGATCTCGCTGTGCTCGCCGCGTCGGATGAGGTCGATGCCGTCTACATCGCCACACCCAACGGTCTCCATGCGAGCCAGGCCATGACCCTCGCCCGCGCCGGAAAGCACGTCATGGTGGAGAAGGCCTTCTCCTCGTGCGAGCGAGAGGCTGCCGAGGTCTTCTCCGTGGCGCACGATCAGGGTGTCGTTGCCATGGAGGCCATGCGCAACCTCCATGTCCCCTCGTTCGACCGCATTCGCGAGGCCCTTCCCAGGCTGGGCCCCGTTCGTCTTGCGACCTTCCGATTCTCCAAGGTCACGTCTCGCATGGCACGGCTTCGCCAGGGCGAGCGGCTCAACGTCTTCGATCCACGCTTCTCGGAAGGTGCCCTCATGGACATCGGGGTCTATTGCGTGGAGCCTGCCGTGGCACTCTTCGGCCGTCCTGCCCGCGTGCTTTCGGCCGCCGTCACGACTCACGTGCCTGGCTGTAGCGCAGGCGATCCCTATGACACCATCGACCTTGCCGGCGAGGCGCTTCTCGACTACGGCGACAAGGTGGTGAACCTCTCGTACGGCAAGATGTCCGATGACATGGTCTCTTCCCAGATTGAGGGCGAGGAGGCCACGATCGTGTGGGATCAGACGTCCTGTCCCGTCAACGTGCGCATCTTCGTACACGAGGACAAGGGGATGGTCTATCGGATGAGCAGTGGCGAGGGTGAGCCCATCTTCGCGGACGTTCCGGAGAAGGATATGGTATGCGAGATCGCCACGTTCGCCGCTGCGATACGCGGAGACGAGGCTGCGGTCGGGAAGGTTGCCACCCTCGAGCGCACCACGCTCGACTCCCTCCATGTGATGGATGAGATTCGCTCGCAGACCGGCGTGCGATTCCCCGCCGATGACGCGCTCTAGCAGGTGTCAATTTTGTAGCCCGGCATCGATGTGCCCGCCGTTTGTATAGAATGGCGGGCACTGTGCCTACGAAGGAGGACATACTCTCGGCCTTTCATGCCGCGCTTCCCGTGATGCTCGGCTATCTGGCCATCGGCCTACCCTGCGGCATCATGGAGAGCAAGGTGGGGTTCTCGCCGTTTATGTCCCTCCTGTTCTCGATGACGTTCTACTCGGGTGCCGGCCAGTTCATGATTCCCTCCATGTGGCTTGCGGGTGCACCGCTCTACTCGGTCATCGCCAGCGTCTCCTTTGTCAACACTCGGCAGATGCTCTATTCGGCCGCGTTCTCGCCGTACTTCTCCGACGTGGGCAAGCCCCTGGCATTCTTCTTCTCCGCTACCGTGACCGACGAGAGCTTTGGCGTGAGCCTCGACAAGTTCGTGACGGACGGGACGTGGACGCCGAGAAGGGCGCTCCTCGTCAATCTCATGAGCATGACGTCGTGGACGATCGCCAACGCCGTGGGCACGGCGGCCGGGCCCATGCTCAACCTCCCCTTGGCCGTGACGTCGTTTGCCATGACCTCGATCTTCGTCTGCCTTCTTGTGGGTCAACCGCTCAATCGTACGACGGCCATCGTCATCTGCGTCGCCTTTGTGGGCGTCTTGGCATGCAAGCTCATGGGGCTCTCAGGTCCTGCCATCCTGCTCGGTGCCCTCGCGGGCGTCTTTGCCGGCATGGCCTATGAGGTGGCGATCGGACGATGAGCCTGCAGGACTTTCTCATCCTCTATGCATCGGTCCTGGCCAGCATGATCGCCTGTCGGTGCATCCCGCTCTTCGTGCTCAAGGGACGCGAGCTTTCGCCGCGGCTCTCGCAGGCGCTCGGGCTCATTCCTGCGGCGTCGTTTGCCGCCCTCGTCGCAAACGACCTCATCAACCCCTCAGCCTTCGTGGCCAATCCGCTCCAGGCAACGGTTCCTTTCGTTGCGGCGGCAGTCGTGGTCGTCGTGGCCCGCAAGACGGGCTCCCTCATCTGGTGCGCCATCGTGGGTATGGTTGCCTATGCGCTGCTCATGATGTTTTTCTAGGCAAACCGTCCGCTGGCTGTCAGAATCGCGGATAGGGGATGTCATCCACGGGAAACCTCGGCGTGTGTCCGATGTCTTTTCTGTGATAGCGGCTCATGGAGTCGACGATGACGTTCACGGCCCCGGGAATGACGCGCGCGTCGTAGCCGTTGACGCCAGGGCTGCACGACTCCCCATCGACCTCGAGGGGAATGACCTTGGTGGTCCGTACGGTGACCTTCTGGCCGCGAAAGCACTCGACGTGCGGGCGTCCCAACGACTTTCCGGTCTTGTCCACGAGACCCACGAGGAGCGGGCGCAGCACCTGGACTGCGTCGGAGGTCTCGATGACGATGACCTCTATCGCGCCGTCATCCATGCGACTGTCGGGGACGATCTCGATGTCACCCTGGATCATGGCGTTGTCGGCCACGAGGCAGGTGATGCCATCGCGCTCGTAGCGCTCCCCATCGACGTCGATGACGAAGCGGATGACATCGGGACGCGGGTTGGCGATTGCCGCCGCGAAGTAGGCCGCCTCGCCCATGACCATCTTGTTGGGAGTGGCTGCTGCCATGATCTGCGCGTCGAAGCCCGTACCGGCCATGAGCGCAAACCCGCGTTTGAGGTGCTCGCCATGCTCGTCGAGCCACGAGATCTCACCGAGGTCGACCGAGGCCGTCTCCCCGGACCTGCATGCGCGGGCGAGTGCCGCGGGTTCGGGGGCGTCACCGAGGTTTGAGAAGAAGAGGTTCGCGGTGCCTGAGGGGAAGATGCATATCGGTATCTCCGTGCCCCTGAGGGCATAGAGCAGGCTCGTCACGGTGCCGTCACCGCCAGAGATGACCACGAGGTCGTAGTCCCGGGCATTCGCCACCAGCTCGGATGCGGAGAAGTCCTCGTCGGTCATGAGAAAGGTGCAGCTGTCCCCGGGGTGCAGCAGTGCGCGCTCGAATTCGAAGATGGCGTCAGAGCCGAACCCGGACTTTGGATTGTGAATGATGAGGGTGCGCATATGGGGTCTCCCAATGGGATGCGTGATGGTCTGCGGGTAGTATCATGTACGGGCCATGGGCACGTCCTCTTTCGTACCCATGTGTCCGATGATATCCAATCCAAGCCGAGCTGCGGAAACACGGAGCATTTGTGTACATATCCACCACTGATGGTCTTTCTGCGTTCTGTCAACGCATCTCAAACGCGCGCGTCATCGCCGTCGACACCGAGTTCCTGAGGGAGAAGACCTACTATCCGAGACTTTGTCTCATCCAGGTGGGTACGAGAGACGAGATCGCGGCCATAGACCCCGTCCTCGTGGAGGACCTTTCGCCACTGGCGGCCATCCTCTCCGACGAGCGTTCGACGAAGGTCTTCCATGCTTGCACGCAGGATCTCGAGGTGATTCTCGAGGGCATGGGATGCCCCTGCGCCCCCGTCTTTGACACGCAGGTCGCTGCGGCCTTCTTGGGCATGCGCCAGCAGGTGAGCTATGGTGCGCTCGTCGAGGAGTTCGAAGGCGTCCGTCTCCCTAAGGCAGAGTCGCTCACAGACTGGTCAAAGCGCCCCCTCGACCCTGAGCAGCTCGTCTATGCCGAGGATGACGTGCGCTACCTCCCCTCAATCTACGAGAAGATGATATCGAGCCTCGTCGAGCAGGATCGTCTCGCGTGGGTCATGCCCGAGATGGATGCGCTCTGCGACCCGGGGAAGGTTCGCAGGGACCCGCGCGAGGCCTACCTCAAGCTCAAGCGTGCGAGCTCTCTTACCAGAAGGCAGCTCTCCGTTGCGCGCGAGGTCTGCGCCTGGAGGGAGGAGTCTGCGGCGGCGCGTGATCTCCCGCGCAAGTGGGTCGTATCCGATGAGGTGATCGTGGAGATCTGCAAGCGGATGCCCACCTCAGTTGATCGCCTGCGCAGGATTCGTGGCACGGAGCAGATTTCCGACCGCGACGGTGCGCGCATCGTACGTGCCGTCGAAGCCGGAACGTCCGTCTCTCCGGACATGTTTCCCAAGGTCGAGCACCATGCCCGTCCCTCTGGTGACGTCGAGGGAGTCATCGACCTCATGTATGCGATGCTTCGCGTGACCTCCGAGAAGACCGGCATCGCGGCGCAGCTCATCGCCACCCGAGACGACCTCGTCGACTTCGTCTCCGACCGCACGTCATCACGTCTTGCCACGGGCTGGCGCCACGACCTCGTGGGACGTCAGCTCGAGAGCCTGCTTGCGGGTGAGGTGGGCCTTACCGTGAAGAACGGCCATATCGAGGTGCTCTAGCGCCATCCGTCGCAAGGCGCAGGGAACGGTGCGTCGTTTGTGTCCGCCGTGTCGCGTAGAATATCCTGCGAGGGCGGCTAACGCTTTGGGTACAAACCCATCACTGCAACCTCACCGATTGGAGCGCAAGATGTACTACGGCATCGGCTATGGATTCGATACGATGTATCTCGTCGTGATTGGCATCTCCCTCCTGCTGGGCGTTGGTACCCAAAGCTACATCAAGCATACGTATTCGAAGTGGTCCAAGGTGGATGCCTCGTTCAGGGGCACGGGCGCCGATGTGGCGCGCCGCATGCTCGACGAGGGTGGTGCTAGCGCGGTGGGCATCACCCGTGTCGCCGGGTCCCTTACCGACTACTATGATCCGAGGGACAACAACCTCCATCTCTCCGAGGACAACTATGCACGGGGGTCGGTCGCGTCGGTTGCGGTCGCATGCCACGAGGCGGGTCATGCGGTGCAGACCGCCCGAGGATACGTGCCCATCAAGATTCGCTCGGCGCTCGTTCCCGTGGTCAACTTCGCATCCAGCGCATGGTTCGTCATCCTCATCATCGGCACGTCGTTGAGCTTCATGGGTCTCGTCCGGTTCGCGCTCATCCTGTACGCTGCCACGATCGTCTTCCAGCTGGTCACCCTTCCGGTCGAGATCAACGCATCGCGCCGTGCGGTCGCCTACCTCTCGGCACAGGGCTCATCCATCGACCAGGAGGGAGCCAAGCAGGTGCTCACCGCCGCCGCGCTCACCTATGTGGCGGCTGCGCTTGCCTCGCTGCTCCAGTTCCTGTACCTGCTGGCTCGCACCCAGAGGGACTAGCCGTGGCGCTTGGGGAGGGCATGGAGGTCCTATCCGTTTCCGAGGCCCTGTCACTCGTGGGTGGCGTGGTCAAGAAGCTGCCGCGTCTGGTCATCGAGGGTGAGGTCTCGGGTTCCAAGCCACCAAAGGGGCCTCGTGGGCATCTCTACTTCGACGTGAAGGATGACGGTGCCTCCATGCCCGTGACCATCTGGGGTGGGCGTGACAAGCTCGACTTCCAGTTGCGAGACGGCATGAAGGTCCGTCTCATCGGGTGTTTCCAGGTGTATGAACCCTGGGGAAGGCTCTCGTTCATCGCGGACACCGCCGAACCTGCCGGGGAAGGCCTGCTGCGTGCGCAGGTCGCCGCACTCGCCCGAAGGCTCCAGAGCGAGGGGCTCATGGACGAAAGCCGAAAGCGGCCCATCCCGAGGTTCTGCTCGCGTGTAGCGGTCGTCACCTCCTTCTCGGGAAGCGTCATCGATGACGTCAAGAGAACGCTGGCAAGAAGAAATCCCCTCGTGGCGCTCGACGTCGTCAACTGCAGCGTACAGGGTGCTGGTGCCCCTGCCACCATCATTCGCGCGCTTCGCATCGCCGCATCGTATGAGCCGGATGCCATCCTTCTCGTGCGCGGTGGAGGTTCCTTCGAGGACCTCATGTGCTTTAACGACGAGACGCTTGCGCGCGCCGTCGCGGCCTGTCCCGTACCCGTGGTCACGGGCATCGGACATGAGCCGGACACGAGCGTCTGTGATATGGTCTCCGACAAGCGTTGCTCGACTCCTACGGCTGCCGCCGAGTCGGTCGCCCCGGCCATCGACGAGATAGAGAGCGCGATGATCCAGCGCGAGGAGCGGCTCGCGGCTGCACTCTCTGCCACCCTTGATGTTGCGGGCAGAGGGGTTGACGCGCTGTCGGGCGGCATCGTGCGCGCGATGCGTGTCGAGCTTTCAAGGAGGGCGTATTTTGTCGAGTCCATGGGACGGCGACGGTGCCTCACCGAGCCGAGGGGCATCCTCGCGGATCGGGCGGGTGCGCTCAATGTGACGGAACAGCGCCTCATCGACGCCATCCCCAAGACGGTGCGGCACTGCCACATGGATGTGGAGTCGCTTGCCCGGTCTCTTGCGGCTGCAGGAAGCCATATCACTCCCCAGCGCGCAACGCACATCGAGAGTCTGGCCGGTCGGGTCGGGAAGGCCGAGACACACGTGCTCTTGGGTCTCGACTCGAGAACCGCTGCCTATGCGGCGGGTCTCGACGCCCTGTCGCCGCTTAGGGTGCTCTCGCGCGGGTACGCCATCGCCTGGGATGCCGGTGGGCACGTGATCGTCGATGCCTCGCAGGTGGAGATCGGCAGCGACATCCGTGTTCGTCTCGGCAGGGGAGCGATGGGTGCCGTCGTGAGTTCCGTGGCCGAGGACGAACAAGCAGGCTAGCGGCTGCGTGCAGCCGAGGAGAGGACGTGTCATGGCAGACGAGAAGTATCGAAACGTTGACGAGCTGACCTTCAAGGAGGCCTCCGTCGAGCTCGAGCAGATCGTTCGGGCGCTCGAGGGCGGTAGTCTCGAACTGGAGGACTCGCTCGAGCGGTATGCCCGTGGCGTGGATATTCTGAAGAGCCTTCGCGCGCGTCTCGCCGACGCCGAGCAGAAGGTGCGCGTTCTCGAACAGGAGGCAGGGACCCAGGAGCTCACCGACACCACGTCGGCGCCCTCGACGGCCTTCGTCAACGAGTAGCCCAAGGAGAGGGACACATATGTCGGACTGTATCTTCTGCAAGATCGCCAACGGCGAGATTCCTACCGATCTCCTCTATGAGGACGACGAGGTCGTCGCCTTTCGCGACCTTAACCCCGTCGCCCCCACCCACGTGCTCGTGGTGCCCAAGCGCCATTACGTCGACATCGCCGACGGGGTGCCGGGATCCACGGTCGAGGCGATGATCCGTGCGGCGAACCTCATCGTCGAGAGGGAGGGGATTCGTGCGTCAGGGTTTCGCTACGTCATGAACGCGGGTGCCGATGCCGGTCAGGCGGTCAACCACCTGCACCTGCATGTCCTCGGAGGGACTCGTCTCAGGAACGACTTCGGAAAGAGGGAGTAGCCATGGAGTCTAGGGTCCAGGGTGCCGCAGACCGCCATAGTCGCGGTTACAACTGCGCACAGGCGGTCGCCTGCACCTATGCTGACCTCGTGGGTCTCTCCGAGGAGGACGTGTTTCGCCTCTCGTTTGGGCTTGGCCTGGGAATGGGCGGCATGGAGGGCACCTGCGGGGCGCTTTCCGGCGCCTGTCTCCTCACCGCCATCTCCACGCACGGAGAGGGTGGCAAGGCGGCCACCTATGCCGTCTCGCGCAGGCTCGTGGAGCGCTTTCGCGAGGAGGTCGGTGCCACGCGGTGCCGGGACATCAAGGGTGTGGATACCGGCGTCGTGCTCTGCCCCTGCCACGAGTGCGTCGTTCGCGCCGCGCGCATCGTCGAAGAGGTCCTTCTCGCCGAGAAGGCCGTCTAACTTGTCGTCTGGACGTCCGCGTGAAACCCGCACGCCAGCCGTGGGGGTATGATTGCATGCGGTAACCGTGTTCCCGTGAGAGGAGTCCCATGAACGTACTGGTCATCAATGCTGGCAGCTCATCGCTCAAGTATCAGTTGCTCGACACCACCTCAAACAAGGTCTATGCCAAGGGCAACTGCGAGCGTATCGGAATCGACGGCTCGTTCGTCGGTCACGAGGAGAACGGTGGCCAGAAGCAGAAGCTCGAGGTCGCGCTTCCCGATCACAAGACCGCCATCAAGTATGTCTTCCAGATTCTCGGTGACGCGGGTTTTGGCAACGACAAGATTCAGGGCATCGGTCACCGCGTCGTTCAGGGAGGCTGGTACTTCCCCGAGTCGAAGATCGTAACCGACGAGACGCTCGGTTGGGTTCGTGAGGTCGCTCCGCTTGCGCCGCTCCACAACTATGCCGAGGCAGACGTCATCGAGATCTGCCGGAACATGTTCCCGTCCATCGGCAACGTCATCGTCGCCGACACCTCCTTCCACTACAACATCCCCGAGAAGGCCTATCGCTACGCGCTCCCGCGTGACGTGGTCGACAAGTTGCACATTCGCAAGTATGGTGCCCATGGCACCTCACACCGCTTCATCTGGCGGGCGACGGACAAGTTTACCGGTGGTCACACCCACAGGCTTGTGAGCTGTCACCTCGGTTCCGGCGCCTCCCTTGCCGCCATCAAGGATGGCAAGGACATGGACACCACCATGGGTCTCACGCCGCTCGACGGACTCATCATGGGGACGCGGTGCGGCAGCATCGATCCTGCCACCGTCTGCTACCTGCAGCGCGTTGGTGGCTATAGCATCGATGAGGTCGACACCATGATGAACAAGCAGTCTGGTCTGCTGGCCCTCTCTGGCATCTCCTCTGACTCTCGCGACATCGAGCTTGGTGCCGACGACGGTGACAGGAACTGTAGGATGGCCCTTGAGATGTTCTACTATCGCACCTCCCAGCTCGTCATGGAGATGGCTCAGGCGATGCATGGCTTTGACACCATGGCCTTCTCCGCCGGCATCGGCGAGAACTCTTCCGTGATGCGTGCGGGTGTGGTCAAGGAGCTCGCATGGATGGGTGTCAAGATCGATGAGAAGAAGAATGACGTTCGCTCGAGCGAGATTCGTGATATCTCCGCGCCTGACTCGAAGATTCGGGTCCTTGTCGTTCCGACCAACGAGGAGCTTATGATCGCACTCGACGTCGAGGCGTTGTTGAGTAAGTAAGTAACTGCGTTTGACGACGCCTTGTGAGAATGTCTGACCTGGAGAAGATACCTGTCACCTTCTCCAGGTCAGATGGGTTAGAACGGACGGATGTCGAAGGAGTAGCGGCCTGTCTCATTGGGTTGAAGTATCGTGGTTCCGCGCTTGTCCTCGAATACGTCGGACTCGTCGCGTGCGGTTGCGCATCCGCGCCACGGCTCGATGGCCACGAAGGGTGCGTCGAGGGCTGCCGTCCAGATGCCGAGATAGTCAAAGCCCGCAAAGTCGAGCGTGACACCATGGCCAGAATGTGGACCGACGAGCGTGATCGTACGATCGGGGACGTCAAGAAGCGTGATGGTGAGTAGGTGGGCGATGAGCTCGTGCGAGAGCGGGAGCACGTCAGCGTCATCCACCACGAGGGTTGTGGTGCCAAAGTCGGCGATGCCGGCGTCATCTATGGCTGGGGTATAGGCGGTCCAGGGACGTGCGAACCTGAACTCGTATTCGTCGAACGCCTCGTTGCTTCCGGGGGCGGGGATGTTGAAGGCCGGATGCCCGCCAAGCGTGAACGGGAGCGTGACACTGCCCGTGTTGGTCACTACGAAGGTCTGCGTGAGACCTCTATCGCTCAGTGCATACGTCATGTCGAGTTCGAAGTCATAGGGGAAGGAGGCACGGGTCTCGTCGCTCGATGCGAAGCGGAACGTGACGGCATCCTCGGAGGCGGATGCGACCTCATGGTCGTAGAGGCGAGCGATGCCATGGCGCTTGAGTCGCACGTCTCCTTGGGCAGAGGTCGCGAAGTCGTTGCGAAGGCAGCCCACGATGGGGAAGAGGACCGGCGCGCGACGCGACCACCAACGCTTGTCCCCCTGCCAGAGATACTCACCACCGTCGAGCTTGAGACTCATGAGCTGGGCGCCCATGGAGTCGATCGTGGCTTCGAGGTCCTCGTGCCTGATGGTGACCATGCTCATGGAGTCTCCCTGCTCGCAGTGTTCTTTTGCCCACGACCTGCGTATGGGCGTTTCGAACGAACAAATGAACCGAATTCCTAGTATGGGACGTTTGCCCGAGTTGAGTGTGAACAAGCCCCGTGAGATTGTAAACTTTTTAGGTGAACAGCGTTATGTCATAAATAATTGGGTATTTAGAAGAGGTTCAAATGGGTTTGGTGACGTTCGATTACCCAGGAGGTCAGCAATGATCATCGAGGAGCTTGCAAGGTACGGAATCGCACATACGGACGAGAAGACGATCGTCGATGGCTCGCCTGCCAAGCTTGTCGAGATGGCGCTCTCCCACAAGGAGGGCATCCTCACCAGTACCGGCTGCCTTGCGGTGACGACAGGTGCCTATACCGGGCGTTCCCCCCATGACCGTTTCATCGTGGACACGCCTGACGTGCACGACAGGATCGCCTGGGGCTCCGTTAACGTGCCGTTCTCCGAGGAAGCCTATGGGCGCATCAAGGAGGAGGTCATCTCCTACCTCTCCGAGCGCAGGCTCTACCTGGTCCACGGCATTGCCGGAGCTGATCGTCACTTCTCGCGCAAGATTCTCGCAATCTGCGAGATGGCGAGTCAGGCACTCTTCGTCCGTCAGATGCTCGTACGTCCGACGGAGAAGGAGCTCGAGGGCTTCGATACCGCCGACTTCGTCGTGATGGCGGCGCCAAACCTCAAGCTCAGCCCCAAGATCCACGATACCAACTCCGAGGCTGCCGTCCTCATCAACTTCAAGGAGCGCATCGTCCTCGTCGTCGGCACCCAGTATTCTGGTGAGATCAAGAAATCCATCTTCTCAGTTATGAACTACCTGCTGCCTGTAGAGGATGACGTTCTCACCATGCACTGCTCTTGCAACATGAACCCGCGTTCCCATGGCACGACGGTCTTCTTCGGCCTCTCCGGCACCGGTAAGACCACGCTTTCCGCAGCAGAGGATCGCATGCTCATCGGCGATGACGAGCACGGCTGGTCCCAGAAGTCGGTCTTCAACATCGAGGGTGGGTGCTACGCGAAGACCATCAACATCAAACGCGAGACCGAACCGCAGATCTGGGATGCCATTCGCTTTGGCTCGATGTGCGAAAACGTCATGATCGACCCTGCCACCCGCATTGCGGACTACGACGACGACTCCCTCACCGAGAACGGTCGCGTTGCATATCCCGTGGAGTTCATCGACAACGCGGTGGTCAAGGGACGTGCCAAGCGCACGCCTGACGTCGTCATCTTCCTCACGGCCGATGCCTTCGGCGTGCTTCCTCCCATCTCCAAGCTCGACGAGAACGCGGCCATGTACCACTTCATGACCGGCTTCACCTCAAAGGTCGCTGGTACCGAGCGTGGCATCAAGGAGCCTCAGCCCACGTTCTCCTCGCTCTTCGGCGAGCCGTTCATGCCGCTTGACCCGATGGTCTACGCAGAGATGCTCGGGGATCGCATCCTCATGGGTGGCACCCGTGTCTATCTCGTCAACACCGGTTGGACCGGTGGTCCCTACGGCACGGGCTCGCGCATCAAGCTCTCCTATACGCGCAAGATGGTCGAGGCCGCGCAGTCGGGCATCATCGACGACGGCGAGTTCGTGCGCGACGTCCGCTTCAACCTCGATGTGCCCACGAGCTGCCCTGGCGTGCCCTCCGAACTCCTCAACGCCCGTAATACCTGGGAGGACCGCAGCGGGTACGATGCCACCGCGGAGAAGCTCGCAAAGATGTTCGAGGACAATGCCGCGAAGCGCCTGCAGTCGATGACCGACGAGGTCCGTTCCGCCGGTCCGCATCCCCTGAGCTAGGCAGGCGCACGGCGTCTCTGCGTCTGGTAAGAAACGACATGCGGCCCCGCATCAATGTCATGGTGCGGGGCCGCATCGGTCCGCGTGTGTGGTTTGGTCCTTCGCAGACGTCCGCATGATGAAAAAGAAGGCCCCTGAACCGAGTCCAGAGGCCCCGAGCTGCGATGCGTGTCGTCCTTACTTGGCGGAAGCGATCTGCGCCTGGACCGCGGTGATGGCGACGACGCCTACGATGTCCTCGGCAGAGCAGCCGCGCGAGAGGTCGTTGACGGGCTTGGCGATGCCCTGAAGGATGGGGCCGTACGCCTCGGCGCATGCAAAGCGCTGGACGAGCTTGTAGCCGATGTTGCCCGCCTCGAGGTCGGGGAAGATGAGGATGTTGGCGTTGCCGGCGACCTTCGAGTCGGGTGCCTTGAGCTTGGCCACGGACTTGACGAGTGCCGCGTCAAGCTGGAGGTCGCCATCGAGAGCGAGCTCGGGAGCCTTCTCGTTGGCGAGCCTGGTTGCCTCCTGGACCTTGGTGGGCACGTCACCCTTGGCAGAACCCATGGTGGAGAAGGAAAGCATGGCCACCTTGGGCTCCTCGCTCATGAGCGACCTCCAGGTCTCAGCCGAGGCGATGGCGATCTCGGAGAGCTCGTCAGCGGTGGGGTTGATGTTAAGGCCGCAGTCCGCAAAGAGAAGCGCGCCGTCCTCGCCGTACTCGGCCTCGTCGGTGCACATGATGAAGAAGGCGGAGACGAGCTTGGTGCCCGGGGCGGTCTTCAGAATCTGGAGCGCGGGACGCAGGGTGTTGGCGGTGGAGTGGCATGCACCAGAGACGAGGCCGTCGGCGTCACCCATCTTGACCATCATGGTGGCGAAGTAGGTGTTGTCATTCATCTGCTCGCGTGCCTGCTCGAGGGTCACGCCCTTCTTTGCGCGGAGCTCGGCGAACTTCTGGGCGTAGGTCTCGCGCTTGTCAGAGGTCTTCGGGTCGATGACGGTGACGCCTGGAACGTCTATGGCGGCAGGGTCACCAAGGATGATGAGGTCGGCAAGGCCCTCTCCGACGATCTGCCTGGCGGCGGCGATGGTACGTGGGTCATCGCCTTCGGGCAGGACGACGGTCTTCTTGTCTGCCTTGGCGGCGGACTTCATGCGATCCAGGAAATCACTCATTGAAAGACTCCTCCATCTTACGTTTCTTTGATTCGTGCAGAGATGCCATTTGTGCCTGTTGGCTGGGTGTTCTCTTGCCCGGACACCCATTATAGGGGTGCGTGCTAGAATCGACCCCGAAATCGTGCGCGCCGCTCAATGCACGCACATCTCTGTCGTGGACGGGCGCTGGCTCCCGTGAGTTTCCCACCATATGGATTGAAAGGGTTTCCATGAGCATTGAGAATGGTCTGCCCGCGGGTTTTTGCCCCGATTGCTACGACGCCATCGTCGTCGGTGCGGGATACGCGGGCGCCGTCTGCGCAAGGAGTCTTGCGGAGTCATGCGGCATGAAGGTCGCCGTCCTCGAAAGGCGCGACCACATCGGGGGCAACGCCTACGATTACATCGATGACGCGGGCGTACTCATCCACAAGTACGGTCCGCACATCTACCACACCTTCAACGACCGCGTGGACCAGTACCTCTCTCGCTTCACCGACTGGACGAACTACCAGCACAAGGTGCTCGCCAACGTCCATGGCACGCTTATGCCGGTGCCCTTCAACCACACCTCGCTCAAACTCGCCTTTGGCGAGGAGAAGGGCGAGCGACTCTACCAGAAGCTCGTCGCGACCTTTGGGGAGAACAAGAAGGTCCCCATCATGGAGCTGCGCGAGAAGAACGACCCCGAGCTCTCCGAAGTCGCCGACTACGTGTATGAGAACGTCTTTCTGCACTATACGATGAAGCAGTGGGGCAAGACCCCGGATGACATCGATCCCGCCGTCATGGGTCGTGTGCCGGTCTTCGTGGGCGATGACGACCGCTACTTCCCGCAGGCCCCGCACCAGGGCATGCCCAAGATCTCCTTCACCGACCTCTTCGAGCACATGCTCAACCACGATCTCGTCTCGGTCTTCCTTGGCGTCGACGCGCGTGACATCCTTAGCGTAGGCGACTCCGCCGTCACGGTCTGTGGCAGGCCCTACGGTGGCGAGGTCATCTATACGGGTGCCCTCGACGAGCTCTTTGGGTTCGATCTCGGCGCCCTGCCGTATCGTACCGTCGACATGGTCTTCGAGACGCTCGACAAGGACCAGTTCCAGCCCGTCGGCACCGTCAACTACACGGTTTCCGAGAACTTCACGCGCATCACCGAGTTCAAGAACATGACAGGCCAGGTGGTAGCCGGCAAGACGACGATTCTGCGCGAGTATTCCAGGACCTACATCCCCGGTGTGGGGGAAACCCCGTACTACGTCATCAACGAGCCCGAGAACATCGAGCTCTACAAGCTCTACCGCAAGCGCGTCGAGGGTATTCTCAGCTTCCACTGCGTGGGACGCCTTGCCGAGTACCGCTACTATGACATGGACGGAGTCGTTGCCTCGGCCCTCGATCTCTCCGACGAGATCATCGCCGCCCACAACTAGCCTCCCCAGGGGTCTTTGATGGGCCCCTTCCCTGATCCGCGAGAGGAACCCCGCGATGGACAAGACCATTACCTTTGGCATACCCTGCTACAACTCTGCCGACTACATGGATACGTGCATCACATCGATCCTCGCCGGCTCGGACTACGCCGAGGACATCCAGATCGTCATCGTCGACGATGGTTCCCAGAAGGATGACACGCCTGCCAAGGCCGATGAGTGGGCGAGGCGCTATCCGGCGATCATCAAGGCGGTGCATCAGGAGAACGGCGGTCATGGCATTGCGGTCATGAAGGCCCTCGCCAATGCCGACGGCGTCTACTTCAAGAACATCGATTCCGATGACTGGGTGGATGCCGATGCGCTCAAGGTGCTGCTCGGCCAGCTCCGTGCGTTTGTCGCCGGAGACGAGCGCGTGGACCTCGTGATCACGAACTACGTCTACGAGCATGTCGAGGACGGCAAGCGCAACGTCGTGGACTACCGACACGTGCTTCCCGTGGGGAGGGTCTTCGGATGGGACGAGATTCGCCACTTCAAGAAGACGCAGTATCTGCTCATGCATGCGCTCACGTACCGCGTCGACACGCTGCGGTCGGCAAACCTCCAGATGCCCGCCCATACCTTCTACGTGGACAACATCTATGCCTACGTGCCGTTCCCACGCTGCAAGTCGCTCTACTACCTCGACGTCGACCTCTACCGCTACTTCATCGGGCGGGAGGACCAGTCGGTCAACGAGAAGGTTCTCACCAAGCGCGTCGACCACTACTGGCGCGTCGCGCGCGTGATGATGGAGGCCTACCACATCTATGACGACGTGGACTCCCTGGAGCTCCGCACCTACATGATGGGCTACTTCACCATCATCATGGCAATCTGTTCGGTGTTCTCGAAGCTCTCCGACAGACCGGACGCCGAAGACCAGCTCGATGGCCTCTGGGCCGACCTCAAGGCCTACGACCGGCGCATGTTCTGGCGCGCACGCGAAGGCATCATCGGCCTTGCGACAAACCTACCAGGCAAGACGGGCGACGACATCACGATTCTGATCTATCGCATGGCACAGAAGCTGGTCAAGTTTAACTAGGCCGGCAAAGGGCCTGCGGTCTGCGGCTATCCGAGGTCGCAGGCCGCCACGTAGCCGTATGCCGTCCTCGCCTGAAGAGCCGCATCCGCTATGGCGCGCTCCAGCGCCCTCGTGGCGAGCGCGGCAACGACGTCTGGCATCGCGTCGACCTGGTTGGTGGCCATCACGAATATCGCGTCACCATCATTCGTGGTGTGCGTCGGACGGATGGCATGCGCGTAGGCATCGGCGGCCATCTGGGCCACCTTCGTGGCCTGTGCCTTCGTGAGCTTTGCGTTTGTCACGATGCAGCTGATGGTGGTGTTGGTGCGCCGGAGGGGCATGCGCGCCTGCGTGGTGATGAGGGCGTCGGTGCTGCTTGCGAGCCTCGTCCCGTCCGGGGTGCGCAGGCCTGCTATCGCGATGCCCGTGTCGGGGTCCACGATGTCGCCGCAGGCGTTCACCGCGGCGATGGCCCCGCAGACGAGCCCTCCCGCCTCCTCGACGTCCTCGCCGAGGCCGGACTTCATGGCGAGCTGTGGCCCCCCGAGTTTACCGACCGTGCAGCCAGTGCCGGCGCCTACGTTTCCGCGTGCGAGAGGTGCCCCTGTGCCTTCCAGGGCGGTTCTTGCGGCGCTTGCGCCATCCTCTGCCGTGGGTCTCGTCGACGCGCTGCCGCAGGCAAGGTCGAAGACGCAGGCCCCTGAGACGATCGGCACGCGGCCGACCCCTACGTCGAGGCCGATGCCGTGGCGCTCGAGCTCGTCCGCCACGCCACACGAGGCGGAGAGTCCATAGGCGCTCCCTCCCGAGAGAACGACGGCATTGAGGATCTGAACGGTCTCCTCGGGACGAAGCAGGTCCGTCTCGCGGGTGGCGGGGGCGCCTCCGCGCACGTCGACGGCACCAGTGGCACCGTCGGGGCAGATGATGACCGTGCAACCGGTTCCTGCCTCGACGTTTGTCGCATGGGCTGCGAAAATGCCAGGAATCTGGGTGATGCTCTCAATGTCTGCCATGTTGCCTCCCTAGGGTCCCGACGACGACGCCAGGGCCGACCATCCGGTCTACCTCACGGACGAGCCTGGCCACGGGCAGGCCGACCACATTGAAGTAGTCACCCCGAATGCCACGTACCAGCAGTCCGCCCCTGCCTTGAATGCCATAGGCGCCAGCCTTGTCGAGAGGCTCGCCCGATGCGGCATAGGCTCGTATCTCCTTGTTCGTCAGGGGATAGAACTCCACGTCGGTCGTCTCCACGAACGAGGTCGCCATGATGACGTCTGCCGTGGGGGAGAGGTGCATGACACATGCGCCCGACGAGACGTGATGCACCTTCCCCGAAAGGCTTTCGAGCATGCGTACCGCATCCTCCTCGTCCACGGGCTTTCCGAGCACGTTGCCCTCGTCGGTCCAGACGATGGTATCTGCCGCCACGAGCACGTCATCATCCGTGTGGCCTTCGAGGAGCAGACGCGTTGCCTCGGCCTTCTGTTGCGCGAGGCGCCTCACGAGAGGCTCGGGCCTCTCGTCTGGCATGCGTGCCTCGTTGATGTCGGCGGGAAGAACCCTGAGCGAGAAGCCCGCCTCCTCGAGGAGCTCCCTACGTCGTGGTGATTGTGATGCGAGAATCATGAGAGCTCCGAGACGTCATCGTAGTGTGGTGGGATTCACGAGCGTTCTTCATGGCAATGGGAGAGCCGCCGAGACGGCTCTCCCATTGTACGTTGACGGCATTTCGTGTGCTACTCGATTGTTATCGCCGAGACCGGGCAGTTGTCGGCAGCCTCTTGGGCGTCTTCCTCGCACTCCTCGGGAATGTCGTCCTCGATTGCCTCGGCCACGTCATCGTCATTGATAGTGAACACGTCCCCGCAGATGCCCTCGCAGGCACCGCATCCTATGCAGTCATCGTTGACGAAAGCCTTCATGCTGGTGTCCTTTCCGTATGGTCTGGGCTCCCTGCCCATGCACGCGTTTCTTTGTACGACTACGACCCACGTATGCACCAACGACTTCTCGTACGGCTGCGAAAAGCGGGCAAATGGCAAAGATGGACAGCAAAGCCTGTGAGGGGTGTCATGGCACGTGGACTCACGACGCGGGATTCTTTAGTTCGTACGAAGGATGATAGAGTCCCGTCGGCGCATAGAACTCATCTCCGACATACGTGAACCCCAGCTTTGTCAGGACCCTCTTCGAGGCTGCGTTTCTTGGGTTATGACCTGCGAACAGCCTTCTTACCTTCAGATCCGAGAAGGCATATTCGACAACCGCCCCTGCGGCCTCCGTCGCGTAGCCATGTCCCCAGAATTCCGGTCGTATGTGAAAACCAAGCTCGTAGGTATCCCTGCCATGGGGTCTCAGTCCGCAGCAGCCGATGAAATCGCCTGACTCCAGGCCAAAGAGGGGCCAATACTGCACATGATGCCTTTTACCGTTATCGATCTCGCTGTCCAGACGCTCTGCGATGTCCTCCTTGCTGAACTTTCCGCTGGCGCAGAGGTACTGCGTCACGCGTGCGTTTCCCCATAGCTGCTCCGCAAGTCCCGCGTCGTCCGGATTCCAGTTCGAAAACCCCATCCGTTGCGTTTTCAGAAAACACGCTCTCGTCAGAGAATCACCCATATTCCTCGATATGCTCTATTCCTTGGACAACAATGCGACATTCTCTACGTGAAAGGTCTGCGGGAAGAGGTCCACGGGTGTGATGCGCGTAGGTCGGAAGCTTCCCATGTCGACGAAGCGCGCAAGATCGCGAGCCAACGTGGCCGGATCGCAGGAGACGTAGGCAATCGAGCGCGCCGGCTGATCGGAGAGGCAGCGCACCACGTCCTCGGCGAGACCCGCCCGCGGTGGGTCGACCACGATCAGGTCCGCATCGGTATCCGGAAACTCGCGCTTCGCGTCACCACCCACGGCATCCACGTTGTCAAGGCCGGCAGACTCGAGGTTGCGACGGAGGTCGCGCACTGCGGGACCGTATGACTCCACGGCCGAGACGAAGCTCGCTCGTCTCGCAAGGGGAAGCGTGAACGTGCCGGCGCCGCAGTAGAGGTCCATCGCCTCGTCCTCCTCGCCAGGTCCTAGGGCATCCATCACAAGTTCGACGAGCTTTTCGGCGCCCAAGGTGTTGACCTGGAAGAACGAGGGTGCCGAGACGCGCATGCGTTCTGACCCCACGATCTCGCCCCAGCTTCCGCTCCCAAAGAGCGCCTCGACGCCCGCGATGCGACGGGCTTTGGCGGGGCCCTTCTCCATCACGCGAACGATCGACGTGGCCTTGGTGGAGTCGGAGATGATCTTGGCGGCGTGCGCGCGAGGAAAACCACCTGGTGCACCCCAGAGGGAAACCTCGAGTTCGCGCGTGCGCGTGGACGCGCGTATTCCGATGCGCTCGAACTCGAGGTCGCATGAGCCCGCCAGATAGGACACTGCCCCCGCGACCGACTTCACGGCACCCGCATAGGCCTTGTCGAGGAGCATGCACGAGCTTACCTTGACGACGCCGGCACCCTCCGGGGCATGCATTCCCACCACGGGCCTCCCGGCGTGACGGGAGAACGCGAGCTCCACCTTGTTGCGGTAACCCCATGGAGCACTGGGCGAGATGCATGCCGCCACGAGTCGCTCCGACTCCTCGGCAGGGAAGTGGCCGATGCGTGTGAGCGCGTCGATGACGCCGGCACGCTTGGCGGCGGCTTGGGTGGGGTAGGCCATCTGTGCCCACGGACAGCCTCCGCAGAGGGAGGCATAGGGGCAGCGCGGCATGACCCGGTCTGCGGATGCGTCGATGACATCGACGACATGTCCCTTGGAGAAGGAGGAGCCGTCGGAGTCTATGGACACGAGCGCCACGTCACCGGGGACGCCGCCCCTTACGAAGACGGTTTTTCCCTCGGGGGTGTGCGCGATGGCGTCGGGGCCATAGCTTATCCGCTCCACGGAGAGTTCGAGCGTAGTCTTGTCAGGCATGTGTCTCCTACTTGCCGGTGAAAAGCGTGCGAATGCCGCGTCCGATGAGCGACAGGGCCGTGGAGAGCCTGCCGTGCCGCTTGGGCGCGGTCTCTGGTGGCATCTCCTGTGCGCGTGACGTCTCCTCGGCACGCGCCGGGATGGGGCTGGCCTCCTCGGTGGTGTGTTCGGATGCGATGGTGGGGTCAGCGGGGGCGGTTTGTATTCCCACCGCTGGCGTCTCGTGGTCTGCGGGAGGCTCCGACATGATGGGGGCGCGATTCCCGTCCGCTGCGTACGTCGCGATGGCTGGGGCGGAGATGAGCTTCTTGAGCTCGTCTCTGGAGATGTCGGGAAGGATCCTCGAGACGGGAGTGAGCCGGACCGCCTCGACACCGGAGTGTGCGCGCTTGTAGGCGATGGCGAGGAGAACCTCCTGGCTGTTTACGCGTGGCGCCGCCGGATCGGAGATGACGGGTCCCCAGGTCCCCTCGAAGTTGAGCTCACGTGCCTTGACGTTATCGGCAAGCTGCAGGTTTATAAAGGTCGTGACGAGCGAGCGACAGGTCGGATCGGTCACGGGAAAGGCGATCTCCACGCGACGCTCGGTGTTGCGCGTCATCATGTCGGCACTCGAGAGGTAGATCGTATCGGCATCGATGCCAAAGGCGTAGACGCGCGCGTGCTCGAGGAAGCGGCCCACGATCTCGCGCACCACGAGGCCATCGGTCCTGCCAGGTACGTTGGCCCTGATGCAGCAGATGCCGCGGACGATCATGAGGACCTTCACGCCCGCCTCGCTCGCCTCCGAGAGCTTGTCGATGACGTCTCGGTCGGTGAGGGAGTTCATCTTGAGGAAGACCTGGGCCGGCCGGCCCGCGCGCGCTCGTCCGATCTCGCGGTCGAGACCGTGCATGACGAGCGGCTTGAGACCCATGGGCGCCACACCGATGTACTTATAGGTGCCGCGGAGGTTGCCGAGCGAGAGGTTGCGGAAGAACGTGTTGCCATCCTCGCCGATTCCACGGTCGGCGGTCATGAGCAGGAAGTCGGAGTAGAGGCGAGCCGTCTTCTCGTTGAAGTTGCCCGTGCCAAGGCAGGTCAGGCGACTGATCTCTCCACCGTCGTGATAGGTGATCTGGCAGATCTTGGAATGGCACTTGAAGCCCTCCGAGCCATAGATGACGGTGCAGCCGGCATCTTCGAGGCGTTCGGCCCAGGCGATGTTGTTCTCCTCGTCAAAGCGGGCGCGAAGCTCCATGAGGACGGTCACCTCCCTGCCCGCCTCGGCTGCCATGATGAGGCTCTCGCAGAGATGCGAGCGCTTTGCCACGCGGTAGAGGGTGATTTTGATCGAGATGCACGCGTCGTCCGCGGATGCTTCGCGCACGAGCCTCAGGAAGGGCTCCATGCTCTCGTACGGGTACACGAGGAGCACGTCGTGGTTCTCGACCTGGGGCCGAAGGGGTCTCGTCATCTTGACCATGGGCGAGGCCTGGGGTTCGAAGGGACCGAAGACGCATGCGGCGTGCGTGGCGTCGGGGATGCAGTCCTCGAGTCCGAAGACGTATCCCAGGTCGAGCGGACGTGTCACGCGGAAGACGCGCCTCTCCTCGAGCTTGAGCTCTGAGATGACGGTGGCCTCGAGCTTGTTGCCGATCTTCCCCTGGATCTCAAGGCGCACCGGCTGCAGACGCTGCCGCAGCTTGAGGACCTTCTTCATGTGCTGGCGATAGTCCTCCTCCTCTTCGACGCCCTCACCGTCGGGGTCGATGTCGGCGTTGCGCGTGACGCGCAGGACGGCGGAGCGCTTGGGGGTGTAGTCACCGAAGCACTGGTCGAGGAAGGTGCAGAGCACGTCTTCAACCAAGGTGTAGCGATAGGACTTGTCGGTCGAGGGAAGCGCGACGACGCGGGGTTCCGAAAAGGGGACCTCTATCAAGCCCAGCACGCCGGACTCAGCAGGTCCGTCGAGCGAGCAGGCCACGAAGAGACGACCGTTTCTCAGGTTGGGGAAGGGGTGTCGGGGATCGACGATGAGCGGGGAGATGATGGGTGCGAGATAGCGCGTGAAGTGGCGGGCGGCGGCAGCGCGGTCCGCATCGGTGTAGGCGTCAGGCGTGATGCGGGCGAAGCCCTCGCGTTCGAGCTCGCCCTCGACGAGCGCGAGCGCACGCTCATGGCGGTCGACGAGGGCCGGCAGGACCTTGAACACGTCATCGAGCTGCTCGGACGGCGTGTTGTCCGACTTGTTGTCGCGTGGCTGGTTCTTGAGCGACGCGAGGTCCGAAAGACCGCCCACGCGAATCATGAACCACTCGTTGAGGTTGCTCTCGAAGATCGAGCAGAACTTGAGACGCTCGAACAGCGGCACCGATTCGTCGAAGGCCTCGTCGAGGACGCGGTCGTCAAAGCGAAGCCAGCTGATCTCGCGATTCTGTGTGTACGAGAAGTCGCGATTCTGGTCTTCGGGACCGGTCCCTTCCACGGGGGTGCCGTTCGCCTTCCCGATCGGTTCCATCTCCTCTGACTCCCGCTTCGCCGCGGTACCTTCCGCGAGACCCGTTCCAGCGGCCTTGTCCTTGTTGCCCATGATGCCCCTTTGGCGTCCAGGCGTGGTGCCGGACGCTCTCATGTCACCTATCGTATAGAGACGATGATACCAGCCCTATAAATGACTTTTCGTTTGACGTGGGGTAAGGTTTACTCATACGTGATTTCTCACTCGAGCCAGGGAGGTCCCATGCCGCAGGGGTTGAACGTCCGCTCAGAGATCGGCACCCTCAGGAAAGTCATGCTTCACAGGCCTGGAGGCGAGCTTCTCAACCTGTCTCCCGACAACCTCGCTCCGCTGCTCTTCGATGACATCCCCTTTCTCGAGGTGGCACAGGCGGAGCACGATCGTTTTGCACAGATGCTCCGCGATGAGGGTGTAGAGGTGCTCTACCTCGATCGTCTCGTCGCGGAAGCCCTCGACGCCCATGAGGGTGCGCGAGCCGAGCTCACCGAGGAGTTCCTCTCCGAGTGTGGCGTGGGTGGCGCTCGCTTCAGAGATGCGGTGCGCAAGCATCTGGATGACATCAAGGATACCGTATCCTTCGTGGACAAGATCATAGAGGGCGTGCGGGCCGATGAGGTGGACCTCAGGGCCTCAAGGTCGATGTCGCTTGCGGACGTGATGCTTACGGGCAAGAACATCGACAGCGAGATTCTCGTCGACCCCATCCCCAACGCCTACTTCACCCGTGACACCTTCTCGGTGATCGGCGGGGGAGTGAGCATCAACCACATGCGCTTCGAGACGCGCCGCCGGGAGACGCTCCTCGGGACGTATCTCTTTCGGTATCATCCCGAGTATGCGGGCGTGCCTCTCTGGTATGATCGCGACCTTCCGTACCACATCGAGGGCGGTGACATTCTCGTGCTCGGTCCCACCGTCATAGGAATCGGCATCTCCGAGCGCACTCAGCCTGCAGCCATCGACTGCATCGCGCGTCAGCTCCTCTGGAGCGAGAGCCGTTCGGGTGTCGAACACGTGTTTGCCTTCTCCATTCCGCACAAGCGGTCCTTCATGCATCTTGACACGGTCTGCACCCAGGTGGACGTCGATACGTTCACGGTGCACCCCGGTATCCTAGGCACGCTGCGCGTCTTCGAGCTCACGCGCGGAAGGGGAGAGGGCGACGTCACCATCCGCCAGCTTGACGGCTCGCTCGACGCCATCCTCGCCAAGGCACTCGGACTGCCTGCCGTGCGTCTCATCAAGTGCGGGGGAGACGATCCGATAGCCTCCGCTCGCGAACAGTGGAACGATGGGTCCAACACCCTTGCGGTGCGCCCCGGTCGCGTGTTCGTATATCAGCGAAACGCCGTCACCAACAGCATCCTCGAAAAGGCCGGGCTGGAGCTCCTCGAGATTCCCTCCGCCGAGCTCTCGCGTGGCCGTGGTGGCCCGCATTGCATGAGCATGGCGTTCTGGCGAGACGACATCGCCTAGGGCGCTTGCGTCCCTTCCCAGAGTAGAATTGCTATCGTTGGATCTACGGGTCGCCCTCTGGGGACGTCCCCGAAGAAAGGACAGGCACATGGAAGACGTCAACCTCTCTGGCAGGAGCTTTCTCAAGCTTCTCGACTTCACGCCCGCCGAGATACGCTATCTTCTCGCGCTCTCTGCGGATCTCAAGGCGAAGAAGCACGCTGGCGTGGCGCACCGCTATCTCGAGGGCAAGAACATCGTGCTGCTCTTCGAGAAGACCTCGACACGTACGCGCTGCTCCTTCGAGGTTGGTGGCATGGACCTTGGCATGGGCGTCACCTATCTCGAACCCGGCAGCTCGCAGATGGGCAAGAAGGAGTCCATCGAGGACACGGCACGTGTCCTCGGGCGCATGTACGATGGAATCGAGTACCGTGGGTTCGAGCAGTCAAAGGTCGAGACGTTGGCCGCGTATGCTGGTGTGCCCGTCTGGAACGGTCTCACCACGGAATTTCATCCCACGCAGATGCTTGCCGACGTGCTCACCATGCAGGAGGAGTTCGGCGAGGACCTGTGCGGCCGCAAGCTCACCTTCATGGGAGATGCGGGCAACAACGTGGGGAACTCGCTCATGGTCATCTGCGCGAAGCTTGGCATCGACTTCTGCGCCTGTGGTCCGCGGGACAACATGCCCGCAGACGACCTCGTCGCGACCTGTCGCGAAATCGCTCGCGAGACAGGCTCCACGATCACCCTTACGAGCGACGTCTCGCAGGGCGTGCACGGAGCCTCTGCCATCTACACCGACATCTGGGTCTCCATGGGCGAACCCGATGAGCTATGGGAGCAGCGAATCAAGCTCCTCTCGCCCTATCAGGTGAGTTCCGCGGTCATGGCGCAGGCAGAGCCCGATGCCATCTTCATGCACTGCCTGCCGAGCTTCCACGACACCCATACCACCATCGGTGCGGACATCGCCAAGAAGTACGGCCTGTCCGAGATGGAAGTCACCGACGAGGTGTTCGAGGGTCCCCAGTCCCGCGTCTTCGACGAGGCGGAGAACCGCATGCACACGATAAAGGCCGTGATGTACGCGACGCTCAAGTAGGTACAGGTCACAGGTTGGCGTTGAGGGGGCCATCTCATACGGGGTGGCCCCCTCATGTCTTCCTATTCGGGCGAGCCTAGTCGTCTATGTCCGCACATGCGCCGTTCCAGTCCTCGTAGAACGTCTCGGAGGGATACTGGTAACCAGAGTCCGTCGGTGTGAGCACGCGCTTGTTCCCAACGGTTGTGAGCGTGTAGTAATTGGGGGCGTCCGGGAGCGTATCGGTGCTCTTGTCAGGATTGGTGATGGTCACCTCGTCATCGTCCTGCGTCCATACGATGGGTTCGTTGTAGTCGTCGGCGTCGACCTCGGACTGCGTCACGTTCTCATTGTCCGCAAGATAGAGCTTGAAGGTGCCGGTGCCATCCTCGTCCAGGATGAAGGTGTAGACCCAGACGTCACCCTCGTATTTCCAGAGCGCGTAGTATGTGCCTGCCGCAGTCTGGCTGGCCGTCGTGGTCGTGTCGGTGGTGTCGTTGTGGGTGAGCGGATGGTTGGTGGTATCCCGTGTCGTCGTCTCGGTCGTCGTGTCCGTGATGACCGAGTCCGTGAATCCCCTGCTGGCGGACTTCGAGAAGACCGGAACGACGAGGACGACCACGGCAACGATGACCAGCGCGATAGCGGCAACGATACCGATGACGAGTCCCACGCTCGACCTCTTGCGCGTTCCCGTGTAGAAGGTCTGCGTGTTCGCATAGCCCGTCTGCGCCTGGGCGTACTCAACGGGTGCGGGTGGCACCTGGGCGGCAGCGAATGGCTGCGGGGGACGGGCGTCGGGAGCGGGCGTTGCCTGCGTGTAGTCTATCGGGCGTGGCGCGGCTTGGGTGGCGGTGTCGTCTTCCCCCTCGTGCGTAAGCGAACCATCGGAGTTTACCTGCAGAGGGACGACCTCGATGGGTGCAGGCTCACCGTCTTGCGCCTTTGCTGGCTCTGGCGTCATTGCGAGCCTGGTGCCGCAGCTGGGACAGAATGACGAACCTTCTGGAACGGAGCACCCGCAGTTTGGGCAGAACATGATTCCTCCTTGTCTGTCTTTGCGAAGCGTGCTGACCGCTTCCGCATGCCGATACGGGAGAGGATGCTTGGACCTAGTACACCATATGCATGGCCTCGCGAACCTCGGAGAGCGTTTGGTCGGCGATCGCGTTGGCCCGACGATTGCCGTCGGAAAGGACGTCATGCACGTAGTCGAGGTTCCTCTCGTAGGCGTGCCTGCGCTCTCGGATGGGGGCGAAGTAGTCGTTGACCGCCTCGGTCGCGTACCTCTTGAGCTGCCCTGCGCCGCCCATGCCGATCTCTGCCGCGATCTCTTTGGGATCGCGGCCCGTACAGATGCCTGCGGTGGTGAGCAGCGCGGAGACGCCGGGTCGGTTCTCGGGGTCGTAGGTTATGGCGCGCTCGGAGTCGGTCTTTGACTTCCTGATGAGCTTGGCGGTCTCCTCCGCGCTCATCGAGATGGAGATCGCGTTTCCGTATGACTTGCTCATCTTGCGGCCGTCGAGACCGGGAAGGAGGGGCGTGGACGTGAGGAGCCCTGCGGTCTCGGGGAAGACCGGCGCAAAACGCTCGTTGAACCTGTGTGCGATCTTGCTCGTGATCTCGATGTGCGGGAGCTGGTCACGTCCCACGGGCACGATGTTGCCCTTGCAGAAGAGGATGTCACAGGCCTGGTGCACGGGATAGGTGAGGAGAAGACCGGTGAGGGTGTGGCCGGACGCCTCCTGCTCGGCCTTGACGGTGGGGTTGCGAAGGAGTTCCGCCTCGGTGACGAGAGAGAGAAACGGCAGCATGAGCTGGTTCTCGGCGGGAACCGCCGAGTGCGTGAAGATCATGGTCTTCTCGGGGTCGATGCCGCATGCCAGGTAATCGATCACCATGTTGAGGACGTTGTCCTGGATGTTCTCCGTGGTGTCGCGGTCCGTGATGACCTGGTAGTCAGCGATGATGACATTGGTATGTACGCCGAGGTCCTGAAGACGAACCCTCTCGACGAGCGTGCCGAAGTAGTGCCCGAGGTGAAGCCTGCCCGTCGGGCGGTCACCCGTGAGCATGGTGTACCTTTCGGGGTGGTCGGGCAGATCGGCCTGAATCTCTGCACTGCGCCTGAGCGCGGTCTCATAGCTTCCCTCATTGGGCATGTTCCACTCCTGATCTATCCGTGTGATGGTCGTGGGCACCGGTCATGGCACCACACCCCACAGACTATCTTACGGCAATGCGGTGCTCCTTTCGTCTAGCGCAGGAGGGGCGGGTTCGCATTGAGTTCCGCCTGCACCTCACGCCAGGCAGGATAGTAGCCGTCCATGAGCGAATGGAAGCGCGCGTCATGACCCCTCTCACGGAGGTGGCAGAGCTCATGGGTGACGACCTCCTCCAGGCAGCGTTTGGGGAGGGTCGCAAGGGCGGAGTTGATCGTGATCGCCCCGGTGCGTGGGTTGCAGCTTCCCCAGCGACTCGTCATGTAGCGCACCCGCCAACAGCTCGCGTGCCTGCCGACGACGGCTTCGCAGCGCGTGGCCACGCCGGGGAGCACCGCACGTACCTCTTCCGAGAGAAACGTGCGTACGGCCGTGCGTCGAGCTCCGACGGATGCCATGTCCGATCCCTTGGTCGTCTCCGTCACGCTGATGATGATGGCGTCCTCGGCGAGACGTGCCGCCGTCGACGTGCCGCTCTCGAGTCTCAGGGGGACGCTGCGGCCCCACACCCGCAACCTCTCGCCGTCGGCAAGGTGGACGGGGGTGTCAGCCAGACGTCGTGCCTGCTTCTGCAGGGAGGTGCGAATCCATGTCTCGTGAGCCGTCACGAAGGCACGTACGTCATCCTCGCACATGTGGAGGGGACAGGACACGCTCACCTCGCAGGAGGGCCTCACGATGAGGGAGATGCGCTTCACGTGCTTCCACGAGACGACTACCGTGAGGCCTTGAACCATCAAGACGTGAGTGACGTCCTCTCTCCTTCTCGGCACTTCGCCTCTCCTAATCATGTGATTGTTACCATTTGCCATGTGAGCGCATATCATGCTGTAAAGTGATTCTATACGTAGAGAGGGGCGAGGATGAGCAGCTCGTACGGCACGGATGCAGGTAAGACCGCCCTTCGCGACGAGTATATCGCCACGAGGTCGAACATTCCCGTGCAGACCAGGCTCTCGTCGGATGCAAGGATTCACCTGCAGCTCGAATCGTTCGGTCTCTATCGGAGCGCGCCCCTCGTCCTCACCTACGTGAGCTACGACAGCGAAGTGGATACGCGCCAGATCATGACCTCCGCATGGGCTGCCGGAAAATCCGTTGCGGTCCCAAGATGCATCTCCGCAGACAAGACGCTGCGATTCTATGAGATAGGCTCCTTCGACGAGCTGGAGCCGGGCTTCAAGGACATCCTCGAGCCTGCGAAAGGTGCGGGAAGGCTCGTGGGGCCGGCCGAGATGGTTGGTTCCGTCTGCCTCGTTCCTGCGCTTGTCTATGACGCCGATGGGCATCGCATCGGCTACGGCGGTGGCTACTACGACCGCTTTCTCTCGTTCTACCCAGGCGACAAGCTCGGTCTCGCACGTACGACGCAGCTCAGCAGCAACCCGCTGCCCCACGAGGACCACGACGTTCCCGTTGACGCGATCGTGACGGAGTCCTGCGTCTGGACCTGCAGGTAGGAAGCACCCTCATCTGACGGGTCTGTTGCAAAAGCGTCGAGACGGATCTGCTACCTGTGGATACCGAGGTGGTCGGCGAGGTCGAGAATGGCCGTGCGATATCCCCGGATGCCCATGCCCGCGATGGTCTCGAAGCAGGCCTGACGGATGTAGGAGATTTGGCGGAAGTCCTCGCGCTCATCAATCTTTGAGATGTGAATCTCCACGCAGGGGAGACTCACGGCCTTGACCGCGTCGAGTATGGCCACGGAGGTGTGGGTGTAGGCACCAGGGTTTATGACGATGCCGTCATAGCTCCCAAGGGCGTCTTGGATGTAGTCTACCAGGTCGCCCTCGTGGTTGGACTGAAGGCAGGTACAGTCCGCGAAGCCCGCTTCGTCCGCGGCATCGTGGCAGAGCGAGAGGAGCGCCTGATAGTCCTCTCGGCCATAGATGGACGGCTCGCGGATGCCGAGCATGTTGATGTTGGGACCGTTGATCACGAGGACGCGCGCGCCCTCGTCGTCCATGTCATCCGCATCGTCCTCGTCCTCCTCGGAATCGTCATCGGAGAGAAGGTCGCTCTCGAGAAGGGACACGAGGCCCCGCATGTCATCGGCATCGGGCTTCTCGACAAGCTCGGGTGAGGGGTCGGATTCGTCGTGGGACTCCGCCGGGGGCCGCGTGTCACGGGGCGAGTTGATCTGCACCTGAAGCGCGCTTCCCTGCGCGGCGATGCCTTCGAAGACGCTGTTGTCTGGCTTGATGCCCGTGAGCCGTATGATCTCGCCATAGACGTCCTCTGCCCTGCCAGGCGCAAAGACGACCTCGATGCCACTCTTCCCTCGACGGACGATGCCGAGGACGCCGCGCGTGGAGCTCAGCTTCTCGGTGTCGACAAGAGAGGGGTGCTGGGTCATGATGCGTAGACGCGTCATGCAGATGTCACTCGCTACGACGTTGTCCTTGCCACCCACGGCATCGAGGACCTCGAGGGCAATCCTCGTCTTGTCCATATGCATTCCCTTTCCACAACCACCATCATGCGCTCAGTTGCCCGAACGCGCACGACAAGATGGGTCGATATCGAATTGCCAGTATATGATGCGTGTGCCTGTGACCGTTTCTTTTTCTGGCAAGCGTCGCAATCGAGTTGTCCGACTGGGCCGGCGTTGCCGTGCCGGGGCCGAACGGCATCACAGACCCAGCAGCTGACGAGCCTGCTGCGCGTCTCCCGCGGGCGAGCCCGTGCACGTGACGATCACGTCCGCCCAAGACCGATAGGCATCCATGCGCTCGAGCGCGAGTCGTCTCACGCCCCTCTCCTGCGATATCGGCCGTTCGTCGGAGCCCAGCTGTTCGATGGGCCTGTCGATGAGGACGATTCGACCGTTCTGGTGGAGAAGGTCATAGTTCGCACGACGCGTGACCACCCCTCCGCCGCAGGCGATCACGAATCCCGAACGTGCGCAGTAGCTGCCCGTGACCTGCGTCTCAATCTCACGGAAGGCGTCCTCGCCGTCCTCGCGGATGATCTGCGCGGCGCTCCTGCCCGTGTCCTGCGAGATGGCGTCATCGATGTCCACGAAGGGGCGCCCGAGCATGCGTGCGAGCCTCTTGCCCGTGGTCGTCTTGCCGCTTCCGGGCATGCCGATGAGCACGACGTTCTCGGTGGCGTCGAGAATCGACCTGAGTATCGCGTCGACCACGGAGTCGTCGATCACCTTGCCCTGGAAGAGCTCCGACGAGTAGAGCGCCTGCGAGACGAGCATGGCAAGCCCCGTCTCGCAGGGTACGCCGAGCTTCTCGGCATTGAGGCAGATGCCTGTGCGTGTGGGGTTGTAGACCACGTCAAGTACGCCGATGAGATGTGGAAGCCGTCTCATCGTATCGAGCGAGAGGACGGACGAGGGGCACGTGGGGAACATGCCGACGGGAGTGGTGTTGACGAGCAGCTCGGCGTCTGCATGGCGAGTGAGGAAGCCGTCGTAGTTGTCGGCGGCATGACGCGAGATGACCGAAGGCTTGGACCCCGCATCTCTGAGGGCCGCCTGGACGGCCATGCTCGCACCCCCGCTTCCGAGGACGCAGACCCGTCTTCCCGAGAGCGTCTCGATGGCGCTTGCACCAAGCTCTCGCTGGCAGAATCGCTCGAGCAGCCAGGAGAAGCCAAGGACGTCGGTGTTGTCGGCAAAGATGGTGCCGTCCGGCTGGCGCACGAGGGTGTTTGCCACGCCGAGGTCGCGTACGCGCTCGGAGCATGAGTCCGCAAGCCTGGCGGCGACGGCCTTGTAGGGAATCGTGACGTTCAGGCCCTGCCACGCACCGTTGCGAATGAAGTCCTCGACCTGGTCGGGCATGAGGTCATGAAGCTCGTAGGGGATGCTTCCGAGCGTGTCGTGAATCTTCGGTGACCAGCTGTGGCCCAGGGGATGTCCCACGAGTCCGAACGGGGTGCCCCTTTGGATGGTTGTGGCCTGGGTCGCCACTAGACCACCTCCGTGTAGCTGCCGAGGTAACGGCATTCCTCGCACAGGTTGGGCAGGGTCGACATGAGCGTCTCGAACTCGGGGGACGTGGCGGGGCAGTCGATGTCGAAGTAGAACATGAACTCGAAGTCGCGGCCTGGAATCGGGCGGCTCTCGAGCTTGGAGATGTTGATGTCGAGCGCATAGAACTTGGCGAGCACCTTATAGAGCGCACCAGGCCGATGGTCCACGATGATCATGAGCGACGCCCGATCGGCGCCAGGATAGATCCACAGGCCGTTCGAGATGCAGGCAAAGCGCGTGTAGTTGTCATCCCGGTCCTGGACGTTGCGTGCGAGGACGTCGAGTCCATAGAGCTCGGCGCAGGCTCGGGAGGAGAGTGCCGCAACGTCGTCTCGGTCGGAGTCGGCGACGCTCTGGGCGGCGACGGCCGTGTTCTCGCACACGTGCACCCTGACGCCATCGAGCGAGTCGAGATATCCTGCGCACTGGCTTATCGCCTGTTCGTGCGAGTAGATGTCGCGAATCCGGGCGATGGAGGTGCCGCGCCGCGCGAGCAGGTTGTGGTCGATCTTGAGACGCGTGGTGCGGACCACGTGGAAGTCGTGTTCCATCATGAGGTCATAGACCTTGTTGACCGAGCCTGCGGTGGAGTTCTCGACGGGGAGCACACCGAACTTGCAGAAGCCCTGCTCGACGGCACGAAAGACTCCGTCGAACGTATCGAAGTAGCTGATGGTGGGGTGCTTGAGGATGCGTTCCGCGGCGATCTGCGAATAGGCGCCCTCGACACCCTGGCAGGCGACGTAGGCCTCCTGCGGGAAGAGGTCCGGCGTGCGGACCATCGCCTCGCGGATGGCCGTGACCTCGGCGTTGGCAGTGCCGGCGACGGCGTTCTGGCGTCCGCGCGAGGCCTCCATGAGGAGTTCCATGAGCACCTGCGCATAGGTCTTGAGATCGTCGGGGACCTTGGAGGTGGCGTCAGCCACCTTGGTGCGCTCTCGGGTGCGGTCATACACGCGCACGCCGTTGGCCCTCTTGTACTGGCCGATCCTCTCGGCGACGTCCGCGCGCTCGTTGAAGAGCTCGAAGATCTTGTCATCGATGTCATCCATCTGGAGTCTGAGCTCGGTCATGTCGTCCATGTTCGCTCCTTACGCCGTCTGTGGTCTGTGTCTGGTCGTGGCTTCGGGGTCTGCGGGCCAGGTGAGGATGGAGTCAAGCACCACGAGGGCACAGACCGCCTCGACGATGGGCACCGCCCGTGTGGCTGGGCAGGTGTCGTGGCGACCACGCACGCAGAGCTTTGCGGGGGTCATCGTGCGGAGGTCGACGGAGTCCTGTTCGAGGCCGATGCTCGAGATGGGCTTGAAGCCCACCCTGAAGAAGAGAGGGGAACCCGTGGTGATGCCGCCGAGGATGCCGCCCGCATTGTTGGTGCGGGGAACGCAGCGCCCGTCGCGTACCGCATAGGGGTCGTTATCCTGGCTGCCGCGAACCCGCGAGGCCTCGAAGCCAAGCCCGAACTCGATGCCCTTCACGGCAGGGATGCCAAAGATCGCCCGAGCTACGTTGCTCTCCATGCCGTCGAACATGGGCGAGCCCACGCCGGCGGGAATGCCTGTCGCCACGCATTCGACCACGCCGCCCACGGTGTCCTTCTCGGCGCGCGCCGTCATGACGGCCGCGGTGATGGCGGCCTCGCGTCCCTGGTCGACCACGGGAAGGCCGTGGCTGTCGGACACGGCGTCCATCTGGGAGGAGAGCCTGGCCTGAGCCTCGGGGGAGTTGTCGAGAAGGCAGAAGGCCTCGTCGCGCACCCCTGCCGCCTCAAGGAGGTGCGCCGAGATGCGGACGCCTCGTGCCGCAAGCATCTGCAGCGCGATGCCACCGGCCACGCAAAGGGGGCCCGTGACGCGAGCGGAGAAGTGCCCGCCTCCGGGAACGTCCTGCGCGCCATGCCATTTGGCCCATGCGGTGAAGTCGGCGTGGCCCGGCCGCGGCACGGTGAGGAGGTTCGCGTAGTCGCCTGAGCGCGTGTTGGTGTTCTCGATGATGGCCGCGAAGGGTGCCCCACAGGTCATCCCGTCGGGGTTGAGTCCCGAGAGAATGCGGAAGGAGTCCTTCTCCTTGCGGGGTGTGTCCCAAGGCGCATGACCCGGCGCACGCCGTTCCACGAACGCCTCGAGGGCATCGGTGTCGACGGCGAAGCCGGACGGGAACCCCTCGACGACGCAGCCGACGCCCGCCGAGTGCGACTGGCCGAACACCGTGACCGAGAGTCTGTTGCCGAAGGTGGATGGCATCACTCCTCCTCTGAGACGAGCCCACCGAGGTGGGTGAGGTCCTCGAAGAACGTGGGGTACGACTTGGAGACGCACTCGGCGCCGATGATGGTGGTGGGACCCTCGGCACCGGTCGCGACCACGGATGACATCATGGCGATGCGGTGATCGTTCGCAGCATCGACGATGCCACCCGCAAGCGAGGGAACCCCCTCGACGTCAAGTCCTGCGGGCGTGACGCTCACGCGACCACCGACCGCGTTCAGTGCGGCGGAGACGGTCTCGAGACGGTCGGACTCCTTGAGGCGAAGGCGTTCGGCACCCACGATGTGCGTCGTGCCCGCGGCGTGCGCTGCGACCATGGCGAGGGGTGGTACGAGGTCGGGACAGCTCGCGACGTCGATGGTGCAGCCGTGGAGGTGATCGGGTCGGACGGCGACGGAGTCGCGCGCCCGGGAGACGCGGGCGCCGAGAAGGGAGAGGGCACCGAGGACGGAGCGATCGCCCTGGTCGCTTGCGAGGTCGAGCCCGCATACGGTGATGCCTTCGCGGCTGAGCGCGCCCGCGCAGAGCCAGAACGCGGCGTTGGACCAGTCGCCGCCCACGTGCAGCGTTCCCGGGGTTGCGTAGGCGGCCCTGTCGGGGACGACGAGGCGCATCGCACGGCCACCGTCGACGTCGACGCGATCGGTCTCGACCTCGACGGAAAAGCGACGAAGGGCGGTGCGGGTGAGCGTGACGTAGGGGAGTGACTCCACAGGTTCGGACACCAGGATCTCGACGTCGCCCCCAAGGACGGGCGCTGCCATGAGAAGCCCGCTCACGTACTGCGATGACACGTTTCCAGGGAGCGCAAACGTGCCTGCGGCAAGCTTGCCCGAAACGGAGAGGGGGAAGCGTCCCTGCGGGGAAAGAACGGCGCCGTGCGCCACAAGCTCCTCGTAGAGGGGGGAAAGCGGACGTTCGGCGAGCCTTCCTCGGCCGACGAAACGCGTCTCGGCCCCAAGCGCGCAGACTACGGGAAGGAGGAAGCGCAGGGTGGACCCGGACTCGCCGCAGTCGAGCGTCATGCAAGGACGAGGGGTGCGGGTGCCATCGGCGGCCCTGGGTATGGGGATCACGCGAAAGCCACGTCTCGTCCGCGTCACGCGCGCTCCCAGCGCACGAAGGCAATCGGCAGTGGCATCGATGTCGGATGACGAGGTGGGGCAGTCGATGTCGGTGGTGCCCTCCGCGAGTGCGGCGCAGATGAGGATGCGGTGCGCCTCCGACTTGGAGGCGACCGCGGCAAGGGAGCCAGAGAGCCTGCTTGGTGTGATGATCGCTCTCATGCCGGCCGCCTACGCGCCGCAGCCGAGGTCGATGAGGTGACGAAACTCCTCGAGAGGGACGGGGCGGACGACGACGTCCTCGATGTCTCGCGCCACGTTGACGTTTACGGTGCTTCCGTGGCGCTTCTTGTCACGCGTGCCAAAGCGGAAGAGCAGCTCGTGGTCGAGCAAGGTGTCCGTGGGCAGCCCATGGGCGCGGACGGCTCGTACGATCCTCTCGGTTGCCTCGTGGGAACTCCAGCCCATGGCCTCGGTCGCCCGTGCCATGCAGCACATGCCTATGGCGACGCAGGTACCGTGGCCGAGCGTGAAGTCACTGGCGGCTTCCACGGCATGGCCGATGGTGTGGCCGAAATTGAGCGTCTGACGGACGCCTCGCTCGGTCTCGTCGGCGTCCACCACATCGCGCTTGATGCTGACGTTTTCCGAGATCACCTCGACCATGTGGCTCACGGGGACCTCTTCCCCGTTGATGGGCGAGGAGGTCAACGAGTCGAGGAGGCTGGCATCCGCGAGGACGGCATGTTTGATGATCTCACCACAGCTGTCGGTGAGCAGCTCGTGGTCGAGCGACCCCAGACAGCCGACGTCGGCAATCACCGCGCTTGGCTGCCAGAAGGCACCCGCGAGGTTCTTGCCGTGCTCGAGGTCGACCGCGACCTTGCCGCCAACCGAGGAATCGACCATGGCGAGAAGTGATGTGGGGACCTGCGCGACCTGGATGCCGCGCAGATAGCTCGCAGCGGCGAATCCGCCCATGTCACCTGTGACGCCTCCGCCAAGGGCCACGATGACGTCATCCCGTGTGAGACCGTTCTCGGCGATCTGCTCGAGGAGGTCGGATAGGGTGGAAAGGCGCTTGTACCGCTCGCCGGCAGGAAACGTGACGAGCGAGGCGGTGAATCCCGCCGCAGCGAGCGAGGCGGTGACGGCGGCGGCGTAAAGGGGCGCCACGGTCGAGTCGGAGATGACGCAGGCGGCCGTGCCGCCACAGACCCTCCGCACGATGGCACCCGTCCCGGAGAGAAGATCGGTGCCGACATGCACGTCATAGGGACGTTGCGTCGTGCTTACGTGTATGACCCTCTCGCTCATCGGCTCTCGATCTCCCTCTTGATCGTGTCGCCTTGGGCGAGGAGGTCATGAAGGCAATCGGCGCTCTTGGCATCGAGGGCGTCCTTGTACTGCTGAAGGTTGCCGATGAGCGTGCCGATCTCCGCGGAGAGGTTGTCGGCGTTGTCGAGGAACAGCTCGGTCCACATCGTTGCGTTGAGACGCGCGACGCGCGTGAGGTCCTTGTAGGATCCGGCGGAGAACCCATGGTGCTCGCGCGCGGTCGGACTCTTGACGTAGGCGTTCGAGACGACGTGCGCAAGCTGCGAGGTGAAGGCGATCTGCTCGTCGTGGAACTCGGGTGTGGAGAGCGTGAACGAGCCAAACTCACAGGGAGCGAGAAGGTCCTTCAGACGTTCGAGCACGTCGACGAGGGCGAAGTCATCCATGTCAGGTGGGACGACGACCAGAGGTGCGCCTCGGAACATGGTGGCGCGCGAGTGCGCGAAGCCGGAGTACTGCGTGCCCGCCATGGGATGGCCGCCCACGAAGGTCCAGTCGTGCCTCTCGGCAATGGCGAAGCAGCGTTCGCATATGACGCGCTTGACGCCCACCGTGTCCATGACGATGGCGCCGTGTGCAATGAGGTCCTGCTTGGCATCGAGCCACTCGATGCATGCCTGGGGGTAGCCTGCGAGCACGATGAGCTCGCAGCTGCCAATCACGTCATCGGTGAGCTCGCCATCGATCGTCTCGATCATGGCGAGCTCGGTGGTCGCGCTCGTGCGGTTCCAGGCAAAGACCTGCGTACCGCCGGCATGGAGCGCCTTGGCGAAGGAGCCCCCCATGAGGCCCAGACCTACCACGCCGACACGACCGGGGACGAAGGTGGGGGAGTCCGCGGGTGGCAAGGCTAGACCTCCTCTGAGAGGTCGACGGTCACTGCCGAGCGGATGAGGGCGATGCGCCTCATGGCGTCATCGAACATCTCGGGGGTAAGCGCCTGCGCCCCGTCCGACCAGGCCTCTGACGGACGGTCGTGCACCTCGATCTCGAGGCCATCGGCACCCGCTGCGGTGGCGGCATAGGCGGCGGGACGCACGTAGCGGGTATAGCCGGTCGCATGGCTCGGGTCGCCAACGACGGGCAGGTGGGAGAGGTGGTGAAGCACGGGGATCGCGTTGACGTCGAACGTGTTGCGCGTGCGCGTCTCGAAGGTGCGGATGCCACGCTCGCAGAGGATCACGTTCTCGTTGCCCTCGCTCATGATGTACTCGGCGGCCATGAGGAGCTCGTCTATGGTGCCCGCGAGGCCACGCTTGAGGAGGACGGGGATCGAGGTCTTCCCGACCTCCTTGAGGAGACTGAAGTTCTGCGAGTTGCGTGCCCCGATCTGCATGATGTCGATGCCCTTGTCCACGAAGAGCTGGACGTCACGCGGGTCCATGACCTCGGTGACGATGGGCATGTCAAGTTCGGCGGATGCCTCGAGGAGAAGGTCGAGCCCCTCCTCGCCCATGCCCTGGTATGAGTAGGGGCTGGTACGAGGCTTGTATGCGCCACCACGCAGTATCGTCGCCCCCGAGGCCTTAACGAGGCGGGCAATCCTGATGAGGTTGTCGCCCTCGACGGAGCAGGGCCCCGCCATGACCTGGAAGTGACCCCCTCCGATGAGCACGCCGTGACCGCAGTCAATCACGGAGTCGTCGGGGTGGAACTTGCGGTTGGCCTTCTTGAAGGGCTCGGAGACGCGCTGGACGCGTTCGATGATGTCCATGCTCTCGAGCAGGAAGGGGTCGATCTGGGTGGTGTCACCGATGATGCCGACGATGGTCTCGTTGTCACCCTGCGAGACGTTCGTCTTGAAGCCACGTCCCTCGATCCACGAGACGAAATGATCGAGCTGGTCTTGCGTGGCGGTTTCCTTGACGATTGCAATCATCCTGACGCCTTCCTGACGCGTGCGAAAAGGCACGTGGGACTGACATGTGTAGCAGATTATTCTAACAAGTCTAGTGTGCTCGTTTTTCGCGATGTCATCACGTAATCTAATGGAATCCTGCGATTTTATCACCGTACCCTGTCAACGACGTACGGTCCGTCTCGTCAAGGGTGGTGTATAATCGCAAACCGTTGCCCCTATAGCTCAGTGGATGAGAGCGTTCGCCTCCGGAGCGAAAGGTCGTGGGTTCGAATCCCCCTGGGGGCACCACTGAAAAATCATTCCAAGCCCCTCTGGGCGGGGGGCTTGGATTATTCGTGGTCATGCTTGGGACGCCTGCCCGCTCCTCCGTCCCTTGTGATGTGTGGGAGTGACGGATGCGACGTCGTGCTTTTGTCCGTCTCGGGGCATGCCGTACAATCGTCCCATGGTAGATGACACCACTGACACCCAAGCATCCGAAGACCTCCTCGTCGGGCTCAGCCGCGACGAGGTTGCCGAGCGCGTGGCCGATGGTCGCGTAAACACCAACACAGACGTCAGGACCAAGTCGGTGGGCCGCATTCTCGCAGAGCACACCTTCACGTTCTTCAACGCGGTGAACCTTGCCATGGCCTGCCTCGTCGCCCTCACGCAGCAGTGGAGAAACATGCTTTTCGTGGGCGTCGTGCTCGCAAACATTGCAATCGGCGTCTTCCAGGAAATACGTGCGAAGCGGATGGTCGATCGGCTCACCATCCTTACCCTGAGGCCCGTCACCGTCATCCGCGCCGCGCAGCGCGTCGGCGTCAGCGCCACCGAACTCGTCATCGATGACCTCGTGTGCCTCTCGCACGGAGACCAGATCCCTGCGGACTCGATAGTCGTGCGCGGGAACGTGACCGTCAACGAGAGCCTCCTCACAGGCGAGAGCAAGCCCGTGGCCAAGGGACCAGGCAGCGAGCTTCTCTCGGGGAGCTTCATCGACTCCGGAAACCTCGTGGCACGTGTGGTGCGAGTCGGTCCCGAGGGCTACGCGGCACGGATAAGCACCGAGGCGAAGTACGTCAAGCCTGTCAGGTCCGAGATCCTCAGCACGCTCGATGCCATCATCCGCCTCGCGACGATGGGCCTCGTGCCGCTTGGGGCAGGGCTCTTCCTGCGCACGCTTCTCATGGACGGCTCGACGGTCAACGGGGCCATCCTCGCGTCCGTCGCGGCGGTCATAGGCATGATTCCCCAGGGGCTCGTGCTTCTCACGTCGAGCGTCCTCGCCATCGCGACCACGCGGCTCGCCATGCGCAAGGTCCTCGTGCAGCAGTCGTATTGCGTCGAGACGCTCGCGCGCGTGGACACGCTCTGTCTGGACAAGACCGGCACCATCACCACGGGCGGCATGGAGGTCGCACGGGTGACGGATGCCTCGCTCGCACCAGATGGGGGAGACGTCGCCCGTGCGCTTGCGACCATCGCTCATGCCACCGCGGATGACGCCAACGAGACCGCTCGCGCGATTCTCGCCTATGCGGACGAGAGGGATGCTGTCGCGGAAGGCTCCTCGCGGGTCATCCCCTTCACCTCGGCACGGAAGTACTCCGGCTGCGTCACCACGGGTGGTCGTGCCCTCGTGATGGGTGCGGCGCAGTTCGTGCTGGGAGACGGCTACGCGGCCGTTGCCCGCTCCCTCGCGAGCTTTGACGAGCTCGAGCGCGTGCTCGTCGTCTGCGAGGTGGACGGCTTTGCCGAGGACTTCTCCATGACGGGCGAGCCGCGGCTGCTTGGGTTTGTCGCCATCCGCGACCGGATTCGCGATACCGCGCCAGAGACCATGCGCTATTTCGTGGAGCAGGGCGTGGAGCTGCGAGTCATCTCGGGTGACGACCCGAGGACCGTCTCCGCCATCGCCGCGCGTGCGGGCGTCCCCGACGCCGACCTGTGCGTCGACGCGTCGACGCTCGATACGGACGAGAAGGTCCACGAGGCGTCGCGGAGGTATCGCGTGTTCGGACGCGTGACCCCCCAGCAGAAGCGTGAGCTCGTCCGTGCGCTTCATGCCGAGGGACGCGTCGTCGCCATGACGGGCGATGGGGTGAACGACGTGCTCGCGCTGCGCGAGGCGGACTGCTCGGTTTCGATGGCATCCGGTTCGGCGGCGGCGCGCAACGTGTCCGAGATCGTCCTCGCGGACAACGACTTCGTCCATATGCCCGAGGTCGTGGCAGAGGGCAGGCGCTCCATAAACAACCTGCAGCGCTCCGCCTCGCTTTTCCTCGTCAAGACTGTCTACACGGCTGCCCTCGCGCTCATCTGCATCATCGTGCCGCCGTATCCCTTCATCCCCATCCAGATGTCCCTGCTCTCCGGTGCCATCATCGGGATCCCATCGTTCGTGCTCGCCCTCGAACCAAACCATGATCGGGTGCGCGGCGTCTTCATTGCCAACGTGCTCTCCCACTCCCTGCCTGCCTCGCTTTCCATCGTGGCCTCGCTCTGCGCGGCGCTCGTTTTCGGAAGGACCCTGGGTCTGAGCTTTGCGGAAACCTCCACGGTCTGCCTCATCCTCAACTTCGTCGTGGGCTTCGCGCTCGTATGGAGGATCTCCCAGCCCTTGACGCCCATGCGCGTGGCGTTGCTCGCGGTGATGGTCGCCTTTGTTGCGACCGGGTGTACGGTCCTTGCAGACTTCTACAGAATCGTGCCGCTTACCACTACCATGGGGATGCTCGTCATCATCCTCGGCGCCATCTCGGTGCTTTTCTTCAATCGCGCCTACGACTGGTCGCTTGCCAACTATGAGCACAATGGGGTGTTCTCGAAGATCGTCTTTTACCTGGAGGACCGAAAATGACCATCGATAGCGCTTTCCATGATGCCGTCCTCGCCGCGCGCACTCCTCGCGAACTCTCCGCAGGAGGCGTGACGAGACTCATGTACGACGTTTCGGGAATCCCCGGTGCCGCACGTCTGCCGCGTGCCCTCCTCGTGCTTCTGGAGAACGTCGTGCGTCGTGCGACCACGACAGAGGATGCCGTTCGGGAGGCATTCTCGGTTATCTCTGCCGGCCTTGCCGGGGGGCAGGGTGCGGAGATCGAGTTCATGCCCGCGCGCGTGCTCTTCCAGGACTTCACGGGCGTGCCGGTCTTCGTGGACTTCGCCGCCATGCGTGATGCGATGGTGGAGCGCGGAGGAGACCCGTCGAAGGTCAATCCGCACATTCCCTGCACCCTCGTTGTCGACCATTCCGTCATCGCGGACGTCGCGGGAGTCGAGGGTGCCGTCGAGGCCAACCAGGAGACGGAGGCGCGGCGCAACCGCGAACGCTTCTCCTTTCTCAAGTGGGCGAGCGGGTCATTCCAGAACGTGGAGATCGTTCCACCCGGCGGTGGCATCTGCCACCAGCTCAACATCGAGCGCTTCTGCAGCGTCGTCACGACCGATGCGCTTGCCGGGGGCGACGTCTCCTGCTTCGACACGCTCGTGGGCACCGACTCCCACACGACCACGGCAAACGGTCTGGGTGTTCTCGGCTGGGGTGTTGGCGGCATCGAGGCCGAGGCTGCGGCCCTCGGTCAGCCCGTCTCCATGCTGGTGCCTCCCGTCGTGGAGCTGAGGCTCGTCGGATCGCTCCGCGTGGGGGTGTCTGGCATGGACCTCGCGCTCGCCGTGGCGCAGCTCATGCGTCGCGAGGGCGTGGTGGGCTGCCTGGTCGAGGTTACCGGCGAGGGGGTCTCGGCACTCACCGCGACGCAGCGCTCCTGCGTCGCCAACATGACGCCCGAGTACGGCGCCACGACGACGCTCTTTCCCGTGGACGACGTCACGATGGGCTATCTCGAGCTTACCGGCCGCGCGCACTCCGAGGTCGCCTTCGCCCGGGCCTACCTCGAGGCTCAGGGGGTGTTTGGCGACGAGGGGAACCGCGTCTACGCACGAACCGTCACGTTTGACCTCTCAAGCGTAGAGCTCTCGCTTGCGGGTCCGTCACGGCCACATGATCGCGTGGCCGTCGCCGATCTCAGGCGGCGCTTCGAGGACTCGGCCGTCGCCAATGGTCGCACTGATCTCAACCAGGTCTTTGACGCTGGTCGCATGGGGGAGCTCCATCATGGTGCCGTTGCCATCGCCGCGATCACGAGTTGCACTACTGCCACTGATCCTGCCATGATGGTCGCTGCGGGTCTCGTCGCCGCAAAGGCGCGTGAGCGCGGTCTCATGCCAAAGCCCTGGGTCAAGACCATCCTCGCACCGGGCAGCCACGCGACCGAGCTCATCCTTCGGCGTGCGGGCCTCCTCGAACCTCTCCGCGAGCTGGGCTTCTTTACGTGCGGCTTTGGCTGCATGAGCTGCATCGGAAACTCCGGGGAAATCAAGCCTGAGCTCAAGGCGGTCTTTCGTGACGTGGAGCTCACGAGCGTCCTCTCGGGCAACCGCAACTTCGAGGGCCGCATCTCTCCCGACGTGAGCCAGAACTACCTCTGTCAGCCCGCGCTCGTCGTGGCGTATGCCATCGCGGGCACCATGGACGTGGACCTTTCGGCCGAACCCGTCGGATGCGGTTCCGACGGAACTCCTGTGTCGCTTGCCGAAATCATGCCTACCGACGACGAGATCGAGCGGGTGCTTCACGAGGCCGTGGCCCCCGAGGTCTTCGCCGAGGGTGCCCGTGGGCTTCTCGAGGGATCGGCGGCATGGCGCTCCATTCCTGCCAGCGAGTCCGATACCTTCCCGTGGGATCCCGAGTCAACCTACGTGCGCAGGGCCCCCTACTTCGACATCGCCCGCGAGCGAGAGGTCATCGAGGTGAGGGGTGCTCGCGTGCTTGCGCTTCTCGGGGACTTCGTCACGACCGACCACATCTCACCTGCCGGAGCCATCGCTGCCGACTCCCCGGCTGCCCGGTACCTCGGAGAGAGGGGTGTCGAGCAGTCCGACTTCAACACCTACGGCTCACGTCGCGGAAATCACGAGATCATGGCCCGCGGCACGTTCGCGAACGTCAAGCTGAGAAACGCCATCGCCGACGGTCGCGTCGGGGGATGGACGCATGACTTCCTCGACGGTGAGACCACGTCCATCTTCGACGCCTCGGAGGACTATCGCTCTGCGGGCGTACCCCTCGTCGTGGTGGCAGGCAAGCTCTACGGTTCCGGGTCGTCGCGCGACTGGGCGGGCAAGGGTCCGCTGCTTCTCGGCGTTCGCGTGGTCATCGCGGAGAGCTTCGAGCGCATCCACCGTTCCAATCTCGTACAGATGGGTGTCCTGCCCCTTCAGTTCGCCAACGGCGAAGGCGCGAAGGAGCTCGGGCTCGTGGGTGACGAGACCTACGACGTGTCACCCGTCGACCTCTCGGCTGGCCTTCCTGCCAGCCGCATCGCGCACGTGAGGGCTACGAGACCCTCTGGCGAGGTGGTCGGGTTCGACTGCGTCGTTCGCGTGGACACGCCCACGGAAGGTGCTTTCCTCTCGAAGGGCGGCATCCTGCCCTACGTCCTTGGAAACCTCTGCTAGAGTGTCGTCCGACGATAGTACTGGTGGCTGCGAGGTCTGACGGGAGGTGTCGCACATGGAATGTCCCAACTGTGGAACTGCCGTTCCGGATGGCACCTTCGAGTGTCCGAGCTGTCACTTCCAGCTGGGTCTCACGCAGAGGATCCCCGTCGCGAGCGGTATGTGGTGTCCCGTATGCGGGGCGCTTCTGGCCGATGGCATGTCCGTCTGTCCCAAGTGCGGCACACCCATCGATGACAGCGCGACACCCACCCATGCCGTGCGTGACCTCGATCTTCCTGAGATCGACCGTGCACCGTCCGCGGGAGCGGGCGAGGATTCGGATCTCGATTCCACGAGCGCGCTTCTTCAGGCCTATGCGAAGAGCCGCGAGCCTCGTATCGAAAGCGCGATTCCTGCGGAGCAGGACCCGTCCTCGACGGTGCTTCGCCATGACCGGATGCCTCGTACGCGTGTGTTCGTGTTTGCCGCTCTGTTCGCCATCGCCGTCATCGGAGGCGCTGCGCTGGCGATAACGCATCCTTGGGACCCGACGCTCTATAAGACGTCCGCGACGACGCCTGCCGACACCTCGAGCGCGGGCTTCCCCGGCACGCTGACGACACTCACCGGCCAGGACTCCTCGTCTGAGACCACGAGCTCAAGTACTGATGCCGTCTACCAGGCAATCCTTGCCGACTATACGACGCTGGGCGAGCTCGAGGCCAAGCTTGACGCATGTGTCACGACCTTCGACGAGACCGCCTATACCGGGGATGCGTCCTCACGGGCCTCCGCAAGCTCCGATGCCTCTTCGCTCTCGATCAAGATCAGCAACCTGATTTCTGACATCTCGCAGCTTGACAACGGTGCCGGCACCTACTCGGATGATCTTGCCAATCTCGTCAAGCTCGGCAACTGGCTTCGCAATCGCGCCGATGCGCTTACCGACGCCTGGACGCTCGACGTGGGCTACGATAATCCCTCGGAGCATCGATCCGAGATAGAGGCCGTTGCCAAGCGCAACTACGCGGGCGGCACGGACTCGTTCAAGAAGCAGTTCGACGAGAACTACGACGCATGGAAGCCGACCCAGAAGTAGTGGCAGGCTTCGCCAAGCTCTCTGCCGAATGTGTGAACCAAGCGCTATCCTGTTAAGATATCGTGATGGTGGATTGTGCCGCGCATGCGGTTGCATAGTTCGATTTCATGGAGGCAGCATGGGCTTCTTCGGAGATTCGCTGTACACCCCCGCGTACAAGGTCGCGGGTGATGAGGTCGCTGTCTTTGATACGAGCAAGGGCGTCGTCCGCGTTCGTCTTGACGGTGATGGCGCACCCATCCACGTCGCGAACTTCTGCGAGCTCGCCGGGAAGGGCTTCTACGACGGGCTTACGTTCCATCGCTACGTCCCTGGCTTCGTCATCCAAGGGGGAGACCCAAAGGGGAACGGGACGGGTGGCCCTGGGTACTGCATCCATCAGGAGTACACCACCAACCCGCGTAACTCACACGTAGATGGTGCCCTGGCCATGGCACGTTCGTCCGCTCCCAATTCCGCTGGCTCTCAGTTCTACTTCTGCCTCGGTCCCCAGCACGGGCTTGATTCTGGATACACGGTCTTCGGAACCACGCTCGAGGGTCTCGAAGTCATCTCCGCCCTTCGCCAGAACGATGTGATCAACACGATTACCATCGAGCACGTGAGCGCCTAGCGCGCGAATCGGTGCACATACCATTGGAGGCCATCGTGAACCAACAGGCATATGAGGCAGGCAAGGCTGCATACCAGCGTGCCGACTGGCTTAGTGCCGTCGCAAAGCTGAGTCAGGCCAAGCAGCCAGGCGAGGTCGGCGGCTCCGTCGATCACCTCCTCGGAAACGCCTACATGAAGCTTGGTCAGTACGAGTCGGCCGCGAGCGCCTACGGTGATGCGCTCAAGGATTCGGCGTATGGCAGGAGGGGTGCGCTCTCCTGCAACCGTGGGCGCGCGCTTCTCGCCTCCGGGCATACGGCCGACGCGATCGGCGCGCTCTCCTCTGCCGTCCAGGACTCGTCCTATGCCACGCCATACAAGGCCTATCTCGCGCTCGGCTCCGCCTACGAGAAGTCCGGTGACATCAGAAACGCGGGTATCGCCTACCGTAATGCGGCTATCGACGAGGGCAACCCCAACCCGTCGGGGGCGCTCCGAAGCCTCGGAAGCTGCTTCATGAGGCTCGGTCGTCCCGTCGATGCCGTCGAGGCGTATCGCACCGGCCTTGACTTCACGACTCCGCTCGAGAGCCAGAACCAGATCTACTGCGATCTCGGCCTTGCCTACGTGGCCTCCAATCGCATGTCCGAAGCGGTCGATGCGTTCTCCCATGCGACGTCCGATGGTACGTACAGGCTCTCTCCCGAGGCGCAGGCCTCGTTTGACGCCGCCCGCAAGGCGGTGGCCCAGCTCGCGGCCAAGCGCCCCTCCGAAACCGACGCGCTCCTCGCTGCGGCTGGCTATGGTGGCACCTATGATCCCCTCGATCCCACCGGGGAGTCCGGGGAGCTCATCCCAAGTGCCGAGGACACGGGCTTCTTCTCGATTTCCGAGGACGACATCGTCAAGCAGGATGCGCATGAGCGCAAGGTTCGTAGGAAGCACCGCCATGCCGGCCTCAGGGTCTTCATCACGTTCGTCGTCATCCTGATTCTGCTCGTCTGCGCTGCCGGCTTTGCATACTACAAGGGGTACGGATGGCCCACGCAGCAATCCGTCATCGAGTCCCTCTTTGACGCGCAGACCAATGGGGGAGACCTCACCCAGTACGTTTCGGGTTCGGTGTCCGATGCCACGCTCCAGTCGATCGAGTCCACCATTCCCTCGGGTGCGAGCCTGGCGGTCACGGGTACCGACCAGAGCATGACGAACTCCACCGTCTACCTCACCGCGACCCTCGCCGCGGGTGGCAAGCAGGACTTTACGGTCGCTCTGGTGCGTGATGGCATCAGCTGGAAGGTGACGGACGTCAGCGCGGCGTATGTCTCCCAGTCATCCAGCACGTCATCGAACGCCACGTCCGATGCCACCTCAGCCACTGAGACCACCGAAGGTACCGCTAACGTCTCGACCACCACGGGCTCGAGTTCGAGTTCGAAATAGATTCAGGACAATGCACGGGGCCTTCGCTGGGCGAGGGCATGTCATTTGGATTGGAAGCCATGTCGATCTTCGACTCACTCTTCGGGGAATATGGCGGTGACCTGGCAATCGACCTCGGCACGGCCAATACGCTCGTGGCCGTGCGAGGACAGGGCATCATCATCAACGAACCCTCCGTTGTCGCCATCGACAAAAGCGAGAGCCGCGTTCTCGCCGTGGGTACGGATGCCAAGCGCATGATCGGTCGCACGCCTGGATCGATCATTGCCGAGCGTCCGCTCAAGGATGGTGTCATCGCCGACTTCGACGTCACCGAGGTCATGCTTCGCTATTTCATCGAGAAGGCCCGCGAGCGCAGGTACCCCTGGTCTCCTCGCCCGCGCGTCGTCGTCTGCGTTCCGTCGGGCGTGACGTCCGTCGAGAAGCGCGCCGTCTTCGAGGCGACGATTCAGGCCGGTGCCCGCCAGGCATACCTCATCGAGGAGCCCATGGCAGCCGCGATCGGTGCAGACCTGCCCATCGAGGACCCGACCGGCTCGATGGTCGTCGACATCGGAGGCGGTACGACCGAGGTCGCGGTCATCTCCATGGGTGGCATCGTCATCTCGCAGTCCATACGCACGGCCGGTGACGAGTTCGATCAGACCATCCTCGAGCATGTTCGTGACGCATACAACCTCTCCATCGGCGAGCGCACGGCCGAGGACATCAAGATCAAGGTCGGCTCGGCGGCCCCGCTCGCCGAAGAGCTTGACGTCGAGGTCAATGGTCGAGATGTCATGAGCGGCCTGCCCAAGACCGTTCGCATCGAGTCGGAGGAGATCAGGCGGGCGCTCGACAAGCCACTCGACGAGGTGACCAAGGCCGTCAAGGATGCCCTTGACGTGACTCCGCCCGACCTTGCATCCGACCTCATGTACTACGGTATCCTCCTCACGGGCGGTGGTGGCCTTCTCCGCGGCCTCGACCAGCGCCTTCGCGAGGAGACCGGGGTGGCGGTGAACGTCAGCCCCACCGCACTGGAGAACGTCGTCACCGGCTGTGCCAAGGTCCTCGAGGCCAATGCCCTCTCCGGTGGCTTCGTTCAGAACACGGGCAACTAGGCGTGTCGCTCTCCGACGGAGGTCTGGGCTCGAGTGCACCGAGCCTCAGAAACAAGAATCAGAATACGGGCGGGGGTATTCTCGTGATACTCGTCGTCGCCTCGATCGTCCTGTTTACCGTCAGCGTCCGCGGAGGGGAGACCGGCGTGCTGGGAACCGTGCGCAGCGGCTTCCAGACCATCACCTCGCCGGTGCGCTATGCCGGCGCCGTCGTCGCGTCGCCCTTCCAGGGGCTTGCCAACATCTTCACGAACCTGACCGTCGACCAGGCCACGCTTTCCGAGCTCCAGGCGGAGAACGACGAGCTCCAGACGCGCAACGCGGAGCTCGAGGAGGCCGAGCAGACGGCAACGCGCCTGCAGGGACTTCTCGACCTGAAGGACACCTATAACCTCCAGTCCACGGCCGCCCACGTCATCTCGGGCTCGACGGACTCCTGGACGTCTACGGTGACCATCGACAAGGGCACGAGCTCCGGGATTGCCGTGGGCATGCCCGTGACTGCGACCAGCGGCGTCATCGGTCAGGTGATCGGGTGCGGAGCCACCACGTCAACGGTGCGTCTCGTCACGGATGAGTCCTCGAGCATCTCGGCGATGATTCAGACGAGTCGGGCCCAGGGCATGCTTACGGGTTCGGCCACGGGCCAGCTCGCACTCACGCTCATCAGCACCTCCCAGACGGTCGAGGTGGGCGACATCGTGGTCACGAGCGGTCTGGGCGGGGTCTTTCCCAAGGGGCTGCCCCTTGGCAAGGTCACGAGCGTGGAGAACAACCCGGGCTCGCTCTATCTCGACATCATCGTCGAGCCCTTCTCGACCTACGGTAGCTATGAGGAGGTTCTCGTCATCACCTCCCTCACCGAGGGACAGCAGGCGTCCTCCGATGACATAGCCGCCGCGGATGCGCAGGACACCGCGTCGGCTACGTCCTCCTCGACGGCGGCTACCGCCGCGAGTTCCAGCTCGTCCTCCTCGACGACCGATGGCACGGCTACCACGGCCACGGGAACGACGGAATAGGGGGCGGGCGATGCAGGTATCCAACAGGAACAAGGACCATCGAAGCATCCTCGTGCTTGCCGTCGTGTGCGGCACGCTCCAGCTCGCGCTTGTGCCCAACATCGGTCTTGGCAACGGTCGGGCCAATCTCGCACTCGTCTTCTCGGCCTGCATCGCCCTTACCGTGGGCGGAAGAAAGAGCGTTCTGGCCGGCTTCTTTGCCGGACTCTTCTTCGACCTCTCGACGACGGGCCCCATCGGACTCATGTCACTTCTGCTGAGCGTCAGTGCCTACCTCTTGGGGCTTCAGGGCCGCAATCGCATCACGGGGGATCTCGGGCTTACGATGGGCACCTTCACGGTTCATGCGCTCGCCGTCTCGCTTGCATATCACGTCACCATGCTCCTCGTGGGCGAGGCTGGCGGGTTTCTTGATGTCGTTGCCCTTCGTACGCTGCCCACGGCGCTGCTCACCGTCATCGCATTCATCCCGTTCGCGATCTGGCTCACGCGCGTCCAGCCGTCCGGTCCCAACCTCGGGGGTGGTCGTAGGCGGTCTTCGCGCGGCAGCCACTTCAACATGCGAGGTCTCTAGGACTCGCCATGGACGTGAAGCTCATCATAATCGTTCTCTGCGTGGTGGTAGCCATAGGGCTTCTCGTCGTGTTCTTGGTGTTCGGTCGCGGCGAGACCAATTTCACCATGGACATAGGGGGCGCCTCCCCTCGTGCGGCGGGTGGCTCGGACACCTCGTCCGAGAAGACCGTCAGCGGGCGTCTCATCGGTCTCGCCGTGGGTGCGGCTGGCATCTTCGCCGTGCTCATCGCCCGACTCTGGACCATGCAGCTCGTATCCGCAGACGAGTATGCCGCGGAGGCGGAGAGGAATCGCACGCGAACCGTCACCACGGCCGCGCCGCGCGGGCGCATCCTTGACCGCAACGGGGTCGAGATCGTCGCCAACCGTCCGAGCCTCATCGTGGTCTCGGATTCGGACGTCGTGAACGATGACATCGAGGTCCAGCTCGTCGCGAACCTCACTGGCATGCCCTTCCAGGCGGTCCGTCGCAAGATCCAGGATACGTCGGCGGGCGCCCAGAGCAAACGGACCATCTCCGTTGACGTCTCACGTCGCGTCGTCGCCTTCATCGCGGAGCATCCCGGCGTCTTTGACGGCATCGAGGTGGTGGAGCGCTCCCAACGGTCGTATCCCCTCGGTTCCCTTGCGGCTCACGTCGTCGGATACACGGGATCCGTCAGCTCGGACCAGCTCGCCTCGAACGACTCGGATGAGACGGGGATCACCTATGAGTCCGGAGACATCGTGGGCCAGACGGGCGTCGAGAGCACGTATGAGAGCGTCCTTCAGGGCGTGAAGGGCGAGCAGACCGTCTACGTGGACGCCAGCGGCAACGTCCTCGACACCAGCACGACCATCGATCCCCAGAGCGGGTCGGACGTGGTCCTCACGATCGACGCAAAGATCCAGTCGGCCGCGGAGCAGTCCCTCGTCACGCGCATGCAGGAGATAAGGAAGACCGGCTACAATGCCACCGGTGCCTGCGTCGTCTGCGTGGATTGCACGAACGGCGAGGTCATTGCCATGGCGAGCGCTCCGACCTACAATCCCAACGTGTTCGTGGGCGGCATCTCGACCGCCGACTGGGACGCCCTTTCCTCCGAGTCCGCAAACTACCCGCTCATGAACCGGGCGATCGCCGGTCAGTATCCATCTGGTTCGACCATCAAGGCGCTCACGTCGTTTGCCGCTCTCGACCACGGCATCGCCGATACGTCCTCGAGCTGGTACTGCACGGGTTACTGGACGTGGTCGGGCAACGAGAGCGATGCGTATGGCTGGCACTGCTGGTACAAGAGCGGCCATGGGACGATGAACTTCGTCACAGGCATCACGAACTCCTGCGACGTGGTCTTCTACTCGATCGGAAAGGGCTTCTACTACTCCGATACCCAAGAGGGGATGCAGGAGACGTTTCGACGCTATGGCCTGGGGTCCGTCACGGGGATCGACCTTCCGGGCGAGATGGGCGGTCGCGTGCCTGACGCCGAGTGGAAGTGGAACTACTTCACGAGCTCCTCCGACGAGGACCGTGCGTGGCAGGGTGGCGACAACTGCAACCTGGCCATCGGCCAAGGTGACCTGCTCGTCACCTGTCTGCAGATGGTCGATGCCTATTGTGGCATCGCGAACAACGGCACCATCTGGCGTCCGCACGTACTCAAGGGCGTCAAGTCTCGTACGGGCGAGGGCTCGGTCATCGACTACAAGTCCGAGGTCATCTACGAGCCTACGGAAGACGCCGCCTATCACGATACGGTCTGCGAGGGTCTGCATGGCGTGGTCTACGAGGAGGCGGAGTCCCAGACCGTCCATTGGACGAGCCTCTCGGTCGACGTCGCCGGCAAGACGGGGACGGCCCAGCAGAACAAGGACCAGCCTGTCGGGTGGTTTATCGGATATGGGCCGACCGACAACCCGAAGTACGTCATCGGGGCAAACGTCGACGAGGTCCTCTCGGGTGCGACCTCGGCCATGTACATCGTGCGTGACGTCTTCGGCGCGATCTACGGCGAGCCCGACACCGCCACGTCGGACTCGGACATCGTAGACTAGGGAGGTGGGCGAAATGGCACTCGAGATGGCAGGTGCAAAGGATGGGACGGGCTTCATGGGTGGTATCGGCACGTTCTTCTCTGGCGGCCACTCGAAATCCGGCTCACGTCTGTCGGGGAAGGGAAACGTGTTCTCCGACCTCTATCTCTCGCAGCTCATCCCTGCGGCGCTTCTCATCATCGTGGGCATCGTCACGATATACTCGGCATCACTCACCATCAGCGAGGCAAACTTCCCGAAGCACCTCATCGGCATCGCAATCGGCATCGTCGCCGCGGCTGTCGTCTGGCGCTATGACTATCGGGCGTTGGCGAACATGTCGACGGCCCTCCTCGTCATAGACTGCGTGCTCATGCTCCTTCCGAAGGTGCCGGGACTCGGTTACTCCGCCAAGGGCATGACCGGATGGGTGCAGATCCCACTCATCCATCAGACGCTTCAGCCGTCGGAGTTCGCCAAGCTCGTGACCATCTTCCTCATGGCCTCGGTTGCTGCCCAGTTCAACGGCAAGATCAGCAGCCTGCGAGACTACGTCAGGGTATGCGCCACGCTCTGTCTCCCGTTCGGTCTCATCCTCATCCTCCCCGACCTCGGAACCGGTCTCATCATCCTCGCGATCGGTGCCACGATCATCGTCTGCGCCGGCGCGAAGAGAAACTGGGTGCTCGTGACCATTGCGCTCATCGTCGTCGGGGCGACCCTTGTCGTGGCGACGTCGATGATTGACGGCCTTCCGCACCTTCTCAAGGAGTACCAGCTCAACAGACTCATAGTTTTCGTTGACCCATCGGTTGACCCAACGGGTGACGGGTACAACCTCCAACAGGCCAAGATCGCCGTCGGTTCGGGTGGCATCCTCGGCAAGGGATTTGGAAACGCCACCCAGGCCGGCAATGGCTTTCTGCCCGAGGCCCAGACGGACTTCGTCTTTGCGCTCTTTGCCGAGCAGTTCGGTTTCGTTGGTTCCGTCATCATGCTCGGTCTCTTTGCCTGGATGATCTTCTCTACGATTATGCTGGCCATGAAGATGGATTCCACGTTCTCGAAGCTGGTCCTCGTCGGCTGCGTTGCCATGTGGACGTTTCAGGTCTTGGAGGAAGTGGGCATGTGCATAGGAATCATGCCCATCACGGGCATCCCGCTGCCGTTCATCAGCTTTGGTTCGTCTTCGATGGTCGCGCAGATAATCTCGGTGGGTATCGTGCAATCGGTATGGAGACACAGGCAGAAGTCAGCCTAGACGAGGCGTTTGATGGGAGAGCCACATGGCTGGAAGGGTTATCCTCGACAAGGTGCTCGATGTTCTCACCTCGGGCCGGGATGCCGAGAAGAGTCACAACGAATCCGTGCGCGTGCGGGTCTACGTTGACCCAACGGCGCCCCGCGAGCTCGTTCTGGCCGTGAAGGATACCTTCGTGGCGGCTCGCCCCGGCGGTATCGTCGACGTGATCTCGCTCGAGGGCGGCTATTTCGAGGATGACGTGACGGCTGACGTCGCCGTGGTGATTCCCGGACGCGGCGGGGCGGCGGCCCATGCCATCGGCTCGTACGCACGGCGCGGCACGCATGTCGGTGTCGTGGTCGAGTCGTCGGTCGAAGTGCCCTATGTCCCCGTCAGCGAGGACGCTGCAGCCCTTGTGTCCGTCATCAGCGCCGCTGATGCTGCCGCAGTTCCGGAGAAGGTCGCCGCGTGGCTTGTGGGGGCTACGGGCAAGGGTCTTGCGTTTGCCGCAAACTTTCCCTTTCTTCGAAACGAGGAGGCGGCCGCGCTCATCAACAGGTGCGCCCTCGAGAACATGGCAGTGGGTGCCGTGAGTCTCATACCTGGCTCCGACATGCCCATCATGACCGCCAACCAGGCCAAGCTCGCCCTTGATATCGCCGCCGCGTATGGGCAGGGCGTCGAGCCCTCCCGCGCCCTCGACCTTCTTGGCGTCCTTTGTGCGGGCCTTGCGTACCGTGCCGCCGCGCGCTCGCTGGTGGCTCTCGTCCCCAGCCTAGGATGGGTGTTCAAGGCCGGAATGGGGTATGCCGGCACCATCGCGACGGGCCACGCGATCAAGACGCGCTTTGACGTCGCGGGCGGCGATGCCGACGAGACGATAGAACACGGGCGCGAGGCGATGCGATCGGCACGAGACGTCGCCGGCAAGATCGTGCACGTCTCCGATCACGTCATGGAAGCACGCCAGGCTCGCGAGGCGACACGGACGCCGGAGTGCGTCGACGCCGCGCCAAGGCCTGGCGGCTTTGACTATCTCGTCATCGGGGAAGATGACGTGAGGGTGGGGGAGTAGGGTGCGCGCGGAGAGGAAGAACCTCTTCGGGCTTCTGGAGCCCCTCCTCTCACACGTCGAGAAGCCCTCGCGCTACCTCGACCACGAGTGGGGTGCGAACGAGGAGCAGGACGGACCCTTTCACGTCTGCATGGTCTATGCGGATGCCTACGAGGTGGGTCAGCCCAACCTTGGCATCGCCATCCTCTACGAGTGCGTCAACGAGCAGGTCGGCATGTCCTGCGAGCGCGCCTACCTTCCCTGGACGGACATGTCGGCGCTCATGCGGGACCATCATGTCCCGCTGCTCTCGCTCGAGACCGCCTCGCCACTCGCGTCGTTCGACGTCATCGGCTTCACGCTCGCGCACGAGCTCGTCTTCACCAACATCCTCGAGGCGCTTGACCTCGCCGGGATAGCGTTTCGGGCGGACGAGCGCGACGAGGATGACCCCCTCGTCTTTGGGGGTGGCCCGTCGGCATGGAACTGCGAGCCGATCGCCCCGGCCCTCGACGCCGTGCTGCTTGGCGACGGCGAGGAGGGTCTTGTGGAGATGTGCTCGTGCGTGCGAGACGCGCGGGAGGACGGGGTCTCGCGCAGCGAGATCCTGCTTCGGCTTTCGCGCATCCCTGGCGTCTATGTGCCGTCGCTCTACGAGATCGTCGTCGACGAGTCCTCGACGCGCTGGGGGTACGCCATCCCCCGCAAGACGACGGGTGCGCCGGAGGTCATACTCAAGCGCTGCCTTCCGGACCTCTCGGCAACGGAGCCCGTTCCCCAGCGGATTGTGCCCTACCTCGGCATCGTGCAGGACCGCGAGGTCGTGGAGGTACTGCGGGGCTGCGCCCGCGGGTGTAGGTTCTGCCAGGCCGGCATGACCTATCGACCCGTACGGGAGCGCCCGGCGGACCAGGTGGTCGAGGCGGGGGAGCGCGGACTCGCGCAGAGCGGCCATGACGAGCTCTCGCTCACGTCGCTCTCCACGACGGATCACTCGCAGTGCGCCGAGATCCTCAATCGCCTGAACGGCGACCTTGCACCGAAGGGCGTCCGCGTCTCGATCCCCTCGCAGCGCCTCGACTCCTTTGGCGTAGAGATGGCTGATGCGGTGGCCGGCTCCCGCAAGGGTAGCCTCACCTTTGCCCCCGAGGCTGGCACGCAGCGCCTGCGTGACGTCATCAACAAGAACGTGACGGACGCCGACCTCGACGAGGCGGCACGAAACGCCTTCGAACATGGTTGGAGGAGGCTCAAGCTCTACTTCATGATGGGACTTCCCACCGAGACGGACGATGACGTCACGGCCATCGTCGAGTCGGCCGACCGCGTGCTCGGAATCGGACGTGAGGTCGTCGGTCGTGGTCGCAGGAGCAAGGTGCAGGTGTCCCTCTCGGTTGCCGTGTTCGTGCCAAAGAGCCATACGCCCTTCCAGTGGGCAGGCCAGCTCGACCCAGAGGAGGTGCGCCGGAGACAATCGCTTCTGCTCCACGTCCCACGCGACATGGACATCCGCATCGCCTACCACGAATCGACCACCTCGACCGTGGAGGGAGCCCTCTCGAAGATGGGTCGTGCCGGTTTCGACCTCGTGTGCTCGGCGTGGCGACTGGGCTGTCGCTTTGACGCATGGACAAGCGAGTTTCGCTACGACCTCTGGGTACGGGCCGCGACCGAGGTGGGGATAGACCTCGTGGACGTGGCAACCGAGTCGTTCTCCCTCGACGCCCGCCTTCCCTGGGAACATACGTCACCGGGTGTCTCCAAGGACTTCCTCAGGCGCGAGTGGCATCGCGCCGTCGACGGCGTCACCACGCCTGATTGCACGCGTTCGACCTGCGCGGGCTGCGGCGTATGCCCTACGCTCGGTGTTTCGAACGTAATCGCGGGTGAACGCAGATGACGCCTGGAACGTTTCGTCTTCGTGTGATGTACGAGAAGGACGATCGTCTCGCCTTCCTCGGTCACATCGAGGTCATCAACACGATCAACCGCTGCGTTCGCAGGGCACAGCTGCCGTTTCGCGTCGGCAACGGCTTCGCGAGACGCATGAGCATTCAGTTCTCCCAGGCACTTCCCGTGGGTGCCAGCTCTTCGTGCGAGTACTACGACCTCGCCCTCACCGATCCCCTCGATCCCTCGGCGGCACTCTCGCTTCTTCGGGAGGCGACCCCACCTGCGCTTGCGCCCGTGCGCGCCTCGTATGTCACCGAGGCGCAGGGAGCCCTCGAGGCCTGGCTCACGCGTGCCCGCTGGGAGGTCGAGCTCATAGGCGCGACGTGCTCGCCCCAAGACCTCGTCGACGGCATCGCAGGGGTCTCGTCCGCAGGCAGCATCACCTACATGAGGGGGGAGAAGGAGAAGACCCTTGAGCTGCAGAAGGTTCTCGTGGAGGTCTTCGACGCGCGGCCCACGGATTCGGGCTGCTCCTTCGTGCTCGACACCCGTGCATGTCCCTCGGGTTCGCTCAGACCGGCGGTTCTCGTCGCCGCGACGGGACTCTCCTACGACTCGATTCGCGTGCGGAGGGTTGGCCAGTGGCATGAGGCGGAAGATGGTTCTCTTGTGGAACCGATGTAAGCCTTTTGGAATCACGCGTCCACGAGACTATCCTTTCCAAGGTTGCGTTTCGACTTTGTTGGGACATGCGGACCGATTCGTTTCCCTTACGGTTACCGCAGGTCATAATGATTTATTCATTGACGGGTCGTTGCGTGGCTAGTAGAATATTTCTGTTGCACTTACATCAGTAATGAAGGGTTCATACATGTACGCAATCGTAGCAACTGGTGGCAAGCAGTACAAGGTTGCCAAGAACGACGTCATCGACGTCGAGAAGCTTGATGCGCAGCCTGGCGATACGGTCGAGCTCCCCATTCTTCTTTTGAATGACGGCAAGCAGACCATCGTGGATCCTGCCGCACTCGAGGGCAAGAAGGTCACCGCGGAGGTCGTCGATCAGTTCAAGGGCGAGAAGGTCCTCGTCTTCAAGCTCAAGAAGCGCAAGCGCTATCATCGCGCCAACGGCCATCGCCAGCAGCTCACCAAGATCAAGGTCAGTGAGCTTCCCGAGGCCTAGTAGGCCGTGTAGCTTCCATTCTTAGAGTAGACAGGCAGGTACCACAATGGCTCACAAGAAAGGTCTCGGCTCCTCTCGAAACGGCCGCGACTCACAGGGACAGCGTCTTGGCGTGAAGATCTACGGTGGCCAGTCCATCAAGACGGGTCAGATCATCATTCGTCAGCGCGGCACCCACATCACCCCTGGCGACAACGTCGGTCGTGGCAAGGATGACACTCTGTTTGCGCTCGCGGACGGCACCGTGCAGTTTGTGAAGGGCGCGAAGCACGTGGTCAACGTCGTGTCCGAGTAGGACTTGGCACAGCTGGTCGCAGAGGGTCCGCCGCAAGGCGGGCCCTTTTTCGTATGGTACGGCCACGCGCACAGGCAGCGAGGTATCATCGAGATAGCTACCTCGCATGACCGTCGTAACGCATTCAAGCACACCCGAGGAGGATAACCTTGGAAACCTTTACCGATCTTTCCCACATCAACGTCTGCGGCGGCGACGGCGGGGCAGGCTGCATGTCGTTCCGTCGCGAGGCCTACGTGCCCAAGGGCGGCCCGGACGGCGGTGACGGCGGCCATGGCGGCAGCGTCATCGTCGAGACCGACCCGCAGCTCTCGTCACTCATCGACTATCGATTCAAGCACCATTTCAAGGCGGACAAGGGCACGCACGGACTTGGTGCCCGCCGTCATGGCAGGGACGGCGACGACCTCGTGCTCAGGGTCCCGCTTGGCACCGTCGTGCGCGAGCTCGATCCCGAGACGCAGACCCCCGTCTTCGAGATAGCGGATCTCACCCAACCCGGTGAGCGCGTGATCGTCGCACCTGGCGGCATCGGTGGACGTGGCAACATTCACTTTGCGACCTCCGTGCGCAGGGCACCGGCCTTCGCCGAGAAGGGTGAGCCAGCCAGCGAGCACTGGATCGAGCTCGAGATGAAGCTCATGGCGGATGCGGCCCTCGTAGGCATGCCGTCGGTAGGGAAGAGCTCCATCATCGCCCGCATCAGCGCCGCCCGTCCCAAGATCGCTGACTACCCATTTACGACCATCGTGCCCAACCTCGGCGTCGCGCGTGCGAAGGATGGTCGCTCATTCGTTGCTGCCGACGTCCCTGGTCTCATCGAAGGGGCGAGCGAGGGACGTGGCCTCGGTCATCAGTTCCTCCGCCATATCGAACGGACGGCGCTCATCATGCACGTGGTCGACGTGACGGGCGGCTATGAGGACCGAGACGTCATCGAGGACTATCGCGCCATCAATGCGGAGCTTGCCGCCTATGCCGCGGAGCTTGCGGTGCGCCCGCAGGTGGTCATTGCCAACAAGTGCGACATGCCTGGGACCGGCGACGCCGTGGAGCGTCTCCGCAGCGCCGCTGAGGCGGATGGCCACGAGTTCTTCGCCGTCTCCGCGGTGACCGGCGAGGGTCTCGAGGCGCTCGTCTCCGCGGTGGCCGAGAGGGTGTCCGAGCTCCGCAGGGCGATCTCTGCCTCGGAGCCGGCTGCGGACTACTCCATGACATGGGAGCGCGATCGCCAGCGTCGTGACAAGGTCATCACCATCACGCGCGAGGAGCGTGGTGCCTGGCGCGTCTCGGGTGGTGCCGTCGAACGCATGGTCATTCAGACCGACTGGGGCAACGACGAGGCCGTCGCCTTCCTGCAGCATCGCTTCGACCGCATCGGACTTGACGATCGGCTTGCCAAGGCGGGCTGCGTCCAGGGTGACGAGGTGCGGATACTCGGCTACGCCTTCTCGTATGTCGGGGAGGGTGCCGAGGACGAGTACTCCGAGGTGAGCGATGCCGGTGACGAGGTCGTCGGCGAGTTCGACGGTAGTGGTGAGTGATGGGGGGCATTCGTCTCGTCGTCGCCAAGCTCGGCACCTCGACGCTCGTCGACGGCTCTGGTGCACTCGATCAGGGCTTCATCCGCTCCCTCTGCGACCAGGTGGGAGAGCTCGCCGCTGACGGCGTCCGCGTCGTGATCGTGTCGTCTGGTGCCGCGGCGGCCGGGCGCGACGTGCTCGGGCTCGAGAGCCGTCCCACCGACATCCCGACGCTCCAGGCCTGCGCTGCGGCGGGGCAGGTCCGTCTGACCGAGGCGTATGCCGACGTTCTCTCAGAACGTGGGATTCCCTGTGGCCAGGTTCTGCTCACAAGGCGTGACGTCACCGACCGCGATGGCTACCTCAACGCCCGCAATACGCTCGAGCGGCTCCTCGAGCTCGGTGTCGTACCCGTCGTCAACGAGAACGACACCGTGTCGGTCGCCGAGTTCGCCTTCGGCGACAACGACATGCTCGGCGCGATCGTGGCGGCCATGCTCAATGCGGACCTCTACGTGATTCTTTCTGACGTCGAGGGACTCTATTCGGCAAACCCGCAGACCGACTCCTCCGCGCGCCTCATCGACCGTGTCGAGGAGGTCGACGGTCGTGTCTCCTCCATGGCGGGAGGTGCCGGAACCTCCTTCGGGACGGGTGGCATGTCCTCCAAGGTGCGAGCAGCTCGCGCGATGCTCGTGGCGGGCATTCCCACCGTAATCTGCCAGGGCAGACGCAAGCACGTGCTTGTCGACGTGGCGCGCGGTCAGCACATAGGCACGCTCTTCCAGTCTCCAGAAGGCGCGCCCCATGAGACGGGCCGCAAGCTCTGGATCGGACTCGCCGAGGTCGTCAAGGGCAGCCTTACGCTTGATGACGGTGCCGCGCGCGCGGTGATCGAGCGCGGGTCATCCATCCTCCCCGTGGGCGTCCTCTCCACGACGGGAGACTACGAGGTGGGAGACGTGGTCAACGTGGTCACGCGACAGGGAAGCCTCATCGGGCGAGGTGTCGCACGCTACTCGTCGGATGACATGCTGCGCGTTCGCGGGCTCAAGCTCGAGGTCATCGCCCGGTTCCTCGATGAGAGGCACGTTCAGCCCGCCATCCACCGAGACGAGCTTCTCGTCTTCTGACGCACGACGTACGGCCCCCTGGAGGTGGGTACGCTTGGCTTCGAAAGCGGACATCCTACGCGAGAACGATCTTCCGATGCTGGGGACGGACCCCTCCGCCACGTATCGGCTCGGCATCATGGGCGGTACCTTCGACCCCATCCACTACGGTCACCTCGTGGCTGCCGAGCAGGCCTTCGACGACCTCCGTCTCGACTTCGTGGTCTTCATGCCCGCGGGAAGGCCTGCGTTCAAACAGGACAGGGTCGTCTCCTCGGGTGAGGATCGCTATGCCATGACGCTGCTTGCGACGTCGGATAACCCCCACTTCCTTGCATCGCGTTTCGAGGTCGACCGAGAAGGCATCACCTATACCGCGGAGACGCTCCGTCTTCTGCGCGAGATCTACCCCAGCAACGTCGAGTTCTACTTCATCACCGGTGCCGACGCCATCAGCGAGATCGTCATGTGGAGGGATGCGGTCGACATCGCCCGTCTTTCCCATCTTGTCGCTGCCACGCGTCCGGGATACGACCTCGATAGGGCATGGGACACCATCTCCGCCTCTGGGCTCGGTTTCGACGTCACCTATCTCGAGGTGCCCGCGCTGGCCATCTCGTCGAGCTATCTCCGCGACCGCGTGTGCGTGGGTCAGAGCCTGCGCTACCTCACGCCCGACCCCGTGATTGGCTACCTGCACAAGCATGGGCTCTACGGTGCGGCGCAAAGCCACTACGGACGCACGCTCGGGGAGGGTGACGACTAGATGGGTGCTTCGTTGCCATGCTTCGATCCCGACCAGCTTGCCATGGTGCGTCGCCTCGAGGGCGACGTGGAACGGCAGCTCTCGAAGAAGCCAGGCCGTCTCGCGCACTCCCTCTCGGTGGCGGATGCGGCCGAGAGTCTTGCCGTCACCTACGGAGTCGATCCCTACCTCGCGCGCGTGTCCGGGATTCTTCACGACTGGTGCAAGGCGCTCTCCAAGGAGGACGTCATCAGGAGGGCGACGGAGCTCGGCGTTGACCTCGGGGTGGATCTGCGGCTCGTCCAGCCGCTCCTGCATGGCATCGTTGCCGCCGAGGAGCTTCCCGGGATCTACCCCGAGCTTCCCCCCGAGGTCTTCCGTGCCATTCGTCTCCATACCACCGGCGCCGTCGACATGACCCCGCTCGACATGGTCGTCTTCGTCGCCGATGGCATCGAGCCGCTCAGGCCGCCCTCCGCGGGTGTCGAGAGGGTTCGCTCGCTCGTGGGAACGGTTTCCCTCGCCGACCTCTACTGGGAGTCTTTTGTGGGCGGCATCGTTTATGTGATTGAGGGAGGGAGATACCTCTATCCGGGTACCATCGAGATATATAATGCGCTCGCGCTCCGCCGAGGCGGGGATAACGCAGTCGCTCAGAAGAACTAGGAGACCGCATGCCCGTATCATCGCTCGAACTCGCCAAGGTTGCCGCCATGGCCGCCGATTCCAAGAAGGCGGCTGACATCCTCCTGCTCGACCTCACGGGGCAGACGGACGTCTGCGATTACTTCCTCATCTGCTCGGGAGCCAATGGTCACATGGTGGACGCCATCGTCGACGAGATTCGCGAGAAGGTCCGCAAGAACTGCGAGATCAGCGCCATGGCGACGGAGGGACGAGATGGCCTGAGGTGGGTCCTCGTGGACTTTGGCTCGGTCGTGGTGCATGTCTTCCAACCCGAGACGAGGGACTACTACCGTCTGGAGAGGCTCTGGGGCGACGCTCCGCGCGTGACGCTCGACCTTGAGGGCGGCATGGTCGACGAGCCCTCTTGGACGGATGGCGGGGGCGAGGTGCCGGACTTCGAGATCTACCCCGAGGAGCTCGAGGACGACATCGACGTGACGAGTGACGAGGCCGACGGCGAGCTATAGCGACCGAGCCTAGAAGTCGCTCTTCCCCATGGGAGTGGTGTCCGAGACATGATCGCGAAAGCGCAGGTCTCGGCCATATCCCACCATGTCGTCACCAAAGCGCTCCTTGAGTCTGTCCGTTATCTCCGCGAGTGCCTTCGACCCATGGGATAGGCCCGTGCCCTCATCTCCTGCACTCGCATCGAAGAGTGACATCTGTTCTGGTGCAGACGCACCGAAGCAGCTCATCCCGACGCCGATAAGCCTTACGGGCTGGCCTGCCCGCCATAGCTCGGAGAGGAGGTCGCAGGCGATGGTGCCAAAGACGCGCTCATCGTCCGAGGGAGAGGGAAGCCTTCGCTGCGCCGTGCGTGAGCACAGCGCGTCGTACTTGATCTTGAGGGTCACCGTCTGGCCCCTGAGTCCGCGCGTGCGCAGCCTTCTGCCGGCGAGCGACGCCACGTGCATGATCGCGGCGCGAATCTCCCTCTCGTCGGTGAGGTCGGTCTCGAAGGTTCGCTCGTTGGAGACCGACTTGGCGTCTTCCCGCGCGACCGCCTCGCGCACGCGGCTCGTCTCTCGTCCCGCGGCTCGCTCGATCATCTGCGCCCCGCGCACGCCAAAGACACCTCGCAGCCGGGTCGGGTCGGCCCTCGATAGCTCGCCGAGCGTATGGATGCCCATCTCGGAGAGCCTTCCCTCGGTGACGGTTCCGATGCCGCTCATCACGCCTGTGGGCAGCGGGGCGAGAAAGCCTTGCTCCGTTCCCGGATACACCACGGTGAGCCCGCGTGGCTTCTCGCGTTCCGAGGCGATCTTGGCCACGGTCTTGTTCACGCCGATACCGATCGAGCACGTCACACCGAGACCTGCCACTGCCGCCTGCACACGGCGGCAGATGCCGATGGGGCTCTCATGCGAGTAGCGCCCTGGGGTCACGTCGAAGAACGCCTCGTCGATGGAGACCTGTTCCACAAGGGGGGTCTCGGCGTCGAGTACCGCCATCACGCGTTCGCTCATCTCGCGGTAGCGACCAAAGTGGCCCTGGGTCCAGACGGCGTCGGGGCAGAGCCTCCTTGCCTGCGATGAGGGCATGGCAGAGTGGACGCCGTACCTCCTCGCCTCGTACGAGGCTGTGGACACCACGCCCCGCCTCTCCGGTGAGCCACCCACGATGAGGGGCCTGCCTCGCCACTCGGGATGGTCGAGCTGCTCGACGGAGGCGAAGAACGCGTCGAGGTCGAGAAGACCGATGGCTGGACCCTCCCATGTGGGAAGTGCGGGCGTTTCGGTCGTATGTGAGATGGGCTCCATGTCCCGATTATAGGAGTACGGTAAAGGTCGTCCCGTCCCTTTCGGTGCTCGAGACCGAAATCTCGCCCCCGTGCGCCTCGATGATGCCCTTGCAGATGGCGAGGCCGAGTCCGAAGCCGCCGGTCTCCCTCGCACGGGCCTTGTCCGAACGATAGAAGCGGTCGAAGAGATGCCCGAGGTCCTCGGGATTGATGGCGGGGCCGGCGTTGTTGACGGTGAGCTTGGCTCGCTTCCCTGCGTGGCCGAGCGTGACCATGACCGTCGTGCCTTTGGTCGCATACTTCGACGCGTTGTCCACGAGGGTGCGTACGGCGCGACCGAGCTGGTCCTTATCGGCACTGAAGCGTATGCCCTTCTCGATGTCCGTGTCTATCGAGCAGCCTCGCTCGAACGCGATCGCATCGAATTCCAGCACGCTTTCGTCAACGAGCTCGCTCAGGTCGAGATCCTCTCGGGCAAGGACGCTTTGGGCGGTTCCCGAGGCGGCCTCATCGGTACGTGCGAGGACGAGAAGCTCTTCGACGAGGCTCTTCATGGTACCCGCCTCGTCAGCGGTGCTGTCGATCCAGCGCATCGACTGACGGGGGATGTCGTGGTCGCGCTGGAGGATCCCCGTGTTGGCGATAATCACCGAGAGCGGCGTCTTGAGCTCGTGCGAGGCGTCAGAGATGAAGCGACGCTGACGCTCCCAGGCATCCTTGACCGGCTCGAGCATCCATGAGGAGAGAAACCAGGCGATCACGAAGAGAACCGCAAGCGCACCCACGAAGATGCCGATGCTCATGAGGAGCTGTCGGTTGAGGGCGCTGTCGCGGGACGAGGTGTCTGCGATGGAGATGAGGTAGCCCGTGTTGGTGGGCCTCTTGAGCCAGGCGAGGTGGTAGTCAGGGTTTTGTCCGGAGCTGGAGGAGCTCGTCACGGCCTCGTCCACGATTGTGGCAAGGTCCTCTGCGCTGATGGAGATCGGAGAGTCGCTCTTGCCGGTGATGGCACCGGTCGCGCTCGCCGTGACCGTGAGCGTGAACGTCCCCGAGAAGCCATGGCTTCCTGAGTCCGATGGCGCGTCAAGGTCTGTGTCTGTCAGTATGCCCGAGGTACCCGCCGAAGCAGATCTGAGACCCTTCTCAAGCGACTCCATCGTGATCGAGTACTGCGTCGAGTAGTTCGAGTAGCACGACACCCCCAAGGTGGCAGCCATCACCACCCCTACGAGCGTGAGGGTGATGACGACGAACTGGATGCGAAGTCTCTTGAACAAGGTATGCGCTCCCGTGAACGCGGGTGGTCTGTGCACGCAATCCTAGTCGAACATCTCCAGCCGGTAGCCGAGCATGCGAAGCGTCGTGACCTGCACGCGAGAATCGATGTGGGCGAGCTTCTTGCGAAGGAAGGAGACGTACGCCTCCACGGAGTTCTCCGACGCCTCCGAGCTGGCGCCCCATACGCGGGTGAGGAGGTCCTGCTTGGAGACGACGCGTGAGTTCGAACTCATCAGCATGCTCATGACCTCGAACTCCTTTCCGGAGAGGTGCACCTCCTTCTCGCCGCAGGAGAGGTCGTGAGTGGCGAGGTCGAGCGAAATGTCCGCGAACTTGACCTCGTCGATCACCACGTCACCATGGCGGCGCGTGAGGGCGCGCACGCGCGCGAGGAGCTCGGGTGCCTCGAAGGGCTTGGTCATGTAGTCGTCCGCGCCGGCATCGAGACCCTCGACCTTGTCCGTCGTTGCCGTGCGGGCCGTAAGGAGCAGGACCGGCGTGGCAATGCCCTCCGTGCGGAGCTCGTGGACGATGTCAAACCCCGACATGCCCGGGAGCATCACGTCGAGGATGACGGCGTCGTAGAGACCGCTCTTGGCGCTGGCGAGACCCGAGACGCCGTCATAGACGGCCTCGGCATTGTAGCTTCCGTCCTGCATGATGCGAACGATCGCGTCGGCAAGGTTGCGCTCGTCTTCAACCACTAAAATATTCATGTACGTGCCCTTCCCCCAAGTGCTCGTATCCGGTTTTATGCTTTCCAAGAATCCTATTCCATGGCACTGAAAGAACCCTTAACTAGAGGACCTGCATGAACACCCGGGTCAGTGGTGTTCACAAAAATAGCATCTTGTGATCTCGCAAAGAGTCGTAGAATCATAAGTTGCTTTGTGGCTGACGGTGCAGCCACTGACTACTAACCACGTGCACCGCTCGTATGGAGGAGTTTTCATTGGCAGTCAAGATTCGTCTGGCCCGTCACGGTGCCAAGAAGCGTCCGTACTATCGCGTCGTCGTCGCTGACGGTCGCATGCCCCGCGATGGTCGCTACATCGAGGAGGTCGGCCGCTACAACCCGCTGACCAACCCCAAGACCATCGACATCGACATCGAGAAGGTTGACGAGTGGGTGGCCAAGGGTGCCCAGCCCACCAATGCCGTCTCTCATCTCATCGACATCGCCCGCGATGGTGCGCCGGTCGTCGAGAAGAAGGTCAAGCTCTCCAAGAAGGCCGCCGCGAAGGCCGCTGCAGCTGCAGCAAAGGCCGAAGAGCCCGCCGAGTAGCTCGTGGTCGAACACATGGAGACCAGCGCGCTTGAGCCTGAGACCAAGGATATGCCCTCCGACAAGGTCGCCGATCTTGTCGAGTACATCGTCTGCGGTCTTGTCGACAACGAGGATTCAGTCTCTCTGGATGTGACCGACGGCGAGGAGGGTGCCCTCATCGAGGTCACCTGTTCCGAGGAGGATGCTGGCAGGGTGATCGGTCGCAAGGGCCGTACCATCAAGGCAATCCGCACGCTCGCGAGGGCGCTCGGCCAAAGGGTCGGGACCTCCGTCGAGGTCGAGGTCGTAGGCTAGGTCACGTCGGTGCGAGAGCTCTGCAGAGCCATAGCCCGTGTGGAGAAACCACACGGGAGAAGAGGGGAGGTCGTGACGGTACCCGTCCACGGCCTCCCGTCGGTTATGAGGGTTGGGATGTGCGTCGCGATCGTGCCTCCCGCCCTCAAGGGCAATCGCTGGCACATGGTCACGTCCGTCTCGGAAGGTGGCTCGTCCGGCCAGCTCGTCTCGCTTTCCGGGGTCGACTCGATAGGGGACGCCGAAGGCATCGTCGGCAAGTCGGTGCTGGCCCTCGTAGACGAGCTGCCCGCAGACCTCGCCCTCCACGACCCGGAGGTCCTCTTAGGTCGCGAGGTGCGAGACGAGGGGCTCGGGGATCTTGGGGCCATAGCCGAGGTCATGACCGGGCCCGCAAACGACGTCTGGGTCATCTCGGGCCCGCGTGGCGAGGTTCTCGTGCCCGTGGTCCCCTCGGTTGTCACAAGCGTGCCCGAGGATGGGCCCATTACCATCTCCGTACCCCCGGGGATGGGCCTCAAGGAGGAGAAATGAGGTTCGAGGCGCTCTCCGTCTTTCCAGGGGTCTTCTCGTCGTATCTCGACGCCTCGATCATGGGGCGCGCGCAGCAGCGCGGAATCCTCGACTTCGAGGCCTACGACCTGCGCGACTGGACGACCGATCGTCACCGCACGGTGGATGACGCCCCGTTTGGGGGTGGGCAGGGCATGCTCATGAAGCCCGCTCCGATCTTCGAGGCAGTCGAGGACATCGCGGCGCGTGGCGAGGTTCGACCGTATGTGGTCTTCTTCTCTCCTTGTGGCACGCGCTACGACGAGTCGTGCGCGCAGCGTCTCTCCCGCAAGGAGCGCGTGCTATTTGTGTGCGGTCGCTACGAGGGCATGGACGAGCGCTGCTACCGTCTCGCCGACGAGGTCCTCTCGCTTGGCGACTACGTGCTCACCGGCGGCGAGCTTGCGACGCTCGTGGTCATCGACTCCGTGGTAAGGCTTCTCCCGGGTGCCCTCGGCGATGAGATGAGTGCCCTCGATGAGTCTTTTTCCCATGGTCTTCTCGAATACGAGCAGTACACGCGTCCCGCCGAGTATCGTGGTATGACCGTGCCCGACGTGCTTCTCTCCGGTGACCATGCGGCCGTGGACGGGTGGCGACGCAGAAATGCCATCGAGCGTACGGTACGCTGGCGTCCCGACCTCCTTTCGGATGCGGGACTCTCGGATGACGAGAGGGCTTGGGTGGAGTCGATGGGTAACGAGGCGCGTGGAGGAGAAGGGGCATGACCATGGAAGAAGACGAGAAGCACCGTGGACCCCTCGGCATGGTTGCCGAGTTTGCCATCACGGTCGTAGTCGCGCTTGGGCTGGCCATGGTCCTGCGCACCTTCGTCTTCGAGGTCTACGAGGTTCCCACGGGCTCGATGCTCGAGACGATCCAGGAGGGCGATCGTCTGGTGGGCGAGAAGATCACCTACCACTTCGATGCCCCCAAGCGAGGCGACGTCGTGACCTTCGACAACCCCGATGGGTCGGGCTCCACGCTCATCAAGCGCGTCATCGCCACGGGCGGTCAGACCGTCGACCTCGTCGGTGGCGTGGTCTACGTGGACGGGGAGCCGCTCGACGAGCCATATACGCTCGGAAAGGCATCCGACCCCCTCCCATACTCACTCTCTGGCAGCGAGATCAGCTACCCCTACACCGTCCCCGAGGGTTCCGTATGGGTGATGGGTGACAACAGGACCAACTCGCTCGACTCGCGCTACTTCGGCACGATACGCGTTGATGACATAACGTCAAAGGCGGTCTTCATATTCTGGCCGTTCTCCGATGCACAGACCCTCTAGCACGACGGGCGCACGATACGATTCGAGGTAAGGACGGACATGGGCGATACCCCGCTGACATTTCAGGACATGATACTCACGCTCCAGCACTACTGGGCGGACAAGGGCTGCACCGTCATGCAGCCGTATGACTCCGAGGTGGGTGCCGGCACCTTCCACACGGCCACGCTCCTGCGTTCGCTCGGCCCCGCCGCGTGGCGTACCTGCTACCCGCAGCCCTGCCGCCGTCCTGCCGACGGCCGCTACGGCGAGAACCCCAACCGCATGCAGCACTACTACCAGTTCCAGGTGGTCATCAAGCCGTCACCGGTCGACTCCCAGGACCTCTACCTCGGCTCGCTCGCCGCCATCGGCCTCGATCCCGCCAGGCATGACGTCCGTTTCGTGGAGGATGACTGGGAGAGCCCCACGCTTGGTGCCTGGGGTCTCGGGTGGGAGGTCTGGATGGATGGCATGGAAGTCACCCAGTTCACGTACTTCCAGCAGGTCGGCGGAATCGAGGTCGACCCCGTGCCCGTGGAGATCACCTATGGCCTCGAGCGCATCGCCATGTATGCCCAGGCTAAGAACTCCGTGTACGACATCGTCTGGAGCCATCTGCCCGACGGTACCCCCATGACCTACGGGGACGTCTTCCTCGAGAACGAGCGGGAGTTCTCGACCTACAACTTCGAGGTCGCCAACGTCGAGATGATGCGTGAGAAGTTCGACGAGTATGAGGCCGAGTGCCATGCGTGCCTCGAGCGCAGGCTTCCGCTGCCCGCGTACGATTGTGTCATGAAGTGCAGCCATGCGTTTAACCTGCTCGATTCGCGCGGAGCCATCTCCGTCACGGAGCGTGCGAACTACATCCTGCGCGTCCGTACCGTGGCGAAGCTGTGCTGCGAGTCGTATCTCACGGAGGTCGCAGCCAAGACGGATGGCGCACAAAGGGAACAGGGGGTGGCCTAGATGGCGGACGTGAAGGACTTCCTGCTCGAGATCGGCACCGAGGAGATGCCGTCCGCACCGCTCATTCACGCGACGAGGCAGATCGCCGACCTTGTTCGCACGGGACTCGACGAAGCAGGGCTGGCCCATGGGGAGGTACGCTCGTCCCAGACCCCCCGTCGGCTCGTCGTCATGGTCGAGGGTGTCGCCATGAGCACCGAGGAGGTCCATGAGGTCAAGCGGGGCCCTGCGGTGGCGATCGCGTTCGGTCCGGACGGCGCGCCCACCAAGGCCGCCCAGGGCTTCGCGCGCAAGTTCGGGGTCGATCCCTCGGAGCTCGCTCGCAGGAACGACGTTGACGGACGCGAGTACGTCTGGGCCGAGAAGAGCATCGCCTCCAGACCCGCCATGCCCATCCTCACGCAGGTTTCCGAGAGTGCCATCGCAGACCTCGAGTGGCCCAACTACCGCTCGCAGCGCTGGGGCAGCGAGCACCAGGGCTTCGTGCGGCCGATTCGCTGGATCTGCTCGCTTCTCGGCTCCGAGGTCGTACCCGTGACCTATGCTGACGTGACCTCGTCCAACACCACGCGTGGCCACCGCGTCCTTGGTCCCGGCGAGCACGTCGTCGCCTGCCCCGCCGACTACGAGGCAACCCTCGAGGCCGCCGGCGTCCTTCTCGCCGACCGCCGCGACAAGGCGATACGCGCGGGCATCGAGAAGGTCCAGGCCCAGCGGCCCGGATGCGTCGTCGACACCCCCAAGGGCACCTACGCCGAGGTCGTGAACCTCTGCGAGTGGCCCACCGTCCTCGTGGGCGTCTTTGACGAGGAGTTCCTGCGCGTTCCGCACGAGATCATCTGCGAGTCCATGCTCTCCAACCAGCGCTACTTCCCGATCTACGACGCACGCGGCGCGCTTACCCGGGAGTTCGTCGTGGTCTCGAACGCGAGTCCCGAGGTGTCGTCGACCGTGATCGATGGCAACGAGCGCGTGGTCCGCGCGCGCCTCGACGATGCGAAGTTCTTCTACGAGGAGGACCTCAAGGTACCCATGGACGACTTCGTCGAGAGACTGGGCAAGGTCACCTTCCAGGAGCGACTCGGCACCATGCGCCAGAAGGTCACGCGCATGGAGGCGCTCGCCCCTGTGGTCGCCCGCGAGGCCGGTCTCGGCGAGGACCTCGTCGCGTCCGCCGCGCGCGCCGCACACCTTGCCAAGGCCGACCTCGTAAGCCAGGCCGTCGTGGAGTTCACCAACCAGCAGGGGGTGATGGGCGGCTACTACGCGAGCGCCGCGGGTGAGCCCGAGGAAGTCGCACGCGCCATCCGCGAGCACTATCGCCCACGCTTCTCCGGTGACGAGCTGCCTCGGGATGTCGTGGGGAAGGCCGTCGCCCTCGCCGACAAGCTCGATACCATCTGTGGCATGTTCGTGATCGACGAGCCCCCGACCGGGTCTTCCGATCCCTTCGCCGTTCGCCGTGCCGCCATCGGCGTCATCGCCATGCTGCGTACCCTGCCCGAGGTCCAGCTGAAGCCACTCATCGCCTGCGCGCTCTCCTCGTATGCCAGACAGGGCCTGGGCTTTGACGCGACGGCCGTTCAGACCGAGGTCGAGAGGTTCTTCCAGGGCAGGCTCTCCACCATCGCGAAAGACGAGCGGATCGCGCCCGATGCCATCGAGGCCGTCTCGTCCGTGGGGGTCATCGACCCCTGCGAGTTCCTCGCACGGGCAGCCGCTCTGGACAAGGCCCGTTCCGACCAGCCCGAGCTCTTCGAGGACCTCGCCACCGCATATGCTCGTGCCGCCCACCTCGCCAAGCCCGAACTCGGCGTAGGAATCGACGAGGCCCTTCTCGGCGAAGCCGAGCGTGCGCTTCTCGACGCGTGCGAGCGGGGAGAGCGGAAGGTGTCCGCGTCCCTTGCGTCCGGGGACTTCGAGGGCGCCTGCGAAGCACTTGCCGAACTGAGGGAGCCTATTGACCGATTCTTTGACGATGTTCTGGTCATGGACGAGGACACTATGGTTAGGGAGAACCGCCTGCGGCTCCTCAATCGCTTTGCCGAAGTTTTTGTCGGCGTGGCAGACATTGGTATACTTTCGAAAAGGAAGTAATCGCGCGGGTGCATGCGTCTGCTCTTGAAACCGGAACTGGGAGGTCACCTGACATGACTGATCTTGATTTGGATGACGACATCTTCGGAGAGGCCATCCCCATCATTTACGTTCTCTCCGACTCGCGTGGCGAAACGGCGAACGCCGTCGTCATGGCCGCCGCCGCTCAGTTCGGCAATGGCTCGGTGGAGATCGTCCGCGTCTCAAACGTCGCGAGCGTAGACGCCGTTCGTGACTACTTCGACAAGAACTTCGATGCCGATCGTCCGACCGCCGTGTTCCACACGTTTGCCGATGGCATCCTGCGCCGCGAGATTCGTCGTGAGCTCGATCACCGTGGCATTCCCTCGATCGACCTCCTCGGACCAGCGGTCACGGTCATCTCGACACTTACGGGCGAGGAGCCGAGCCATGCCATCGGTGCCACGTTCAAGCGTGAGTCCGACTAGGCGGCTCGAGCTACCAAAGAGGTGCGAGGAGGGGAGGCTGCCGCGTGACAGTTTCCCCTCTTTTCGTAAACCCCCTGTGGAACTCCCCAAAAACGCATTTTCCCCACGGGTTTCCCAAGAGGTATTGATATGATGTGAAGTAGCTCGTGGGTATGGAATCCATGGGTATCGCGCTTTCGTTGTATGTGCACGTCAGCTGACGTGTCAGGACTCAATTGCAAGGGAGCAACATGGCAGAGAAGCACGTTTTCCGCTTCGGCAAGGATGCCAATGGCAACAACGTGACCGAGGTCGCGGACGCAGCTGTCGACAAGGCCAAGTGGGTTACCGGTGGCAAGGGTGCCAACCTGGCGGAGATGGCCAACATCGGCCTTCCCGTTCCTCCAGGATTCTCGATCAGTTGCCAGACCTGCGTCGCCTACTCCAGCGCCGGCAACGTCTGGCCTGATGGCGTCCTCGACGAGATCGACGAGTACCGCAAGGATCTCGAGGAGCGCATGGGCAAGAAGCTCGGCGACAAGGACGACCCACTGCTCGTCTCCGTTCGCTCTGGTGCGCCCTTCTCCATGCCAGGAATGATGGACACCGTCCTTAACCTCGGTCTCAACGACGACTCCGTTCAGGGACTCATCAAGCAGACCGGCAACCCCCGCTTTGCCTACGATTCCTATCGTCGTTTCGTCCAGATGTTCTCGGACGTCGTCATGGGTGTCCCCGGCCAGCTCTTCGAGGACGTCATCAACGCCAAGAAGGCCGAGAAGGGCGTAAAGCTCGATACCGACCTTGATGCGGATGACCTCAAGGACCTCGTCGCCAGGTTCAAGCAGATCTTCAGCGACAACGTCGATGTCGAGAAGTATCCCGAGGTCGAGGAGGGTGGCAAGGCCGTCTTCCCGTCCGACCCGATCCTTCAGCTCCGTCTTGCCGAGCAGGCCGTCTTTGGTTCTTGGAACACGGAGAGGGCAATTCTCTATCGCAAGCAGAACAAGATTCCCGATGACCTCGGCACCGCTGTGAACGTCCAGGTCATGGCCTTCGGCAACAAGGGTGACACATCCGCCACCGGCGTCGCCTTCACGCGCAACCCGGCCGATGGCACCAACGAGCGCTACGGTGACTTCCTGGTCAACGCCCAGGGCGAGGACGTCGTTGCGGGCATTCGTAACACGTCGCCCATCTCCGAGCTCCCCGAGACCCCCGGCCTCGAAGAGGCTGGCAAGGAGCTCTATCACGTCTTCGAGATCCTCGAGGATCACTATGCCGACATGATGGACCTCGAGTTCACCATCGAGCAGGGCAAGCTCTGGATGCTGCAGACCCGCGTCGGCAAGCGCACCGCGCTCTCCGCGCTCAAGGTCGCCATCCAGATGTACGAGGAGGGTCGCATCACCAAGGAGCAGGCCGTCATGCGCGTTGCTCCCGACCAGCTCGACCAGCTTCTCCACCCGCAGTTCGACACCTCGGCAAAGTACGAGGTCCTTGCCAAGGGCCTCAACGCATCTCCTGGTGCCGCCGTCGGTGGTGTCGTCTTCTCCTCTGATGACGCCGAGGTCTTCCAGAACGCCGGCAAGCCCTGCATCCTGGTACGTTGGGAGACGACTCCTGATGACCTCAAGGGCATGGTGGCTGCCGAGGGCATCCTCACGTCCCACGGCGGCAAGACGTCCCACGCGGCCGTCATCGCCCGTGGCATGGGTGCTCCCTGCGTCTGTGGCGTCGACGCCCTTTCCATCGATGCCGTCAACAAGACCTGCGCCATCGCCGGTACCGACGTCGTGCTTCACGAGGGTGACGTCATCTCCATTGACGGCACCACCGGTGACGTCATTCTGGGCGAGGTCGCCCTCGTCCGTCCCGAGCTCGGCGGCGATCTCCAGACCATCCTCGGATGGGCTGACGAGATTCGTCTCGATGAGTCTCGCGGTCGCGTGATCGGCGTTCGTGCCAACGCAGACAACCCCGATGACGCGCAGCTCTCCGCCAACGAGGGTGCCGAGGGCATCGGTCTCGATCGTACCGAGCACATGTTCCTGGGCGAGCGCAAGCAGCTCATCCAGAACTTCATCCTCGCTGAGGAGGATGCCGTCAAGGCCGAGTCGCTCGAGAAGCTCGGTGCCGCCCAGAAGGGCGATTTCCTTGGCATGTTCAAGGCCATGGACGGCAAGACCGTCATCGTCCGTCTCCTTGATCCCCCTCTGCACGAGTTCCTCGACAACCCGCGCGAGCTCAACGTCGAGATCGCCAAGGACGAGGCCGCCGGCAAGGACGTCACTGCCAAGCGTGCCCTCATGGCAAAGCTCGACTCCTTCCAGGAGGCAAACCCGATGCTCGGCCTTCGTGGCTGCCGTCTCGGACTTGTCTACCCCGAACTCAACGTCATGCAGGTGAAGGCTATTGCTGGCGCCACCGCTGACCTCATCAAGCAGGGCTTTAATCCCAAGCCCGAGATCATGATCCCGCTCGTCGGCTTCGAGGCCGAGATCGAGATCGTGCGCGCCATCGTCGAGGAGAACGTCAGGGCCGTCTCCGAGGAGCAGGGCGTCGAGCTTGACATCCCCGTCGGCACCATGATCGAGCTCCCTCGCGCGGCCATCATGTCCGAGGACATCGCCCGTCACGCCGACTTCTTCTCGTTTGGTACCAACGACCTCACGCAGACCTGCCTTGGCTTCTCCCGTGATGACGTCGAGGCTGCGTTCATGCCGCTGTACCTCGACAAGAAGATCGTCAAGACCAACCCCTTCGCTACGCTCGATGCGGGCGTCGCCAAGCTGGTCGAGATGGGCGTCAAGGGTGGCCATGCCGGCAACCCGAACATCGTCTGCGGTGTCTGCGGCGAGACTGGTGGCGACCCCGAGTCCATCCACATGTACTACGACCTCGGTGTCGACTACGTGTCCTGCTCGCCGTATCGCGTGCCCATCGCCCGTCTTGCGGCCGCACAGGCAAAGATCCAGTCGAACGGCGGAGCAAAGAAGCTCGCGTAGCTTCTCGCCCCATGGCTTGTGGGAGGGAAGGGGCCTTCGGGTTCCTTCCCTCTTTCTGTTGTAGAGTGTTCACGAGGTCTTCTGGGAGGTGAGGTCCGTGCAGGTCGAGACGAGGCAAGACCAGATGCTGCGCGAGGAGCGGCTCCTCTCTCCATGCGCTGCTCGAAGCGCAGGTTCGCGTGGCAGGCGCGTCGCGGAGGAGGAGGACTACCTGAGACCCTGCTACCAGCGCGATCGCGATAGGATACTTCACTGCAAGAGCTTCCGGCGCCTTGCCAACAAGACCCAGGTCTTTCTCGCCCCCGAGGGAGACCACTACCGTACGCGCCTCACGCATACCCTTGAGGTCTCCCAGATCGCACGCACCATCTCCCGCGCCCTTGACCTCAACGAGGACCTGACCGAGGCGATCGCCCTGGGACACGACCTGGGTCATACGCCCTTCGGCCACGAGGGAGAACGCGCGCTTTCACGCGCCATGGCCCGCCAGCGTGGCATGGACCCGTGCTCCGAACGGGGGAGGGCCCTCTTCCAGCACAACGAGCAGAGCGTTCGAATCCTGGAGGTCCTCGAGAAGGACGGGCGCGGGCTCAACCTCTCCTGGGAGGTCCTTGATGGCATACGTTGCCATAAGGGCAACCTGAGGGCCGCGACCCTCGAGGGAAGGGTCGTCGCGCGGGCCGACCGGATAGCCTATGTCTGCCACGACATCGACGATGCCGAACGTGCCGGCATCCTCACGGAGGACATGCTTCCGAAGGACGCGCGGGACCTCCTTGGCTCCCGCTCCTCAGAACGCATAGACACCATGGTGCGCGACATAGTGACGGAGAGCTCCCTCGCAGGTGATGTCACGATGTCGTCCGAGGTGTGGGATGCCATGATGAGCATGAGGCACTTCCTTTTCGAATCCCTGTACACCACGGGTGACGCCAAGTACGAGGAGCCCAAGGCGAGCCTCATGATCGAGGAGCTCTTCGATTACTTCGTCAACCACATCGACGAGGTGCCCGACGAGTACCGGCGCCATAACGAGGACGAGCCGGGGATACAGGCGGCGGACTTCGTATCGGGCATGACCGACCGCTATGCCATTCGCATGTTCGAGGACCTCAGGATTCCCACGTCATGGAAGCTCTCGTCACGTGCTCACAAGGCGTGATTCGTCGTATATCCGCTTGTCTCGTACCCTACCGAAAGGGGAGGTTCATGTCGAGAAGAGAGGGCATTGGTGTGGGGACGGTCGTTCTCGTCATCGTCTCCCTGCTCGTCGCGCTTGTGGGTGTGGGCGGCGTCTACCTGCTTGTGACCGATCGGCTCGATGGCTTTCTCGCGGGGTTCGGCATCACGAGACCGGACGGGGAAGGGTCACAGGGGGACACGGTCGCCGCTTCGGAGGACAAGACCGAGCTGACGGCCTATGCAGGCCTTACGTGGACGGAGCTCCAGAGCATCTCGCAGAAGATCGCCGCCGCCCCTTCGGATGCGGAGGGAATCTCCATAGCGGCAGAATACGGGCTCTGTGACAGCTCTGGTGCGATCGTCAGCAACGCCACGGAGCTCGTGCTCTCGGACAACACGCTCGCCTACGTCCAGCTCGTCGGGATCAGACAGGACCGGCGTGCCGACGGCTCTGGCGTTGCCGGGCTCACCTTCATGGCGTACATGATTTCCGAGCAACCCATGGGCGCGACGCCGTCCTGTGCGGGCGGATGGTCGGCATCGACCCTCAGGTCCTGGCTCGAGTCCGAATCCGCCTGCTCGCTCCTGCCCGACGAAATGGCCTCGGTCATCGTTCCCGTGACCAAGCTCACCAACAACGTCGGTCTCACGAGCTCCGTCTCGAGTGTCACCACGACCGATGACTCCCTCTGGGCCTTCTCCGCCCACGAGGTGTGTGGGGACGTGTCGTGGTTCTCGCACGACTATGGCAGCTGGTACTCCGACTACGATGACGTGCTCAACGCGGAGGGCGGGCAGTACCAGTACTTCTCGCAGCAGGGCGTCACCTCGACCTCGGATGCGACCGGCGTGCTTGCCCTCACCTACCGCGGGGTCTTCCAGACCGTGGTGGTATCGATCACCTTACCCGTACTCTGTCGATGGCAACGACGCCATCGGGTATTTCTATCAGGCAAACGAGTCAGGATATCCCTCTTCTCTCGGCCAGTCCGATTCCACGGCGGGTGTCGTTGTCGGCTTCTGCGTCTAGAGCTTGTGTTGGTTCTTGTCATCGCGTGCTCGAGGTCCTATAATCATCACCCGTGTGCAAACCTATGTGTCGTTCGCTCTCGCGTCGGCACCTCTAGAGATGAGGAAGAGAATGGACTACATCCGCGCCATCGAGCGTCAGCAGATCAGGGAGGACATCCCTCAGGTCCGCGTGGGCGACAACGTCAAGATCTACTATCGAATCGTCGAAGGCGATCGCACCCGTGAGCAGGTGTTCCAGGGTGACGTCATCCGCATGAGCGGCGGCAGCTCTCGTGAGACCTTCACCGTCCGCAAGATGAGCTTCGGCGTCGGCGTCGAGCGCACCTTCCCCCTGCACAGTCCCAAGATCGCCAAGCTCGAGGTCATGCGTCACGGCGACGTCCACCGTGCCAAGCTCTACTATCTCCGTGATCGCGTCGGCAAGGCCGCGCGCATTCGCGAGAAGCGCTAGTCAGACCAGAAGCAGCAGACCGCCCTTCGGGGCGGTTTTTTTGTCCCGCGCCGCCAGTCCGGTATCCACGCGGGAATGGCGGGAGCCCTCTGAGGGCTAGGATTAGGCAGAGGGCCACCATGAGTGGCGGTGCGTGTGGGGAGACGTGATGAGTTCGGATCAGAGACCGACGACGGCACGCGAGATAGCCGCGCTTCTCAGTGACGCCTCCGCAGAGGAGGTGCGGGTGCTCGTCGAGCGCTACTCTGAGGACCCACGCAGGCAGGTCCGCCATGCCGTTGAGGTCGCCTCGCGCAGGATGGATCGCGAGAAGGCGGAGCATGACCGCGTGCTGGGCATGTATGCGCTCATGCACGAGGTCGGAGGCGACGGGGTTGTCATCGGCGTCGACGAGGTAGGCCGCGGTGCCGTCGCCGGCCCACTCACGGTCGGCGCCGTCGCACTCCCGGACGATCCCGTCATCTGGGGAGTCAACGACTCCAAACAACTCACCCCCGCACAGCGCGAGATTCTCGCCGCACGCATCGCCGACGTCGCCCTGGCTGTCGGGATCGCTCACGTGGAGGCCGAGTCCATCGATGCGGTGGGTATGTCCTGTGCGCTTCGCATGGCCATGGCGGGAGCGATTCGTGATGCCGGCATCGAGCCCGACAGCGTGCTCATCGACGGGAATCCCGTACACGTGCACCCTAAGGAGAAGACCCTCGTTAAGGGTGACGCGCGTGTGGCATGCATCGCCGCGGCGTCAATTGTCGCCAAGGTCACGCGAGACGCCATGATGGTGGCCTACGAGGAGGAGTATCCGGGGTATCATCTGGCTGAGTCCAAGGGGTACGCCTCGCCGGAGCACATCGCCGCGATTCGCGAGAAGGGCCTCTCGCCCATCCACAGGGCCTCGTTTTGTGGAAACTTTCTCGAGACGCCACATCTGTTTTGATCACCGACTCCTGAATCCCCCTTGCGTTCGCATGCACGTCGACCGCCCAGAGCTGGCAGTCGAACGAAGTGGACAATTGAATCATCAGGTACCCGTCAGATGACCTGGTACCTAGTGTCAGCTTTCGGCAAGGTCGTAGTGCCATCCTCCGTGTTCCGCACACCACGAGCAAGGAGGACCACATGGAATCCGAGGACTACGAGCGCATCGCCACCCACGCACGGCAGGACGAGGCTGACGTCGAGCGAGAGCCTGACGGAGAAGACGGCGCCAGCCAAACGGACGGCGAGGCGGAGGGCACCGACAGGAAGCCGCTGTGCGACTACACCCCAAAGGAGATTGGCGACGAGGGTGAGAGCCTCGCGGCCTCATATCTCGAGAGACGCGGATACGTCCTCGTCAATCGCAACTGGAAGAGTGATGCCGGCGAGGTCGATATCATCGCAGAAGATGACGACGAGACGGTTCTCCTTGAGGTCAAGACGAGACTTGCGCTCGGAGAGGAGGCCGACAACATGCCTGAGCTTGCCGTGGATTCGAAGAAGCAACGTCGCTATCGTCGTCTCGCGCTTCTGTACCTCGCCGACCATCCGCACGTGTCATCCGTTCGGTTCGACGTCATCGCCATCAACCTCGTCGCCGAGCGCACGGCGCGACTTCGTCATCTCATAGGTGCCTTCAGCTGGGATGACAATGCCTAACGGGAGTGCATCCATCTTCACGGCGACCATCAGGGGCAATCGAGGCGGTACCCGTGAGCGTGGAAAGTCAGCACGTCGGGTGGGATACCTGGGCTCAGCATCGTGGGTATGCCCGACTCGGCGATTCTCGAGGCAAGGTCACGGGTGAGGTGCGCGATCAGGGCATGCGGCTTCACCATTCCACGGCTGCACGTCACCATCAACCCTCTCTCCCGGGAGATGCGAAAGTCTGGTACGGGTTTCGACCTGCCCCTGGCCGTCTCGATCCTTGTCGCGACAGGACAAGGTGGACCCCCGCCATCGCTCGTGACCACCTCTTCGTGGGGAGCTCGCCCTTGATGGGACGGTGTCTCCCGTACGCGGGATAGTCGCCTACGCATCGCCGCGCGCAATGGCGGCCTGGGCAATCGTGACCTCGACTGCGGCCTTTCTCCCGGGAAGCCATGGCGACAATAACCTCGGGTTATCGTCCCTCGCACAGCTTCGCGGAGGTCTCGGTGGGTTGGACCGGCTTCGCACCCAGCCATCTGCCACGAGACCGGAGTGCTCGTGGACTGGCCCGTCAGCACTCGACTACGCGGACGTCGTAGACCAGGAGCTCACAAAGAAGGCACTGGTCATCGCAGCCGCAGGTGGCCATGGTGTGCTTATGGTCGGTCCTCCAGGCGCAGGGAAGACCATGCTGGCAAAACGCCTTCCGACCATCCTTCCACCCCTCGCTGACGATGAGGCAGCGGAGGCGATGCTCGTACATTCGGTCGCCGGACAGCCGATCGATGACCTGCTGGCGGCGAGAAGACCGTTCAGGGCACCTCATCACTCCGTTTCCGTGGGCGGTCTCGTCGGAGGTGGCCGCCCCGTGATGCCGGGGGAGATATCGCTCGCGCATCGTGGGGTGCTCTTTCTCGACGAGCTGCCCGAGTTCCAGACGAGCGCCCTTCAGGCACTTCGCCAGCCGATCGAGGAGCATGAGGTGAGGATCGTCAGGGTGGATGGCTCCTACATGTTTCCTTGTGACTTTCAGCTTGTCGCTGCAGCCAACCCCTGTCCCTGTGGGCACTTCGGCGATCCGGACAAGACATGCACCTGTCCCGAGTCGAGGGTGGTCGCGTATCAGGCACGCATGGGCGGGCCGCTCGTAGACAGGATTGACGTGGTCACCGATGTTCCGAGACCAGAGACCTCGAAGGTAATCCAGGAGGGGGGGCATGAGCTCAGGAGATGAGGC